>Ga0070697_100001939_pt1 | contig 15834 bp, 19 predicted proteins | sample KBSK1501metaG_FD_65475 | JGI IMG/M metagenome (GOLD analysis project Ga0070697, IMG submission 65475) | Corn, switchgrass and miscanthus rhizosphere microbial communities from Kellogg Biological Station, Michigan, USA - KBS K1-50-1 metaG | ecosystem: Host-associated > Plants > Roots >...
CGTACATTTGCAAAAGTAATAGAGTGATCACCGCCAAGCATAACTGGGATTCCATCCACATCTAATACTTCTTTGACTTTGTCAGTCATTCTTCTGTGTGACTCGACAACATCACCTGGTGAAATATTAACATCTCCATAATCAACTGTCCTGAAAACTCCAAATGGATCAACACCAGTTTCTATGTTGAAGTGTTCGTATGGAGGAGACGGTACAGTAGAAGCTGCTCTTATAGCTCTTGGTCCATATCTGGCACCTGGCCTGATAGTTGTTCCAAAATCAAAAGGCTCTCCTATTACTGCTACATCTGGTCGTACTTTTTCTAATTCAGCTTTACTTCTCAACCAAGGCAATTTCAAGAACGTTGGGATACCAACAAAAATTGGTTCGTCATTACCCTTGTATGAATCACCATAGAATTCCATTCCCATATTTATCGATTTAGTAATACGTTAGTATCTACTTAAATTTGTCTAAGTAATCTACGTTTTTGAATAGTTCTGCAGTCGAACTTTTTCATATTTGATTTTCAAATTATGGCAAATGTTGCGTAATCTACGTGTTATTTCAGAAAAAATGTGTCTAAAAATTTGATGTAATAAAATTTTAAATACATTAGAATTAATAATGCTTTAATGGATTTGACAGGTGTTTATGCAATGTTTGCAGCAATATTGGCTGCAAGCGGTTTCTTTTTGTTCATGGGAACTGTAGGTCTAAAGGGGGACAAAAAAGAAGATGAATTGCATAAAACAGAAAATACATAGAGTTATTCAATATGTTTAGCTGGTTAAGAAAAAAAAATAATTTATCTTCTCCAGAATACAAATTTAGGCATAGCAGAAAAGAAGCTTCTGAAGAATATGTAAAATATGGTGAAGATCTGGCAAATGGTAACAGACCAGAGGAAGCCTTGGAATATTTCAATAAAGCTATACAGGTTTTACCAAACAATGATTTTGCATGGGGTGATAAAGGTTTGATCTTAGATAAATTAGGAAGAGCAGACGAGGCTTTGGAATCATTTTCTCATGCAATCGCAATTGATTCTACCAATCCCATTACATGGCACAATAAAGGATTGACATTGATTAAATTAAAAAGGCTAGAGGAAGCAATAGAATGCTTTGATAGAGCAATAGAGAACAATGAAAAATATGCAAAAGCTTGGTATAACAAAGGTAGGGCGTTAGCAATGCTAAATAAAGCTGATGAGGGACAAAAGTGCTTTGATACAGCAAGGAAGTTTGATCCATTCCTTTATTCAAAGCTAAAGAAAATGAAATAATTATTTATCTACCTAGCAGAATAGTCTCTGAACATAAAGAATCTGTTTCAACTACATGAAGAAGAAATTTATTAATTGAGAACTTGTTATTAAGAGAATGTTTGGCACAAAATATGGTTGTGGTGCATGTGGTGCTATTTTCAAAGATAGGGAAGATCTTTTAAAACATGCTCAAGATTTGCATGATAAAAAGACTACCTATTTGTGTATAACCTGTGACGAATCGTTTGAAAATGAATCCTCGTTTCGAATGCATATGGCAAGAGATCATAGAATATAATTTTCCTTTTCTGACTCTGGCCTGTTATCGTTTATGTTATGTGTATTGAACAAATTAACAAATCCATAAAAAAACACAATTTCTTAACCTTTTTTTGAATTTTGTATATCGATATTCGACAGTCGAACTACATCTGAAGACCCAAACCGTCATATTTAATAATATATAGTTACTAATTACAAGGAACATGGCGGATATTCCTCTCTATTATCCCGTTATAGTTATGGCATTTGTTGCCGCTACTGCTGTCATAGGTGTTCTTGCAGTAAAATTTGTCAAGAAAAGTAGCAAACGTTACATTGTTGCAGGTAAGAGCTTGCCATTATTTTTCATTGGTACAATGTTGGTTTCTGAAGCAGTTGATGGTAATGCATCACTTGGAAATGTATCGTTGTCAGCTTCATTTGGGTTCTGGGCTGGTGCAGTCATACCGCTTGGTTTGGCAATTTGTCTTGTCTTAACAGGTGCTTTCTTTGGAAAAAGATTCAACCGAATGAATATGATCACGCTGGCAGATTTCTATTATAGGCGTTATGGAAATGTTACCGAAGTCATGTCAGGCACTTTGATGTCAATAAGTTTCATCGTACTTGTAGCTGGAAACCTTGGTGCTAGCGGTTACATTCTCTCTGTAGTTTTAGGTATACCGTTGATTTATGCCATGTTGATTTCTACTGTTATAGTATTATTGTATACATATTTTGGTGGATTATTTTCATGTGCATATACTGATATTTTCCACATTTATCTAGCAGTGGTTGGATTCTGGGCAGGCTTTATCTATTTCATTGGTCCTTGGTCTCCTATTCCAGGTGGACTGGAAACCATTGTGGCAAATGTACCTGGTAACTTCATGGATATGTCTGGTCTATATGATACTGCTAATGGTGCGTTAATTAATTGGGCAGGCATAATATCGTTAGGTATAGGAGATATTGTTGCACTAGACTTTATGGAGCGTGTATTTGCTGCAGATGGTGGGCGAACAGCTCAAAAGGGTTCCTATATGGCTGCAGGACTCACTCTCTTGATACTTATTCCCACTACGATGATGGGCATAATTGGATTAACAGTTGAACCGGATGTTGTTAAAGCTGATCCGTACACTCTCTATCCAATTATAGCTATAAAGCACATGCCGGCAGTAATTGGCATCTTGATGCTTGTAAGTACAATAAGTTGTGGTATGTCTACAGCAAATGGAGGAACGTTAGCAATTGCTAGTGTGCTAGCAAGAAACATGTTACAACGTAACATTGTTACAAGATTTTTGAAAAGAGAAAAACTAACTGACAGACAACTGTTGATGTCTACTAGACTTTTCGTTATTCCTATGTTCTTTACTGCATTTGCGTTAGGTTATCTAATTCCAAGACCTGGTGTTTACTTGATACTTGCATTTGATATTGTCTTGGCAGGATGTCTTGTACCTCTAGTCTTTGGAACATTCTGGAAAAAATCAACCTCGTCTGGAGCTGTAGCATCAATAGTCGTAGGCTCCGTGTTAAGATTAATCTTATTTTTCCTAATAACCAATGCTGCTCCTACTGATCCAATGTTTGCATATGCTGGATTGGATACAATGATTCCGCCATTAATTTCACTTCCAGTCTTTATACTGGTTAGTTTGGCAACACAAAAGAGAAACCCACCACGACACGATGTTGTATATCTCATACCAAATGATTCTGATGTTGTTACCGGAGCAGATGTAAAAGACTGGGTAAACCCTATTGACATAAGACAAGTTGACAGAAGCGGTCACAGGGGTGCAGCATAAAGTTACGGCTAGAATTCGAATGGATCAATAAAAAATGTCGCAAAAAAACACAGCAATAAAAAAAATATTGTTAGCAATTGACAAATCTGGATACAAAGATAAAGCAACAGCATATGCAATAACGTTGGCAAAATCTTTGGATGCTGAACTTACCGTGATTCATGTAATTGGTAAATCTTCATTGGGTGCAACTGCCGATGTCTTGGGTTATTACAGAGGTGGAAAACTAAAGGCATTCCAAGAAGCCCTAAAGAAGGATGCTGAAAAATTACTTGATAAAATAGTACGTGCAGGAGAAAACGAAGGAGTTGTAGTACATCAACAAGTTCTGATAGGTTCACCCATTAAAAAAATCATATTAGATTATGCCAAGAATCACAAAATAGATTTGATAGTTATTGGAACTAAAGGCATGACAGGCATAGAAAAGTTCCTCATGGGTAGCGTAGCTAATGATGTAATAGCTTATGCACATTGTCCAGTATTAGCAGTAAGATAACCGTAAAAATTTCTATGACGAGTTCGATTGTCGAACTAATTAAGACGCTTTACTAGTAAACTCTTGACATAATCAGTGACTTCAAGTCCATTTTCAGATGCTTGTTCATTTAATTGATCCCAGATCTTTTTGTCAAATTTCTTCTTAGGATTGAAAACAAGACGGATGGTCAAGAGACCTTTTGGCGCTCCGCGCTTTACTCCTGTTTTTATCATTACTTCTTGTAATTTTCCTTCCGATACTGCATTTACCAATTTTTCTTGGAGTGATTTTGGTTTTCTTGCGATTTGTATTGCTTCATAAAGCGTAATTTCTCCGTTCTCTATTGCTTGCTGCAACGGTTCTGCTAATGTCAGAACGCTTAGCCATTCACTAACTGTACTCTTTGATAATCCATATTTTTTAGAGACTCCTGTAATGCCTGATTCTGTTGAATCCACCAATTTCTTTACCATCCTTGCTTTCTCAATTGGTGGCAGATCTTTGCGGATTAAATTCTCAAACAATGACGCAGCTTCCGCTTCTGCACCTTCAAGCTCAGTTATTACTGCAGGTATCTCTCTTAATCCCTTTGCACTTAGTGATAGAAATCTTCTTCGACCAATTAGCAGCTTGTATCTCTTACTTGCATTATCAAATCTAACAACCACTGGTTGCAGTAATTCGAATTTTGACAAATGATCTTTAATTAATTGATCTCTTGAATCTCTTCCAAAAGGATGATCTTTTCTAACATTTTCATCAGCTATATCTATAAGCTTAAGGGGAATATTTTTGATCTTCACAATCGCTATTTGATTACTAAATCTATTTATAATTTCCTTCTCTTTATTTTAGACCGTTTTATCACTCAAATGTGCAATATTTACAACAACTTTCAAGTAAAATGTAGATTACGCATCATTTTTCCGCTGTAAATCAGTAGTTTACATTTTTTACCCTAAACCTTAAATCATTTTTGAAAGCAGTAGTTTGAACTATGGAAAGAATCAATATTGGATTTGATACAAAAACTGAAGAATTTCTAAGCAAAGCATCTATTCTAAGTTATTACATTGCAACGTATAATGCTGTAAACGATGAACTAGGATTTGAAAATGAACCTGTTACAGTAGACGAAATATTTGATTTCATAAATGATCTAAAACATGAGGGAGGAGTAATTCATATGCCAGATATAACAAGAAGCGATATCTCCTTAACTTTCAGACTTCTCCTGAAGGCAGGATTGGGTGAGAAAATGTCTCTTGATCTTCCTGCACTGTCAAACTAAATACTTTAGTTCTCATTTACACGCAAATATGGAAAAATTAGAACATTATAGTGTTAGTATTTTTTTTGCAGAGTTAATTCTTTCTAACAAGTCTTTAAGAAATACATCTGCAAAACGCTCGAATGTTTTTACACCGTATTCTGTTTCATATTCTTTCTTTCTTTGGTTATATTCTGAAATCAGCCAAGTAAAATCGGCCTCTTTTAGCTTGATGATGTTATTTTGAGAGACTGCCTTGGATTCAAACATGTTAAGCATGAAAATGCTTGCAAATTTTGTAAAGTTATTTGCTCTGTATTTCTTTTCATATTTTTCCTTCAGAATCTCATAATTTGCCTCAAACCATTCTTTAACATCTGATCTTACTGTTAAAGAAGTATATCTTCCTGAGAAGTCGATCTTTATGTTATACATACCTACAGTATAGTATTTCCGTTTTATCTCATTCATCATAATTATCAAGGCACTAGGAAGAAACATTCCAGGATAATATTCGTCCGTGTCCTTTTGTAGTTCTGATATGATCGCAGGTTTTAGCCCTATGGTTCCATATCCCTGACTTGGCATGAGGTTGTGATCAATTGATTATTTTAAAAATCTTTAATTAGTATCTAAATAAAACCAACGATTCGGTTGCTTCTGTTTGATGATTTTCTATAGATATGAGAAAAAATTGATGCATAAAAAATAATTAAAAATATTTTTTGACAATGATTCTATAAGGGAACCATTGTATCAATGAGTCTTGCATTCGTTATGTGACCGTCTTTTTGTTGAATGACCAAATCTACAGTGTGTTTCAATTTGTTTAACAGAAAAGTCACTTGTACATCCCATGAATCTTGAGGGCCCTTTTCTGGTAATGCAAAGAGTTCTCTTATCTTGAAATCTTGGATTTCTGTGCCATAAAGTGACTCTGTTGCCTTCTTGGCAGCTTTTTCAACTTCGTCACGTGTTTTGACGGGATTCATGATGTAATTTATACTTAGTAAATATAAAAATATATTGATTTTCGATTGTCGAACTAAAACAAGTGATACAATCTTGCCATGGACAGTTTTTGAGATGGTTCTGTTGTAGCTAGTTTTCCATCAACTGTGACTTTGTAGGTTTCAGGATCAATCTCTATTTTTGGAACTAGATTATTGTAAAGCATATTTTTCTTACCAATCTTTCTACAATTTTTAACTGGAAGTAATTTCTTTTTCAAACCTATTTTTTTTGATAGACTGTTTCGTATTGCTAGTTTTGAAGTAAAAGTAACAGATGTAGCATGTATTGCTTTTCCAAGTGCACCAAACATTGGACGGTAATACACTGGCTCTGGTGTTGGAATTGATGCATTAGGATCACCCATCAAAGAATAAGCTATGAATCCACCTTTTATTACCAGTTTAGGTTTCACGCCAAAGAATTCAGGACTCCAAATTACAATATCAGCTAATTTTCCTGGCTCTAAAGAACCAACATAATCAGAGATTCCATGTGTTATTGCTGGGTTGATGGTGATTTTTGAAAGATATCTTTTCACACGAAGATTATCATTGTCTCCTGATTCTTCAGTTAAACTACCAGACATTTTTTTCATTTTATCGGCTGTTTGCCATGTTCTGACGCTTACTTCTCCAACCCTGCCCATTGCCTGACTATCAGAAGAATACATGCTTAGAGCACCGATATCATGTAGTACATCTTCTGCAGCTATCGTTTCACCTCTAATTCTCGACTCTGCAAAGGCCACGTCCTCTCTTACAGAGGGATTTAGATGATGGCAAACCATCATCATATCTATGTGCTCGTCTAGAGTATTAACCGTAAACGGTCTTGTTGGAGTTGTAGAAGAAGGAAGGATGTTTTTCTTACCTGCTATTTTCATGATATCTGGCGCATGTCCACCACCAGCCCCTTCGGTGTGATAAGTATGAATTGTTCTTCCGGCTATTGCTTCAATTGTATCATCAACGAAACCACATTCATTTAGCGTGTCTGTATGTATAGCTACCTGAGTGTCAGTTTTATCCGCAACACGTAATGCCGCATCAATAGTGGCAGGAGTAGAACCCCAATCTTCATGTAATTTCAAACCACAAGCTCCTGCAGCAATTTGTTCCATTAACGCAGATTCCATGGAATCATTTCCCTTCCCTAACAGACCAAAATTTAGTGGCAGGTCATCAAGAGCTTCAAGCATTCTGTGAATGTTCCAAGGACCGGGAGTGCATGTTGTTGCTTTAGTACCATCAGCAGGCCCAGTACCTCCTCCTATCATTGTTGTAGTTCCACTGCAAATTGCTTCCACTGCTTGTTGTGGAGAAATAAAATGAATGTGAGTATCAATTATTCCAGGAGTGCATATGGTATGTTCTCCAGCTATTACCTCTGTGTTTGCAGATATTATCATGTCTACTCTATCCATGACATTTGGATTGCCTGCTTTTCCTATTCCGAATATTGACCCATTTTTGATACCGATATCTGCTTTGATAATTCCAAGTACAGGATCCATTATAACTGCATTCGTTATTACTAGATCAAGTGAATTTCTACTAGTAACACCACTTGCTTGTCCCATTCCGTCTCTAGCGCTTTTGCCACCACCAAAAACTATCTCGTCTCCATAATTTTGAAAATCTTTTTCAATTTCAATTATAAGATCAGTATCAGCTAGCCTAATTTTGTCGCCCTTGGTGGGACCATAAAGATCAACATATTGTTTTCTTGGAATTATCAATGTCATTTCTGATTAATATTTTTGAATCCTTTTTTCCGCATTTTTTTTAACGCAATTTGTTTTTTAGTAATGAGTTTACCATTAACAAGACCATTGAATCCGTATACTATTTTTACACCACCATACTCTGTTAGTTCTATCTCTTTTGTGTCGCCTGGTTCAAACCTAACTGAAGTTCCTGCTGGTATATTCAAATGATAACCATATGCCTTCTCACGAGAGAAAACAAGCGCCTTGTTAGTTTCAAAGAAATGTGTGTGAGAGCCTACCTGTATTGGCCTGTCCCCAGAGTTACTGACTTTGATCTTTGTTGTCTTCTTACCTTTATTTGCAATAATAGGCGTGTCATTTAGGAAATATTCTCCTGGGATCATTGCTATACTATGGGATCGTGAACAGTAACAAGCTTGGTTCCATCATCAAAAGTTGCTTCAGTTTGTACTGTTTTAATCAACTCAGGAACACCAGGTAACACATCATCTTTTGTTAACACTTTTCTTCCTGAGCTCATTAGTTCTGAAACAGATTTTCCATCTCTAGCTCCCTCAACTATGTGATCTGCAATAAGAGCTAAAGCTTCTACATAATTGAGCTTCAACCCTCTTGTTTTTCTTCTTCGTGCAACTTCAGCTGTCATAAAAATATAGAGTTTATCAATTTCTCTAGGGGTAAGCATCATATCTGTACCTATAATGACCTGTTGTATTTAATATTTATAAAAAATTACTATGATCACAAAACATAATTTCATAGTATTATCTAGACTGTCATGCTTACCATAACATCTGTTATAGGAAATATTTTTGATGACAAAAAACTAATGGCGAAATTCAAACAAATGAAATCCAAAAAAAGGTGTGAAAGACTAAAAATATCACGTCTTGAGTTAGAAAGAAGCAGAATTCGTAAGAAAACAGATTTTGGAACAGATGTAGGTCTTATTCTTGATTCTGGAACAAGACTATATCATGGCGATGTCATAATATCAAATACCAACAAATTCATCATGATTGAACAATTGCCCGAGAAAGTGATCTCTATAAGTATAAAGAAACTAAAGAAAAATCCTACTGGATTAATTATGTTAGGTCATATTATAGGAAACAGGCATAAACCAATTGTAATCAATAATGACACTCTGTACTTTCCAATTCAAACACATTCTGAAGTTGAGGTGTTTGAAAAACTACTATCAGATGTAATAACTAATCTAGATCTTGAGATAGGGGAGCAGATTTTTCAACCTCAGCATGGGATGTATATGCATGAACACTGACCACGAATTTTTTTTAATGCAGCTGGCAGATTCTTTTTTTCCATCTGGCATGTTTGGGTTGTCAAATGGTCTAGAGTCACTTGTAAAACATGACAGAATCAAAAACAAACAAGATGTTTTGAATTTTATTGAACGGCAGATAGAATTTCAACTTGTACCTTGCGATTGCATGGTTTTCTTAATTGCTACGGAGGCTGCAAAGAATGAGAACATTGAAGAACTTGTGGAAGCAGATAACAAATTCTATTCTATGAGACTCATACGAGAAGTAAGAAACACATCTGTTAGAACTGGTTCCCAAATACTGAATTGTATTATTCAAATGACATTAGACAAAAAGAAAAGCAACATTGCAAAAAATTTTCAAAAGAAAATAATATCTAATGAAGCTGTTGGAACGTATCCTGTTTGTCTAGGAATAGCCACAAATCTTTTGGGCATTCCAGCTAAAAGTGGTGTACGCATGATGCTCTATTCATTTAGCCAAAGTGTCATGGCAGCAGCAATTAGATTGGGAATAATAGAACACATAAGCGGTCAGATAATTCTAACAACGCTTGCTGACAAGATTAATTATATTTCAGAGAACATTAAGAAAGAATCGTTAAACAGTCTTTGGCAACTAACACCTGTGACAGATATTTTTCAAATGATTCATGAGCATGATGATTCTAGAATGTTCATTACATAATTTAGAGGTAAATTTAGATGTTAAAAAATAAAAAAATACCAAAAGTTGGAATTGGAGGTCCTGTAGGATCTGGAAAAACACGTCTAATTGAGAGGGTGGTACCCATTCTCATAAAAAGAGGTTACAGATGTTGTATAATATCAAATGATGTGATATCAAAGGAAGATGCAGAAAGAATGCAACGAACACTATCTACAGAGTTGAAGGTTATGCCTGAAAACATGATTATAGGAATAGCTACGGGTGGTTGCCCGCATACTGCTATACGTGAAGATCCGACAATAAATTTGGCAGTAATTGAGGAAATTGAAAAGAAAGATCCTACTCTTGATTTGATTATTATTGAAAGTGGAGGCGACAATGTCATGACCACTTTTAGTCCTGCACTTGCAGATTATTTCATTTACATAATAGATGTAGCTGGAGGAGACAAGTACCCAAGAAAGGGGGGATTGGGAATAGAAAGCAGCGATTTACTTGTGATCAACAAAATTGATCTTGCAGCACAGGTAGGAGCAGATCTTGCTGTAATGGAAAAAGACGCAAAAAAAATACGAGCAGAAAAATCCTATGTTTTTGTTAATTGTCAAACAGGTGAGGGCATAGAGCTTGTCGCCGAAAACATAATCAAATCAATACTGTTTGACAAAAAACCAATTGTCAAAAAGGATCGAATCAGATGAATTCGCAAATTCCAGATATTTTCAAGAATTATGTAAACAAGAAATTAAAGATGCCAGGTCAGAATGGTATCATAGAGATAGAGCTTCAAGTAAATGAAGATTCTAAAACATACATTAAATCATTATTATCAAAAGCACCTTTTTTGATTCAAAAAGCGATGTACCCTGATACAGATTATCCAAATTTTGCTCACATCTACATGATGTCATCTTCTGGAGGTGTTTTGCAGGGAGATGAACAGAAAATTGATATTGTCATGGGTACAAATTCCGCAGCAAGAATTACCACTCAATCAGCAACCAAAATTTACAAGATGGATAGTGGTTATGCTTCTCAATACATTAACATACATAATCAGGAAGGGAGCTATCTGGAATTTATTCCACATCAGATCATCCCATTTAAATCATCTAGATTTTATCAGGAAGTAAATCTTGAGGTTGCAGATAATGCAATTTTGATCTATTCTGAAATTATATCAGCGGGTAGGATTGCGTCTGGTGAAAAGTTTGATTTTGATCTATGTTTTCTTCGCACATCAGCTCGTAGAAATGGTAGGCTGCTATTTACGGACGTCATGAGTTTGAATCAGAAAGATAAATCAAATCTTGAATCTGTATTTGGAGGAAAAACTATCTTTTCCACTGTTTACATAATTGGAAATTCTATTCAAATAGAAAGTATTGTAGACAAGATCAATTTGGCAACCAAGAATGATTCATTATTAGCTAGCTGTTCATCTTTACCTTATGATTCTGGTATAATTGTCAGAATACTTGCTGATTCTGTTTCTGAAATCATATCTTTAACAGAATCTATATCTGGTATTCTTAGAAGTGTTACCAAAAAAAATTATAAATTAGAACCTACAATTTCAAACTCATCAACAGATATTGCATAAATTTTTTCTATTTCTGAAATTTTTAGATCTATTGATCAGAAGTTTTATAATTACTAAATCCAGTGTACTTGCATGAGTTCTACCGGAGACTTGCTTGGAGACGGTACACAATATTCTGTAGGAGATGAGGTTAGAAGATATAATCTACTTGCAGGCAAATTGATTGCAGATCTCATCAAAAGTTCATTTGGACCAAGAGGATTTGAAAAAATGTACATTGACCTTTTGGGCGAAGTTACTCTTACTAAAAGTGGTTCTACAATATTACGCAAAATTGATGTTGAGCACCCTGCAGCCAAGGCGATGATTGACGCATCAAATTCAGTTGATAATGAAGTAGGAGATGGAACAATATCTGTAGTTGTTTTAGCTGGGTCTCTTCTTGAAAAAGCAGAAAAATTATTGGATTTAGGCATGACTCCTTCTACAATTGAGGCAGGATACAAAAAAGCGGCAGAACAATCACTTGATATTGTAAGATCAATTGCAAAATCATCTAATTATAAAAATAGGGAAGTGATGATTAGATTAGCTGAAACGTGCTTACGATCAAAGGCTATTTCAATGCTATGTGAAAAAAAATCTGTAGCAGAATTAGTGACTGAGGCATTTTGTACAATAGCAGATTTTGCAAATAAAAAAGTTGAGCTAGATGACATAAAGATAGAAGAAAAACCTGGCAATACATCAGATATTGAACTAGTCAAAGGAGTAGTTATTGACAAAACAATAGATAATTCTGCTATGCCAAGACTAATTGAGAAAGCCAAAATTCTTTTGATTAACGAAGAACTTGATAACGAGAGAACCAAAACTGATGCAGAAATAACAATCAACACTCCGCAAGAAATGCAAACATACATTTCAAAAGAAAATGATAATGTCAAGGAAAAAACTCAAAAGATAATCAATTCTGGTACAAATGTTGTAATTTCCCAAAAAGGGATCAGTCTATTGGCTCAACACTATTTGTCTAGGGCAGGCATAATATCACTTCGTCGAGTAAAAGAAAATGATCTCCATTGGCTATCAAAAGCAAGCGGTGGTCTAATAACAAATGATCTTGATAACATAACTGAAAAACATCTGGGGTTTGCAGGCAAAGTCTATGAAAAATTCGTAGGCGATGACAAAATGGTATTTGTAGAGGGATGTAAAAACCCAAAATCAGTCACTATCTTATTGAGAGCAAATTCTAAAAGAATACTTGATGAGTATCATCGTTCAGTGCTTGATGCTATTACGGTTCTAAAAGACTTCTTTATCAGTCCATCAATAGTAGCTGGTGGAGGTTCCACTGAAACAATTATTGCAAATGAGCTTAGAAAAATATCATTTTCGATTGAAGGAAGAGAACAAATCATAATTCAAAATTTTGCTGAAGCTCTAGAAGAAATTCCATTAACCTTAGCTAGAAATTCTGGAATGAATCTGGTTGACACAATTGTTCAACTAAGAAACAAAAACTCTGAACACAACAATGGAAGTGTTCACTCATGGTATGGAATAGACGCAATTGAGAGAAAAGTTGGAGAGATGTACTCAAAAGATGTTATAGAGCCTCTTGTGGTAAAAGAACAAATAATTAAAACAGCAGTTGAAGTAGCGTCACTATTAATTCGTGTAGATGAAGTTGTTATGAAAAAACCCGCCATGTACACTCACACCCATGGCGATGGTACTACTCATTCCCATGCAAAAGGAAACAAGCCACATGATCACTTTGATAAGCTTGGTAAGATGCAACGACCATCTCACCATTATTATTAAAATATCTCTACTGGTATGTGATCTTTCAGCATTCACAATTTTACATGTAGTATAAATTTCTTAAAATTTCATTTTTGATTTAGATAGATTTTATATATCTATAATCTGACTGATGCTATGCTAGATTTAGTTGCAAAAAAAATGTTCCTCACAAGTGGTAAAGGAGTGCATCAAGACCAGCTTACAAGTTTTGAATATGCATTACGAGATGCTGGTATTCCAAACACAAATTTGGTATTAATTTCAAGTATATTTCCACCTGGAGCAAAAATAATTTCGCGCGCAGAAGGATTGAAGCTTATACGTCCAGGTAGTGTTCAATTTGTAATCTATGCACGAGAACAATCCAATGAACCGCATAGATTGATGGCTGCCTCAGTTGGATTGGCAGAGCCTAGCGACAAGAAAAAATGGGGATATCTATCTGAATATCACTCATTTGGTGAAACAGGAAAAGAGGCTGGTGATTATGCTGAAGATATTGCAGCGCAGATGTTGGCGTCATCTTTAGGAATACCTTTTGATGTAGAAAAGAATTGGGATGAGAAAAGACAACAATGGAAAGTGTCTGGCCAGATATACAAGACTAGAAACATCACTCAGAGCGCAATTGGTGATTCAAGAGGAAGATGGACTACGGTATTTGCCGCTGCAGTCTTGATTCTCTAAAACCGTCTTTTTTAATAAGAATAAACAGTTCTGTCTATGATTTACCTGATTTCTTTTTATTAAAATAAGTTTCAGATAATTCCGTGTAATATTGTTCTAATTTTTTGTACAATCGTTTTGGCTTTCGTGATTTTTCCTTACTTAGTGCATACAAACACAGAACTGGAAATGCTATGGTGGCATCTGCATAAACTACGATGACATCTTCATGAGAATCTTTTACTTTTCCCCAACTTTTGCCTTCTTGAAGTGTTGCACCAGATAAACCTCCAGTATCTGGCCTGGCATCTGTAATCTGAATAATGTAGTTTTGTCCCCCGTGACCTAGTCCCAAGATCTGGTCTAATAATGGACCGGTTTGCTGTGCAGTATTTTTGGGTACACCTCCACCTATCTCCACAATTCCTGCCTTTTTAGAATTGTACAAAATTGCTGCTTGTTCAATTATCTCTCTTACAAAATCTAACGCAAATGGTTTATTGGCAAGTCTAAGAGGTGCAAGATCAAGTGCAAGTGAAGAATCTTTTAGTGTTGAAATGTAGAGCGGTACATCATAATCATACGCAGAAACAACAAAGCTTCTCTCTGGATGTTTTGAATGTTTTTTTGAATATTTACCCATCCAGTTTGCAAATTCCGCTGTAGTAAATGGTTTTTCCATAGAATTATTTTCAAACATTTTTTGTACAATCAAATCCTGTTTTTTGAGCGTTTCCTCACCTTTGATATAGACGTCTCTTATCCTGACAATGTCTTTTTGATAAAGAATCATATCATCTACTTCAAAATGCCCTTGTTTCACAGGCAGATTCCATGCAAAATGATCTTCATGGTACAAATTAGAACCTGTAGATATTATCCAATCCACAAATCCTTTTTCGATAAGAGATTTGAATAGACCTCCAAATCCAACTGGGGTCATGGCACCAGCAATAGTAAGACATATTGTTGCATCATCTTCAATCATCTTGGTGAACAGTTTCGCAGCTTCGCCAAGCTGTCTTGCATTGTAACCCGAGTTTGCATAAATTTCTACAAGATCATCTATTTTCATGTCTGGGTTTACTTCTATGTGAGGAATATTTTTTCCATGAAAATTATGATAATCCATTAGTCCGTAATCAAGACTCTACTAGATAATATTTTCTAATGTCACCAACCATTTCTATGAAATTTTGTTAAACAAAGATATCTTTACATTTGGAGATTATTGTATAAAAATTTGTTATACAAAATTATTTTTGCAGTTTACGTATAACTTTGTGAGAGAAATTTTGTAGTTTACGTTTTTTAAGGGCATATTTTTATACAAAGATTTCACATCATTTGCGTGCAAATAGTATTACTACCAAGTTTTGTAATAATGTCAAGAACATCTGATGGAGGTTTTTCATAGTGGTAGATACTTGGTCATTCATTTTGTTATCAATACCAACTATGCTCATACTTGGAATGAGACATGGTCTTGACGTAGATCATATAACTGCAATTGATAATCTGGTCAGACTGCATAATGCTACTAAGAAATCTCGATTAGTAGGGGCAGGATTTAGTTCTGGCCACATGATATCAGTCTTGGCAGAAATGATTTTCATAATATACATAATTGGTAGTATTACAAATACTGATAATCTTGCATTTTGGGGTGGTGTAATAGGAGCCGTGGCACTAGGAGCAATAGGAGTTATCAATATCTATGCAATGAAAAAGTGGGGAAGAAGTGGCTCAGCTATACTTGCTAGCAAGGTCCTAAATAGAACTGGGATGCTAGGACCTCTTGGTTCTGCTCTTGTCACCGGTTTGGTTTTTGGTTTAGGTTTTGATACAGCCACACAAATTTCTGCTATAACTTTGTCTGCTGTTGCATCAGCTACTGCGGGAATTCAAACAGCGCTGATTCTTGCCGGATTCTTTGCAATGGGGATGATACCTATTGATACCTTGGACAGTATCATTCTTCGTTCTGCATTTTCTAGAATATTCAATACTAAA
>Ga0070697_100001943_pt1 | contig 15818 bp, 25 predicted proteins | sample KBSK1501metaG_FD_65475 | JGI IMG/M metagenome (GOLD analysis project Ga0070697, IMG submission 65475) | Corn, switchgrass and miscanthus rhizosphere microbial communities from Kellogg Biological Station, Michigan, USA - KBS K1-50-1 metaG | ecosystem: Host-associated > Plants > Roots >...
TCCGCTAACTCCCATGTTCCACGCTTCTCCCTATAGGGGAAGAACCCCCGTTTCGAAGATCACTATCCAAGCCTATCCGACGCCTTGAAACGGAAAACTCACCAGGAACAGTTTCAACTGTCGAACGCCCTCTCGAAAAAAGGGCCGACAATATTTTTTCTCGCGTCCTGTTTTTCGACTTCTCTTCCGACGCTTATTCTACCCTTATAGGCCTGGTAGGTTTCTTCTCGTCGCTCTTTCCGAACCGGACCTCTAGGACCCCGTTCTTGTACGTAGCCCTGGCGGTTCTTGGGTCGACCATGTGAGGCAACTCCAGTTCCTTCAAGTACCTTCTCTTCGCCGAGTCGACGCTGATCTTCAACGCCCGATCCGTCGACTCGAGCTTGATCTCGTCCTTCTCTACCCCTGGCAGTTCCGTAACAACGACGACCTCCTTCCCGTTATCCATAACGTCCACGAGCGGCTCGCGCTCCTCCTTCACGAGCGGCCCCCGGGCTCCAGGCTCGACATTCCCGAACTCTCGAATAACCGGCTTCCCATCCGGACCCACCGACATGGAGAAGCCGTATACGAACGGCGAAGCACCCTCAGACGCCTTCGGCATCTCAACAGCCCTGCGCATCATGTCATCCATCAACCGGTCCATCCGTTCCATCTCGTCAAAGACGTCAAACCACCAGCCTGAACGCGGACGACGCCGATGAGACTCTTTACGCGGAGCCAAACAATACACTACTGGGAGAGGAGGATTATGCGAGACTATATTGGAGTATCTGCCCGGATCAGATCATGCGCTTCGCGAGACTGTTGATGTCCGCGCCCCGGTAGCCCAGCTCTCCACCATCAGTCGCAGCACGCCGCAGACTCCGCTTAAACCCGCCCCGCGGAGGATGGAACCTGAACGGCACCTTCAGACCAGCCCGCGACAATTCATGCAGACTAGTCTCTCCCGCCACGACAGACTTCGCCAGATCATCAAAGCTCGACTTTCCAAGCAGCCTGAGAAACCCATCACCCAACCCGTCAGCACCGTCACGCTCACCCCGCTTCTCCAAAACCCGTCCCAGAAGATCCGGACTGACCTCACCCCACGCCACCAGAACCTTCGCCGACCGCAACATTCCCAGATTTGACGGCGTATTATCCAACAACCTAGCCTGGAAAGTCCGCTCAAGCTTGAGCGACTCCATCGTCCTCCGAACATCCGGATTATCAGAGGCAGTCCCTCGAAGACGAACCGCCAAGATCGGACTCTTGTTCGAGGAGGACTCCATCCTAGTTCACCCAGTCCCCCTGCGTCACAACATTGTAAGTCTGCGTCAGAGCGTCAAACACCGCCAACGCCGACGAGGACAACGTTGAGGTTGAGCCAAAAGTCCGGGTCCAGCAATCCCTAACACCGGCCAACCGTAGAACCTGTTTCGGAATCTCCCCCGCAACCAGACCTAGCCCACGCGGTCCAGGCAACACTTCCACCCGGACACTGCCCGTCTTACCGGTAACATTGAACGGGACGGTATGCTGAGTGCCGCAACGGCACTCCCAGCTACCGCAACCCCGCCGGACAGGAATAATATTCAGCTTCGCCTGAACAGTCCCCTTGTCGATGGCCGTCCGGACCTGCCGCGCCTTCCCTTCACCAATCCCGATGAACCCGTCCCCATTCCCGACCGCAACAACCGCCCGGAACCTCGACCTCTCGCCCGCGTCGGTCTGTTTCTGGACAAAGCCGATTCCTAGAACCTCCTGCTGAATATTCGGCAGGAGCGTGTCTACAATCTCCGGCTCTTTGATCCTTAATCCTTGCGTGAAGATCTCCTCCATCGAGATGATCTCTCCCTGTTGGACCTGTCGGCCGAGCTTCGTCTTCGGCACCCATCCAACCTCCTGACCCGGACGCTGACTCAACGCCCAGCCTCCACCGGCGCCGTCGAGACAGTCTTCCTAACCTCTTCGAAGTGCCCAGACAAATCTTCAGGCTTCAATCCCCGGCTCAGATAAGCGCTGAAGCGCTTCTTGTACAGATCATGCTGGCCCGCCAAGGATTTAGCGTAGGTGGCGATGTGAGCGCCTCCGATCCGTTCCATTGGTGGAAGACGCTCTGGAGAATGTGGAACGGTGAGACCTGAGTCTGCTAATCCCTTCAGGACTGCAAAGAGTTTTGAGCCCTTGGTCGGTCCCTTGAGTCCGAGATCCAATATCGCTTCCTTGACTCCTCTCGCGATCGCGCGACGCGCTGCGAGCGCTCCGGTCAAGTAGGCAGCGGGGAGATTTCCAAGTGCACCCTTCCAGCCTAGTTTCGGAAGCTCCCGAGACGAGGCAGAAGCTCTCACGATATCTCCGGTGATGGTTGCGTCAGTAACTTGCACAGTGACATACTTGTTGCTGAGCCGGACGACAGCGCGCGGCTTGCCGGACTTTACCAAGGCTCTGCGTAGTTTGTAATCCGTCTTGCCTTCTCTCCGTCGACGGTACGGTAGCGCGTAGCGCGGGCTGTCAGCCATGGATCAACGCTTCTTTACTAGCTGTCGGGCCTTTACATACTCATCGACGTGCGAGCCGCTCCGGAATGCTCCACCTTTCGCCATGCCCAAGAGAGTTGCATAGCTGCCTGGCGAGAGCTGTCTCTTGTCTCTCAGCCACCGTAGGTGTCTGCGTATCGCTCTGATCTTGAGAACCCAGGCCTCCTTGCCTGGCTTCTGGCCTCCCTTCCTACTTCCAGCCTTCTTCCTCCGTCCCGACTTGGCCCTGTGCCTTCCTCTGCTGACTCCCGTCTTTGGAAGGAGGCTGATCCTTCCTTCCCTTATGAGACTCTTGATCTCGTCTCTGGTAATGGCGGACTGGACGCGGTCATTCTCTTCTGGGTCGATCCAGACCCTGTTCAATCCCCCGCCTAGAAGGTTTGCAGCCAGTCTCTTCTGGCTCTTCAGGCTCACTCGGAGCTCTCCTCTGTCTTTTCGAGATTCTCGTCGTCGGCGGTCTCAGTTTTTTCTTCCATCTTCTCCTCGCCCGTCTCGGCAGGCAGTGCGTTCTCCTCTTCTCTCGTTAGCTGCTCGGTCACCGCTCGTCCTTCCTCTTTGCCAGGGTTGGCGATGTGGAAGTTGAGATCCTTGGCCTTGGTAAGGATTCCTCGCCGTTTCTTCTCTCCAACCCGAGCTGCGATCCTTACAATGTGGACTTTTGGATCCAGTTTCTCCAGTTCGATCTCTCGCCATACTCGTGTGTCAACGAGCCCTCTGGGATGAAGTCCGCGGGTGGAGCCGGGTGTGCCGTATCCGTTCTTGACTTTTGCTGGAAAGCCGCTCTCCTCCTTTCTCATCTTGCTGGTGACGCCTCGGGGTCTGCGCCAGGTCTCCTTGACCCGCTTGTACCTCCAACTCTCTTGGCGTCTGAACTCCGGTTTTGATGTTTTCATCTATCTCACTTGGCGGGTTTGCTCGTCGTCTGCGCGGGTCCCTTTCCAGAGACGTATATTCCGTCGAGAAAGACTCGAAGATCCTTCTTTTTGATCTTCGTGCTATCTTGAATGTTGGCCGCGGTCTGACTGACTGATTTCAGGTCGATGCCCTCTACAGAGAGATCCTCGCCTTTGATATCCACCTTTACGCCTTCGACGATCTTCGCGTATCTCGGTGTCTTCTCGCCGGTGAAATTCTCAATCTTGAGAACCTTCGCCTTCTCATCCACCTTTACTGTTACTGGAAAGTGAGCGTAGACTGTGCGTAGCTCGTACCTGTAACCTTGTGTGACTCCCTTGAGCATGTTTCGTACATGAGCTGCAGCTGTCCCTAACATTCCGATCTCTCTTTTTCTTGGCCAGGTCGTTTCCAATTGGACCTTGTTATCGTTCACCTTGATGGAGACTGGGAGGTGTGATAGATCCTCTTGCAACGAGCCTAAAGGGCCCTTCACCTTAATTGTTCGTCCCTCGACCTGGACGGATACTTGGTCGGGGATGGATACTGTTCTTTGGAGAGTCTCAAACCTGGCCATGATGTCTCACCTTTCAGAAGACGTATCCTAGGAGCTGGCCTCCAGCTCCGGCGTCGCGTGCCTCCTTGTGCGCAAGAACGCCTTTTGGTGTTGTGAGTATGAGTATTCCGACGTCTCGTGAGGGCAGGAAGCGTTTTCCCCATTTCTCGAACTCGCCAATAGTGGATGAGAATCTGGGTCTTACGCTTCCGCAGTCGTTGACTCGTCCCAAGAGTTGTATCTTGAACTTTCCGCCTCTCCCGTCGTCGACGAACTCGAATTCTCCGACATAGCCGTATTTTTGCATGACTCGTAGGACTTGGCCCATGAGTTTGGATGCTGGGTAGACGATGCATTCGTGTTTGTGTCTGCGCTCGTTGTTGAGGATGGATGAGAACATGTTTGATATTGGTTCCATTCTTGGTCACATGTATTTCTTGAATCCGAGTCCGACTGCTACTTCTCTAAAGCATTGTCTGCAGAAGTTGAGTCCGTACTTTCTGACGATCGGTCCGTACTGGCCACAGCGTTTGCATGGGCGTGCTCCCTTCCCATACTTTCTCTGTTTCTTCGCTTTGATCTTGGCCATGAGGGTTCTCAGTTTCCTATGTTTGTTCCAAAGTTGTTCCGCATGAACTTGACCGCGTCTTCCTTTGAGACGTAATGGCTGCGGCCGATTCTTGACGGTCGAATCGCTCGTGATCGGATTCTGTATCCGGGGCGTCCCAGGGTGACGTGGATGGTTGCGCCGAATATTCCCAGTTCGGGGACATATCTGGTTCCAGGAATCTCAATGTGCTCTTTGATTCCGAAGGAGACGTTGCCATAGTCATCGAAGCTCCTCTCATTCATCTTGTTGCTGACCGCATCCAATGCTCGCTTCAGGAACTCGCCTGCGTCCTTCCCCCGCAGCGTTACGACTGCGGCTATTGGTTCTCCCTTCCTAACACCGAAATCCTTGATGGCCTTTTTCGCCTGTTTGGTTGTCGGTGTCTTATTGGTCAGCTGTGTCAGAACTTTCTTCGCCTTTTCGAGCGGTTCGCCTGATTTGCCGGTGGCGATGTTCAGTGTGACTTTTTCGATCCTGACTATTCTTAGAGGGTTCGTCGACTCTTGTTCTGGGGCGGATTGTGACATTCTACTTTTCTCCTAGGCCGACAAGGGAGGATTGTGTCCCTACCGGTATCACGTATTCCGCGGGAGTATCGAACGATTCGGTGGCCGTTTCGATTTTGACTATCTTCGGGCGGGCATGAGTTCCTGGGGTGATGGTGGTGATCTTGCCGAAGATCCCCTGGTTTCTTCCGTCGGTGACCAGTCCGAGGGCTCCTGTTTGAAATTGAACTATTCCCATCATGTTCTGTTTCGGTAAGCCGAGTTGCATTGCTCCTCCTGGGGCGAATTCTGCTTCCGTCTTCTGCCTCGGGTTCTGGCTGGGGACGATGATGCTCCGGCCGTCGTGTAGGTTGAGCTGGACCTTTCCGCCTTCAATGTTTCTTTTTCCGATTATCTTGCAGAGTTTGTATCCGGCTTCCTTTGCAGAGATCGGCGTTGGGGTTAGTCCCCTGTTCGGCTTGGGCAGGATGCGGAAGATCTGTTCTGCGCCTTCGATCTGCAAAACGTCCATTAGCCCTACTGGGAATCGGTGGTCCCTTCTTGCGACCCCGTCTATCTTGACTTTGCCGGTGCTTATGATCCGAATTGCCTCTTTGGATGTTCTAGCGAATCCTAAGATTTCTCGGATGATAATTACGAGCGGTAGGCTCTTCTCTCTCGAATGAGGGCCGGGTCTTGTATTTGCAGACCATGCGCGTTCCTTGCGCTTGATCGGCCAGAATCCCGGTGCTGGTTCGCGTTTCAGCTGTCGGGGTCCCGATTTTCGCGCCGTGATCTATGCCTCCACGGACTTTGCTTTCTCTGAGAGGAGTCCGCTTCGCCACTTGTCGGAGAGGTTAAGGTTCGTGATGAGGACCTTGCTAGAATGGACAGGGAGTTTCGACGAGACGCCAGCCGCCTTTTCCCTGGTCATGCCCTCCACAAAGATTCTTCCTGTCGAATATTCAACCTTCTCCACTTTTCCGACAAGGTCTGCGAATTCGCCTCTCATTATGCGGACCGTGTCCCCTGTTCTTAATGGAACGCGTCGGACTTTGTGTCGTCCTGCCAAGTCATCAGACAGGCGAGCTGAGAGCATCCTTCGCTGTCGGTGTTTGGGTGCTTGGAAGAATCGTTTTCGTTGCTTGGACGGTTTCGAGCTGGCCACTGTCTATATCACCGTTGAAGCCAAGTTTGCTACGCGAGGCCATCTCTCGGCGGCCTCTCGCGCGACTGGACCTCGGATCTCTGTTCCCTTCAGTTCCCCCTCAGGGGTCATAATGACTGCCGCGTTGTCTTCGAAGGAGAGTCTCGTCCCGTCGGGCCTGCGCAAAGCTCGTGCCTGTCTCACGACGACTGCGGGAAAGACCTGCTTCCTGAGATCGGGTTTGCCTTTAGAGACCGAGACCATTATCATGTCTCCGACGCACGCAGCGGGTACTCGTCTAAGGCGTCCGTGGTATCCTCGGACATTAATTAGTTTCAGCTCTTTCGCGCCAGTGTTGTCGGCGCATGTTAGACGAGAACCGACTGGAAGGCCCCGCGCGATTCTTGGTCTATATTCGACCATTCCTCGGGCGCTAACTGCTCTCGTCTTTGGTGCGGGCATGTTTATTCTGCTACTCCTTTCCTATCTATCACGACGAATGTGACCTCCTTGCTAAGGGGTCGGCACTCCGCGATAGTTACTCGGTCGCCTGTTGCTGCTGCTATGCAGGGTGGATTGTGGGCGAGGGTTTTGCTTCTCCGCCTTTCGTATCTGCTGTATTTTGGATAATAGTGCAAGTAGGCACGCTCAACTGAGACCGTTTTTGGAGACTTAGACGTCGAGACTGTTCCTTCAAAGACTCTTCCTCTGAGCGATATGCTTCCGTGGAATGGGCAGACCGGATCATTGCACCCAGTTTTGGGCGGTTTGACGTCGAGTCCGATGTTGCGTACTACCATTTTGCGAGTCCCTTCTTCACTCTGTCTTCAGGCCTGTGTCTTAGGAGCGGCCCTTCAACGGGTACGGCTTCTCCCGTTGGCATGGTTGCGATAAATTGAGTGTTGAGCTTTGGTACAGTCACCAGATGGTTCCGGGATTCGATTAGTAGAGTGTTTCTAGTCTCGTCTCTAACGATCCCGGTGAGGCTTGTTAGTCCCGGGTCTGGAGAGGACTTGACTGTGACTTTGAGACTGATCCACTCATGTGCTAGGATGTTTTGGGGAGTTATCGGCATCTATCCAGCTTCCTCCAGTGTGGTCGGAGTGTTCTCTGCCGTTAACAGTCTCGCGACGGTTCGGCGTAGCTCCCTTACTCTTGAGGGATTCTCTACCGTTCCACCCGACTTTACGGATGTTCGTATTGTCGTGAGTTCTGCTCTGAGTTCTGAGATCTTTTTCTTCCGCTCTTCCGGAAGCATCTGTTTCATCTCACGCTTGCGCAGTATTGCCAATGGGCTCCTCCTTCTCGGTTTCTACCACTGCGCTCTCCACGATGGGCACTTGAGCTGCTGCAAGTGTCGGCGCGACACTGGCAGGTGGAGTCTTCATTGTGGGCTTGTCTATGAAATCTACTGTAGGAGGTAGAATTCTGACCTTGATGCCGAACAAGCCCTGTTTCAGTTGAACATCGGTTACTGCGACTTTCACACTCTTCAGAACTGGGTCTCCGACTCTAGGAAGATATCCGGCTCGGAATTTTTCGAATCTTGATCTCTCCGTTGTAAGCTTCCCGCGGATTATGATCTCAACGCCTAGGGCCTGCGATTCCATGACTCTCTGGATCGCCCAGTAGGCCGCTCTTCGGAAGTGTACTCCTCTCTGAAGTGCCTGTGCGACCTGGGATGCGACGACTTTCGGATCCTGTTCGGGTATCTCGATGGTTGCTACGGATAACTGAGGATTCTCTATGCCGAATTTTGTTTCGAGAAGTTTTGTAAGGTCTTTGATACTTTGGCCTCTGCGACCTATGACCATTCCTGGCTTTGCGGCGTAAATTACGACTCTAGTTCCGACCGGGCTCTTTGTGAGTTCTACTCGGCTGTATCCAGCTCGTTTCAAATCTCTCTGGAGTAACTCGTCGATCTCGAGACGTCGAGAAACGTCCTTGATGAAATATTTGGTTACTGACAACTATTCGGCCTCGAACCCAACGAGTTCGATATGGGTGGTTGTTCCTTGGAGAAGGTCCGAACGTCCGAATGCTCGGGGGTTTCGTTTCGGTATCTTATTGGCTCTCTGGGCTGCGGCGTGTATTATCTTGAGCCTCTCGGTATCGAGGTTGCGGTATTCTGCATTTGCCTCAAGCTCCTCCAAAAGACGGAGGAGTCTTCCGGCTGCCTTCTGCGGAAATCTCCCAGCATAGAAGGGCTCAGTGAGATTTCGACGATGCGGAACTTCCTTGTGATAGCGACGATACGCTACTGCGACTTTCTTTTCGATCACTTGTTCTAGAAGCTTCTTGGCCTCCGGGAGCTTCATTCCACGGATTGTGCGACAGAGTTCGACAGATGCTTTGGGGGATATGCGGAGTTCTCGGCCTGCGCACTTTACAGTGCGGTCTGGGTCCAGCCCAGTGACCGAGTATCCCCGTTCTGGCATTTTGCTCACGGAAGGGACCGACTCCGGCGTATCTTGCCCTAAAAAGGTTCCTTGGTCGGAAAAAGAAAAATTTGACCATGTAAGGGATCGTCAGCCGAGAAGTGTCGAGAGATGAGTCGTGAATGCTCTACATCAATCAATGTTACTGAAGTAACCTGTCGCAAGTTACTCTAGGCTTATGGTGGATTTTCCGGCCGATACGAACGGGACATTATGGAAGAGGCAATTGAGAGAGTCCATACTGGTATCCCCGGATTGGACCACGTACTTGAAGGCGGATTTCCCAAAGGCGCACGAGTGCTACTCGCCGGTGGCGCAGGATGCGGAAAGACCATCTGTTGTGGACAGTATCTCTACAAAGGCGCGACACGATACGGTGAGCCCGGTGTCTACGTTTCGACAGAAGAGCCTCCGACCGAGTTCCGAGCCAATATGCTCCGTTTTGGCTGGGACTTCAAGAAGCTCGAGTCTGAGAAGAAGATCGGCATGGTCGACGCGGTCTACCAGCGGGTGGAGTCAGAGATGGCTGAACAAGAATCATTGCAATCAATACTCTACAACTTGCGGTCCAAGCTCTCAGAGGTCAAGATACTGGTGGAACAGTTGGGAGCGACTAGACTCGTTGTTGATTCGCTGCCAGGCTTTGGATTCAGGGTCACGGACCTCAACACTCTCCGGGAGATATTCCTCGAGGTGGGACTATTGTTGAAGGACGTCGGCTGCACCACGTTGATGACGACGGAGATCGTGGAGGGTTCAGGGCTCATCAGCCGCTATGGCATTGAAGAGTTTCTCGCCACCGGTGTCATGGTGCTCTCGCTCGTCAAGCAGAGTTCCCCCTTGAGGAAGCTCTTCGTCCGGAAGATGCGTGGAACAAGCCACAGCCTCAACGACTTCGCCTTCACGATCGGAACCGAGGGCGTGAACATCAAGGGACCTATTGGTGTGAGAAGTGCGAGTGGCCGTAGGCGCCTCCATACTCAACGGAGAAAGCGCCGAAGCCGCTGACTCGGGCTTCGAAGAGGTCGTCGCGGGGACGGTTCCAGTATCCGACGGGTCAGAGGTAGTGGAACAAGGGGTTCAAGGGCAAGCTCAAGCCATCGACCAGCAGAGCTTCACCGGGGAAGATCGGGGACAACAGAGACAAGGACGAGTGTAAGAAACTTGCAGAACCTTTCGAGCGGAATATCGGCATTCGACGAGTCTATGGGCGGACTCCCTTCTGGTAGCATCATTCTATTCCTCGGCGAGGCCGATACGGGGATGACTACGTGTGCTCAGCAGATCATGTATCGAGGATTACTTGATGGTCGTCCTGCGGTCTACTTCACGACGGGCCGTTCCTGGGAAGATATCGTTTCAGAGATGAGTCTGTATGGCTGGGGTCTTGAGAGATATTTTGATTCGAGGAAGATGTGGTTCATTGATAGTTTCGGGATGAAGAAGGAGAAGCCGGCTGGAATGGTAAACTGGGATATTGGACCGGCGAATCTTCTGGCGAAGGAGTTTCCGCACGTTGTCGCGCCGTTAGGAGCCTGTACGCTTGTCGTCGATAGTTTGAGTGATGTTATTCGGTCAGCGCCGTTTCCGGCTGTCGAGCAGACTCTGAAAGCGTTACAGACTCATGTCCGCGAGACGTCCGGGCTGTATCTTCTTCTCGCCAACAAGGGGGTTCACAATGAACACATTGAGAATACCGTGAAGCATCTCAGCGATGGAGTGGTTGACTTGTCGACTGAGCCGTTTGGGAGCGAAGATTATGCTCGTAAGATGAGAGTGTTGAAAATGCCGGGAGCTTTTACGGACATGAAGGTGTACGCCTACAGAGTGGGATCGGCGGGAATCGAGATGGCGGCATTGCATAGGGTGAGGTAGAATGATGACAACTGTTGCTCTTCAGTTCGATGAGATCGTAGGCCTACTCGCGAATGCGGGGTTCCTGTGGGCGCTGTTAGTGGCTACTTGGGGGGCTGTGAGCTACTCGTTCATGCGTCACCGGAGACATGGGCCGAAGGTGGGTCCTTCTCAGACTGCCGGTGCTGTAAGTTTTAGCTTGACGAAGCCGCGGTTGTCGGAGGAGGAGATATTCCGGATACTGACAACGACCGAGACGAATATCCAGATTGTCCGGATCTGCGAGAATCCGAAGACGGCCCGCGAGATCTCGAAGGGTCTCGGTGACATCTATCCCGGTCACAAAGAGAAAGGATTCCCGGCCGAGAAGCTTGGAGAGCACCTAGCGAATCTTGAGCGGTTGGGCGCGGTCAAGTTCAACGGCGAGAAGTGGGCGGCCAGCGATATCGGTGTGAAGATGGTCCGGAAGTACTTCGGCTAAGAATCCTCTTCACTAAACCCTTCTTCAATGCAGCGAAACAGTTCCAAAGAACATCTCGCGTCGCGAGGAAAATATTGTCGGCCCCTTTTTTCGAGAGGGCGTTCGCCAGTTGAAACTGTTCCTGGTGAGTTTTCCGTTTCAAGGCGTCGGATAGGCTTGGATAGTGATCTTCGAAACGGGGGTTCTTCCCCTATAGGGAGAAGCGTGGAACATGGGAGTTAGCGGACCGGCTGCCCCGATTACGGATTGGGGCTTGTTCTGAACGATTTCCTGGATCGATTTTGTTATCTTTTCCACTCTGAAAAGTAGTCTGGCTTGTCTAGTCGGGTTCTGTTTCAGTCTTCTCCCTCTTACACAGAGGATTACTTTCGCTGCTCTCTGCTCATTTTATACGTTCAACAGTATAGTTTGAGAGCTTACTCACCGGAAGTAATCGATGTTGATCCAGAAGAACAGTCTCATCCCACCTGGCGAGATAGTCCGAGAAGCACTAACCAAACCCAGCATATTCAAAAACGAAGAACCACTCAGCCTAGAATGGCTGCCCTCCCGACTACCCCACCGGGAGACACAGCTTCGATTCCTAGCAGAACTATTCCGGTCCGTCATAGACCGACCCGGAACCACCAGCCCAAAGATCTTAGTGACCGGCGACATCGGGACCGGAAAGACCGTCCTCACACAACGCTTCGGAACAGACATCACCCGGACAGCCAAGACACTAAAACTGAACCTCCAGTACATACACATCAACTGCCGAGAATTCCGCGGCAGCCTCTTCATGATCCTCAAACGAGTCCTACAGAACTTCACACCACAATTCCCCCAGCGAGGATTCTCCAGCGAAGAACTACTACACATACTCCTAGACCAACTAGAGAGCAAGAACCTACACATCATACTCACACTAGACGAAGCAGACGTACTGATCAAGGCTGAAGGATCAACCAGCCTCTACAACCTCACAAGGATCCAGGAGGAACGCCCCGGCAGACCAGTAAGACTCTCACTAATCATCATCATCCGAGAACTACGAAACCTAGACGCCCTTGACAGGAGCACTCTGAGCACGCTCCAACGAAACGTGATTCGACTAGACCGCTACACGAACAGCCAGATAGAATCAATCCTCAGAGAAAGAGTAGAACTAGCCTTCAAAGAAGGAACAATATCAGAAGACGTTGTGGAATTCGTCGCTGACATGGCTGCACCAGCAGGCGACGCGAGATACGCGATCGAACTCGTCTGGCGAGCCGGAAAATACGCAGACACCGAAGCATCACGAGAAGTGACCGCGGAACACGTCCGGGCAGCGGCCCAGAGCGTCTACCCGGTCATGAGAACAGACTACGCTCAGCACCTGAACCTACACGAGAAACTACTACTCCTAGGCCTCGCCAGAACCCTAGAGCGGACCCATGAGACCTACGCGTCTATGGGCGAGACAGAGATAGCCTACAAGATGGCATGTGAAGAGTACAAGGAACCCTACCGAGCTCACACCCAGGTGTGGAAGTACGTCCAGAACCTTGGAGCAACAGGCATAGTCTCCACACAGCCCTCCACCGCAGGCTTCAGAGGAAAAACAACACTCCTAGGACTACCCACAGCCCCAGCCTCCGCCATACGCCGTTGGCTAGAATCCAGCCTAGTACGCCGGCCCTAACTCGTTGCCCGAGAAACACTCACTCGCAAGAGTCCTCTCCAGCCCAGGCCGAATCAAAATACTCACCGTCCTATCCCAAGTAGGAGAACTACATCTCACAGAGATAGCAAAACAGACAGACCAGAGCTACAGCTCCACACAACGCCACCTAGAAGACCTATCCGACGCCGCGATTGTAGAAGAACACGACTACGGAAGAGTCCGAATGTTCAAGCTCAACCTGGAAAACCCACGCGCAAAAATTCTCAGACAACTAATACTGGAATGGGACACCAGCCCAGTACGACAAATCCAAGAACACGCTTAAACGAGACCGGAGCGCTCCTAGACAGGGGAGCTGTTAGTGCAAGTGATCAAGTGCGCCGAATGCGGAGCAGAGTCACCCCTCAACACCGAATGCGAATACTGCCACAAAACATTCTGCGAGAAACACATGCCCGAACACAAGGCATGGGAACACCGACACGAAAACCTCGCCGAAGACTCATCACGGCTCTGGAAACGAAGACGCGAATCACCCTAGACGGCGGCCCATCCTCCGGTCTAACCCCCAACCAACTTGGCCGCGCAGGATTCAGGAACGCCTATTAGAATCAAACAATTCCATACCGGTATATGTCCGTAAACTGGGCCCTACCCTTCGACGAGAGGATCGTCCCAGAGAGCACGCGAACACTCATACCGATAGAATCTTACAAGAAAGTCCACCGAAGCACCGTCGCAAACTACAAGGAATTCTGGGCAGGCATAGCCGCAGAACTCGACTGGTTCAAACGATGGGACAGAGTACTCGACGACTCCAATCCCCCATTCTACAAATGGTTCCCAGGCGGACAACTCAACGCATCGCACCTTTGTCTCGATAGACACGTAAGGACCTGGAGAAAGAACAAGGTAGCAATCATCTGGGAAGGAGAGCCAACAGAGAACGGCTCACCCACACAGATTCGAAAGCTGACCTACCAAGATCTTTATCGCGAGGTAAACCGAGTCGCCCACGTACTCCACCACAACTACGGGATCAGAAAGGGAGACACAATAGGATTCTATCTTCCAATGATTCCGGAGTTCCCAATCTTCATGCTTGCAACCGCCAGACTCGGAGCATGTTTCACAGTGATCTTTTCCGGCTTCAGCGCCGACTCTCTCGCAGACCGGCTAATTGACGCAGATGCCAAGTTGTTAGTCACGGCCGACGGTGGCAGAAGGAGAGGTAACCTTGTCAAGCTAAAGGAGATCGCAGACCGTGCGGTCGAGAAAGCTGCCAGCGTGAAGAAGATCCTTGTCGTCAGACATGCAGGAAACGAGGTGTCGATGGACAAGGACCGAGACGCTTTCCTTGATAATCTCCTTCGAGAAACCCCTGAGACACTCTACGTCGAACCTGAGCGGGTAAGATCAGAGGACCCACTCTACATCCTCCATACTTCTGGGACGACCGGCCGTCCTAAGGGTCAGGTCCATGATACAGGTGGATACCTTACCCTGCTTCACGCGACTATGAGGTGGGTCTTCGATGCAAGAGACGATGACGTATACTGGTGTACGGCCGACATTGGCTGGGTGACCGGTCACTCGTACATAGTTTTCGGCCCATTGATGGAAGGGCTAACCGGGCTGATGTACGAAGGAGCCTTGGAGCATCCCGAGCCCGATAGATGGGCCTCGATCATTGAGAGACACCGCGTGAACCTTCTCTACACGTCGCCGACTGCAATCCGGAGCTTCATGAAGAACGGCGAAGAATGGGTCAAAAAGCACGACACTAGTTCAGTTCGACTCATGCACTCTGTCGGTGAACCGATCAATCCCGAGGCATTCCGATGGATGCATCGAAACGTCGGCAGGGAGAAGATCCCTTTTGGTAGCACGTGGTGGATGACAGAGACCGGCGGAATTCTCGTCAGCCACACGCCCGGCCTCTACATGGTGCCCATGAAGCCGGGCACGAATGGACTGCCTATTCCGGGAATCGATGCTGACGTCGTTGACGATAACGGTAAAGGCCAAAAGTCGTTGGACAGAGGATATCTTGTCATCAAGAATCCTTGGCCGGGAATGCCCTTGACAATTCACAAGGACCCTGATCGATACAGGGACGTGTACTGGACCAAGTACCCGGGCAACTTCTATCCAGGCGACTATGCAGTTAGGGATGATGACGGTTACTTCTGGATCTTAGGAAGAGCTGACGAGGTGATCAAGGTGGCGGGTCACAGATTGGGCACATATGAGCTCGAATCTGCCCTGATACAGCATCCCGCAGTTGCTGAGGCTGCCGCTGTAGCAGTACCTGACGAGTTGAAGGGCGAGGTGCCTGTGGCGTTTGTGATATTGAGGGTGGGCCGGGACTCGAATGAGCAGCTGAACCGTGAGCTTCGCGATTGGGTACGGGAACGGGTTGGGCCTATCGCTTCCCTGAAGCAGATTTTCTTTGTCTCGAAGCTTCCAAAGACACGGAGCGCTAAGATCATGCGTCGGGTCGTACAGGCGGTCGTGTCTGGAAAGCCGGTTGGTGATGTAACGACACTCGAGGATGAGGCATCTGTGGAAGAGGTGAAGGGGGCATACTTGGATCTGAAGCGAGAGATAGAATCTCGTAAATCTATAAAGTAAGCAAGCGTCAATCTTATCCTGAGGGCAACATCTCTCAGTTACAATGGATAGATATCGAACTTCCTAAGAGTCTTTTCGGCTGTAGCAAAGCTTGCAGACTCCAGTACGGTTGAAGGATCTAGAGCATTCGATAAATGAGGATTTATCGAAGGCCAACCTGCCTGAGATCAAGATTTCGGGCTTCAAGCTTCCAGATCAGGCCTTGGAACTTACATTCGAACGCGAAACGGTGACTGGGGTTATCCGAGACAAGATCTGGGAAATTATCAACTTACACTACAAGAAATTGATGAGTGAGCTTGGACTGCTAGAGAGTTGAAGTTCAGCCAGCCGGCTTCGACGTATGAGAGAAGGAAATAGTCGTAAGGGTAGTTTTTAATAGAAATAGCAACAACTTTTCGGATTACAGTCCCGCAAGATGAGACCAAACAGAAATTCTAATTCTCATTCGAAAGACTATACGCCGCAGACACCGTCGAGTATTCGCTTTTCTCCTCGGGGGGATGCTTTCAAACATCCCGTGCAACATTATGATGTTGCGAAGGTTCG
>Ga0070697_100001944_pt1 | contig 15813 bp, 14 predicted proteins | sample KBSK1501metaG_FD_65475 | JGI IMG/M metagenome (GOLD analysis project Ga0070697, IMG submission 65475) | Corn, switchgrass and miscanthus rhizosphere microbial communities from Kellogg Biological Station, Michigan, USA - KBS K1-50-1 metaG | ecosystem: Host-associated > Plants > Roots >...
AGCCGGCTGACGTACGACTACATGAGCTCCTCGATCAACATCTACCGTCGCACGCGCGAGATCCTTCGGGAAACCCTCGGCCACCTGCCGGGTAACGGAGCGAAGCGTGTCGTCCTCTACGGCACCGGTGAGGCCGCCGAGCTCGCATACATCACCCTGAAAGAGCTGAACCTCGAGCCAATCGGGATCTTTGCCCGGGAGGGCGGCGGCGATTTCCTGGGGTTCACCGTCCGGGGACTGAGCGAGATCCTCAACGAACAGGTGGACGGGATCATCATCGCGACCTTCGACCAGCCAGAGCGCTACCTCGCCGAGCTGATGGGCCTCGGGATACCGCAGCACAAGCTCCTGACGCTTCGTCGGCCGCACCCTGGTCTGGATGGGGGCTAGCCTGAAGCCGGCCAGTGACTTGAGGCAGTTCGTTTGGCTTCTGCGCAACTACACTGCGCCGTACTGGTGGGCCGTCAGCCTCCTGCTCATCACGAGCTATCTTGCCGCGGCGTTTACCGCGCTCTTTCCCGTCCTCATGGCCGCAATCCTGGATCTGGCGCTCGGGAAGGCGGGGGCCGGAGCGCTCGACACCGCTCCGGCGGCGGGCGGTGCGCTGTCGCTCCACAATCTCGGCGCGGCGTTCTTCCAGTGGGTCGGGGTCCAGGCGGTCGGCGACCGCTTCCGCATGATCGTCGTCTTGTGCGGTGTGTACGTCGCGACCGGTTTCTTGAAGGGCTGGATCGACTTTGGCGCCTACCTCCTCGCGCTTTGGGTTCGCGTCCGCGCGAACGCGGCGCTCCAGTGCGACCTCCTTCGCCACCTACTCGGGCTCTCAATGGGCTTCTTCAGTCGCCAGCGGACGGGCGAGCTGGTTTCCCGGCTGGGGACCGATACGAACGCCGCCACGATCGGACTCGAGACCATCGTCTGCACCGTGCTGACGGCCCCGCTGCTGCTGGCGTTCTACGGGTACTTGCTCGTGGGGACCAGCCCGGTGCTCGTCCTCGCCGCCTTCGCTCCGGCGATCATGCACTACGGTGTCAGCCGCCTGGTGCGGGGTCCGATCCGGAGACTCGCCACCGGCCAGTTTTCGGCGCTTGCCGACCTGGCCGCCCGGTTCCAGGAGTCGATCCTCTCGATCCGTGTGATCAAGTCGTTCGGTGCCGAGGCATTCGAGCTCAGCCGCCTCCGACACGCCGTCCATTCCGTGGTGGGAATCAACCTTAGATTCGCGGTGTACAAGCACCTCGAAGACCCGGTGCGTTTGACGATCAGCTACCTCGGGGAGGCGACGCTCATTGCCCTGGCCGCGTATGAGCTGCTCAGAGGGAACCTCGCGGTCCCGGCGTTCTTTCTTTTTCTCTACGTGGGTCGCTCCGCATTGGCGCAGCTCAGCCTGCTCAGCGGGGCCTATACGTCATTGCAGGCCACGCTGGCCGCGTCGAGCCGGATCACCGATCTGCTCCGGCTCGAGCCGCTGGTGAAGGACGGATCGAGGTCGATCAGCGAATTCCGCGATCGGCTCGTCCTGAGCGACGTCACCTTCGACTATGGCGGCGAGCGGGTGCTCGCCGGCGTGAGCTTCGAGATCCTCCGTGGTGAGGTCGTCGCGCTGGTGGGGCCGAGCGGCAGCGGCAAGTCGACCGTCGCCGACCTGATCCTCCGGCTGTACGACCCGGTGGCCGGGAAGGTCAGCATCGACGGTCAGGACCTCAAGATGCTGCAGCAGGCGCCCTACCGCGGTCTGTTCGGCGTCGTGTCCCAGGAAGCGCTGCTCTTCAATGCCTCGATCCGGGAGAATATCGCCTATGGCCGCAACGGCGTGACGGACGCGGACATCGTCAGGGCGGCCAAGATCGCCAACGTCCACGACCAGATCATGGACTTTCCAGACGGGTACGACACGATGGTCGGCGATCGTGGCGCCCGCCTGTCGGGCGGGCAACGCCAGCGGGTGGCGATCGCGCGCGCCATCCTGGGGCGGCCCCAGGTGCTTATACTCGACGAGGCGACGAGTTCCCTGGACAGCGAGTCGGAGCGCCTCGTGCAGCAGGCGATCGAGCGCGTGATCCAGGGCACGACATCGATCGTGATCGCGCACCGGCTCTCGACGGTGCTCAACGCCGACAAGATCGTCGTCATCAACCGCGGCGTGGTCGAAGCGATCGGCCGGCACGCCGAGCTTCTCGCCACGAACGAGACCTACAGCCGGCTCTACCGGCTACAGTTCGCGGAGGTCGAGGCCCTTGGAAATCTCTGATCTCCGCCCGCGGAGAACTCCGGTGAACATGCCGACGCCTCGGGAGGCGCTCCGCTGGTCGGACGTGGGCGTGATGATCACCGGCGGCACCGGCTCCTTCGGCAACAAGCTCGTCGAGATCATGCTGACGGAATACCATCCGCGTCGGCTCGTCGTTTTCAGCCGTGATGAGTTGAAACAGTCCGAGATGATGGCGCGGTTCGATCACCCGTCGGTCCGCTACTTCATCGGCGACGTCCGCGATCGCGCCCGGCTCGAGATGGCGATGCACGGCGTGGACATCGTGTTCCACGCGGCCGCCCTCAAGCAGATCACCGCGTGCGAGTACAACCCGTTCGAGGCGATCCAGACCAACGTGATGGGCGCCAAGAACGTCATCGACGCGGCCATCGATCAGGGTGTCAAGCGAGTCGTCGGGATCAGCACCGACAAGGCGGCGCAGCCGGTGAACCTCTATGGAGCGACGAAGCTTTGCGCCGAGAAGTTGCTCGTCCAGGGCAACGTGTACGGCTGGGGGCGCGGCACGACGTTCAGCGTCGTGCGTTACGGCAACGTCATCGGCAGCCGAGGAAGCGTGATCCCGCTGTTCAGCAGGCAGCGGGCCACCGGACGGGTGACCGTGACTGACCCGGGGATGACGCGGTTCTGGATCACGCTCGAGCAGGGTGTCCGGTTCGCGGTTCGGTGCGCCGAGGCCATGCAGGGCGGCGAGATCTTCGTGCCCAAGATCCCGAGCATGCGTCTCCTGGATCTGGTGGAGGCGATTGCGCCGGGCTGTCAGGTCGAGTTCATCGGTATGCGGCCGGGCGAGAAGTTGCACGAGATCCTCATCGCCGAAGACGAGGGGCGGCAGGTGCTCGAGTTCGAGGACATGTTCGTGCTTGAGCCAATCCATCGTTCCTGGACATTCTGCAGCCCCGACGGCGGCAAGCGGCTGACGGCCGGATTCCGCTACTCGAGCGACACCAACTCGCGGTGGCTATCGCCCTCGCAGATGAGCGAGCTGGCTCGTGAGTGAGGCGCTGGCCGTCCATGGCGGTCGTCCGGTGCGCGCGTGCCTGCTGCCCTACGGGCGACAGCGGATCGAGGAGGACGACATCCGCGCGGTTGTCGAGGCGCTGCGCAGCGACTTCATCACGACCGGGCCCGTGGTCGAGGAGTTCGAGCGATGCTTCGCCGAGCGGGTGGCCGCCCGCTACGCCGTGGCCGTCAGCTCAGGAACCGCGGCTCTGCACGCCGCGTGCTTCGCCGCTGGGATCGGCCCCGGTGACGAGGCCATTACCACGCCCTTGACGTTTGTCGCCACCTCGAACGCGGTGCTCTACCTCGGGGGCCGTCCCGTATTCGGGGATATCCGCAGCGATACCCTGAACCTGGACCCCGCGCTGCTCGCGTCGCGGGTCACGCCACGTACAAAGGCGATCATCCCTGTCCACTTTGCGGGTCAGCCCTGTGATCTCGCGGCGATTCAGGCCGAGGCGCGAGACCGCGGCCTCACCATCATCGAGGATGCCGCCCACGCGCTCGGCGCCGAGTATCAGGATCGTCCGATCGGCTCGCTCAGCGACCTCACGGTCTTCAGCCTGCATCCGGTCAAGCACCTGACGACCGGCGAGGGCGGCGTAGTGACCACCAACGACGAGGCGCTCGCCGAACGCCTCCGGCGCTTCAGAAACCACGGGCTCAGCGTCGGCTCGGCGGAGCGCCAGGCCCGCGGCCTCCTCTACGCCGACATGGTCGACCTCGGCTTCAACTACCGGCTCACCGACTTCCAGTGCGCGCTCGGGCTCTCCCAGCTCGGCCGGCTCGACGCGATCCTGGCACGGCGGACGGCCATCGCCGAGCGGTACCGTTCCGACCTCAAGGATCTGCCCGGGCTGGCGCTTCCCGCCACGAGTGACGGGATGCGCCACGCGTGGCACATCTTCCCCGTTCTCATCGACCTCGAACGGCTCTCGGTGGACCGCGAGACGGTCTTCGCGGCGCTTCGCGCCGAGAACATTGGTGTGGTGCTCCACTACGTCCCGGCCTACTGGCACTCCTACTACGCGCGCCTGGGCTTTCGTCGCGGCCTTTGCCCACGGGCAGAAGCGATCGCCGAGCGGATCCTCACGCTGCCGATCTTCCCCGCCATGACCGACGGCGACATCGACGACGTCATCGTGGCGCTACGGAAGGTGCTGGCCTACTACCTCCGATGAGTCTCTCCGTCGTGTACATCACCGAAGCGGGTCCGGTGGTCGGACTCGGCCACCTGCGGCGCTGTCAGGCGCTCGCCACGGCGCTGTGTCGGCGAGGCGCCAGCGCGCGGTTCCTGATCGACGGCGCCACGGATGTGGCGGGGCCCGACGCGATGTATCTCGACTGGACGCAGGAGCCCATGACCGTGTGTGCGCCGGTCGCCGCCTGGCATCCCGACGCCGTGGTCGTCGACTCGTACCTGGCAACGCCGGAGCTCCTGTCGCGCTTGCGCACTACTGGTTGCGTGATTGCGATCGACGACCTCGCCGACCGCCCCGTTCCCGTCCATGTCGTGGTGAACGGTGCGTTCCATGCCGCGCGGCTTTCCTATCGCTGTGCAGCCGACACGAAGCTTCTGCTCGGGCCGGAATATTCGCTGGTGGACCCGGCGTTCGCAGCATCGCCTGACGGCGTTCCCGCCGAAATCGTGGGACGAGTGCTCGTGACGCTCGGCGGGAGTGCCACGGCGTCGGCGCTCGCGACGGCCGTCGCGGCCGTCCGGCGCGCGGTGCCCTCGGCGACAGTCGATGTCGCGCTCGGGTTGTATGCAGACGACGTTCCCGACGACGGCGGCCTCGTGATCGCGCACCGTGGGCAGCGCTCGCTCCGTGAGCTGATCCGGCGCGCGGACCTCGCGGTGACGGCCGGTGGCATGACCCTCTACGAATGCCTCGCGACGGGGACCCCCGCCGTCGGCCTGTGCTGCGCCGACAACCAGCGACTCAACATCGAGGCGTTGAGCCGAGCCGGGCTCGTGGTGAGCGCGGAGCCCTCGCTCGAGGGCGCGGTTCGACGCCTCGCGGCCGACCGCGAGCTTCGATGGCGGATGGCCGCCGAGGGGCGACGCCACGTCGATGGCCGCGGCGCCGAGCGCGTGGCGGAAGCTGTCGCGCAGGTGTGCAGCATCGCCGGCGCCGGGCGGGACGCCCGGTGAGAGTCGTGCGCGCGCGGCCGCGCACGGGATGGGAGCGTCAGCGATGAGCGGAGCATCTGACGGGCGGATCAAGGTCCGCGACCGATGGATCGGGGCCGGCGAGCCCTGCTTCGTCATCGCCGAGGCCGGCGCCAATCACAACCGTGACCAGTCCATGGCCAGGGAGCTGATCGACGTCGCGGTCCACGCCGGGGCCGACGCGGTGAAGTTCCAGACGTACTCGGCCGAGACTCTTTACTCGAAGAAGACGCCGCGGTTCTCCTACCTGGAAGGCGTGAGCTCCAAGGACACGTGGGATCTCATCAAGGAGATCGAGCTGCCGCGTGAGTGGCAGGGCGAGCTGGCGGCATACGCGGAGAAACAGGGCATCCTCTTCCTCTCGACCCCCTTCGACCATCGGGCGGTGGACGAGCTGGCGGCGCTCGACGTGCCGGCGTACAAGATCGCGTCCTTCGAGATCGTCGACCTTCCCCTCATCGCCTACGCCGCGGCAAAGGGCCGGCCCATGATTCTGTCGACGGGCCTCGCGAGCTACGAGGATATCGCCGACGCCGTCGAGGCGTGCGCGTCCGCAGGCAATCGAGACGTGATCCTTCTCCAGTGCGCCTCGCTGTATCCGGCGCCGCCCGCTCGAATGAATCTGCGCGCCATGGCGACGCTGCGCTACGCGTTCGCCGTACCGACGGGGCTCTCAGATCACAGCCTCGGCATCCACGTGGCGGTGGCGGCGGCGGCGCTGGGGGCGTGCGTGATCGAGAAGCACTTCACGTTGAGCCGCGCGCTGCCCGGACCGGACCATCCGTTCGCGGTCGAGCCCGGCGAGCTCCAGGCGATGGTGCGACAGATCCGTGAGGTGGAGGCGGCCATGGGCGATGGGCTCAAGCTTGGTCCCAGCCCGGAGGAGCACGAGATGCACCAGAAGGCGCGGCGCAGCCTCGTGGCCGCGCGGGCGATCCCCCAAGGCGCGGTCATCGATCGCTCCATGGTGACCATCAAACGGCCCGGCCACGGAATCCGACCCAAGCTCGTCGATTTGCTCGTGGGTCGAGTCGCCAAGGTGGACATCGAGGAGGACACGGTGCTCACGTGGGATCTGGTGTGAGCACGCGGGCCAATCCCACCGATGGCGTTGGCGGCACCAATGCGACGCGGGTGACGCTCCGGCCTGCGACGCCGGAGGATTGCCGGCAGGTTTGGCTCTGGAGAAACGACGAAGGGACGCGCGCGGCGTCCTTCGATACGAGCCCGATCTCGTTCGAGACTCACGAGCGCTGGTTCCACGCGAGCCTCCAGCATCGAGACCGGCATGTCTACATCGTCCTGGCCGACGGGCAGGAGGCGGGCGTCGTCCGGCTGGATGTCGCCGGTGCCCGCGGCATCGTGAACATCCACCTGGCGCCGGGGTGGCGGGGCCGCGGCGTGGGGCCGCGTACCCTCGCGGCGCTCGAAGACATCGCCTTCGGGTCGCTCCACCTCACCCGCATGGAGGCCGAAGTCAAACCTGGCAACGCCGCGTCTCTGGCGGCCTTCCAGAAGGTCGGCTTCACGCTGGTCGGCGGCGGGTCGGTGCTGAATCTCGTGAAGGTGCGCCGTGAGGCTTGAGGCTCTCCGCTATCTCCTCCTCGCCGGGCCCAAGCGCTGGCGGGCCGAGGTCACGGGCGCATTGCGCGGTACGCCGCTGTGGACTCCGCTACGGACGGTGTATCACCGCTGCCGGCCCCTGTGGCGCAACCCGGTGGTGCGGGCCCGGGTGCTGGCCATGCGGCGGCGACTGTATTGTGCGGACCCGCGCAGCTACTGGCAGCAAGAGGGTGGCCGGCAGTACACGCAGGACGAGGAGTTTTTGCTGGGGCCGGGCTCGCTGACGGAGCAGCAGGGCCGGTTCCTCGCCACCGCGATCGCCGCCCTCGGCGCCACAACGATCCTCGAGGTCGGCTGCGGCTACGGCCGAATGCTGAAGGAACTCCGCCGGCACCTCGATGCACGGCTGGTCGGCTGCGACTTCAGCGAGCCGCAGCTCAAAACGGCGCGCGAGTATCTCGCCCCCGTCACGATGCCTCTGATACTGGCCGATGCGACTCAGGGGCTTCCGTTCGCGGACTCCGCGTTCGAAGTGGTCTATACGCAGGGCTCGCTCATGCACGTGCCGCCGCCGCTGGACCGGTCCTATCGAAGCGAGCTGGCGCGCATAGCCAGTCGCTACATCATCCACACCGAAGATGTCCAGGATTCGGACAGCATGTTCGCCCACGACAACGAGCGACACTACAAAGAGCTGGGACATCGGCTCGTCGAGGCCCGGCCGTACCCGCTCAACCTTGCTGGACAGACGATGAAGTTCGAGATCTTCGAGCTACGAAACGATCGCGGACGATGATGCGCTTCCTCGTCGTGGGCGCCGGCTCGATCGGATCCCGGCACGGTCGAAACCTCGCCGGACTCGGCCATCGGGTGCAGGTCTGGGACACCGACCGCGATCGTCTGCGTGAGGCGGCCACGCGGCCCGGCATCGAGGCGGCCGCGAGCCTCGAAGGCGCGCTGGCCGCGTCGCCGGACGCGGTGCTGATCTGTACGCCGCCGGCCCTTCATCTGGAGCCGGCGCGTCAGGCGCTCGCGGCGGGCGCTCATCTCTTCGTGGAGAAGCCCATCGCGCACGCGAGTGACGGCGTGCCGGCGCTGATCGAAGAGGCGCGGCGGCGCGGGCGCGTGCTCGCGGTGGGCTTCAACCTCCGCTTCCTCCCGAGCCTCAGACGCGTCAAGGCCCTGCTGGAAGACAAGCGCGTCGGAGCCCTGTTCGCCGTGCGGGCAGAGTTCGGCGCCTACCTCCCTGACTGGCGGACGGGCCGCGACTATCGGGACAACTATGCGGTCTGCGCCGCGCTGGGTGGTGGCATCCTGCTCGACGCCATTCACGAGTTCGACTACCTGGGCTGGCTCTTCGGGGAGGCGACCGAGGTCGTCTGCACGGCGGGGCACTACAGCGACCTGGCAGGCGATACGGAGGACCTGGCGGAGGTGACGCTCCGCTTCGAGTCGGGGCTGCTGGCTCAGGTTCACCTCGACTACCTCCAACGGCACTACCGCCGCAGCCTGCAGATCATCGGCGCCGCGGGGTCGATTGTGTGGGACTTCCCGACGCATACCGTGACGGTCTACGGCACCGAGCCCGAGAGCATGGAGACGATCCACGTCGACGACGGTGACGTGAACGACATGTATGTCGAGGAGATGCGCCACTTCATCCGCTGTCTCGGGGGCGCCGAGTCGCCGTTGGTCGATGGCCATGAGGCGCTGCGCTCGACCCGTCTCGTGGAGGCGGCCAAGCGCTCGGCTCACGAGCGACGACGCGTACAGCTGTGACCGTGACCAGCGTCGTTGCCATCGTCCAGGCGCGCCTCGGCTCCACCCGGCTCCCCGGGAAGGCGCTCGAGGAAATCGTGGGGCGTCCGATGCTGGCCCACGTGCTCGCGCGTACCGCGGCCGTGCCCGGGATCGATCGGGTCGTCTTGGCCACGACCGTCCAGCCGGAGGACGACGCCCTTGCCGATCTCGCCCGCTCTGTCGGTATCGCGTGCGTCCGCGGCAGCGTCGAGGATGTGCTGGACCGCTTCCACTCGACGCTGTTGGCGCATCCCGCCGACGCGATACTCCGCGTGACCGGCGACTGCCCCCTTCTCGATCCCCTAGTCGTCCGTCGCGTGCTCGACGCGTACGTCCGGTCGGGCGGCATGGTGGACTACGTGAGCAACGTGGATCCGCCGACCTACCCAGACGGGCTCGACACGGAGATCTTCTCGCGGCATGCGCTCGAGCGCGCCTGGCGTGAGGCGTGGCTTCCCTCGGATCGGGAGCACGTGACGACCTATATCCGGGACCGGCCCGTCCAGTTCCGCGTCGCCAACGTCGCCACCCACGAAGATCTGTCCGCGCATCGTTGGGTCGTGGACACCGAAGCGGACCTGGCGTTCGTTCGCCAGGTCTACACGCTGCTCGATCCGCTGGGTGCGCGCATCTTCGGGATGGCGGAGGTGCTGGAGTTGTTGGGGCGGCGCCCGGAGCTCCGGTCACTCAATGCCGGGATCCGACGGAACGAGGGCCTCGAACGCTCGAGGGCTCGTGATTTCGTCGAGCCGGGCGGTGGAGGGCAACGCATTTGAGTTCTGACGCGCGCCGGTTTGACCGTTCGATGGACTATCTGGCTCGAGCCCGCGAGGTGGTTCCGGGCGTATCGCAGACACTGAGTAAGGCCCCGAGCATGTTCGTCGAGGGGGCCTATCCGGTTTTCCTGGAGCGCGGGCGTGGCTGCCGGGTCTGGGATGTGGACGGCAACGAGTACGTCGACTACGTGATGGGCCTCGCGGCGGTCACGCTCGGGTACGCCCATCCCGCGATCGACGAGGCGGTGACGCGTCAGCTCGAGCGTGGCAGCCTCTTCTCCTTGCCTCATCCGCTGGAGGTCGAGGTCTCCGAACGCCTCACCCGACTCATCCCCTGCGCGGAGATGGTGCGGTTCCTCAAGACCGGGTCAGAGGGGAACTCCGCCGCCGTGCGTGTGGCGCGGGCCGCGACCGGGCGAGACGTGATCGTCTATTGTGGCTATTCTGGCTGGCATGATTGGTACGCGGTCACGACGCCCCGATCGAAGGGAATCCCAAAGGACTTCGCCCAGTTCGTCGTTCCGTTCACCTACAACGACCCGTCCTCGTTGGAGGCGGCGCTCGAAGAGCACCGAGGACGTGTCGCCGCCGTGATCATGGAGCCCGTGCTTCTCGACGCGCCCACCCCGGGCTTTCTGGCCGGGGTGAGGGACGCGGCGCACCGGCACGGGGCGCTGTTGATCTTCGACGAGATCGTCAGCGGTTTTCGCTGGGCGATCGGGGGGGGCCAGGAGTACTTCGGCGTGGTTCCAGACCTGGCCGTTTTCGGCAAGGGCATCGCCAACGGGCTTCCGCTCGCCGCGGTCGTCGGGCGCCGAGACCTCATGCGCGAGTTCGAAGAGATCTTTGTCTCCAGCACCTTCGGAGGCGATACGCTGGCGCTCGCCGCGTGCCGCGCCACCCTCGAGGAGTATGGCCGGCACCCTGTCATCGCTCGCCTCTGGAAGATCGGGCAGCGCTTTCAAGAGGGTTTCGCGGCGGTCGTCGGGCGGCTGGGGGTAGCGGCCCGGTGCATCGGATATCCGGTTCACCCCAAGATCGTGATCGAGCACAAGGTGCCTGAAACACAACGCCTGCTCATGAGCCTGTTTCTCCAGGAGACGGCGCGGCATGGCGTGATCTTCCACTTCGCGGGCTTCAACATCTCCTTCTCGCACGCGGAGGCGGACGTGGACGAGACGCTCGCGGCGTGCGAGAAGGCGCTCCGGGTTCTCGGCGACTCGCTGGAGGACGGACGGATCGCCGAGCGCCTCCGCGGCAAACCCTATCGAGAGGCCTTTCGACGCTCATGAGCGGGGCGCTCCGCCTCGTCTTCGTCGTGGAGCGCAAGAATTACTACCGCGTGATGGGCCCGGTCGTAGACGCTGCGCTCCGACGAGGCTGGACCGTCGAGTGCTGGCACGATTGGGCTCAGCCCCGCTGGGGCACCAAGGCCTCGGAGTTTCCCGATGCGGTGCCCGCCTTTCGGTGGGGCGCGCCCAAGGTCGTCGCCTATCGAGGCGAGGAGCTGGCCCCGCGCCTGAACGCGATGGCTCCAGACGCCGTCGTCGCCCTCGGTCGGCGGCCCGCAGCCCTCGCGGATCGGGTGCGTTGGATCGCCCTCCAGTACATGACGAGCCTCGTCAACCCGCTTGGACCCGAGGGTCTTCTCGGCTGCGACCGCGTGGCCGGCTACAGCCGCTTCTGGCTCGAGCAGGCATTGAGGCACTTCAAGGAATCCGGCACGCTGAGCGCCGACGGGGTGGCCGCGGAGCAGGAGATCACCCGCCGCTTCGCCGTTGTTGGCGTTCCCGAGCTGGACCAGGTCGAGACGATCGAGCCGAAGGCGGTCCGGGAACGTTTCGGGCTTCCTCCCGACCGGCCGATCGTCGTCTATCTCCCGTATCCCGTGAAGAGCAATCCCCCGACGTTCTGGCTTCGCCACGTGTACGCGCCGACGAGTCGCGTTCGGCGAGGCCTCGCCGTGCTAGCGGCTCTCAGGCTCGGCTACTGGCACCATGTCGTGTCCGACTGGAATGACCGGCGACTCGTCGCGGCGGTCCGCGCCTTCTGCGACGCCAACGACGCGCTCCTCGTGGTGAAGTCGCGCCTCAAGGATCCAGTGCCAGGCTACACTGCCGCCCAGGCTGATCTGATGCTCTACGATCCTTCCCACTATCCGGCGACGATTCTCGAGCTGCTCAGCGTCGCGTCACTCTGCGTGCACTTCTTCAGCTCGGCCGTCTACGAGTCGGTTTTTCTCGGCGTGCCGAGTCTGTGCCTGGCGCCGGCGCCGGCCGACATGGGTCTCTCACCAGCCTGGAGCCGCGGGCTCTTCAACGTTGGAGAGGGCGGCAGCTACAATGTCCCGGGTGCATCGTATTTCATGTCGCTCCCTCAAGTGTTCGAGGCTCTCCCCCGTGCGGCTCTCGAGGACTTCCCGATGGACCCCATCACGCGCACGCGCTTCGTCGCCACGTTCCTTGGCTTCGACGACACTCGCAGCTCGGAGCGCTTCCTCGATCTGGTCGAAGCCCGGAGCGAGAGCGCATGACGGTCCCGAGGATCCCCATCGCCGAGCCGGTCCTGGGCGAGGAGGAGCTGGCCAACGTCGTGGAGGCGGTGCGCTCGGGCTGGATCAGCTCGCTCGGCGCCTTCATCCCGGAGTTCGAGCGCACATTCGCCGCCTTCTGTGGCGCCGCTCACGGAATAGCCGTCGCGAACGGCACGATGGCCCTCCACCTCGCACTGGTGGCGGCCGGAGTCCGATCGGGGGACGAGGTGCTCGTGCCCAGCCTGACTTTCGTGGCGACACCGAATGCCGTGACGTATTGCGGGGCTCGACCGGTATTCGTGGACTCGAGCCCAGAAACCTGGCAGCTCGACGCTCGCGCCCTCGAAGCCAAGCTCACGCCGCGCACCAAAGCGATCATGCCGGTGCACCTCTACGGGCACCCCTGCGACATGGATCCCATCCTCGAGCTCGCGGAGCGCCACGGCCTCGCCGTCGTGGAGGACGCCGCCGAGGCCCACGGGGCCGAGTATCGCGGCCGGCGCGTGGGCGCCCTCGGCCGCATCGGCTGCTTCTCGTTCTACGGCAACAAGGTCATCACCACCGGTGAGGGTGGAATGTGCGTCACCAACGACGCCGCGCTGGCGGAGCACCTCCGGCTGCTGCGCGACCATGGAATGGATCCGAAGCGTCCGTACTGGCACGAGGTGATCGGGTACAACTACCGGATGACCAACCTCCAGGCGGCCGTCGGTGTGGCTCAGGTGAAGCGACTCCCGGGTTTCATCGACAAGAAACGCCAGATCGCTCGCTGGTACGAGAAGAGCCTCGCCCCGCTGGCGCAGGCCGGCCGGGTCCGACTCCACGTCGAGGCGCCGTGGGCCAAGAGCGTCTTCTGGATGTACTCAGTTCTCCTCGCGGACACCCGCGTGCCGCTCAACGAGGTCAGGCGCGCGCTCGCCGATCGTGGCGTGGATACGCGCCCGTTCTTCCATCCTGCTCATTCGTTGCCTCCGTACGCGACAGGCGAGCGGCTCCCGGTCGCCGAAGATCTGGCGGGGCGTGGCCTGAATCTGCCGTCGAGTATCGGGCTCGAGCAGGACCAGGTCGAGCGCGTGGCCCAGGCGCTCGTCGAAGCCCTCGAGGGCTAGCCATTGGGCTGGCGAGTACCCGTCGCTCGACCAGACATCGGTGAGGCCGAGGTGGAAGCGGTCCACCAGGTCATGACGAGCGGCTGGATCACCCAGGGTCCCAAGGTCCGCGAGCTGGAGGCGGGCTTCGCGCGGCTCTGCGGGACTCGCCACGCCGTGGCCACCAACACGGGAACGGCGGCGCTCCAGGTCGCGCTCTTGGCACTCGGGATTGGCCCAGGGGACGAGGTGATCACGACGCCGCTCTCCTGCATCGCCTCCGCCAACCCGATCTGTTTTCAGGGAGCGCGGCCGGTGTTCGCCGACGTGGACCCGGAGACGTACAACCTCGACGCCCGCGAGGTCGAGAAGCGGATCACGCCGAGAACCAAGGCCGTCTTACCCGTTCACCTCTTCGGTCACCCGGTGGATCTGGATCCATTGCTCCACGTGGCCTCCCAGCATGCGCTCCCGGTCATCGAGGACGCTTCTCAGGCAACGGGCGCGCTCTACAAGGGCCGTCGGGTCGGCGGCTTCGGCAGGGTCGGCTGCTTCAGTCTCTACGCGAACAAGATCGTGACCAGCGGCGAGGGCGGCGTGGTCGTCACCGCGGACACGGACCTCGCCGATCGGATGATGGCCATCCGCAATTTTGGTCAGCTTCCGGGGCAACATTTTCTCCACGCCTATCTCGGCGGCAACTACAAGATGATGGATCTCAGCGCCACCATCGGGTGCGTCCAGCTCGGCAAGATCGATGCGTACATCGAGCGACGCCGGCTGAACGTGGCCGTATTGAACGCTGCGCTCTCGGATCTCGGCGGCCTGATCGAGCAGGTCCCGTCGGAGCGGCCCTACGCGCGGGCGGTCTATTTCGGCTACCACATGCTGTTCCGTACGGCCTCGCTCCGTCAGGGCGCGGAGGCAGCGCTCCACGCGGCGGGCGTCGAGACGCGGCCCTTCTTTTCACTCATCACGGACCAGGCCCCGTACCGCGCGCTCGGCTTCGACCCCGCGGAGACGCCGATCGCCGCCGATCTGGCGTCGCGGGGCCTCTACGTGTCGAACTCGCCGGACCTGACCGCGGAGGACCGGACCCTCGTCGTGGAGACCCTGACCGGCGTCGCGCGGACGCTGGGCGTTGCATGAGGATCTGCTCGCCCCACTGCGGCATCGCGCCGGAGTCGGGGTCCGGCGGCGAGGTGTACGAGCGCGAGCTCCTCAAGGACCTGGCGGGGCTGGGGGTGGAGTGTCACATCCCGCTGGCGCAGGGCAAGCCCCACGACCGGGGCGTGTCGGGCTGGACGGTGCATCCGGTGTGGCCGCCGAAGGGGCTGCGCTGGTACGTCGCGCCGTTCGTATGGCCCCGGGCGATCAAGCGCGTGTGGGACGCCCAGGCCTTCGATCTCCTGCGCGCTCATTCCGTGCGCTTCATCGGCCCCGCCGCGCTCCTCGCGCGCCGCCGCTATCGGCTGCCCGTGCCTGTCGTGACGCATCACCATCACCTCGATCCGAGCCCGCTCAATCCGTTCATCGAGAAGCGGGTGCTCGACGCCTCCGACCGGGTGATCACCGACAGCGAGTTCGCTCGCCGTCAGCTCGCCGATGAGCTCGGGCTCCGCACCGATCACGTGACCGTGGTCTACTGCGGCGTCGGACCGAAGTACGCGCCGATGCCGAAGGAGCGGGCGCTCCTGGCGCGGTATGGGCTCGAGGGCCGGCAGGTTCTCCTGTGCCTGGGACCGCTCATTCACCGAAAGAACCCGTTCTTCCTCCTCGAAGCATTCGCCGAGATCCGACGCGCCGCACCCGGACCCGTGGCGCTCGTCTGGGTCGGCGCCGGCCCGCTCCGCGCCGAGCTGACGGCGCTCGTGCGAAAGCTCGGTCTGGACGGCGAGGTGATCTTCACGGGCTACGTGCCGGAAGCCGAGAAGGTTCCAACCCTCAATCTCGCCGACGTCTTCGTGTTCCCGTCGCTCCTCGAGGGCTTTCCGCTGGCGCCGCAGGAGGCGATGTCCTGCGGCAAGCCGGTCGTCGCCTTCCGCGTGGCGTCGCTCGGCGAGATGGTGGACGACGGAAAGTCGGGATTCCTCGTGGCCAGGAACGACCGGAGCGCGTTCGTCGAGCGAGTGCTCACCTTGCTGCGCGACCGCGAGCTGCTCGCGCGGTTCGGCGCGGCCTCGGCCGAGCGCGTGGACCGGAATTTCCGCTGGGACATGACCGTGCGTCGGGTGCTCAAGGTCTATCAAGAGGTCGTCGATGGATTCCGCTGAGCCGCCGCGCCTGCGCTGCCCCGATTGCGGCAAGGCCGTGGGACCTCTCGTCGGCCAGCCGTCGTGCGAGGGATGCGGCCGGCGCTTCGTCGCGGAGGGGGGCGTCTGGGATCTGCTGCCGGCGTCGCGCGAGACGGTGAAGATCAACGAGGATCAGGCCCACGTCGAGGCGGGCCTGCCGACCTGGCGCCGGCTCTTCATGCACAAGCGATACTGGCTCGAGTGGTGCGATACGGACTGGCTCCCGACCATCCTCGACCAGCGCACCCGCAGCTTTCTCGAGATCGGCGGCGGGCTCTGCTACGCGAGTGCCCTGGCCAAGGCGAAGACGCCCGG
>Ga0070697_100001946_pt1 | contig 15810 bp, 10 predicted proteins | sample KBSK1501metaG_FD_65475 | JGI IMG/M metagenome (GOLD analysis project Ga0070697, IMG submission 65475) | Corn, switchgrass and miscanthus rhizosphere microbial communities from Kellogg Biological Station, Michigan, USA - KBS K1-50-1 metaG | ecosystem: Host-associated > Plants > Roots >...
GGTCTGCTTGACCGTCGGTGTGGTGCCGTTCGCGCTACCGGCGCTGGCGACACTTCCGCTGGACTGCTTGACCGTCGGTGTGGTGCCGTTCGCGCTGCCCGCGCTGGCGACACTTCCGTTGGTCTGGTTGACCGTCGGGGTGGTGCCGTTCGCGCTACCGGCGCTGGCGACACTTCCGTTCGACTGCTTGACCGTCGGGGTGGTGCCGTTGGCGCTACCTGCGCTGGCGACACTTCCCTGGGTCTGCTTGACCGTCGGGGTGGTGCCGTTGGCGCTGCCCGCGCTGGCGACGCTTCCCTGGGTCTGGTTGACCGTCGGGGTGGTGCCGTTCGCGCTGCCGGCGCTGGCGACGCTTCCGTTGGTCTGCTTGACCGTCGGTGTCGTGCCGTTCGCGCTGCCCGCGCTGGCGACACTTCCGTTCGACTGCTTGACCGTCGGGGTGGTGCCGTTCGCGCTACCCGCGCTGGCGACACTTCCCTGGGTCTGGTTGACCGTCGGGGTGGTGCCGTTCGCGCTACCCGCGCTGGCGACACTTCCCTGGGTCTGGTTGACCGTCGGGGTGGTGCCGTTGGCGCTGCCGGCGCTGGCGACACTGCCGCTGGTCTGCTTGACGCTCTGGGTGGTGCCGTTCACGCTGCCCGCGCTGGCGACACTCCCGTTGGTCTGTGTGATGGTCTGGGTGGTGCCGTTCGCGCTTCCGGCGCTGGTGACACTTCCCGGGCTGTTGGTGACGTCGTGATGCTCTGTCTTGACGCGATCGTCACCGTTGCCTGACTTGCCGCCCGCCACGTCGCCGCGCGAGTCAGAGTTGCCTTCGCCGGCCTCCTTGTGGTTGGCGTTCCCTGTGGAGACAGTGGCGCCGGCGCTGGCACTGGTCTTGTCATGGACCGTGGCCTTCAAGTCGCCGCCGCTCTTCGATGTCTTGCCCGACGAGGTTGCGTGTGCGCTGCCGGCCGAGCTCCCGTGGCTGTCGGTCGTCGCCTTGGCGCTGCTGTCCCCGCTGGAGTGAACGTCGCCGCTCGCGTGAGCGTCGCCGCTCGCGTGAGCACTCGTGTCCGACTTCGCCGAGGTCGAAGCCGCCGAGCTGTCGTGCGTGCTCGAGTCCGACTTCGCCGAGGCCGAAGCCGCTGCGCTGTCGTGCGTGCTCGAGTCCGACTTCGCCGAGGCCGAAGCCGCTGCGCTGTCGTGTGTGCTCGAGTCCGACTTCGCCGAGGCCGAAGCCCCTGCGCTGTCGTGCGTGCTCGAGTCCGACTTTGCCGAGGCCGAAGCCGTAGCGCTGTCGCTTGAGCTGACCTTTGGCGCAGATGCCGATGCATGGCTGGTGCCGCTGGTCTTGTCTCCCCCGCTCGTTTGGCTGCTGCTGCCGTTCGTATGGCTTGTGCCGCCAGTCCCGCCCTCGCCCTTGCCTTTCCCTTTCTTGCCGTTGCCGTCACCGCCGATGGTCTGCTCGTTGTGCGCTGTTTGGCTGTCCTGGCGCTGAGCGACCGCGGAAGCACTCGTGTGATCGCGTGCTTTGCCCTGGCCTTGACCGTTGTCGGCTGCCAGAGCCGGAGACGTGCGAGCAAGCATGAGAAGGAGTCCGGCCGTGAGGACGAATCCGTTGATCGCCAGGCGTCGCGCGAGCGCGGGTCGACTGGCCAGGAATTCGCCGAACGCTTCCAAATGCCCACCTCCACATGGAAATGAGCGAATTGCCTCGCCGCCATCCTGGACACGGACCCCGCAGCCAACGAGGGTATGTCGCAGAACGCCCCGCTCAGCGTTCCCTAGTAGGGCAATACGCTTCGGTATGGAAACGCGAACTGCGTCACGAGTAACCATGGACGCGGCGACGAGCAAGGACTCGGTCGCCGACTTCGTCACCGGCGTCGTTGCCCAAACCGGCTGGTCGGTGGACCGGGTCAGCCGCCGAAGCACCCGCTTTGAGCCGCCCGACTGGTACTGGGCAAGCTTCAACGTCGACATCAATAAGGACGAGGAAAAGCGCACGCTGCGTCTCGTCACCAAGGGCGCGCTGAGCCCTGACGCCTGGGACCGGATGAGCGATCGCCTGATGAGGCACGGCGCCGACATGGCGTGTGAGCCCGTGGAAGGCACCGGCTATCCGACGCTTTTTCCCGAAACGCAACACGCTTACTGGTTTTATCCCTACGACCTGTCGATGCACAACCTGCCCGACGCCAACGACAAGGTTCGGATGGCAAGCGTCCTCTTTGGGCTGGACACCACGACCGACGTCCTGACAGCCGCCAGGCGTCTCGAGGTCGAGCGCGTCCGATACGTGCCCGAGGTCGGCGCCATCATGCGGTACACGATGGAGTCCGGCGGCGCCCAGAACACGATCTTCGGCAAGGTGCAGCCGGGCCATCGAGGCCTCCGCACCTTCAACGTCGTGCATGGACTGTGGAAGGCCGCCGCGCGATACCCCGGGCTCATCAACCTGCCGCGACCCCTGGCTTACGTCGAGGAAATGAACCTCCTCCTCGAGGAAGGAGTCCGTGGCCGCCCGGTCGCGGGCAACCGCGCGAGCGCCGAGTTCGAGATCGCGTCGGTCGCCGCGGCAGAGGCGTTGGCAGTCATCCACGAATCCGGCGTGGACAGCGACGAGCGGATCAGGATCGAGGACGAGCTCGCCCGGCTGGATCGAGTGACCGAACAGTTCGCTTATGTGCTTCCGGTGGGGCACTTCCTTCTCAAGGACCTGGTGACGCACATGCGCGAGCGCGTGCGCAAGACGGAGGAGGAAGACTGGCTGCCGACACACGGCGACATGAAGTACGACCAGTTCATGCTCCACAACGACCAGTTCACGCTTCTCGACTTCGACTACTTCGCGGTGGCCGAGACGAGCTACGACGTGGCCAAGTTCTGCGCCTACGCCGTGCCCTCGATGCCGCTCGACTGGAGGCAGTCGGTGGGAGCCGAGGAGGCCAGGGCGGTATTCCTGCGGCGCTACCGCGAGCTGCGCCCGTACGCCACGCTCCAGCGGTTCGCTCTCTACGAAGCGCTGCACCTCGCGCTGCGAGCTATGTCGTTCATGTGGGCCCAGGTCCACGAGTGGGACGCCATGGCCGAGGCCTTCCTCGCGTTGGCCTTCGAGCGCCTGAAGAGCCGGCTGCCCGAATAAGGCGCGGTCCCGCTCAGGCGGCGGGGTTATTTACAAGCCTTAACCCGATTTTGCGCAGGGTTGGCCGGTCCACAGCCGTCAAACTCCGCCGTTACCCATGCGAGTCCTGGCCTGGTTTGGGGGTTTCCTGGCGGTCGCGGTGGTCGGAGGCGGGCTGGTTTCCAGCGCCCGTCCGAGCTCGCATGTCGTCGTTTCGACGCAGCTGCAGGCAACCAGCGTCGCCGGCTTCTCGCTCCCACAAAACCTCCTGCCGTCGCCCAGCCCGACTCCCCTTCCCGTCCAGGCAGCTGCCGCGAATTCTCCGACCCGTCCCGCGCCGGCCCCGGTCAGACCGCCCGCCAAACCGCCGGTCGCCGTCAACTCGACGCAGCAGGCGTTGATCAACCAGGATCGGGCTCGCTATCACCTCGCGCCGCTGACGTGGAGCTCGTGCCTGTCGGCGGTCGCCCGTTACGAGGCCGCCAAGCTTGCGACGCCCGGCGTCAATTTCCAGCATTACGACGGCGTCAACCGGGACCTTGGGTGCCACCTCGGGCGCCAGGTGGGCGAGAACATCGGGTGGTACTCCGGTGGGATCAACGACACATGGATGAACTCTGCCTTCATGAACAGCCCCGAGCACAAGGCGAACATCCTTGGCCCCTATCGCTACGTAGCGACAGCGTGGGCGGTGCGATCGGACGGGCGCGCCTTCATCGCGGTCGAGTTCGGCTAGCCGCCGGGCAGCGATGAGTACCGCCCCGTACCGGGGCGTTTGTCTCTCGTAGCGCTCCGGACGCGGCGCATCGGCGCCCAGACGAGCGCTCGGAAGGAGGAGCGCGAAGGGTGGCATCCGATCCAGTCACGCGTGGCCGCCAGCGTCCTCTTTGGCTCCGACCGATCGATTGGCTGTGGGCGCAAAAAGCCTGGATCGCCGCCGCCGTGGGCGTGCTGCTTCTCGCGACCACGCTGTACGTTCTGTGGGCGATCAAGGACCTGCCTGACCCGAGCCAGAACGTGCTCGCCGCGGGCGATGTGATGGTGCTCGACCGCAACGGCAAGCTGATCGAGGATTGGAGCCCGGCCGGGCACTACCACGTCACGCTGACGCTCCAGCAGATGGGCCCCTACGCGGCCAAGGCCGTGCTCGCGGCCGAAGACCGCAACTTCTACAACCACGGCGCCCTCGACCCGGCGTCGATCGCCCGAGCGGCCTGGGTGGACGTGACCTCGGGAGGCTTCAACGAAGGCGCCAGCACGATCACCCAACAGGTCGTCAAGATCCAGCTGCTCACGCCGCAGAAGTCCTTCACCCGCAAGGTCCAGGAGGCTGTCCTTGCCGTCGCGCTGGAACAGCGCTATTCGAAAGACCAGATCCTCGGCATGTACTTGAACCGCGTGTACTTCGGGCACGGCGCCTACGGGTTCGGCGCCGCCGCGCGCACATATTTCAATAAGGACGCGAAGGACACGACGGCGGCGCAAGCCGCGTTTCTCGCCGGCCTCATCCAGGCTCCCTCGGCCTACGACCCGGTGACGCACTTCGACGCCGCGCATGACCGCCAGCAATACGTGCTGCGGGGCATGGTCGCAACCGGAGCGTTGAGCTCGGCGGATGCCGACGCAGCCGCCAACGAGGACATCCAGAAGGAGCTCCACATCCAGGCGTCGGCCCGCCAGAGCAAGGCACCGCACTTCGTCGACTACGTGCTCGCCGACCTCGAGTCGATGTTCGGCTCGGCCGCCATCCAGCAAGGTGGGCTCGTGGTGCGTACGACCCTCGACCTCGGCATCCAGCAGACGGCCCAGAGCGCGGTCGCCAATGGGGTGCACGACCTCGCCGTCATGAACGTCAACAACTCAGCGCTTCTGGCGGCGGACCCGAGGAGCGGCGAGATCCTTGCGTGGGTCGGGTCGGCCGACTACGCCAACGATTCCATCGGGGGCCAGTTCGACGTCGTGCTGTCGAAGCGCCAGCCAGGCTCTTCTTTCAAGCCTTATGTCTATGAGGCGGCTTTGCGCGATCACAAGATCACCTGGGCGACGATCCTCCACGACCGTTTGACCAACTTCAACGGCTACATGCCTCGCGACTTCGACAACGGCGGCCTGGGCGATATCAAGGCCAGCACGGCGATTCTCTATTCTCGGAACATCCCCGCCGTACAGGTCGGGCAGATGGAAGGGATAAACAACGTGATCGACCTCGCCCATGCGATGGGCATCAAGAGCCAGCTCCAGCCCTTCCTGCCGACCGCGATCGGTGCGAGCGACGTCACGCTCTACGAGCACCTGCAGGGCTATGAGACCTTTGCCAACCAGGGTCAGCGCGTCGACCTCAACGTGATCAAAGAGGTCGATGATTCGGACGGCCATGCGATCTTCAAGTACAGCGGCAGCAGCACCACGGTGCTCACCCGCGACGAGGCCTACCTGATGTCAGGCGTCCTGAAGAACTATCAGAACACCTGGAACTTTGGTTGGAACCGCCAGATGGCAAGCAAGACCGGAACCAGCGACAACGGCAAGGGTGGCATCCCCGACTCGTGGATCATGGCCTACAACCCCGACATCGTGATCGGCGTCTGGGTCGGCAACACGGCTCCGAACGGGGGAGGAGGCCTCATCCGCGCCTACGGCGAGAATGTGGGCCTCACGATCATGAAGCGCTTCATCAACAACCTGCCTCCAACGATGCGCGATTGGTATTCGAAGCCGTCCGGTGTCAAGATCGGCTGTGGCGACGACTCGCAGGATCCATTCCTGCCCGGCGCATGCACCGCGTCGCCGACGCCGTCATCCTCGCAAACGCCGTCGCCCAGCAGCTCGCCTTCGGGCGAGGCCTCGGCGTCGCCTTCGAGCCAGCCGTCGCCGTCGCCTTCTCCATCGTCAGCAGCCACGCCTCCGCCGTCACCTTCACCCGCGCCCTCCCCTGCACAGCAGGCAGCTCCGCAGCCTTCCCCATCCTGAAGATGCTCACCACGATGAACGAAACCGAGAGCCCGTTCATGGACAGCGTCGAGCGCCGGCGGCCCGGCACGTCCCTGCGTGGCTACGTCACGAGGACCCTGCCGAACACCTCAGCCATCATCGTCGCCAACCGGGCTCCGCATGAGCCGCGTCCCGAAGGTGGATTCACGCGAGGGGCCGGCGGGGTGATCACGGCCCTGCTCACGTTCGCCGAGGTCGCCGCAGCGGACTGGGTGGCGTGCGCGCGGACCGAAAGCGAGCGCGCTCTGATCGAGCAGCACGGCAGCAGCTGGAACGCGCCACTGATCCGGACCACAACCCACCTGCACTACGCGACCCCCACACCCGAGCAATACGAGCAGCACTACTCGGTCATCTCGAACCCGGTGCTGTGGTTCGTGCAGCACTACCTGTGGGATCTCGCCAACCAGCCTGTGATCAACGGGCGCATCCACCGCGCGTGGAAGAACGGGTACGTCGAGGTCAACAGGCAGATTGCTCGCAAGGTCGTGGAAGTCGCGCGAGAATTGCCAGGCCGACCGCTCGTGATGGTCCACGACTACCAGATGTACCTGGTGCCGAAATTCGTCCGGGAACAGCTTGGCGGAGCGATCATCCAGCACTTCGTCCATATCCCCTGGCCGACGCCCCAGTACTGGAAGGTGCTCCCGCGTGAGATGCGCGACGCGATCGTCCAGGGTCTTCTCGGGTGCGACATCGTCGGGTTCCAGACGAGCCTCGACGTGCGGAACTTCCTCATGACATGCGAGGAGAACCTCGGGCTCGCCGTGGATGAGCGGGAGCGGGCCGTGCTCATCGAGGGCCGCGTCGTCTACGCCCGCGCGTATCCCATCTCGATCGACGTCTCGAGCACAACGCGGCTGTCTTTCTCACACGGCGTGATGGTCGAGGAGCGCAAGCTCCGCGACTGGCGGCCAGAGCACCTCATCGTGCGCATCGACCGCACCGACCCGTCCAAGAACATCGTGCGTGGATTCCTGGCTTACGAAAAGCTGCTCGCCCACCACCCTGAGCTAAAGGGTCGCGTCCAGTTCTGGGCCTTCCTGCAGCCCTCGCGCCAGGACGTCGCCGCGTATCGCCAGTACGTCCGCAAGGTGCGCCAGGTCGTGGCGCGGATCAACGCGCAGTACGGGGCGCAGGGGTGGCTGCCGATTCGCCTCGAGCTGGGCGAGAGCGTACGCAAGGCGATGGCAGCGATGCGCAACTTCGACGTGCTGTTGGTGAACTCCGTCTACGACGGGTTGAACCTCGTCGCGAAGGAAGGCGCTTTGGTCAACCGATCCGACGGCGTGATCGTCCTGTCCGAGAACGTCGGCGCGCACGAGGAGCTGCATCCGCACGTGCTTTCGGTCAACCCATTCGACATCGACGCGACGGCCGGCGCGATGCACCAGGCGATCGTCATGGGGATCGATGAGAAGCGCCGCCGCAATGAGGGAGCACGCGAGGTGGTGAGGACCAACGACATCGCACGCTGGATCACCCGTCAGGTCCAGGACATTCGCGACCTGGCCGCGGCGCCAGGGCTGCGAGCGGGCTAGGGAGTCCTGACCCTCTCCCCCAGCGGAGGAGAGGGTCGGCTCCAACAGTCGAGCTTTAGAAGTAGCCCCGGCGCGCGACCGTGATGTCGCGGAAGAAGATGATCACCATCAGCCTCGCAAGGACCCAGCCGAGCAGGGCGTAGACGAGGATCGCAACCACCACCGACATCTCGAGCTGCGACTGGTCGTTGCCGATCGTCGGCAGCAGGTTGTGGAAGGGCGCCAGCAGAACGTTGGTGATGCCATAAACAAACTGCGTGAAGCTGGCGACAGGGTTGGCGCCCAGCAGCTTCAGCACAAGGCGGATCAGCAGCAAGCCATCGATCACCCCGAAGGCGAGATAGATCAGCTCCACCGCGCGACGCCCTGGGTTGACTGTGCTCACGACCTCCCCGAGAGGTGCCGGTGCGACAGGCTCGTCCGTCACGACACGCCGGTGTTCGTGCACCCGTCCGGTCACCGGATCGCTCTCGATATCGGTGTCCCTTCGTTCCATTGAAAAAGTCCCCTTATGTGAGTAGCGCCAGAACGGCCCTGTTAGACGAAAACGCCCGGGTGGTTTTGGCCACCCGGGCGCCTCAGGGGGAGCTGTTCGAGCTGGAGACGATCAGGGGTACCAGAGGGCGAGGCTGGACAGCGCCTCGTCCTGGTCCACGTCGACGCCCGTGCCTCCGCTCAACCTGTACTGCCAGGCCAGGATGTTGCCCGCGCACCCGGTGTCGAATGGGCCGTAGTTCGGGGCCTTCGCCTTGCTGTAATAGCCGAGCAGCGACGGCTCGAATGACCAGAGGCTGGATCCGGTCGCGATGCTGGGTATCGCCGCCACCGCGCTGCACCACGCGCTCGCGAATTCCGTGCCCTGCGTGCTGTTGCCGTAGAAGACCGGGAAGTAGCCCGCCTCGCGCACACCGTCGTACCAGCCCTCGATAAAACCGGCGTCAACGGCGGCGGCGCCGGGACACTGGGCGCCGTACGGCTCGATGTCGATGGCAAGCAAGCGGCCCGCGGGGATGCCGATGGTCTGGGCGGCGGCGGACGCTTCGGCGGCGTACTGGCGGCCGGTGGCGTAGTAGGAGACCGCGGAGCAGTTGTAGTCGTTGTAGATGGGCAGGATGCCCATGTGCTGGCTTGCCGCAAGAGAGACCTCGGCCGGGCTGATACCCGGGCAGACGGTGTTGGTCAGGTAGCGACCCCAGAAGTCGGGCGTGCCGAGGTGCTGCACGACCTGCTGGTAGAGCGGCTGCCCGCTTGGATCGCCGACGAATGCTTTGCAAGAGTCGACGCCCCACAGCAGGTGGGTCGGTTCCACCGCCTTTGACTTGGCCTGCACGTTGACAAGCGCCGGCGCGGCCGCGGTTGCGGCGGGTCGCGCCGACTGGGTGCTGTCGGCGGGCCTGGCCTCTTGCAGCGAGCCGATGACCGCTGTATAGCGGGGCGTCGTCCCACCGTTGATCCACGCCTGCACGCTGCACGTGCTGCCGGTCTTGCATGCATGGTCGACCAGACGCCCTTGATCGTCGTAGATCCCCACGACGTACGGCGTTGTCGCGAGGTCAGCGTTGGTGGTGGCCTTCAGATAGATCGTGCCACCGTTCTTCGGGCCGATCGAAGTGGCCGACAGCTGAACGTCGAGCCAGGTGAGGAAGATCGGGTCCGAGACGGCTTCCGGCTGACCGGTGACGTAGCCGACAAACTTGTGCACGCTGCCCGTCGTCTCCTTGACAGTCGTGGCGCACGATGTGCCGCGGCTGCAGTACGTGAGGCGCGACCCTGCCGTGAGGTCGTAGATCTCGAGCCACCGCCCCGACGCCGCCACATCGACGGTCGAGGTTGCGGTGATGGTGATCGACTGGCCCTGGCCGACCACTCTGCTGGTGGACACGATGCCGCTGTCGAGCCATCCCACCTTCACATGGTTCGACGCTAGCGAGGTCGCGACATCGGGAAGCGATACGGTCGGGGGCGCGACGTAAGCGGCGAAGTCGTGAATTCCGGAGGTCGCGCTGTAAGCGACCGAGCAGCGGCTGCCCTCGCCGCACGCGGCGATCAGCGTTCCCGCCGTACGGTCGAAGATTTCGATCGCCAGCGGGGTCCCGGTCACGCTCGAGCTGGAGGTTGCGGTGAGGACGGCCTGCTGGCCAGCGCGGACGGTGTCCGCCGTCGTGGCCAGAGCCAGCTGGGACGGAACAGGCCTGCCGAGCGAAGCGACCGGGACGCTGGGCAGGATCTGCGGGCCCGGATCCGCTCCGTTGCCGGCCGGCGCGAGGGGCGCCGGCAGAGCTTCGGCGCACGCGGCGGGAGTGGTGGGGAGCGGCTTGGTGTCGGTCGATGAGCACGAGGCCTGGCCATCGGGCAAGGACGGCGTGCCGGGCACCCTGTCGGCCGGCGTTCCGCCGCCGGTGCATGCCGCGGCGGGGCCGGAGTCCTTGCACTGCTGCGCGCCCGCCGGCAGGACGAGCCTGGAGTCGTCTTCCACGGCGATCGGGTTGAGGCAGCCCTCGATCGAGCACGCCGACTGGGTCGCGTTCAGGGCGGGAACCGCCAGCACGGTGGGCGCGGCGGCCAGGACCGCGACGCTGAGCTGGTTCGAGACGGCAAGGATGGCCAGGGCGAGATGTCGCTTGGGACGCGAACGAAAAAAACCCGATAGAAGCTGCTGTAGTGGCTGCACTGATACCCCCGTTCGGCGTGCGCCCAGGCCGGGCGGCGCGAGATGACGGGGGGCACGCTACTTACGGCATGGCTGTGCACCCACGGCGGCGAGGTTAATTAGCTTCAAGCATTGTCAATTGGCCTGAAGCGAGCCCGAAACGGGGGCTTTTGTGCCATTGCGACCCTGAAAGGCCGCCTGGCAAGAGCGAAGCAGCCCGGGGCAGGTGGGCTGCTTCTGCTAGCTACAACGTGGGACCGCCAGGCGCTACCTCGCCAGGCCCCGTCGGAAAGGGAAAGCTACGGGTTGGCAACGTTGGTCGCGCCCAGAACGTTTCCGTACATCACGCCCAGGGCGAGGAGGCCGAGCAGCGACAGCAGCACCAGGATGAAGGTGCGCGCGCAGGCCTCGATCAGCCAGGATTCCTCGCTCACGTCCGACTCGGCCACACGCCACGACCTGCCATGAAGGCCGGCCCGTAGAGCGAGCCCGATGGTGGTCAGCAAGATGATCAAAAGCACTGCCATCGTCAAAACCCCAAGAAGAAGAGGGCGAGGACGCCGAGCGGGTCAGCGTCCGCGCCAACCAGACAACGCGCCGGATCGGGAATGTGAACAACTCGCCGGACGAAATCCCTTTCGGATCGCTTGCAAATCTCTTTCCATAAATGGACGCGAGGCAGGCTTCGGGTGGCCAATACTCGCGCCGGGGGGCGCGTTCTCTTGGCGTGGAATCACCGCTGCTGCTCCAGTTTGGGATCGCGCTCTTCACCGGAATGGTGGCGGCGACCTTCGTCCCGGCGGTCAGAAAGGCGATCCCCACACCGGTGGAGGTCCTGCTGTGGGTCGCCCTCATGGTGGTTTGCTCGCTCGGTTTGCTGAGCATCACCGACGGTAACGCTCGCAACCTCACCGCGTCGCTCATCTGGGCCACCGACCAGGTCATCAATACGGTCATCAGCCTCTTGCTCGGCGGCGTTGCCGGCTGGATCGCGGCCAACCGCCTCGAGATAGCGACCTGGTTTGCCGTTCTCGGCGGCGCGGATGTGTTCGCGCTGCTGGTGCTCCGGTCGATGCGCGCGTCTCGTGCGTCGCAGCCGCGGGTCCGGCTCCGCGAGTGGATGGAGCTGCCTGTGCCTGCGGGGCCTGCTCACGCGCGCGGGCGCGCGACATCTCGTCCCCTGCGTGCCATCAACCGCCGGCTTGCGGCCGCCGCCATGGTGCTGGGTGCGGCGACGCTCGCAGGCATGGTCGATGCGTCCATCTGGATTCGCAACGTCATGCTGCCGCGCGAGGCGCGGCGCCTGTCGCGGGCGGCCCGCGCCGGCCGGGTCGGTTCGCGGGCCCGACTCGAATCCATGCGCGAAGCGGTTGCGCACCTGCAGTTTGCCGCGCAGTCCTGGTATGCGGCGGCCGGCGAGCCGGCTGTCAGCGGAATGGCCGGTGGGCTCGCCGTGAAAGCCAACGAAGCCGTGCGGACCGCTCGCCGCGGACTTCGTCCGGCTGCGCTGCGGCCAGGCCAGGTCATTGACATCCACGCGCTGCTGAGCGCCCAGTCGATCGGGTGGTACGGGCCCCTGAGCACCGGTCCATCCCAACCGCCGATGGGGGAGCACGATGCCACTGAACAATCGCAGACAGAACGCCTGGCCTCGTAGGCCAAACGGGATGAGGCGACGCGCGAGCGCGTCGCAGGTGCTCGCCCAGGGTTTCAAGGTTTCGCAACCCGCGAGCTGGCTCCTGCGACTGTTCGCGCTGCTCGCGATCGCCGTACCCAGCTTGATCATGACCTCGCCGGGCTACGTCGCCTTCGCCGACAAGCTGCCCGACCCGGAGTCTGTGACCTCGGCGGTGCCTGAGGACACCCTCATCTACGCCGCGGACAACACGACACTCCTGGCGGACCTTCACCCGCCTGGTTACCAGGCCTACTTCGAGCCCCTGTCCGAGATGGGCACCCTCCTGCCGGAGGCGGTCATCTCGATCGAGGACCGCAACTTCTACTCAGAGCCCGGAATCGACCCTCAGGGCATCGTGCGCGCCTCGATGGTCAACCTGCAGTCTCACGCGACCGTCGAAGGAGCATCGACGATCACCCAGCAGCTGGTCAAGCTGCGCCTGGTCGGTAACGAAACGACGCTCGACCGCAAGATGCGCGAGGCGCTGCTCGCGTTCCAGATCGAGCGGAAGTACACGAAGGATCAAATCCTCGAGTGGTACCTCAACAGCGTCTTCTTCGCCAACACCGCATGGGGCACCGCGGCGGCTTCCAAGATCTACTTCCACACGACCACCGCCAAGCTGGACCTGGCGCAGGCTTCGATGCTGGCCGGGATCATCCGCGGGCCTACGCTGTACAACCCGCTCGTCAACTGGACCTCGGCCAAGCAGCGCCAGAAAACCGTGCTGGACGCCATGATCCGGGACGGCAAGATCACCGCGGCCGACGCGGCCAAGGCCTTCGCCGAGGACATCTCAGCCCCGGCGCACATGTTCCTACCCACGAACGGAGTCGTGGCACCGGCGTTCGTGCGCTACGTGACGAGCCAGCTCATCAATCAGTTCGGCGCCGACGCCACCTACAGCGGAGGCCTGCGGGTCGTCACGACGCTCAACCCGACGCTGCAGGCGCTCGCCCAGCGCGACGTCAGCGACAACATCGCAAAGCTGCGGTATCGCAACGTCACCCAGGGCGCGCTCGTGTCACTTGATCCGACGACCAACGCAATCGTCGCAATGGTCGGCTCCGCCAACCCGAACGCTTACGGCGGACAGTACAACCTGGCCGTATGGCCACCCCGCAATCCGGGGTCGTCGATGAAGATCTACACCTACACCGCGGCGATCGCGAGCGGCAAGTTCACCATGACCACGCCGATCCAGGACAGCAAGTTCAGCTATCGCGAGCCGGGGTCGACCGAGGTCTACACGCCGCGCAACTACGACGGCAAGTTCCACGGCACGTGCCAGGTCCAGGTGTGCATGGGCAACTCGCTGAACATCCCGGCCGTTAAGGTCGAGCTTGGTGTCGGCGTGAGCTCAGTCGTCCAGATGGCGCGAACGATGGGCGCGCCGCCTTACCAGCAGCACGGCGTCGACGCCAACGGCAACCCGGTGTTCACCACCAACGATCCGCTGAACACGTACGGCGCATCGCTGACCCTCGGCGGCTACGGCGAGACGCCGCTCCAGATGGCGATCGGAGCCTCGGTTCTCGCGACGCAGGGGATACTCCGCCAGCCTTACGCGATCAACGTGGTCACGGCAAGCGCCACCGGGCAGCTCGTCTACGCGCACCCCGTCGACCCGGGCAAGCGCGTCCTCGATGCGCGCGTCGCCTACATCATGGAAATGATCATGTCCAACGACAACAACCGAGCCATGATTTTCGGCCACAACTCGCTCCTTACCCTGCCGGGTCGCAAGGTGGCCGTGAAGACCGGCACGTCGGACTCCTTCGCCGACGCGTGGACGGTCGGCTTCACGCCCCACATCGTGACCGCGGTCTGGGGCGGCAATGCCGACTGGCGCATGAAGATGACGAAGAACTCGGATAGCTACTACATCGCGGCGCCGATGTGGCACCGCTACATGCAGGACGCGCTCGATGCGCTTCACATGCCCAACGAGTGGTACACGCAGCCTGCCGGCTTGATCGCCACGAAGTGCAAAGGGCAGCCCGCGTGGTACCTGCCCGGCACGCACTGCTAGTCGGGACGCGATGCAGGCACGGTTCGACAAGGAAGGGCGGCGTCTTCCCGACACTGGGCACGGATGCGGATGTCAGATCTGCGCCGACACGAACGCGCCCCGATACGAGCGCCGGCAAGAGTCTCGCGTCGCCGTGCGACGCTGGACATCGGCGCGCCGGCGCCTGGTCCGCCTGGTCAGAAAGCTGAGACCAGCCACCCACCCCCAAGCCGCCTGACATTTCTCCCCTCTCCCCGCAGGGGAGAGGGTCAGGATGAGGGGCGTTGAGCCGCATTGCCTCTCCCCGCAGGGGAGAGAGATCGGAAGTAAGGGGCGCCGAGCCATGCAGGCGAGAGGGTCAGGGCCAGGGGCGTTGAGCCGCATTGCCTCTCCCCGCAGGGGAGAGAGAGATCGGAGTAAGGGGCGCCGAGCCATGCAGGGGAGAGGGTCAGGGTGAGGGGCGTTGACCGGCAATCCCCGCGCAAAAAAAGCAAGGCCCGGCGCCTGCCGGGCCTTGAGGTCAAATGCCTCGCTGCTACTCGGCGACGGCGAACCCACGGCGCTCGGTGACCGGCGCGTCGAAGTTTGCCTCGGGTCCGTACGAGTGCTTGAGCATCACGCGCAGCCTCTCCTTGGCCACCGCAAGCCTCGAGGCGACGGTGCGCTCGGGGATGCCCAGCGCCTGGGCGATGGCGCGGTTCGTGTAGCCGTGGTAGTGGCGGAGGACGATCGCGGCCGCCTGCTTCGGCGGCAGCTTGGCCAGCGCCCCGGCGAGGTCGCGGTGCTCGACGATCTCCTGCGGGTCGGGGGCCAGCCCGGGCCGGCCGATGCGCCGGATGACCTCGCCCACCTCGCGCAGCCGCATCTTGCGCTGGTACGAGACCGCGGCATTGATCGCGATCCTGTGCACCCACGCCTCGGCCGGGGCGATCGGCTGCCAGGTCGCCCACTTCTTGTAAGCGCGCTCGAACGCGTCCTGAGCGCAGTCCTCGGCCGCGGCGCGGTCCCCGAGCATCGCGGTCAAGGTGCCGAGGATCTTTCCGTACGACGCTTGATAAAGTCGCTCGAAGTCAGCCTCGTTGCCGGCTTCGTACACACTCGCTGCTTCGCGCACCTCACCGGTGCTCGATGCAGAGATCGGCTCCGCCATAGGTTCCTGTACCCCCCGTTAAGTGATGAGCCGTGGCTCACCTGGCCCTAACTCTCCGCCAGAAGCGGCATTCGGGTCGCCGTACGGATGGGCGGATTTTGACTAACTCACTTGCAGTAGTGGGGGTAGGGCGGCCCCCCCACGTTCGCTTCGGGCTCGCCGTACAGAGGATCGGATCGGGCTAACTCAGTTGCAGTAGCAGGTGTAGGGCCGCCCCGCAACGTTTCCCTAGAAGGATGAATCCCGGGGCAGAGTCGGGCGGAGGCTACGCGGTCGACGTTTTGGCGACGTTGGCAAGCGGTCTCGGCGTCGACTCCAGGGAAAGCGGGCGCAAGGCGATGGAGGTCGTCCGTGCCCGCTCGCCCGAGCTTGTGACGCTCAGCGAGCAGACAGGGGAGGACCTGGTCACAACTTCGGCCGGATTCATCGACATGCTGCTTGCCTCGCTGCGAAGTGATGTCGATCTGCCGTGGAGCGACTTCGAGCAGCGCTCACGCGAATATGGCCGATTGCGCGCCGCGCAGGGTTTGCCGCTCGAATCGCTGATCGACGTGCTCGCGGTGTACCGCCGCGCGACCATCGAGCTGCTCTCGCGTCCCATCCAGGGCAAGCCTCATTACGACGAGATCATCGCGCTCGCGCAGAGCCGCCTCGAAGACATGACCGAGCGCCTGACCACAGCC
>Ga0070697_100001947_pt1 | contig 15810 bp, 9 predicted proteins | sample KBSK1501metaG_FD_65475 | JGI IMG/M metagenome (GOLD analysis project Ga0070697, IMG submission 65475) | Corn, switchgrass and miscanthus rhizosphere microbial communities from Kellogg Biological Station, Michigan, USA - KBS K1-50-1 metaG | ecosystem: Host-associated > Plants > Roots >...
TTCATGTGCGATCGAGGCAGTCAGCTCTCCCATTGTGGCCACCCGTGACACGTGAGCCAGTTCCGCCTGCGCTTTCTGCCATGCTTCTTCGCTGCGCCGCAATGCCTCCTCGCTGCGCTTCTGTTCACTCAAATCGAGCACAAAAGCCACACCTTCATTTTCACTTCGTTCAAAGAAGGCAGCACCAAGTAAGACCGGAACACGGCTGCCGTCTTTCCTGATGTACTCTTTCTGGTACGGTTGGACGGTCCCGGTCGCCTTTACCTCAACTATCGCTCGTTCATCGCGGTCACGCCAATCCGCTGGCGTGAGGTCCGTCCAGCGCACGCGGCCCGAAGCGAGATCGTCGCGGCTGTACCCGACCATGTGGAGAAACGCTTCATTCGCCCCAATAATCTTACCGTCGAGGTTCCAGATGAAGATACCGACAATGTTAGCGTCCACCAGACGCCGAATCTTGGCTTCGCGTTCTTCGAGATCGCGATAAAGATAGGTGTTCTCCAGGGAGATCGCCGCTTGCGATGCCAAGAGTTTCAATACCGCGATCCGCGCCGGAGTGAAGACATGGGGAGCCAGATTGTTTTCTAGGTATAGAACGCCGATCAGCCTGGCCTGTTTAATCAACGGCAAGCAGAGAACTGAACGGGCGTGCTGTTGGCGGATGTAGTCGTCGGTCGAGAACGGATTCTGCACTGAGGCGTCATCGAGAATCACACTTTCCTCGGTGCGCAGAACATAGTGGATGATCGACTGTGGCACAGTAGCTTCGGCAACGGATGCTTCTCCCGAGCGCACGATGATGGTGTCCCCACTGGTTGTGGCTTCCGCCTCGATCCACTGCTCAACACCTCGGCGAAGAATTAACAAGCCGCGCTCAGCCCCAGCGTTTTCAATTGCCGTTCGCATGAGCGTGTCGATCAGTTTCTCCAGTACGATTTCGCCCGACACTGCTTGCGAGACCTTGATAACGGTAGCCAGATCCAGGTTTTCAACCGGTGTCCCGATTGTACTCGTCGGACCCGGTACGGGCTCGTCTTCCCTGAGCCCCGGATACAACTCGTCGAGTTGCCGCACTTTCCCAGCGGCTCCCCAGCGGAGGTAGCAGAAACGAGCTTTCCGCAAATACGCGTGCGCGATCAAATTGAAACCACGCGCTACATAGAAGCGCGCTGCCAGCTCGCTGGCAAGCGCCTCATTGTGGACGAAGCCGTTAGTGTGTGAGGAACGGATGGCTTGTTCGTAGAGGCGCATGGCCTCGAATTCGCGGCCTTCTATTCGTGCGATCTCCGCACCCACCAGTGCGGCACGGTTTTCGAAATTCTCGGGGCAATTCTCCGCCCAAATCGCGAGCTGTTTATGATGTTCTGTCAGGGCTTGGATATGCTTAAGTTGGCCATCGGGCGTTTCCAAATCGTATACTGCAGCTCGCGCTAGTGCGGCGTAGAAGTGATATTCCGCCGTTTCAAATGTAGCGGCCGACATCCGAAGTAATTTCCGCGCTCTTTCGGCAGCATCTAATGCCGAAGGATAGTCCCCGGCAAAGAAGCGTGCCTGCAGCTTTCGGATCCAGTACCAACACTCGACCGGCGGCAATGCCGGGTGATCCGCCAAATGGCGCTCGAATCGAAGCTCATCAAAATGTCCATCGTCAAAGGAGCCGAATTGCTGCGTCAAGCCGCGCAGGGTCCGGATAAGCCCGAGCTGGGCGCTGATTTCGTCAATGACAAGACCGAACCGCGCCATTTCGGCGAACTCGAGACCACGCTCAGCTTGACGTTGCGCTTCAATCAGTGGGTCGCCCGCCGCCAGAAAATTTGTATTGAGGTTGTCGAAGCTGTACACCGTGACGGTTAGATCGCCGACCTTGGTAGCCGCTTCTAACGCCTGCCGGATCAGTCCACGGCTAGCCTGGACGTGCTTCGTCCATGGTACAACAAACTGGGCAAACCAGAGATAGGTCCGAGCCTGGAATCGCTCCAAGCCGCGTTTCGCGACCAGTTCGTAGCCGAGCTGACCAAATCGAAATCCAGCTTTGTAGTCACCGAATTGCGGTCCAGCTATTTTACCGAACCATACATACGCGACGCATGAGCCGTCGCTGTTGCCTTGTTCCAGGCTGAGATTAACTGCGAGACAGACGGTCATGGAAAGAAGATTCGCATCGGTGCGTTGCACCGACGGACAGACCTTCGTCAGAACATCCAGAGTCGCGAGCGATACCGGGTCGCTCATCAAAGGCAGCTCACTGAGCTCCTCGATCGGGCGGCTCCCTAGCTGAGACCAGATCCGCTCGTATTCGCGTCGCGCTTCCTCTTCTGTCGGATGCGCCGACCATTCGATGCGCAAATGTCGAAGATAGTCCAGAAAGGCGGCAACCGCGCGATCCGCCTGATCGAGATTCGCGTACAAATCGATGCGTAAGCACTCGACGTTAGCCCGCTCGACCGTATTTGCGGCGCGGGCTGAAAGCATCGTCAACCGCTCTTCGGCAGCCGCCAGCTCACCCGTCAGGAATTCGCATTCAGCCCGATAGACCTCAAGGGCGAAAGCGAGCTCATGCCGGCGGGTCCAAGAGTCGCTTGGCAAAAGTGATATGCCAGCCATGAAATACTTGAGTGCTGAGTGGTAGGCGGTCGAAGCCCTGGCTCGCTTGCCTGCGATCAGGTTGAGCTCGGCCAGCTGTTCACGTTCGCCTCGTGAGTTAATCAAGAGCGCTCCACGGTCGAGTTGATTAACGATCTCGAAGACAAACTCCTCAAGCCTCTCTGGAGGAGTGCATTTCGTAAGCAGCCTCCCTATTCGCAGATGGGCCTCGGCCCTTAACTCTTCTGGGACCAGCGAATAAGCCGCTTCCTGGATATGGTCGTGGACAAACTTATAGGACCCGTCCAAACACACAATATACCCCAGGCGTAGCGCCTCCCACAAATCCGCCTGGACCTCAGCTTCCGAAGTCCCGTGAACGACGGAAAGCGTGGTTATCTCAGCGCTGTTTCCGAGACAGGCAAGCTCTTTCAGCGTTTCCTGGGTTTCGACAGGTAGGTGGGTCAGCTTTCCCACCATGAGATCAACCACGTTGTCAGTGTAACCCTTGGCCTGAATGCGGCTCAGGTCCCAAGACCATCTCCCTTTGCTGTGATCGAAGGTGAGTAACGCCTCCTCGACCAGCGCGGAAAGAAACTGAATGGCGAAAAATGGGTTGCCACCAGTCTTTTCGTGGACCAGGTGCGCTAGCGCTGTCACCCGTCCCGAGCCCCTGTTCTCCGGTTCGCAATGAAGCGAATCAGAAATCAGCTCTCCCAAATCCTCCTGGGTCAGGGATGCCAGAACGATCTCATGCACGATCGCTCCAGCTTGGCGAATCGCCTCGAGCTTGCGCATCAGCGGATGGGTAGAAGTCACCTCGTTGTCTCGATAGGCGCCGATCAACATCAAGTGCTGCACATCCGATCGGGTCGACAGATCTTCGAGCAGGTCGAGACTGGCTGCGTCGAGCCATTGCAAATCGTCCAGAAACAACGTCAGAGGATGTTCCGGTCGGGCAAAGACGTTGATGAAACGCCGGAAAACCAGCCGGAAACGGCGTTGAGCATCCTGGGGTGGAAGTTCCGGGACTGGCGCTTGCTGACCGAGAATCAACTCCAGCTCAGGGATGAGGTCGACGATCAGTTGAGCGTTCGGGCCTAGCGCCTCCCGAAAAGCATCACGCCATTCGCTCAACTCAGAGTCGTTCTTGCCGAGAAGTGGTCTGATCAGGCCCTGGAAAGCTTGGGCGAGGGTCGAGTAGGGAATGTCACGCTTGTACTGGTCAAACTTGCCAGCTGCAAAAAGGCCGCGCGCCAGGACGAGGACTTTATGGAGTTCGTTGACGACAGATGATTTGCCGATACCTGAATATCCGGAGACGAGCACCAGCGCGGAGCCGCCGCTTGCGACCATGCGGTCGAACGAGGCGACCAAAGTAGTGATTTCTCGCGTTCGTCCATACAGTCTTTCAGGAACCAGGAGCCGGTCTGGTACGTCGTGTTCGCCCAGTGGGAAGTCGTCGACTCGGCCCAGGGTTTCCCATTCAGCTAGACAGCGCTGTAAATCACCATTAACGCCCACCGCAGTCTGGTACCGTTCTTCGCCAGTCTTGGCGAGTAGCTTCATCACAATAGCGGAGACCGAGGCCGGTACTCGCGTCGAACGCTCTTCAAGCGGCAGCGGCTTTCTGGCAATATGGCAGTGCACCCACTCCATCGGGTCGGATGCCATGAAGGGAAGGCTTCCAGTCAGCATTTGGTAAAGCGTGACACCGAGTGAATAGAGATCGCTCCGGGAATCAATCGAACGGTTCATCCGTCCGGTCTGCTCAGGCGCCATGTAGGCGAGTGTCCCGGAGACTAGTTCGGGAGCCTCGGCAGATTGGCGCTCGCGCGGGAGCCGCGATGCGATACCAAACCCTTTGAGCCAGCAACGGCCGCTAACGGAGTTAACCAGGACATTTGCTGGTTTAATATCCTTGTGAATAAGGCCGCGCTGATGCAAGCGATCGATCACGTTGGAAAGGCCAATCGCCACACGCAAAGAAAATGCTAAGTCCAACGGTTCACCGACCAGTTGATCGAGGGGAACACCGCCGGGATCCTCTAACACGAGTACCGTCCGATCCCACTGCTGAGTAATTGCAATGGGTTGAGCAGCCCAAGCGGGATCCAGCTCTTCTCTAAGAGAATATTCGTGCTCCAGTCGTTCCAGGGTCTCCGACGCGGGATACTCCGCCACGGGCGAAAGCAAAAGAACGTGAGATTCGTCGTCCTTACTTTTGCCGCGATAAAGGTTAAACTCTTTATCCTTGCCCAGTGCCTCGATGATATATTTTGAGAGCTCAATCACAGACCGGACTCCAGCCACCTGCAATCTACACAGTTCCTTCTCTGATCAATCTGCAAAGATAAAAGAACATATGATTAAGTCGAAGCTTGTTTATGGCCTCGGGTAAAGCCAGCGAATGCGGGCCCGCACGAAAACAGGCATGATCTGGGGCTTGAGTGCCAAGCGGCCACTGAACGACGAAGTCCAATCCTGTAACAACCAGCGCCAAAACGATCAGGTTACGATTCCAGTCAGGAGTCCGTTTAAGCCTGGATGCCGGGTAGGAAAACTGTCCATTGCGTTATCCATTGCAAAACGAATTCGAACTGGGCTAAAAACTTTATCACTAGGGCAGCGCTCAAAAAGTGGTTGCGGGGGAGGGATTTGAACCCCTCGACCTGCAGGTTACGAGCCTGACATTTTCGAGCCGTCCGCACTCGAGACGCAGCCTATCTTGCGTAAGTTCTTGGAAATCAAGCTTGCATCTGGCGGGGCTCGAATGCCGACGCTTGGTCCTCCATGAAAGCGTCGATCGACTCTCTGTCGATGAGCCGAACTCCGCGCTGAGCCCATTTTTGTGACTTGACGCAAATGGAACGGATTCTTCCTTTGGAAAGTAGCTCGTAAGGCCTCGACCGAGAAAGACCGGAATATTTAACTGCAACCGGGATGCGAAGCCACCGCGGGTTTAACGTCACGGGACCGCTATGGGTATCCAGCTGGATTTCTCTGGTAAGCATGCGCCCAAGATAACCAAGCGTTACAACTGCGTTTTGGCAGGTTTTCCAACCCTCTGAGACCCTCTATGCATATTCGTGCGCTTTTGTGAGCTGATGATTTGGCCGAAAATCGCCGAAAAACACTGCCGCTCGAAGTATAGGTCATAACAACGTTGCCTTTGCAATTTTGTATAGACATAATGGAACTATCTACGTTTGCTCTTTGATTTGACTGGACTATCTCCAGAATCGAACGGAACTACGGGAAGAACTATAAGCGTCCCAGCGTACTTAGGCGCTCTGCTCGGCATGGTATGCACCGATCGGACCTTGAGTCACTCAGCGCTCTTGACCAAACTGGCGGTTTACCCAAAATGCGACGTATCAGAAAGGCGATCCTCGCATTGACGACAAATGGGGCGGGCGGGTTGCATCAAGGTGAGCGGCGATGGGAACCACTGCGGTTATCTATTCTTTGGGTAGGCTTCAACATAAAAGTTCACGGCTGGATTGTAGGAGCGCAACCATCTAATTTGAGGACCAGACGGTGGTTGCCCTGCAAAAACGCCGGATAGCGGCGGCAGATGCGCGAGGACTAGCAATGATTGTGGATCCAGGCTTGGACGAAGCTTACTTCCTCGCTGCCGATGAAGTAAGCTTCGAACAAGAATTGGAACTTGGTGCAACGATTTATGTCGAGGAAGACTACAGTCTCGAGGCTGCGCCCCGGGAACTACGGGACGAATATGAAGCCGCTCAATTATCGGGAGACAAGGATAGGGTTGAGGCAATCTTGACCGAACTCTGGGAAGAGTACGGAATCGATCCGGAGAAAGATCCCGACCAGAGGGCGACTGGTGGCATCCGTAAGTTGGTGGTTACCGATGACCATTTTGCGCACGTGGTTAGAGTTCGAGCGCAACAAGGCGGAAGTGACTGCTTGGCTTGAGCGTCATGGATGCGCTCGTCCGGACCGGACTATTCAGTTTTTTTGAGAGGTATGCTGAGGATCATCGAGCGCCACGGTGCAGCCGATACTGCCAAGTATTTCGATGCCTCCCTGGCTACGACTGATTATTATGTGCGGGAGTGCGGAACATGGGCAGGGAAGGGAGCAGAGCGACTAGGCTTAGCTGGCCAGGTGCGGCGCGAAGACTTCATGGCCTTGGCCAACAACAAGGCGCCAGGAACGGATCAACGGATCACGGTTCGGCTCAAAGAAGATCGACGAACAGGTTATGATTTCTGTTTCGCAGTGCCGAAGTCAGTGTCGCTGTATCTAGCCGAGACGGGAGATAAGGCAGTAGAGCAGATGATTCTCGAAGCCTTTAATGAAACCATGACCGACGTCGAAGCCCGGATGGAAACGAGAGTGCGTATAGGCGGGCCAGACCGGGACCGCACGACGGGAAACATGGTCTACGCTTCGTTCATTCACACGACCGGCCGGCCTATAGAAGGGATTTGCGATCCGCACTGGCACATACACGCTTTCACGTTTAACGCGACGTTTGACCCTCAAGAGAAGCGCTGGAAGGCGGGACAATTCGGAAATATCAAGGCCGATGCGCCGTTCTACGAAGCGGCGTTTAACAATTACCTCGCAGGCAAATTAGTCGCTGCGGGATATGGCGTCAGGCGAACTGACAAACATTTTGAGTTAGCGAGTGTATCCCGGGAGTTGATTGAAAAATTCTCCAAGCGAACACGTTTGGTTGAACAATTCATCAGGGAGAATCACACCGCTCTTTACGCTAAAGCCCGTGCCTTGGTCAAAAAAACCGGGATGGAGTTTGCTGACGCTTTTGCTCACGTAAAAGCGAGATTGGGGCAAGGACTCGCAAAAAGAAGACCGAGAATAAGCTTACCGCCGAGGAACAACTTGCAAGCTGGCGCTCCCAGATGACGCCGGCTGAGCGCGTGTCGCTACAGAAGGAAGTCGTCAAAGGGACCCCAAACGAGAACCTGTTGGATCCCGAATTGGCAAAGGAGCTGGCAATCAAACATCTCTATGAGCGCGCGAGTGTTGCCCGGGCACTTCACGCTGCCGGCATGTTGCTCCGACGTGGCCTTGGACGGGTAACGGTTGACCAGGCCAAAGCTTTTGCTCAGCACGACAAGCGTTTCATTCGTCCCGACTTTGCCGGAAAGCTTGTGACTACCCGGGAAGTACTCGAGGAGGAGAAAGCCATGATAGAGCTCGCCTCGGCCGGAAGAGGCGCGTACGCGTCCCTTGGCAATGGAAGTGAGTGGCAGTGCGCGGAAGGCATAAGCGACGAGCAGGCCAGAGTCGTTGAGCATCTGCTCAAGTCCAAGGATCTGGTCACCTCTGTGCGCGGCCCGGCCGGCTCCGGGAAGACGACCATGATGAAGGAAGCCGTAAAGGCGATCGCAGCCCTGTCTGGGAGAAACGTAATTGTGGCGGCTCCATCTTCCTCCGCAGTCGGCATTCTCAAGAAAGACGATTTTTCTAAGAGTGACACCGTCCAGAGATTTATGCTGGACGAACTGTTGCAGGAAGCGGCTAGAGGTCAGGTGCTCTGGGTTGATGAAGCCGGTTTTCTGTCAGCCAGCGACATGCGCTGGCTCGTCGAGTTTGCTTCAAAGAACGACTGCCGGCTTATCCTTTCCGGAGACACGCGACAGCATCACGGCGTTGAGCGCGGTGACGCACTTCGGGTTATGGAAACGAATGGGGTGGTCACTCAGGCTGCGCTCACAGAGATTTTTCGGCAGCAGATTCCAGCGTTGAGAGCTGCGGTTCACGATCTGAGTCAAGGTAAGAGCGCGGAAGGGTTCGATAAGCTGGATAAGTTCGGCGCTATCCAGGAGATCGAAGACAATGCCCAACGGCTGTCAGCAATCGTCAGGACGCACTTGGCTGCCGTAGAGTTAAAGCGGACCTCGTTAGTCGTGGCACCCACTCATGCTGAGTGCCGGGCAATCGCCGAGGCCGTGCGCGCGGAACTGAAGAAGACTGGTCTCCTTGCCGAGACGGAGCGCGTTGTGACCCGATTGCAGAACACTGGCCTCACCGAAAGCCAGCGTCGCGATCCGATTAATTATGAGCGCGGCCAGGTCGTCGAGTTTCATCGCCTGAGCAAAGGAGGATTCAAGAGCGGCCAACAATGGGAAGTGTTACGGCGCGAGGCAGGCCAAGTGATGATCGGCCGAGCTGGCCAGGAAAGGCTTCTACCTCTTTCAAGCGCGGCCAAGTTTAATCTTTACGAACGGGAAAAGATCGAAGTCGCACCTGGTGATCGGATTAGAGTCAGTAAGAACTTTCAGAGCGCGGGCCGCAGGTTTCGTAACAACGAGTTGCTCACCGTGACCGGAATCGAGGACGGCAAGATTACGGTCGAAGCAGGCGAGATAATCTCCCGGGGCGCACTTCACATCGATCAGGGCGTTTGCGTCACATCGCACGCCTCCCAAGGCAAAACCGTCGACCAGGTCATTGTCAGCGTTCCGGTCAGATCCTTCACCCATGCCAATGATGCGCAATTCTACGTGTCCATGTCCCGGGCTCGCCACGCGATGTACCTGTTTACCGACTCGAAGGCCGCTCTAAGGGAGGCAGTTTGTCGGCCAAGCGAAAGACTTTCGCCATGGGAACTTTTGGAAGGTAATAGACGGGAAAAAGCCTTGGTGAAGGAAGCGCTGCAATCACCGAAGCGTCGACTGCCCATTCCGACAATGGAACTCCCGACACAAGAAAGAGGGTTAGGCTATGAGCGCGGGTAACACACAACTCAGGTCGTTGCATGAGCTTTACGGGGAAAAGGAGCGACCGTGGAGTGAGAAGACAGAGCCGATCATCAGGTTTTGGGAAAGCGAATCGGGCGAATGTTGGGGATTGCCATTCTTTTCTCTATCCGCCGCCCGTTTCGTTCCCCACTCTCAGCCGTACTCGCAGCGCCTCATCCTCTACTTCCCGTCGACAACGATATGCGTTACAGGCGGCCCGAAGGTCCTCGAGTTCTACGAGGCTTTCGCAAAGCAGAGGGCCACCCTACTGAAAGCCGATGGGAAGGATATTCTTTCCGTGAAGATGCATATGAACTCAGATAAGCAGGCTGATTAGAGAAGGCGCGCGCACCCCTGGTTCGGTCTAGGGAACGGAGTACGTGCCAGAGCAGGAGCGGTTTCTGATTTATTTCCCACTAGACACTGTCACAGTCCTGGGTCCGAAGGTGAAAGAGCTTTACGACGATTTCTGTAATCACCGGGCAACGAATCTTAAGGCCGATGAGAACGAAATTGTTTCAGTAGAGATAGATTTAAACAGAGAAAAGCAGACATAACCCATCGTAGTTCCATCAACAGGGAAAGCATCACGGAGCCATAGCTGAGCGTAAGCCCCCTGGGCCTCATTTTTCTGCGATTCACGCATACGGAATTGGATAAAGGGCGATTTTTCGACCAGATTCACGAGCAAGGGTGCTTTTTAGATCGGTTTGCGGGATGTTGTGGTTCTGCATGTAACTGTCTGTGGTCGCCCGTGGACCATGCAACCGCGCTAATAGAAAGGATTTCAGCGCAGCAAACAAAAGCAAGGGCTGAGGAAAGTTGACAAGTTGGAATTTTCTATTGCATTTTTTATTTCTAGGGCGCGGTTGATTCTCCCCGGATTTTTTCGCGACGTTTCCTCCGCGTTCGCAAAAACTGATCCCCCCCGAAAGGAAAATTATCACTCGATGAAGCCGTTTCGACCGTTACCACCGCTCCCCCCATTTCTCGGTATGATACTGGCCGTCGCCCTTGCCTTTCCCTCCATCGCTAGGGCGCAAGGGATCAAATTCGAAAAGAAAACTCCGATAAAAATCGGGTATTCGGTATTCGACCTGCAGCAACCTTATTGGCAGGCCTACACGAAGGGAGTTCAAGACGCCTGCAAAGCGGCCGGGTACCAATGCATCGTTACCGATCAGAAGAGCAGCCAGCAGGCTGAGGTATCCGGGAGTATCGACCTGATCAACCAGGGGATCAGTGCTTTGATCAATTCACCAATTGAACCGGCTGCCTTGCCAGCAGTAATCGAAAAGGCGCATCAGGCGAAAATACCTGTGGTTATCGGTGATGTAGGTGTAGCGGGAAACTACGATGCCTTTGTCCTGTCTAATAACGAAGAAGGAGGTAAGCTTGCTGCGCAATACATGGTTGACCACCTCAAGGACAAGTCTGGAACGAAAGAGGTCCTCGTGATCGAAGTGCATCCGGGCGCAGCCGTAGGCGTACCGCGTACGAAGGGCTTCGTTGATGAAATCAAGAAGCATTCTGACTACAAGATCGTCGCGTCTCTGAACGGCAACGACACAGTACAAGGCGGGTATCAGGCAACGCAGAACGCGTTGTCGGCCAATCCGAACCTCGCGGGCATCTACGCGACCAATGATCCCGAGGCGGAAGGGGCCGTCCAGGCGTTGAAGGCGGCAGGCAAAAGCGGGGTGAAGGACGTATTTTTAGTCGGATTTAATGGGGATCCTCCAGCGCTAGAGCTGATCAGGAACGGTGAGATGGCGGCAACCATACGTCAGGACCCTTACGGTCAAGGACAGAAATGTGTCGAGATCTCAACGAAATTCATGAACAACGAGACGGTTGAGTACACCGACCCTGCGACAAGATCGATATTCTTTCCGGTGAAGGCAATCGACAAGGATAACGTCGGTCAGGTTCTCGCCAAGTAGGAATCAAGAAATTTGCCACGACAGAAGATCGGCCGCGGCGGAGACTGAGATGGCGACAGGTCAGGCATCTGGAGGCAGCCCGGAGCCGCTTCTCAGCCTCACCGGGATTTCAAAACAATTTCCAGGGGTAAAGGCTCTGGATAGCGTCGATTTTGATCTGTTTCCGGGAGAGGTTCATGCGCTAATGGGAGAAAACGGAGCGGGCAAGAGTACGCTGATCAACATTATCAGTGGCCTCCTGCATCCAACCGCCGGGAAGATTTGCTTAGCCGGCCACGAAGTCGCTTTTGCCAGCTCGATGCAGGCACAGAAGGCAGGTATCAGCACCATTACCCAAGAATTCAACCTGGTCCCACAGCTTACCGTCGCCGAGAATATCTTTCTCGGTCGTGAACCGACCAGAAGAATAGGCCTGATGGACTGGCGCGAAATCAAACGCCGCGCGTCGGAGATCCTCCGCGAGCTCGGGCTTAATGTGCCCTTGGGTCAGCGTGTCAGCTATTTGAGTGTGGGGGACCGGCAACTGGTCGAAATCGCTAAGGCATTGTCGCTGCAGTTTCGTATCATCACGATGGATGAACCTACAGCAGCGCTGAATGCCACTGAAGTAGCGCGGCTTTTTGCAATCATCGAGAAATTGAAGCAACGACGAGTCGCTGTTCTTTATGTTTCTCATCGTCTGGGCGAAATCTTCCGCATCGCGGATCGGGTCACTGTTTTGCGCGATGGTAAACGAGTTGACACCCGACCGGTAGAGGGACTCACGGAAAATGACGTCGTCACAATGATGCTGGGTCGCGCCCTTAAAAAAGAGGCACTGATCTACCAAGCTAGTCCGGCCGCAGGGAAGGTTGCCCTTTCAATCAAAAGCCTTTCCGTTCCGGGCTTTCTCTCAGACATCTCATTCGATCTGCGCGTTGGCGAGGTGATGGGCTGCGCTGGTCTGATAGGCTCCGGTCGCTACGAGTTGACGCGTACGCTGTTTGGCCTTTTGCGAGCATCCGGCGGGACCGTCGAGATCAACGGTCAAATTCTCCGGGTCGCGACACCTGGGGATGCGATACGTCGCGGAATTTATATGCTGCCGGAAGAGCGGAAAGTGGAAGGCATTTTGCCAGACCTGACAGTTCGCGAAAACCTTTTGATCAGCGCAAAGCGCTTGTTCCACCGGCTATCAGAGCTTTTGATCGATGCGAAGGAGGAGCAGAACCAGTATGAAAGGATGCGTAAGTCGCTGGATATCCGTGCCTCTTCTTCGTCGCAGAGAATAACGAAACTGAGTGGTGGCAATCAGCAGAAAGTGATGCTTGGACGCGCATTGACGAGCGAGTCGCGCATTCTTCTGTTGAATGAACCCACCCGCGGCGTCGACGTTGGGACCAGAGTGGAGATTCATGCTGCCATTCGTAAGTTGGCCGAGCAAGGCTATACCGTGATTGTAAGCTCGACTGATATCCCCGAGCTGGTCAGCGTCAGCGACCGGTGTCTGGTGTTAAGTCGTGGCCGCATGAACGGGCTTTTGGATCGAACACAGATTAACGAAGACAACATAACGGCTTTGGGCAATCGGCCAGCAGATTACGGCAGACAACCAATGAGCAATTTCCGTCGGTTGCCGAGCGTCAGGACCATCTTCGAACTGTCGCATGCGACGCGTCTCGTACAAGTTGCCGGAAGCCTTGGCGTCTTCGTTTTGCTGGTGATAGTCGTAGTTGGAGCATCGATTCTTGCACCAGGGTTTTTTACCTACACAAATTTGACTAACACTCTCATCACTGCCTCCATCACGGCAGTCACAGGGTTAGGAATGACATTTGCCATAGCCATGGGAGGGTTTGATCTCTCGGTCGGATCCATTCAAGTGTTAACCGCGATCGTCGCTGCGGGTTTGCTTTCGATAGTTGACCCAGCCCTGGCGATTCTCGGCGCCCTTCTCACGGGTCTGGCGATTGGGCTTTTGAATGGAATCTTGATCAGTAAACTCAGGCTTCCTGCTTTTGTCGTGACCTTTGGGATGATGAGCGTCGTTCGTGGAGTCGCGCTGCTTGTTACGCAAGGACAATCAGTGATGATCACAAAACATATCGAGTTTGGATTGCTTAACAATGGCAAGATCTTCGGCCTACCGGTGCCGTTTTTGATTATGATTGCCGTGTTCATTCTCCTCAGCCTTTTGCTTAAGCACACGCCATTTGGACGCCATACCTGTGCCATCGGAGGAAATCGGAGCGCTGCGGTCGCTTCCGGTATCAATATCGACCGCGTTACAATATCGGTGTTTGGACTGGTGGGTGTAACCGCAGCAATTTCCGGAGTGATGCTCGCCTCCCAGCTGATGATAGTGGACGCCACCCTTGGAGTTGGGTTTGAGCTTCAGGCGATCACGGTGAGCGTTCTGGGTGGCACCAGCCTGTCGGGCGGACACGGTAATCTTGTGGGCACCGTATTTGCCGCTCTGCTTTTAGCAACGATTGCAAGCGCTTTGAATATATTGAAAGTCATTCCGTTTTACCAATACCTGGCTCTGGGGGTGCTGTTGATTTTTGCGCTGGCCATCGACACCGCACGTCGCGCCTTCATTGCCAAGTCTCTTTTGAGTCGCGCCTAGCAATCATGAACCTGCGCCAGGCAACAAGTAAAGGAATCGGTGATCACCGTTCTTACGGAATGGCTGTCATAAGCTTTTTGACGAGATATTATATTCAGTTCCTGCTTATTCTGTCGGTCCTGATTCTCGGCGCACTAAACCCCTACTTCAGGAGTCCGGCGAACCTGCAGAATATTCTGCTGCAAGCTTCATTCGCCGGCATTGGTGCTGCGGGCATGACACTCTTAATCGTTTCGGGTGCTTTCGATTTGTCGGTCGCGGGCTTGCTCGGGCTTTGCGGTGTCATGATTTGCCAGTTGCTGCCTTCATTGGGCACGGTGTTGACAATCCTAATCACGCTATTTCTGGGAGTTCTTTTAGGCCTACTGAACGGGTTGGTTGTTACCAAACTACGCATTCCCGCTTTCATCGCGACCTTAGGAATGATGAACATCTATCTGGCTCTCGCCTTTATCTGGACGCAAGGTAGCCGCGTTATCTCGGTGTCGGTTCCCGGTTTTGATACGCTTGGCACCGGAATGTTTGGTGCTCTGCCCGTACCGTTTCTGGTGATGATCCTCACTTATTTGGTCTGTTATGGGATTCTGAATGGGAGCATTTATGGCCGTTGCCTTCGGGCTGTAGGAAGCAGTGAAATCGCGGCACGGACAGCCGGCCTTCCCGTGGACTTAATCAGAATCCTGGCATTTGCGATTGTTGGTGGTTGTACCGCACTAGCCGGAGTTTTTCTTACGGCGGAACTCTCCTCCGCCAGCGCCATCATGGCTACCGGATACGAGTTGACCGTTATCGCGGTCGTTGTAATAGGAGGTACAAGCTTAAAAGGGGGCGAAGGCACTCTTTCCGGCTCGTTTACGGGCGCCTTGTTTTTCGCTGTGATCAGCACAGCGCTCAACATTCTCAACGTTGGAGCATATTGGCAGTATGTCGTCACCGGAGTGTTTCTCATTAGTGCGCTTGGCGTGCAAGCTCTTCGAACCTATGTTCTGGGTGCGGAGTAACAGACTATGCAACGAGTTCGCCGCGCTAACGACGTCTCTCAGGGGCGTCTGCGGAAACGGCAACATCGTAGCCTAGAAGGATTAATAGCATGAGCTTTCTTGGTCGCGAAGCTAGTCACTTTCCACCGCCTGAGCGGCGATTGCGGCTAGGGTTTGTTGGTGGCGGCAGGGGATCTTTTATCGGAGCCGTGCATGCTAACGGTGCTAGACTATCCAATCGATGGTGCGACCTTGTGACGCGCACTGAATTCGAGGTAACGTCTCTGACCCAGACGTTTATCAAGTGTCAGCTTTTCCAGCATTTGAACAGGGGATAACGCATCGTATTTCCCACTCTAGTGTGCCTTGGAGGTTTCGGGAGACTCCCAGGAGGCACTTGGCACAGTTAACATTCATGCTGGAAGTTAATCGCCGCGCTGGCGTCCGCGCCAATAGTTCGGATTTATGTGTATCATAGAGCCAGTGGATTTACGCGAAGGTAATCTCAAGCTGCTGGTGTCTCTCTAATTGGTTAACCGACCACAAGTCGCCGTGCGACGAAGACGTTATGGCTCCGGTCGCGGAGCGTCGCTTCTGTCGACGTGCTGGGCCCTCCGGCGGGAAGCCCCCAGTTTCTTAGTCAATAGACCCTTCGCCAGCGCCTCGAGAAGAGACATCCACCCCTCCAGCGCGGAAGGCGATTGAGCCATAGCGCCCGGCATGTTGGCACTCTTCCGATTCTGGCTGTGAGTTTTCTCACAATTCCGCTTCGTCGTCTCGTCGGCTGCTGAAAGCTCGATGCTAGGTATTCTCTGTGCGTTCATAGTGCAAATCCAGGTTTTTGCTCAAGTTGAAGTATTGACGTTGTTCTTAGGCGATCGGAGGAAACGGCTTCCCCGGTTACAGAAATGAACCGGGGAAGCGTGTGTTCGGTTTATTTCGCGGCAGACGTTCTG
>Ga0070697_100001948_pt1 | contig 15804 bp, 11 predicted proteins | sample KBSK1501metaG_FD_65475 | JGI IMG/M metagenome (GOLD analysis project Ga0070697, IMG submission 65475) | Corn, switchgrass and miscanthus rhizosphere microbial communities from Kellogg Biological Station, Michigan, USA - KBS K1-50-1 metaG | ecosystem: Host-associated > Plants > Roots >...
CGATGGCCCCGTCCACCGTCTCGTGGATGCCGAACACCTTCGTCAGCCCGGTGATCCTGAAGATCTTGAGGATGCGCTCCTGCGTGCACACCAGATCCAGGGAGCCGTCGTGCGCCCGCACCCGCTTCAGGCCGCCGACCAGCACGCCGAGCCCGGTGGAGTCGAGGAACTCGACCTTCTCCATGTTGACGACGAGCTGGTAGTTGTTCTTGTTGACGAGGTCGATGAGCAGCTCACGGAGCCGCGGAGCCGTGTATACGTCGATCTCGCCCTCGACATCGACGACCTCGATGCCGTCCTTGTTGTAGTGACCCAGCTTCAGATCCACAAATCCTCCAGCGCCATGCACGGCGTCATCTCATCGTCCCGCACCAGGCGCGGGGGCTCACTAGCAGAGCCTAGGGCGTGATCATCTGCGGCATTCAACCACGCTCCGGTGTCATGTCTATACGAAATCATGCCTCCCGGCACCCCCTGACGGGGCGACACACGGGAAAATCTCCGATCATCGCCGGGCGGGGTGTCACACTGATAAGGCTGTGTCGACCCTGACCCCCCTTCCCCCGGCCCAGCCGGTCATGCCGGCGGCCATCACCGCGGCCGGGCCCGAGAACCGCGCCCTGGGCATCCTGCTCGACGACCCCGGAGCGGGCCGCCCTGTGCATGTCGAGCACATCCCGGCGCGGGCCGGCCGGGAGGTGCCGTGGCCGTCGTGGGTGCCGGCGCCGGTGGCCGAGGCCGTCGCGGCCCGCGGCATCCGCGCGCCCTGGAGTCACCAGGCCCTAGCCGCGGACCACGCGCGGGCCGGACGGAACGTGATTCTCTCCACCGCCGCGGCGTCCGGCAAGTCGCTCGGCTACCTGCTGCCCGCGCTCACCGCCGTGCTGGCGGGCGACACCGTGCTCTACGTCACGCCAACGAAGGCGCTGGCCGCCGACCAGCTCCGGTCGATCCGCGCGCTCGGCCTGCCCGGGGTGCAGGCGGCCGTCTTCGACGGCGACTCGACCCGGGCCGAGCGGGACTGGGCGCGCTGCCACGCCCGGTACCTGCTGACCACGCCGGACATGCTGCACCGGGCGCTGCTGCCCCGGCACAACCGCTGGTCGGGGTTCCTCAGCCGGCTGACGTACGTGGTGGTGGACGAGTGCCACGGGTACCGCGGGGTGTTCGGCTCGCACGTGGCGCACGTGCTGCGGCGGCTGCGCCGGGTGGTGGCGCATCACGCCCCCGCGGACGGGCCGCCGCGCCCGGTCTTCGTCCTCGCCTCGGCCACGGTCGGGGAGCCGGGCGCCTGCGCCCGGCTGCTCACCGGGCTCGACGCCGAGGAGGTCACCGAGGACGGCTCGCCGCGCGGGCCGCTGGCCTTCGCCCTGTGGGAGCCGCCGCTGACCGATGCCCGCGGCGAGACGGGCGCCCGGCTGCGCCGCACCGCCACCGCGCAGGCGGCCGACCTGCTCGGGCGGCTGGTCAAGCAGAACGTCCAGACGCTGGCGTTCATCAGATCCCGGCGCGGCGCCGAGGCGGTCGCGCTGGCCGCGCGCCGGGCGCTGGATGCGCCGGAGGTGGCGGACGCCAGGGTGGCGGCCTACCGCTCGGGGTACCTGCCCGAGGACCGGCGGCGTCTTGAGGCGGCGCTGTGTGACGGGAGCCTCGTCGGGCTGGCCACCACCACCGCGCTCGAACTCGGGGTCAACATCACCGGGCTGGACGCGGTGCTGATCGCGGGCTGGCCCGGGACGTTCTCGGCGCTGTGGCAGCAGGCCGGCCGGGCCGGGCGCAGCGGGCGGGCCGCGGCCGCGGTGCTGATCGCCCGCGACGACCCGCTGGATACCTACCTGGTCCGGCACCCGGAAATCCTGATGCGGCACCCGGTCGAGGCCACCGTCATGGACCCGGACAACCCGTACGTGCTCCGCCCGCACCTGTGCGCCGCCGCCGCGGAGCTGCCCCTGACCGAGCAGGACCTGGATATCTTCGGCCCGGCGGCGCGGATGGTGGTGGACGACCTGACCCGGGCCGGACGGCTGCGCCGCCGGCCGGCCGGCTGGTTCAGCATGCGCCGGGACGCGGCCGCGGCGCTGGGGCTGCGCGGCGCCGGGCTGGCGCCGATCCGGGTGGTGGAGCGGGGCACCGGCCGGCTGGTCGGCACCGTGGACGAACCCTCGGCGCACCTGATCGTGCACGAGGGCGCCGTCTACGTGCACCAGGGCGACAGCTACCTGGTCCAGACGCTAGATCTGGACGACCGGGTCGCCCTGGTCGAACCGGGCGAGCCCGGCTATACCACCACGGCCAAGACCGCGACCGAGGTGGAGATCCGCGGCGAGCTGCGCACGGCGGCCTGGGGCGCCGCCGAGGTCAGCTTCGGCGACGTGCAGGTGACCCGGCAGGTCGTCAGCTTCGTGGCCAGGAGCGCGGACACCGGCGCCTCGCTCGGTGAGACCCCGCTCGACCTGCCACCGCGGCACCTGCTGACCAGGGCGGTGTGGTGGACGCTAGCGCAGGAGGCGGCCGACGCGCTGGCCGGCGCCGGCGTCGACCTGGGCGGGGCGGCGCACGCGGCCGAGCACGCCTCGATCGGCCTGCTGCCCTTGTTCGCCACCTGCGACCGCTGGGATATCGGCGGGGTGTCCGCCGCCAGGCACCCGGCCACCGGGAAGCTGACCGTCTTCGTCTACGACGGGCACGACGGCGGCGCCGGATTCGCCGAGCGCGGCTTCGGCGCCGCCGCGGACTGGCTCCGCGCCACCAGGCAGGCCATCGCCGATTGCGACTGCGAGACCGGCTGCCCCTCTTGCGTGCAGTCACCGAAGTGCGGGAACGCCAACCACCCGCTGTCCAAGAGGGGCGCGGTCGCCCTGCTGGACACGTTTCTGGCCGACGCGGGCTGAGGCCCGCCCTTCCGGCTCCACCCTTTCAACAGGGCGCAGAAAAAGGAGGCGGGCGCCGCCGGGGGGGAGAGCGGCGCCCGCGCGCACGGTCCGGCCCTGGGGGGGGAGGCCGGCTCCGTCCTATCCGTAGCTTATCTGCAAAGTGCCCCCGTATGCGACCACCAGTGTCGGTTTCGCGACGACTAGTTGTGTTCCGCTACAGGTACTCGGTGCAGCGTCAGCCCAATCCGAATTACAACACACCGGCGCGGCTCTTGCTAGGGTCTCGCCGAGATTGCCGTACTGGATGGTAGCTCCGCTGCGTTGCCGGTGTATCACCCGGTAAGAGATCGATGTCCGCGCGCCGATCCCGCCCGCAACACCGGACACTGTCCGCAAACAACGGCCAATACTGCCCCAGCCCTCCTGTCCAGCCTTAAAGCCGCCGACAGCCGGCTACTGACTTCGCGGGGCCGGATCAGCGAGTCACTGGTTAACGGCATGTGATCGCCGAAACTGATTGAGATCACGAATTGGTCACACGCCAGGGCTTTGCAGGCCGACGATTTCGTCGTAGAAAGGTGCTACGGACGATGACTCGTCCGGGCACGGCAGCCAGGTACCCACGCGCGACCAGCCGCGGGAGGCGTGTCAAGCCAGGCAGGACCGGTAGCGGCCGGCCTGGCTGACAGAGAAGGTGCACGCTTGGTAGCCAGGCCTGACGTGGTTTCGCAGCGGCGCCCCGGCCAGGGGCGCCGCTCGCATTTCGGGGACATCGTAGCTGTGCCAGCTTCTGGGGTCGACTTCCGGTCAGGTTTCTGCGGAAACCCCGTTTTTCTTCAGCACCGTCACGCGATTGTGACGTTGCAATCCGGCGAAGTGCTACACATGGGTGTAAATGCCACAAGGTTCCCGTGTCGTCAAATGGGCCTGCCGCACCGGACCAGCCGCCTGACCGGTATGCTCGCCGCCGCGGCGCGGCGCTTGCAACACGGGCCTGAAACGCCGTGCCGGTCCGCGGTGCTGACCGTTCACGATCAACAACGCTAGCCTTGGACTTTGCCGAACATGAGCTAGCCCCGAGGAGCAATCGGACGCGGGTGCCAGAGCCGTGCGGGAGCGCGGGTAGTGGTCCGCATACGAGGGAGATGGACTGAATGGTCCGCAGCGAAGCACCGGAACCCGCCGGCGATGGCCAGTCACTTGGGGATCTCGTCGCCTTGGCCGCCAAGGACATGTCTCAGCTGGTCAGATACGAGATCGACCTGGCCAAGACCGAGCTGAAGGGCGACGCACGCCGGGTCGGCCTGGCGGCGGCCGGGTTCGGGCTGGCCGCCTTCGTGGGCTGCCTGGTACTCGTGCTGCTCTGTATCGCGCTGGCGTTCGGCCTGGTAGCGCTCGGCATCTGGCCGTGGGCGGCCTTCCTCATCGTCGCGGGCGCGTGCGTGCTGCTGGCCGGGATCGGGGTCGGCATCGCCATCCTCAAGCTGAACCGCCTGTCCGGGTTGAAGGTGACGCGCAAGACCGTGACCGAGGGTCTGGGGATACTGCGCCACGACGACCAGCTGCCCGGTGGCCAGCTCCCCGGTGGCCAGCAGCCCGAGATCGCCGCGCGCAAGACCAGGTGAGGTGACCATCATGGCCGGCGGCGCCGACGCTGTGGTCCAGATCGGCGGTCCCTGGGCGCACAGGTCGATTTCGGCGAACGGCACCCGCTTCCACGCCGCCGAGGCCGGCGACGGGCCGCTCGTGCTGCTGCTGCACGGGTTCCCCGAGTTCTGGTGGACCTGGCGCCACCAGCTGACCGTGCTGCCCGAGGCGGGCTTCCGCGCGGTAGCGGTCGACCTGCGCGGCTACGGCGGCAGCGACAAGCCACCCCGCGGCTACGATCTGGTCACAGCGGCCGCCGACGCGGGCGGGCTGGTCCGGGCGCTGGGCGAAGCCAACGCGATCGTGGTCGGCCACGGCCTGGGCGGGCTGGCCGCCTGGACGCTGGCTGCGTACTACCCCAAGGTGGTCAGGCGGCTGGCTGTGATCTCGATGGCGCATCCGCTGCGGATGCGCTCCTCGCTGTTCACCGACCCGTCCGGCCAGGGCCGCCGCAGCGGCTACGCGCTCGCGTCCCAGCTGCCCGTATGGCCCGAGCGCCGGCTGCTGCGGGACGGTGCCTACCAGGTAGGCCGGCTGCTGGAGAAATGGTCCGCGCCCGGCTGGCCCGACCCGGAGACCGAGCAGATCTACGCGCGGGCCATGCGGATCCCGTCAGTGGCACACTCCGCGCTGGAGTATCACCGCTGGCTCGCCCGCAGCGGCGTGCGGCCCGACGGCCTGCGCTACGCCCGGCACATGCGGACCGCGATCCAGGCCCCGACCCTGCACCTGCACGGCGCGCTGGACACCTGCGTGCTGCCGCAGACCGCGCGGGGCGCCGGGCGCTACGTCGACGGCCCGTACCGCTGGCGCGTGATCGACGGCGCCGGCCACTTCCCGCACGAGGAGCGCCCGGAGGTGCTTGACACCGAGTTGCTCGGCTGGCTGGCCGACCCGGAACCGGAGCGATGACGCGGGACCGCGACCCGGCCGGGCGTCCGCGCAACGCGCGCCCGCGCGACGGCCTGGGCCGGCCGCTCGACCGGGCGGCTGGTGCCGGGCCTGTTGCCGGGTCTGGTACTGGCTCCGGTTCTGGCTCCGGTTCTGGGGTGGACCGGATCCCCGACGACCTGGTGATCACCGGGGCCGAGGCGGCGGCGCTGGCCGACCAGTTGCTCCGCGACGGGCGTCCCTTCCACGCGCACGAGGTGCTCGAGGCGGCCTGGAAATCCGGCCCGGCGCAGGAGCGCGACCTGTGGCAGGGCCTAGCCCAGATCGCGGTCGGGCTGACCCACGCCCGCCGCGGCAACGCCCGCGGCGCGGTCGCCCTGCTCAGCCGGGGCGCCCAGCGCGTCCGCGCCTACCAGGACGGGGCGGGCTCCCGGCGGGCGGCCGGGCCGCCAGGCAGTCCGTTCGGCATTGATATTCCGTTTGTCCTGGCGGCCGCCGATGACCTCGTCGGGCGCATCGAACGGGACGGTCTCGACGCGATCCCGCCCGCCGACCTATCCCCCCGGCTGCGGGACGGTTAGTCGCACTGCATGGTGGAGACGGCGGTGGTGGACTGCTCGCCGGCCCGGGCGTCGGCGGAGACCTGGGCAGCGGTGAGGACGAAACCGGTGTCTTTAACGCCGACGGCCGCGGCGAACACGACGCCGTAGACGGCGCCGTTAGCTGACAGCAGCGGGCCGCCGGAGTTGCCCGACTCGACCACGGCCCGGATCTCGTAGATCTGCCGGGTAACCGTGGAGGTCTGGTAGATGTTCGGGCCCTGGGCGTTCTGGATGCCGCCGATCCTGGCGGGCACGGCGTGCAGCCGCGGCGCGTCCAGCGGGAAGCCCGCGACCACCGCGTTGTCGCCGGGGTTGGCCTGGCCGGTGAACCGCAGCGGGCTCAGGTTGAGCCCGGGCACGTACAGCACGGCCACATCCACCTGCGGGTCGTAGAACACCACGGTGGCCGGGAGCCGCCGGTCGTCGGTGGTGGTGACCATCTGCTGCTGCGTCACTCCGGCCACCACGTGCGCGTTGGTCATGACGTGGTTCGGTGAGATGACGAAGCCGGAGCCCTCGATGGCGCGCTGGCAGCTCGGCGCCACCCCCTGCACCCGGACCACGCGGTCCGCGGCAGCCCGGAAGCCAGCGCTGTTGACCACGTTGGGCTCGGGGGCCGGGATGGCCAGGATCCGCTCCGCGCCGATGCCGCTGAACACCTGGGCGTAGGTGCTGTTGTTGGCCAGCAGCCGACGGAAGTCGCTGAACATGGTCTTGGCCGGCGTGGGCATGAACTTGTCCAGCGTCTGCAGCGCCATGGAGTTGTTCACCTGCTGGTCGACCACGGGGAACGGGGACCCGTTCAGCACCGAACCGACCACCCACGCGATCAGCAGCACCGAGACCATGCTGACGGCGGAGCCGCCCACCGAGTCGAGGACGGTCGCCGAGCGCCAGGTCACCGTGGACCGCATGGCGGCGCCGATGGACGAGGCGATGAACTGCCCGATCACGGCGAAGCTGACCAGCAGGACCACCGCGACGATGTCCTGCTGGGTCTGGCCGCCGACCAGCGCGCGGGAGATGGCCGGGCCGAACTCCGCGCCGAGCAGCGCGCCGCCGACGAAGCCGAAGAAGCTGAGCACGCCGACGATGAAGCCCTGCCGGTAGCCGGACACGGCGAACGCGGCCACGATCACGATCAAGATGAGGTCGAGTACATCACCGTGCACGAGCTAACGGTATAGCGTTTTCGCCGTTGTCAAGGCCGTGCGCGAATTTCACAAGTCAGCGACGATGCTGACATCCCACGGCCTCTCCCAGCCGCCCAGCGCGAGCAGCCGGTCCACCAGCGCGGCGGTGAAGCCCCAGATGAGCAGCCCGCGCACCCGGAACGCGGGACTGCTGCGCCCGCTGGGCATCCGCAGCATCAGGCGGGTGGCGGGGTCGGCCAGTTCGGCGACGCTGACGCGTTCCACCGCGGCCACCTCGCCGGCGTCGACCGGCGCCACCGCGGACGGCGTGCGCCACCAGGCCAGCACCGGGACCACCCGGAACCCGGTCCGCTCGATGAAGACTTCCGGGAGTGTCCCCACCACGTCCACACCCCCCGGATCCAGGCCGACCTCCTCGGCCGCTTCCCGCAGCGCGGCACCAACCGGGCCGCCGTCACCGGCGTCGATGACGCCGCCAGGGAAGGCCGGCTGGCCCGCGTGCAGCCGGAGCCCGTCGCTGCGCTGGATGAACAGCAGGTCGGGGCCGTCCGGTCCGTCCCCGAACAGCACCAGCACGGCCGACGGCCTGCCGCCGGTGGCGGGTGGCGCGAGCGGCGGCGGGACCTCCATCGTGCCGGCCGCGTCGGCCAGCCGGAGCAGCCATGAAGGGGCCGACTCGGGTACTGCCGACCCGGACGGGACCGACTCGGGCCCTGCCGGCTTGGGCCCTGCCGGCCTGGACAGGGCCGGCTCGCGGCCCGGGGTCACGAGAACGGGCCGGGCTTGACGAGCTTCGCGGCCACCTTCGGGTCGGTCGGGCCCTCGCCGTAGGAGGGGCACAGGTGGGCCAGCCCGCACGCGCCGCAGGCGGGGCGGCGCGCATGGCAGACGCGCCGGCCATGCCAGATCATCCGCTGCGACAGGTCGGTCCAGTCCTTGCGCGGGATGAGCGTGGCCACCTGCGCCTCGATCTTCACCGGGTCCAATTCCGTGGTCCAGCCGAACCGGCGGGCCAGCCGCCCGAAGTGCGTGTCCACGGTGATGCCGGGAATACCGAACGCGTTGCCGAGCACCACGTTCGCGGTCTTGCGGCCCACGCCGGGCAGCGTGACCAGGTCCTTCAGCCGGCCTGGGACCTCGCCGCCGAACCGCTCGCAGAGCGCCTGCCCCAGGCCCATCAGGCTGGTGGCCTTGGCGTGGTAGAAGCCGGTCGACTGGATGATCTTCTCGAGCTCATCGCGGTCGGCACCCGCGTAGTCCGCCGCCGTGGGGTAGCGCGCGAACAGCGTCGGGGTCACCAGATTGACCCGCTTGTCCGTGGTCTGCGCGGACAGGATCGTCGCGACGAGCAACTCGAGAGGAGTCTTGAAGTTCAGCTCGGTGTACACGTCCGGATAGAGCACGGCTAGCTCGCGGGCAATCCGGCGGGCGCGCCTGACCAGCGCGGTATGCGAAGGGGGCTGGGCGGTCACCGTTCCAGCTTAGAGCCGCTATGACGCCGACGGGTCCGGGGTCGTGGTGTCCGAAGGGGACGCCCAGTGTACCGCGCATCTGTCTGGGTCATAGGCGCGCGGGGCGAGCCGGGCGGCCAGCAGGGCGCTGAGCCGGTCGGCCGGGTCCACGTGGCGGCCGAGCACCACGACCGCGACGTGCCGGGCGCCCGCTCGCTTGAGCGCGGCGGCCGCTGACTGGGCGCTGGCGCCCGATACCCAGGAGTCGTCAAGGAGGAGCACACTGGCTCCCGGCCCGGTCCGTTCGGCGGAAAATCGGTTCGGGTTGGGGTCCCGGCCCTGCTCGCCTGGCCTGATGACCAGTCTGGTCACCGGCAGCCGCAGATAGGGTGCGGCCAGTTCGAGCAGCGGGTGCGGGCCCGGGCGGCCACAACCGGTCGGCACCACGGCCAGGCAACCGGGGGCGGGCATGCCCGCGTGCCGCCACACGCAGCCGCCGTGGTCGTGCAGGAAGGTGAGCAGCAGGGCCAGCAGCGTCGTTCGCGCTGCGGCATCCGGCGACCGCAGGGACTTGTAGCGCCACAGGCCGCCGGCGAACGCGGTGCCCTTCACCGCGTAGGAGATGGGCACCACGGCGTCGGCGAGCAGGCCCCGGCCGAGCAGGTCGTGCTGGGCGCACTGGTAGCAGCGGGCGAACCCGGGGCGGGCCGGGCCGCGGCAGACCACGCAGATGCCCGGGCGGCCGGCCGGCTCGGGCGGGTAGATGGTGGTCCGGCGGCGCAAGGTGAACCAGGTGGCGGCGGCAGTCGTTGATCCGGACATGCGGCGATGGTAAAGATGAGCACCGACAAGCGGGGGCTGCGACTGGGCGCACATGGTGACGATAGCGGTCAAAACTTGCCCATAGAGCCGTCTGACACCTCCTGATGCGGCAGAATGAGCCCTGCTAGGAAGGCGGCCGGGCTTCGGCGCGGCATATCCCCCCGCCTCACGTGTGCGGCCTGGTGAGACCCGTGGCGAGGATTCTGCGTGACCGACAGGAGGGAAACCGCATTGCCTGCTGCGAGCCAGCCGGGTTCTCGCATGGACCGGATCATGTGGGCCGTGGTGGACCTCGTGCGCCGGCACTGGATGTTCTGGCTGCTGCTGGCGGGCGGGCTGGTGCTGCGGGGCATCGCCCAGATCGCCTATGAGCCCGCCCTGCTGTTCATCGATTCGAAGAAGTACATCTTCGGCACCGACTTCACCGATAACATCTGGGGCGCGTTCGACCCGCTCGGCTACTCGCTGCTGATCCTGCGCCCGGCGCTGATGTTCGGCCGGAACCTGGCCTACGTGGCGCTGCTGCAGCACGTCCTGGGGATGGTCATGGCGGGCGCGCTGTACGCGCTGATGCTGCGCCGCGGCGTGTACCGCTGGCTGGCGGCGCTGGCCGTGGCACCGGTGCTGCTGGACGCCTACCAGCTCAACGCCGAGCAGACGATCATGCCGGACGTGCTGTTCGAGACGCTGCTCGTGGCCGGCATCGTGCTGCTGCTGTGGCAGCCCAGGCCCGGGCTCTTCCTGGTCCTCCTGGGCGGGCTGGCGCTCGGCGCGTCCGCCCCGGTGCGCCAAGTGGGCGAGGCGCTGATCGCGCCGGCCCTGATCTACGTGGTGTTCGCCGCGCAGGGCTGGCGCAAACGGGTGCTGCACGGCGCGGTCCTGACGGCTTGCTTCGCGCTGCCGATCGTGGGCTACATGAGCTACTCCGCGCTGGTCATGCACTACGGGTTCGAGCTGTCCAACATGGGCAACGCCTACCTGTACGGGCGGGCGGCGCACGCGGCCGACTGCGCCACGCTGAAGATCCCCGCCAGCGAGCGGCCGCTGTGCCCGAGCGCTTCGGTCTCCGCCGCCCTGGGCGTGGACGGCCTGGTCAACGCGTCGGAGGCACCGCGGGTGCTGTACGAGCCGGTCAACGTCCAGCTGGGCGTGCTGATCGACACCAACTCGTGGCAGAAGGCGCTCGCCTACAGCGTGCTGAAGCAGCAGCCGATGCGGGTAGTCGGTGACATCGCCGGGGACTCGGTCAAGATCTTCGCGCTGACCAGGAACACCGCGCGGGGCGACACCCCGATCTCGCGCTGGCAGTTCCAGTTCGGCTACCCGTACTACCCGCCCGGGATCACCCGGCACGGCTGGAACAGCGCCAACAAGGTCTTCGCCGCGGCGGGCGGCGGCGGGCACGCGCGGGTGGAGCGGAAGGCCGACGTCGCGCTGCGGAACTACCAGCTGCACGGCGGGTACACGCCCGGTCCGGTGTTCCTGTCCGGGCTGCTGGCCGGGATCGGCGGGATCTTCACCTTCCGGCGGCGCCGTGATTCTGGCCCGGCGCTGGCCTGCCTGCTGATCACCGGGTGCGCGGTGGCCGTGCTGCTCGGCGCGGACCTGTACGAGTTCTCCTGGCGCTACCAGCTGCCCGCCCTGGTCACGCTGCCGGTGGCGGGGGCATTCGGGGTTACCGCGCTGGTCCGGGTCGTCCGGGCGCGGCAGGGTCGGCTGGCGGTACGGGCGGTGGGCGCCGATACCGCTGTCGCCGAGCCGGCTGCGACGGCCGGGCCGGGTGCACCTGCGAAACCCGCCGAGCTCATCGACGAGCTGGACGGGCCCGTCGACGAGCTGGCGGTCGCCGGATCCGAGCAGGCGGGCGTCTTAGCCTTATGGCGGCCAGGGACCGCGACGCGGATATCCGCATGCTCGCCTCCGGCGTGGTCTACGAGGACAACTGGATGCGGCTGCGCCGGGACCAGATCGAACGACGCGACGGCTCCCGCGGTACCTACGCGTTCGTGGAGAAACGTGACTTCGCGCTGGTCATACCCGCCGAGGACGACGGCTTCCACTTGGTCGAGGAGTTCCGCTACCCGATCGGGCGGCGCACCTGGTCGTTCCCGCAGGGCGGCTGGCCGCACGGGGAGACGGGCGAGCCCGAGGAGCTGGCCCGCCTCGAGCTCGCGCAGGAGACGGGGCTGCGCGCCAGCGAGCTGGTCCGGCTCGGGTACCTGCACGCCGCGCACGGCATCAGCAGCCAGGCCGGGCACTACTTCCTGGCCACCGGGCTCGAGCCGGGGACGCCGGAACGCGAGGCCGAGGAGCAGGACATGCGCCAGGCCTGGGTGTCCCGGGTCAGGTTCGAGGAGATGATCGGCGAGGGCCTGATCACGGACGACTCCACCGTTGCCGCCTACACCCTGCTGCTGCTCCGCGAGCGGGGTGACTAGCCAGGGGTGCGGGTGGCCTGATATCGGTTACCAGGTGGAGGGAGTGTCGTCATGAGCCGATACGCGGAAGAGTTCCAGCGGAGCCTGGCCGATCCCGAAGGCTTCTGGGCCAACGCGGCCACGGACATCGACTGGTACCAGGCGCCCACGGTGGTGCTTGACCGGTCGAGGCCGCCGTTCTACCGGTGGTTCGCCGACGGGGTGATGAACACCTGCTTCAACGCGCTGGACCGGCACGTGCGCGACGGCCGCGGCGATCAGGCCGCGCTGATCTACGACAGCCCGGTGACCGGGAGCCTGCGCACCTACACCTACACCGGGCTGCGGGACGACGTGGCGCGGTTCGCGGGGGTGCTGCGCGGACTCGGGGTGGACAAGGGCGACCGGGTGATCGTGTACCTGCCGATGATCCCGGAGGCGCTGATCGCCATGCTGGCGTGCGCCAGGATCGGGGCGGTGCACTCGGTGGTGTTCGGCGGCTTCGCGGCGCCCGAACTCGCCACCCGGATCGACGACGCGACGCCCAAGGTTGTGGTGTCGGCGTCGTGCGGGATCGAGGTCAGCCGGGTCATCGAGTACAAGCCGATCCTGGACCGCGCCATCGACCTGGCCAGCCATAAGCCGGAGCGTTGCGTGATCCTGCAGCGGCCGCAGGCGACCGCGGCCCTGACCGAAGGCCGCGACCTGGACTGGGCGGACGCGGTGGCCGGGGCCGAGCCGGCCGGCTGCGTGCCGGTGGCGGCGACCGACCCGCTGTACATCCTGTACACCTCGGGCACCACGGCCCGGCCCAAGGGCGTGGTCCGGGACAACGGCGGGCACGCGGTCGCGCTGCGCTGGAGTATGCGGGCCATCTACGACACCCAGCCCGGCGAGGTGTTCTGGGCCGCCTCCGACGTGGGCTGGGTAGTCGGGCACTCGTACATCGTGTACGCGCCGCTGCTGTCCGGGTGCACCACCGTGCTGTACGAGGGCAAGCCGGTGGGCACCCCGGACGCGGGCGCGTTCTGGCGGGTCGTGGCCGAGCATAAGGTCAAGACGTTGTTCACCGCGCCGACCGCGTTCCGCGCGATCAAGAAGGAGGACCCGGCGGGCGAGCTCACGAAACCATACGACCTGTCGGGCTTCGAGTACCTGTTCCTGGCGGGCGAGCGGCTCGACCCGGAGACGTACCGGTGGGCGGGCGAGTTGCTCGGCATCCCGGTCATCGACCACTGGTGGCAGACCGAGACCGGCTGGCCCATCGTCGCCGGCCTGATGGGCCTGGAGCCGATGCCGACCAGGCCCGGGTCGCCGACCATGCCGGTGCCCGGCTACGACGTGCGTATCCTCGGCTCCGACGGGACCGAGGCCCAACCCGGCGAGACCGGCGACATAGTGGTGCGGCTGCCGCTGCCACCGGGCTGCCTGCCCACGCTGTGGCACGACGACGAGCGGTTCGTCGCGTCGTACCTGTCGGCGCACCCCGGCTGCTACACCACTGGCGACGGCGGGTACCGGGACAGCGACGGGTACGTGTACGTGATGGGCCGCGTCGACGACGTGATCAACGTGGCCGGGCACCGGCTGTCCACCGGGCAGATGGAGGAGGTGCTGGCCAGCCATCCGGCGGTGGCGGAATGCGCGGTGATCGGGGTGAGCGACGCCACCAAGGGCCAGGTGCCGCGCGGGTTCGTCGTGCTCAAGGCCGGGGTCAGCACCGAGCACGCCACCGTGTCGGCCGAACTCGTCCAGCTCATCCGCGATCGCATCGGGGCGGTCGCCGCGCTGCGCCGGGTCGACGTGGTGGCCGGCCTGCCCAAGACAAGGTCGGGCAAGATCCTGCGCAAGACCATGCGCGGAATCGCCGACGGGATAAGCGAACCAGTCCCGTCGACGATCGAGGACCCGGCGGTGCTAGACGCGCTGCGCCCCGTCTTGTCCGGCGACTGAGGTCAGCCCGCCGCCCGATAGGGTGGCCGGCGTGTTCGACGGCATCAACCTCAACCGCCCGATGTGACGGTGAGGCTCACGGCTCCAGCAGGGGGGCGAAGAGGTCGCCGTGCTCGGCCACCCGGTCCAGGGTTTCCCCGGCGGTGAAGAACAGGTCCTGAGGCTGACGGCAGGCCTCGACCTCGTCCCAGGTGACGGGGGTGGAGACGGTGGGGAACTGGCGGGCGCGCAGCGAGTAGGGGGCGACCGTGGTCTTGGAGCCGTTGTTCTGGCTCCAGTCGATGAGCACCTTGCCGGTGCGCAGCGACCTGGTCATCCGGGACACCGCGTGCCGGGGTTGCTCGCGTTCGAGCCGTTCGGCGTAGGCCCTGGCCTGGTTGCTGGCCTGCTCGGAGGTCAGCCCGGAGATCGCCGCGTACAGCTGCAGGCCCTTGCCGCCGGAGGTCTTGGCCAGCGGCGCGAGACCGTCCGCCGCCAGCACTGGCCGCAGCGCCTCGGCCACCCGGCAGCAGTCCACGATGTTGGCCGGTGCGCCCGGGTCGAGGTCGAAGACCAGCAGGTCGGGCTCGCGGACGTGCGGCATCCGCCACATCGGCACGTGCAGCTCGAGGCCGGCCAGGTTGGCCGCCCAGATCAGCGCGGGCAGGTCGTCGACGACTAGGTAGGTCACGGTGGTGCCGCGGGCCCGGGAGCTATCCGATTCGACCGTGGCGGTGCGGATCCAGTCCGGGCGGTGCGCGGTGACGTGCTTCTGGAAGAAGGCCTCGCCGTCCACCCCCTCGGGGTAGCGCTTGAGCGTCAGCGGCCGGCCCGCGATGTGCGGCAGCAGGGCCGGCGCCACCCGCTGGTAGTAGTCGAGGACCTCGGCCTTGGTGAAGCCGCTGTCCGGGTAGAGCACCTTGCCCAGGTTGGTCAGCGTCAGCGTCCGCCCGTCCACCTGGACGGGAACCTTCACCTCAGCGTTCATCAGAATCAGCGCTCACGGACCACGTCCTCGGGGTTCTTGTCGTCGCGCAGGCCCTTGTACACCGGGGCGCGCATCCGGCCCGCCCGGGTCCACCGGTCGAAGGCCACCTCGATCACCAGCCGGGGCTCTACCCAGACCGCGGTGCGGGCATGCTCTGGCGGCACCGGCCCGTCGAACGGCGAGTCCGGGCGGCGCAGCGGCTCCAGCCGCTCCCCCAGCATGCGCAGCGTCTCGACGCTGAACCCGGTGCCGACGTGCCCGGCGTAGATCAGCCCGGAGTCGTCGTTCACCCCGATGAGCAGCGACCCGACCTGGCCGGTCCGGTTCCCCTTGCCCGGCTTGTAGCCGACCACGATCGCCTCCTGGCTCCGGTGGTTCTTGATCTTGCGCCAGTTGTCGGTCCTGGTCCCGGGCAGGTACCTCGATTCGAGCCGCTTGGCCACTACGCCCTCCATGCCGTGCTCGACCGAGACGGCCTGCACGGCGGCGAAGTCCTCGCCGGGGAACGAGGGCGGGGTCTGCCAGTTCGGCCCGGCCAGGCCCAGCTCGTCGAGCAGCGCGCGGCGGTACCGGTACTCCAGGTCGACCAGCGGCCTGCCGTCCAGCTGGAGCAGGTCGAAGACCAGGTAGGTGACGGGGTTCCGGCCGGCCAGCAGCCTGGCCTGGGAAGCGTCGCTCACGTGCATGCGGGACTGCAGCGCCTCGAACTCGGGCCAGCCGCCGTCGCCGAACACCACGATCTCCCCGTCGAGCAGCAGCTGCTTGTGGCTGGTCGCGTGGCCCAGGCCCGTGAGCTCCGGATAGGCGACGGTGATGTCCCGTTCGGTCCTCGACATGAGCCGGACCTGGCCGCGCTCCACGAAGGCCAGCGCCCGCACCCCGTCCCACTTCATCTCCAGCGCCCATTTCCCGTCGTCAGGCGGCGGCGTGCTCGAGAGCGTGGCCAGCATGGGCCGCAGCCCCGGCGGGAGCGGCTGGCGCTCCCGGTGCATCATCCACTGCTTCCCCCCGGTCTGGAACAACGTGT
>Ga0070697_100001950_pt1 | contig 15790 bp, 17 predicted proteins | sample KBSK1501metaG_FD_65475 | JGI IMG/M metagenome (GOLD analysis project Ga0070697, IMG submission 65475) | Corn, switchgrass and miscanthus rhizosphere microbial communities from Kellogg Biological Station, Michigan, USA - KBS K1-50-1 metaG | ecosystem: Host-associated > Plants > Roots >...
ATCGGCATGGTCTTCCAGAAGCCGAACCCGTTCCCCAAGTCGATCTACGACAACGTGGCCTACGGGCCGCGCATCAACGGAATTCGCAACAAGGGCAAGCTGGACGAGATCGTCGAGCGCTCGCTGCGCCAGGCGGCGCTGTGGGACGAGGTGAAGAACCGGATGAACAAGTCGGGTCTGGGCCTGTCCGGCGGGCAGGCCCAGCGGCTCTGCATCGCGCGCACGCTCGCCGTGGAGCCTGACGTCGTGCTCATGGACGAGCCGGCCTCGGCCCTCGACCCGATCGCGACGGGCAAGATCGAGGACCTGATGCACGAGATCAAGTCGCAGTACACGATCGTCATCGTCACCCACAACATGCAGCAGGCCACCCGGGTCAGCGACCGCACCGCCTTCTACTCGGTGCTCGTCGACTCCGAGAACGACACGCGCACCGGCACGCTCGTCGAGTACGGCCCGACCCAGCAGATCTTCGAGGACCCGCAGGACCCTCGCACCCAGGCCTACGTCACCGGCCGGATGGGCTGAGCCCAGGCGGCGGCCGGCTAGTGCTTCGCGGTCCCCGCGAGGTAGACGACCCGGCGGGCGATGTTGACGGCGTGGTCGCCAAGACGCTCGTAGAAGCGAGCCACCAGCGTCATCTCCATCGTCACCGGCAGCGCCATCTGGCCCGACGCCAGTTCGGCTATCAGGCTGGCGTGCAGCTCATCCATCTCGTCGTCGCGGGCCTCCAGGGCCGGCGCGGCCGATCGGTCACGCTGGTACCAGGAGTCCACCGCGTGGCGCCACATCTCCGCGGCGAGGTTCCCCATACGCTCGACGATCCCCCGGGTCCTCGGCGAGAGATCCTCGCCGAGGATGTGGTTGGACCGGGAGGCGATCTGCACCATGAGGTCATGGGAACGCTCGAGTTCGGGCACGATCCGCAGCACGGAGAGCAGGAAGCGCAGATCGGAAGCCACCGGTGCCTGCAGCAGGATCTCCCGGTTGACCAGTTCCTCGATCTCCGGGTAGAGAGCGTCGATGACCTGCTCGCGATCGATCAGAACCTGCAGTACCTCGTTGTTACCAGTCAGAAGCGCCTGGGTCGCCCGGGGCAGGTCCTCGGCGACCAGGGCGAACAGTTCGATGACCTTGGCCTCGATGGCCTCCAGGTCGTGCTCAAATTCCTGCCGGCGCTCGCTCACGCTAACGAGCCTACTGGGCGGCTAGCTGGCCCACTAGGCCGCCGATTCGCTCGTCATCAGACAAACAATCAGGATTAGCCAAAGGTAATCCTCGTGTTCGCCAGTCGTTTACCTGAACCACCGGCGCGGGCCGCTTCGTCTTCGTGCCCCGCCACCGGTCGCACGGTTTCACCGTCAGCACCGCGGGCCCCGCCCGCGCCCTGGTGATCACCGGCCCATCCCGGCTTGCCGCGCAGATAGCGGCGCACGGCGAACCGGTGCCAGGGCCGGGTAGCACCCCGGGGCACCTGGCGCCCCAGGATTGGGCAAGGAACACGAGGCCAGGTCGAATAGCTGCCACGGCCAGCCGCGGCGGCCGCTACCAGAGGCCGAGGAGCGTACCGAGGGAACGGGCGGCCTGGCCGCCTTCGTCCTCGGCGATCCGCAGCGCCGTGGGAACGTCCAGGTCGTGGGCTAGCGCTGCGCGCATCGCGGCCACAGCGGGACCGCCGTCGCCGGCGGCGTCACGCTCCGGGCGGCCGGCCGCCGCATGCAGGCGCTCGAGCCTGGCGGCGGCCGCGTCCAGGCCCTCCCGGCTGAAGTCCCAGTCCTGGTCCCAGCGGCGGTCCAGGATCAGCAGCCGGACGGCGGCCGCGGAGTACTCCTTGAGCAGGTCGCTGACGAGCACGAGGTTGCCCGCTGACTTGGCCATCTTGGCCCCGGCCACGCAGACCACGCCCGCCGTGAGGCGGGACCGGGCAAACGGCGTGACCCCGGTGAACGCCTCGGCCAGGGCCGCCTGGTAGGCGTGATGCGGGAAACGCAGGTCGCCCCCTCCGGCCTGCACGTCGACCGCGGGGCCGAACGCGTGCAGCGCCATCGCCGCGCACTCCGCGTGCCAGCCCGGCCGGCCGGTTCCCCACGGGCTGGCCCAGCCCGGCTCGCCGCTCTTGGACGCCCGCCACACCGCCACGTCGAACGGGTCGTCTTTGGCCGGGTCGGCCGGGTCGTCCCCGTATTCGGCGGCCAGCCGCAGCGCCAGGTCGCGATCTGACACGGCCGTACGGGCGGCGGCGGCACCGCGGAACCAGACCTGGCCGTCCCGTTCGTACGCGGCTCCGCGGTCGAGCAGCCCCGCCGCCAGCGCGATCACCTGCCCGACGTAGGCGTGCGCGCGCGGCTGCAGGGCCGGCTGGCCGACGCCGAGCGCGGCCATGTCACGGTCGAAGTAGAACTGCTGGATGGCGGCGAACCTGTCGTAGGGCGAGCCGGCCCGGTCGGCGGCGGCGAGCAGCACGTCGTCCACGTCGGTCACGTTCCGGCAGATGATCACCTCGGCGCCGCGGTCGCGCAGGACCCGGGCGAGGGTATCGACCCAGACGAAGGCCGCGGCGTGACCGACGTGGGTTACGTCATAGGGAGTGATCCCGCAGGCGTAGACGCGCGCCCGGCCGACTAGGGGCAACGTCGTACCGCCCAGCGTCATCGGCCCGGGCAGGCCAGCGGCCTCCATCTGATCCATCAGCGACCTCCCGCAGCAAGCACCTGCCGGGAGCCACGCTATGGCATCGGCCGCCGCGGGGGATCGGGCGGGCTGGCAAAGATCATGGTCGGGCGCGGCCGCCGCTACAGGAAACGGCGGCCGCGCCCGTCTCATGACGCGCCACGGCCAACGGGCCTAGAGGCTGACGTCGACCTTGGTCACGTGACCGTGATCCGCCTGCACCGACCGCTCGGCACGCAGCCCGTTGGGCGCCAGGACGCGCAGCGTCCATGACCCGGGCGCGGCGAAGAACCGGAACCCGCCGTCATCTCCCAGCGGGACCTCGGCCACGAACTCGTCGCCGGTGCCGAGCAGGCGGGCGTATCCGGTGGAGACCGGCGCGCCCTCGCGGGTGACCCGGCCTTCCACCACGGCCTGACTGCCGGCGGCCGCGCTCATGCTGACGCCGCCCGCAGGCGCACCACACCCGTCCCCGGCACTCGCCGAGCTAGCCAGATTCGCTTCGCTCATCGTGCTTCACCCAGCTCGATCGGCACGCCGACCAGCGAGCCGTACTCGGTCCAGGAGCCGTCGTAGTTCTTGACGTTGGCTAGGTCGAGCAGCTCGTGCAGGACGAACCAGGTATGCGCGGACCGCTCGCCGATCCGGCAGTAGGCGATCGTGTCGCGGCCGAAGTCCAGGCCCGCCTCGTCCTGGTAGAGCGTGCGAAGCTCATCATCAGAACGGAACGTGCCATCCTCGTTGGCGGCCTTGGACCAGGGCACGTTGCGCGCCGTCGGGATGTGACCGGCCCGCTGCGCCTGCTCCTGCGGGAGGTGCGCGGGGGCCAGCAGACGGCCGGTGAACTCGTCGGGCGAGCGGACGTCAACCAGGTTGCGCTTGCCGATGGCGGCTATCACCTCGTCGCGCAGCGCGCGGAGCGAGGCGTCCTGCTCCGTCGCGGTGTAGCTGGTCCGCGGACGCTCGGGCACGTCCCTGGTCAGCTCGCGCGAGTCGAGTTCCCACTTCTTCCTGCCACCGTCGAGCAACAGCACCTTCTCGTGACCGTACAGCCTGAAGTACCAGTAGGCGTAGGCGGCGAACCAGTTGTTGTTCCCGCCGTAGAGCAGGACGGTATCGTCGTTCGAGATACCGCGCTCGGACAGCAGGTTCTCGAATCCCGTCTTATCCACGAAGTCACGACGGACCGGGTCCTGCAGGTCTTTCTTCCAGTCGATCTTGATCGCGCTCGGGATGTGACCCTTGTCGTAGGCGCTGGTGTCCTCGTCTACCTCGACGATGACGACACCGGGATCGCCAATATGGGCCTCCGCCCAGTCGGCGTCCACGAGGACGTCGGATCGGCTCATTATGGGTATTCCTCCTTCTCCGGTCGCGTCCTAGGCGGACGGCCGGACCCTTTGATTCCGCTGGATGAACAGGTAAACGTGGCAGCCCAGGCAGAGGTCGAAGGCTGCGTTGAGGAACGCCGCGGCCAGCGCGAGGGCAGTGAAGACCAGGCCGGCCGGGGTGGCGCCCGCGGCCAGGCAGATGAGCCCCACGCCCGCGATGACCATGCCCATCGCCTGGGCGAACCGGGGCGGGGCCTCGGCCTCGGTGTGCGCGGGCGGCCCCAGCCTCGGCCTGATGAGGTGCCGGTAGACCAGCCCGTAGGGCGCGTACCGCAACCCGGCCAGCGCGCCCACCGCGAACACGGCAACCTGCGCGGCGAGCAGCCAGGCGCTCCCGGTGATCAGCACTACCGCCAGCACGACCGTGGTGATGACCGCGCTGAACCTAGGACCACGCGGGTCGATTTCCATGCTTGAACTCCTCGCCAGCAAGCGGCTTTCTCTCGATGAGTCGCCGCCCTGAGCTCACCGGGCAGGGGCGCCGGAGTCAGCGGGACACGGCGCCGGGAAGCCCGGGCATCAGGACAGCGCGGCCCGCGGACAGATCGCGGTAGCGACGTGGCAGAAATCGACGGCACGCCGTTTAGTCAGCATCCTCGCCGTCCAGGAGGTCACGAACCCGATGCTATGCGGGCTCGGCCGGGCTGTCACTCCCACGGTCACTCCCCGCCCGCCGGGGCGGTGATTCCGGGCTCGATCACGCTGCCCAGCGCGGCGATCACGTCGGCCTTGCGGGGTACGCCCACGGCGCGCTTGGCGACGGCACCGTCCGGGCCGAGCACGAGTACGGTGGGGGTGCTGTTGATCCGCAGCCGCCGGACCAGGTCCAGCCGTTCGGCCGCGTCGACCTCGACGTGGGTTACGCCATCCACCATGGCCGCCACCTGCCCCAGGATCTGCCGGGTGGGACGGCAGGGAGCGCAGAACGCGGTCGAGAACTGGACCAGCGTGGCCTGCTGCCCCAGCGGGCTGCCGAGGTCGGCCTCGGTCAGCACGTCCGCGCGGGAGCCTGCGGCCGGGCCGCCCGGGATTCCGGACGTGACCGGCCGGACCCGTCCGGCCCGGAACCGTCCGGCCCGGTGGCGCACCGCCAGGCCGAGCACCGAGGCCACGGCAAGAGCCGCGGCGAGCGCGATCAGCCCGCCAGTCACGCCAATGCCCCGATCACCACATGCACAGCGCCGGCACGGCGTCATCCATTCCCGCGTGCTCCCCGGCTCAGGTGGCCGGGCTCAGGTGGCCGGGCTCAGGTGGCCGGGCTCAGGTGGGCGTGGCCGTCAGCAGCACCTTGTGGCCCGCCGTGATCTGGAAGCTGCTGGTCGGCCCCGCGGTGATCGCCATCGAGCCGGAGTACCAGACCTGGCCCTCGTCGCTGGCCGTGGTCCAGGAGGCCACCTGGGTCCGCGTCCCGTTCGGGTGGACGACCCACAGCTGGCAGGTGGTCCCGACCGGGATGCGGTCTACCAGGACCGCGAACTGGTCGCCCCACAGCTCGTGCGAGTAGGCCACCGAGGCGCTCGCCCCGGTGATGCTGCTCGTCGCCTCGACGGTCTCCCAGTGCGTGCCCGCGGGCGAGACCGGGATCGGGACGGTCCGCGTAGTCGTGATGGAGCTCAGCCCGCCGAACAGGCCGCCGGCGATGGCCACCACGGCGGCGGCCGTCGCCAGGAAGCGCCACCGGGTCCGGCGCCGCCTGGCCGCGGCCAGGTCGAGCACCGTGCCGATCAACTCTCCTGGCGGCCGGTCGTCGGCGACCGGGCCGACCGTGTCGTCGGCGCAGATCCGGCTGATCTCGTCCGGATTCACCCGGGCCAGGAGGGCGGGCAGGCCAGCCAGGCCGGCCAGTTCGTCCCGGCAGTCCCGGCAGGTCACCAGGTGCGCGTCGACCAGGGCGCGCTCGGCGGGATCGATAGCGCCGAGCACGTACACGCCAAGCGAAAGCCTGGCGTCCGTGCAGTCCCATACCGGGGTCATGGCGCCAGCCCTCGTTCCTGCAGCGCCAGTTTGAGCGCCTTCAATGCGTAAAACGTCCGCGACTTCACGGTACCGGCCGGTATGCCCAGCGTAGCTGCGGCTTCGGCCACCGAGCAGCCTCGGTAGTAGGTCTCGACGATCACTCGCCGGTGGTCCGGCCGCAGTGATGCCAGAGCGTCCGCGACCGCCCAGGACTCGAGCGTCCGGTCGGCGTCGTCGTCGGACGGGAGCAGTTCCAGCGCCGCCTGCCCGGTCTCTGGCGGTCTGGCCTGCCGGGCCCGGTAGGAGTCGACCGCGAGGTTGCGCGCGACGGCGAACAGCCACGGCCTGGCGGGCCGGTCGGCCAGCGCCTCCGGATGGCGCCATGCCCGCACTATCGTTTCCTGCACTAGGTCCTCCGCACGCTGCCTATCACCGCCGGTGAGGTGGAGGGCATAGCGAAGCAGGGCACCACCGTGCTCGGCGTACAGTGCCCGGACAAAGGCCTCGTCTGCCACCCGCCCTGAACGGGGTGCGGTTCCCGCGTTCGGCACATTACTGGGAACGTCTGGCGGCCCCTGGCGGTTCAAACGGCCAGGAAAATTCCTATCGCCGGGCGCTGCCCCTGGTATCGGGGGGCCGGGAGGAGGTCCGTGCTGGCTCATGGGGCACCGCTATGTGACTTCGGAACGTGCTGGTACGGACACTGTAGGGCGTTAACCACCCAGTCTGCCGCAATACGACCGAATCCTCCAACCCGCGGGGGATACTCCCCGCGACCCCCCCGGTCGGCCGCGGGCTCTCTGGAGTGCTCAGCCGCCTGCGAACTGGGGGAGGACTTCGATGACGGCAGCGTCAGGAAGGATCAAGTCGACGGCGGCGGCGCGCCCGGCCGCCGAGCCGTCCACCAGGAAGGAAGACGCCGCCAGCACCGAGCGCAGCCGGTCGTCGTCCCCGCGCCGGGCCACGATCTCGTCGAGTGCCTCCGCCAGCGTGCTCGCCTCGACGGATTCCAGCTCCACGCCGGCTGCCTCCCTGGCCGCAGCCCAGTACTGGATTGTTACCTTGGCCATCTGGGATATCCTTCTCTAGACGGACCCGGGCGCTGTTGCCCCCGGGTCCTTGTCTGTTTATACAAGTAGTCGAGTACTGAGGTGCGACCGCACCAGCGAATGGAGGTGCCGCCGAGTGAGCGACCTGCTGCTGATCACCAGCGCGCTCGAGCCGTCCGCCGAGGTGCTGCCGGCATTGGGACTCTTGCTGCACCCGGTCCGCGTGCTGCCCGCGGACGCGTCCGCGCTGGTGGAGGCCCCGCCCGCCGATACCGTGCTGATAGACGCGCGCCGCGAGCTCGTGCACGGCAAGAGCATCTGCCGCCTGCTGCACGCGACGGGCCTGGACTGTCCGCTCTTCGCGATCGTGACCGAGGGCGGCCTCGCGGCGGTCAACGCGGAGTGGGGCGTCGACGACGTGATCTTGCACACAGCCGGGCCCGCCGAGGTGGAGGCCAGGATCAGGCTGGCCATCGGCCGCCGCGCCGCCGCCGCGGTGGCCGAGGCACCCGACGAGATCCGCTCGGGCGAGCTGGCCATCGACGAGGCAACCTACGCGGCTCGGCTGCGCGGCCGCGTACTCGACCTCACCTTCAAGGAATTCGAGCTGCTCAAGTTCCTCGCCCAGCATCCGGGGCGGGTCTTCACCCGCGCGCAGTTGCTGCAGGAGGTCTGGGGCTACGACTACTTCGGCGGTACGCGCACGGTGGACGTCCACGTCCGGCGGCTGCGGGCCAAGCTAGGCACGGAACACGAGGCCCTGATCGGCACCGTGCGCAACGTCGGCTACCGGTTCGTGCCGGTCAAGGGCGACAGGGCGGCGGCGGTTGACGAGCGCGCCAGGGGCAAGCAGGACCTGGGAGCCGCACGGGGTTCAAGGAACCACACCGCGGCCGCGGCTCGATGACCGGACGGCAGATCACCAGCGCCGAACTCACCGCCGCCCAGATCGACGAGGTCCTGGACCTGGTCGGGGCCGCGCGGCTGGCCGATGGCGTGGCGCCGCTCTCGGAGCACGCGATGCTGCACCTGCGCTACGACAGCACCGGCCAGTCCGGGGCCGCCAGGTCCGGGGGCCGGGACTTCATCGTCACCGCGAACGGCGAGATCGCGGGCTACGCCTACCTGGATCCGGCATCGGCCGAGGGCGAGGTGACCGGCGAGCTCGTGATCCACCCACGCCGCCGGCGGCAGGGGCTCGGCCGGGCACTGACCGGTGAGCTCGTCGCCGCGGCAGCCGGGTACGTGCTCCGCCTCTGGGCCCACGGCGACCTGCCCGCGGCCGCCGCGCTAGCCCGCGCGGCGGGCTTCGAGCGCTTCCGCGCCCTGTGGCAGATGCACCGCCCACTGGGTGAGCCGCTGGACCAGCCGGTGCTCCCGGCGGGCCGGGAGCTGCGCACCTTCGTCCCCGGGCAGGACGAGGACGAGTGGCTGAGCCTGAACGGCCGGGCCTTCGCCAAGCATCCCGAACAGGGCGGCTGGACCAGACACGACCTGGAACTGCGGGAACGGGAACCCTGGTTCGATCCGGCGGGTTTCTTCATCGCGACACGAGATGGCCGCATGACCGGCTTCCACTGGACCAAGGTGCACGATTCCGGCACCGGGGGGAGTCGGGGGGATGGGTCCCCCCGAGCGGAAGAGAACCAGCAGAGCCTGGGCGAGGTCTACGTGGTCGGGGTCGATCCCGTCGAGCAGGGCAGCGGGCTCGGCCGGGCGCTCACCTTGACCGGCCTGCGCTACCTGCGCGATCTCGGCGTGGGCCAGGTGATGCTCTACGTGGACGAGGACAACGTCCCCGCGGTCAAGATGTACGAGGCCCTCGGGTTCACCCGGGCCAAGGTCGACGCCATGTACCGCAGTGCTAGCCCGGGGGGACGACCCCCCGGAACCCCCCGCGACCGGGGGGACCAATCCCCCCGGACCCCCCTTGCGGGCTAGCTGTTGTGGATGCCGAGCGCCTCGTCGAGTTCCGCGGCCGTCAGCGGCCGGTCCGTGGCCGCCACCGCGCTCAGCACCTCGGCGTAAAGCTCTATCTCATCAAGGGCGACGCGGTCGTGGACACGAAGATCCAACTGCCTGGGAATCGTGCTCACCTCCGGCGCTGATCGCGACTCCGATCGTTTGCGCCCCAGGTTACGTGCCGACACTGCTCCTCCGCATGACCCATCAGGGTCATTCAGGTACCACCTTCACGTGCGGTTTTACCCAGCTGCGCGGTAACGATTCCGGAAAACTGTCGCGCAGTTGCCGTCAATCAGGTACTGCGCGCCACAGGTGTCACACTCGCATCTCTACCCAAAAAGTGCAATACCAGCAACATCACCCCACCCGGGCACTAAACAACACTAATAGGGACAGTGGACCGTTCCGGTTGCGCGCGCGGTAGTCACAGACAAGAGTCATGCATGTATTCGCCCCGTCCGACCCGCCCTGAGCCCGCATACTACAGAAGTAGCGGTCCTGCCGGATCACCCTCACGACCCGGTGCCTGTTCGCGCCGCTAGATTCCGGACACCGTTCCCGCCTACTTAGCCAGAGATGATCTCGGGAAGCCATGAATGACAACAGTGATCTCCTGCCGAACCTCGTTCACGAGGACGCCTTCGAAGTGCAGATGCGCGGGTACAGCCGCCGTCAGGTGGACGAGTTCATCGCCCGCTGCCGCAGCCAGATCCGCGACCTGGAGCAGCGCCTGGCCCGTGCCCTCGACGACGGCGAGGAACTAAGGCGCGACCTGGCCACGGCCCGCCAGCAGGCGCTCGGCGCCAAGCCCGCGCACGAGGAAGTAAGCGAGCGCATTGCCCAGATCCTCAAGCTGGCCGATGACGAGGCCAGGTCTCAGAAGTCGAAGGCCCACGAAGAAATAGCCAGGCAGCGCAATGACGCGCAGTCCGAGGCGGAGAAGATCAGGACCGAGGCACGCGAGCAGGCCGAGCGCATGCTGACCGCGGCCCAGGAACAGGCCGAACGGGCCATCACTTCCGCACGGTCCGAGGCGGAGAAGACCGTCACCGGCGCCCGGAACGAGGCGGAGAAGACGCTCACCGGCGCCCGGAACGAGGCCGAGCGCACCACCACCGACGCGAGGAAGAAGTCGGAGAGCGCGCTCGCCAGCGCGAAGTCGCAGGCCAAGAAGGCGCTCGACGAGGCGACGGCGCGAGCCACCGCTATCCACGATGGCGCCGAGCGCCGCCTGAACCTCCTGTCCACCAGGCACGCGGAAACGATCAAGCGGCTCACCGACATCCTGGACGGCGTGTCCGGCCTCGTGGCCGCCGAGACCGCCCGCATGTCGCTCGAGGACGAGGTCGACCAGGCCACCGCCAAGACGATCGCCGCGTCGGAGGCCAATGGCGGGCCGCGGCCCGTGGCGGAGCCGTCCGCGGCGGCGCCCCGGCCTGCGAGCCCGGGCGGAGCGCGTCCGAGCGCGCCGGCATCGCCGGGTCCCGGCCGTCCCGCGGCCTCGTCACAGACGGCCCCGAGCCAGCCGCAGTTGGCCCAGCCCTCGTCGGCCCAGCCCACATCAACCCAGCCCACATCAACCCAGCCCTCACCGGCCCAGTCTTCACCGGCCCAGTCTTCGTCAGCTCAGTCCCAGGACAAGGCCGCTCAGGCCGCTGCCCGCTCCGCGGTCATCGACACCGAGGGGAAGGGCGACGGTGTCCGGCTCAGGCCCGGCAGCGACAACTTAGGCCTGCCACCCCAATACCGGTAATGTGCCCAGGCCCTGCGCGAGCATGTCCAGGCGTCGCAAGATGACACCCTCGCGCAGGGCCCAGGGGCACAGTTCGAGCTGATCGACGCCCAGCAGGTCACAGATGGCGTCGGCGACGACGGCGCCGGCCGGCAACTGAGGCACCCGGCCGGCCGAGACGCCCGGGAGCTTGACCCAATCGGCCTGCGTCATCTTCGGCAGGCGCTCGGCCAGGGCCGCCACGTCGGAATGCCGCAGGACGCGCTTGACGTACGGGCCGTCGCCAGACGGCGCCGCCCCCGCGATCCTGGCCAGCTGCCGGAACGTCTTCGAGGTCCCCACCACGTGGTCCGGGGGCCCCTGCCGCAGCATGCCGCCCATTTCCCTGGCGATCTCGGCCCGCACATGCTTGCGCAGGCGGCGCACCTCCTGCGGGGACGGCGGATCGTTGCTGATCCATTCCCGGCTGAGCCGCCCGGCGCCGAGCGGGAGCGAGGCCACCGCGTCCGGCTCTTCGTCGATACCCGACGCGACCTCGAGGGAGCCGCCGCCGATGTCGATCACCAGCAGCCGCCCCGAGGACCAGCCGAACCAGCGGCGGGCGGCGAGGAAGGTGAGGCGGGCCTCCTCCTGGCCGGTCATCACGTTGATCTGGGCCCCGGTCCGCTCATGGATCCTGGCCAGCACCTGCTCACCGTTCACGGCCTCCCGGACGGCCGAGGTCGCGAACGCGATGATGTCCTCGACGCCCTTGTCCTCCGCGATGCGGAGCGCCTCTTCGACCACCCCGCGCAGCCTGCTCTCGCCCGGCCCGGACAGCGAGTTGCCGTTCTCCAGCTGAGCGGCGAGCCTGAGTTCGGCCTTATGCGAGAAGGCGGGCATGGGGCGCGCTCCGGGGTAGGCGTCGACCACGAGCAAGTGGACCGTGTTCGACCCCACGTCAAGCACCCCAAGTCGCATACCTTGACGCTACCCTGCCAATGGCGGGAAAAGCCTGGCTAGGCCGGGGTTCATAGGCCCCGCCGGAAACGTTTCGGGAGAGTGAAACATGCGCAACGGGGAGGTGTCGTACTGGTGGCAGGCACGCGGCATCCCGCCGCGGCGGCCCTCGCTGCCGGGCAGCACCGAGGCCGATGTGTGCATCGTCGGCGCGGGCTACACGGGCCTGTGGACCGCTTACTACCTCAAGCGCGCCGACCCCGCGCTCCGCGTCGTCGTGCTCGAGGCCAGTTTCGCCGGGTACGGCGCCTCCGGCCGGAACGGCGGCTGGGTGACGGCCGAACTACCCGGATCGCGAGCGCGCTACGCCAGGCACCAGGAGGGCCGGCAGGGCGTCCGCGAGCTCGAACGGCAACTCCGGGACACGGTCGACGAGGTGGCCAGGGTCTGCGCCGCCGAGGGCATAGACGCGGGCCTGGTGAAAGGCGGCACGCTTACCGTCGCCACCTCGGCGGCTCAGGACGCCAGGCTGCGTCACCGGCTGGAGCAGGAACGGGCGTGGGGGGATGACGCCGGGATCGTTCGGTATCTGGAAAAGACGGAACTTGACGGCCGCCTGCGGGTGACCGGGGCGGTCGGCGCCCTCTACTCACCGTCGTGTGCCCGCGTGCAGCCCGCCGACCTGGTCGCCGGGCTGGCCGAGGCGGTCGACCGGGCCGGCGTGCGGCTCTACGAGACCACCCCGGTGACGTCGATATCGGCCGGGCGGGCCCGCACCGCGGCCGGCGACGTGCGGGCACCTTATATCGTGCGCTGTACCGAGGGGTACACCGCGGACATCCCGGGCCAGCACCGGACGCTGCTGCCGATGAACAGCTCGATGATCGTCACCCGCCCGCTCGGCGACGAGGCCTGGAAGTCGATCGGCTGGGATCGCTTCGAGACGCTCAGCGACGAGGCGCACGCGTACATGTACGCCCAGCGCACCGCGGACGGCCGGATCGCGCTCGGCGGCCGCGGCGTCCCGTACCGCTTCGGCTCCGGGGTGGACCACGACGGCGCGATCCCGCCGTCCACCGTCGCGCAGCTCGGCCGGATCCTGCGCCGGATGTTCCCGGCCGCGACCGAGGCCGGCCTGGAGCACGCGTGGTGCGGCGTGCTCGGCGTGCCGAGGGACTGGTGCGCCACGGTCACCCTGGATCCGCAGACCGGGCTGGGCTGGGCGGGCGGCTACACGGGCCAGGGAGTGGCCGCCTCCAACCTGGCCGGCCGCACGCTCGCCGACCTCGTGCGGCACGTCCCCAGCCGGCTCACCACCCTGCCCTGGGTCGGCCACCGTTCACCGCGCTGGGAACCGGAGCCGGCCCGCTGGGCCGGGGTACACGGCCTGTACGCCCTCTACCGGACGGCGGACCGGCTGGAGTCGGCCCGCCGGTCGCCGCGCACGTCCGCGCTGGCCCGCCTGGGTGACCTGATCTCCGGGATTTCCCGCTAGCGGCCGGCTAGCGCCTGCGCGGGTGGCCCGGATGCTCAGCGTCGATGAGGTCCGCGTAGCCCGGGTGAGCCGCGATGAACGCCGCCACGAACTCGCAGTAGTTGCTCAGCGTCATGCCCTTGTCCCGCACGTCGTCCAGCGCCCTCGTGACCAGCACGGTCCCGATGCCCCGGCCGCGGAATTCGGGCTCCACGATCGTGTGACTGAAGACCAGCCGCCGCCCAGAACGCTCGTAGACGATGGTGCCCACCACCTGATCACCGATCAGCGCGTCATAGGTTTGCGACTCGGCGTTGTCGCGCACCGTGATCTCGGGGGTTTCGGCGACCATAACCAAGAGGCTACCGGGCCGCCGTCGTCGATCAGCCGCAGCCTCTCACACCGACGGCAGGGCCGGCCGCAGCTGCCTGCCGCGGCCAACCCTGGTCATCGCGTTCAGAAGACGTTCTTGGTCCTGCTGCGGTGGTCGATCTGCCCCTTGTTGTTGGCGGTGAACGTGTACACCTGCATGTGAGCGGTGTAGCGCAGGGTCATGTCCCGGCAGATCGACTGGTGGTATCCGAACGCCACCGCGCCCAGGTTGGTGTGGAACTTCCTGGTGGAGTTCGAGACCACCACGACGGCCCCGACGGCGAAGATGCCCTTGGCGTTGTCCGTGGCGCAGACGTGGACCTTGAGGCCCTTGCTGACCTTGGCGTAGGTTCCCCAGGCCCTCACCCCGTGCAGGCCCGGGAAGGAAAGCTTGTGCGTGCTGGAGTGCATGGGGGCCGCGGATGCGGGCAGTGCGCTGAGAGCGACCATCGCCGCAGACCCGGCAATGAGGGAAATTCGGCGCAACATGTTAATCCTGTACCTCCGTGTCGGCTTAGGGAAAGCCTGAAGGCTAGCAGCGCCGCACATGCCGGGCAACGAGGCTCACGGATAATTAACCGATATCGCGTGCGTAACGGATCCCGGCCCTCCCGCGGGCCAGGCCACAAGTCCGGGCCGGCCCGCGCGGGCCGGCCCGGACTCCTGGTTGCTCTCAGGCGAGGTCGAACCGGTCGGCGTTCATCACCTTGTTCCACGCCGCGATGAAGTCATGCACGAACTTCTCCTTGGCGTCATCGCTCGCGTAGACCTCCGCCAGCGCGCGCAGCTCCGAGTTCGCCCCGAAGACGAGGTCGGCGCGGCTGCCGGTCCACTTGACCTCGCCGGTGGCCGCGTCGCGTCCCTCGAACGTGTTCGCATCCTCGGACGTCGGCTGCCACCTCGTGCCCATGTCGAGCAGGTTGACGAAGAAGTCGTTGGTCAGCGACCCGGGAGTGCCGGTGAAGACGCCGAGCTTCGACCCGTCGTAGTTCGCGCCCAGGACGCGGAGGCCGCCGACGAGGACCGTCATCTCGGGAGCGCTCAGGGTGAGCAGGTTCGCCCGGTCGAGCAGCAGGTACTCGGCGGGCAGCCGGCTGATCTTCCCGAGGTAGTTGCGGAACCCGTCCGCCTTCGGCTCGAGCGCGGCGAACGACTCCGTGTCGGTCTGGTCCTGCGACGCGTCGGTGCGGCCCGGCGCGAAGGGAACCTCGACGCTGACGCCGGCGTCCCTGGCGGCCTGCTCGACGGCCGCGGCGCCCGCCAGCACGATCAGGTCGGCCATCGAGACCTGCTTGCCGCGGGCCTGGGAGGCGTTGAAGGACTGCTGGACTCCTTCCAGGGTGCGCAGCACCACCGCCAGCTGGTCGGGGTTGTTGACCTCCCACCCGCTCTGCGGCTCGAGGCGGATGCGCGCGCCGTTGGCGCCGCCGCGCTTGTCGCTGCCGCGGAAGGACGAGGCCGACGCCCACGCGGCGGACACGAGCTGAGACACCGACAGGCCGGAGGCGAGGACCTGGCCCTTGAGAGCGGCGATGTCCCCGGCGTCGATGAGCTCGTGGGTCACCGGCGGAACCGGGTCCTGCCAGATGAGCGTCTCGGACGGGACCTCCGGGCCGAGGTAGCGCACGATCGGGCCCATGTCACGGTGGGTCAGCTTGAACCACGCGCGGGCGAAGGCGTCCGCGAACGCGTCCTGGTCCGCCATGAAACGCCGCGAGATCGGCTCGTAGATCGGGTCGAACCGGAGCGAGAGGTCGGTCGTCAGCATGGTCGGGGACCGGCGATCCGACGGGTCCTGGGGGCCGGGGACGGTACCCGCCCCGGCGCCGTCCTTCGGCTGCCACTGATGCGCGCCGGCCGGGCTCTGGGTCAGCTCCCACTCGTAGCCGAACAGGATGCGGAAGAAGCTGTTGTCCCACGTGATCGGCGTATCGGTCCAGGTGACCTCCAGGCCGCTGGTGATCGCGTCGGCGCCCTTGCCGGTGCCGAAGGTGCTCTTCCAGCCCAGGCCCTGCTGCTCGAGCGGGGCTGCCTCGGGATCGGGGCCGACGGCGTCCTCCGGGCCCGCGCCGTGCGTCTTGCCGAAGGTGTGACCGCCCGCGATCAGGGCGACCGTCTCCTCGTCGTTCATCGCCATCCGGCGGAACGTCTCGCGGATGTCGCGGGCCGCGGCGAGCGGGTCCGGGTTGCCGTTCGGGCCCTGCGGGTTGACGTAGATGAGGCCCATCTGGACCGCGCCGAA
>Ga0070697_100001951_pt1 | contig 15788 bp, 18 predicted proteins | sample KBSK1501metaG_FD_65475 | JGI IMG/M metagenome (GOLD analysis project Ga0070697, IMG submission 65475) | Corn, switchgrass and miscanthus rhizosphere microbial communities from Kellogg Biological Station, Michigan, USA - KBS K1-50-1 metaG | ecosystem: Host-associated > Plants > Roots >...
CCCGCCTCTTTGCCCGCCTCTCCATCTTTTTTGGCGTCATCGCCGTGTTGCTGGTTGCCACTGGCCTGTACGGCACGCTCGCCTATCGCGTCGACCGCCGCACTTCGGAAATCGGCGTCCGCATGGCGCTCGGCGCACAGCACGGGCAAGTGCTGTGGTTGATTTTGCGTGAAAGTCTGCTGGTCAGCGGGGCCGCCATTCTCGCTGGCGTTCCTGTTGCCATTGCTGGCGCACGCCTCATGCGCTCCATGCTCTTTGGCGTCCAGCCCGGCGATATGATCTCGTTTCTGCTCGCTTTGTTCGGCGTAATTCTTGTTGCGCTCGCGGCTTCAATCATCCCCGCGCGCCGTGCGATGCGCGTCGATCCCCTTGTGGCCCTGCGTTATGAGTAGGAGATAACTCGTCTCCTTGTTGCGCAACATTACGAGCGGGCTTCGCTCGCTTTTCCGAAAGGAGCAGGTGGACCGGCAGTTGGATGAGGAGCTTCGCGCCCTACCAGGAGATGGCTGCCGAAGAAAAGATGAAGCAGGGGATGAGCCCAAAGGATGCCCTTCGCGCGGTGCGCTTGGAGCGAGGCAGTTTCGAAATTACGAAGGAAGTCGTGCGTTCTGGTGGCCGGGAATCTTTCGTGGAGACGTGCTGGCAGGATTTGCGCTACGCGCAACGGCGGTTGCGAATGGTCCCGACATTCACCATCGCGACAGTCCTGACGTTGGCGCTTGGCATGGGCGCGACTACTTCGATTTTCACATTGGTTCACGCTGTTTTGTTAAAGTCGCTGCCGGTGGCCAACCCCGGTGAACTGTACCGTCTGGGTAAAGAGTCCCGTTGTTGCTACCAGGGTGGGTACAGTCAAGAAGCAGCGCTGCTCACGGCCGCTTTGCAGACCTTGGAGAATAACGATTTAGGATTCGCTCAGGACCGCCGCATCGTTGCCAACATTGATCCTCGGTTAGCCGGTTACCGATCGGATCAGCTTCCCACACTTTATCGGCGCATCCACGATTCGATAGCAAGCATTCCGGGCGTATCTTCCGTCGCTCTCGAACCTCGACTTCTTCAACCGCACCATCCTGATTGTGCGTGGAAAAACCAAGAACGCCAAACGTACTCTGTCGATGAGTCAGGAAGTTTTCGAACTTCTCAAGGCGCGTAGGCAGAGCCATCCAGACGACTACTGGGTCTTTCCTAGTCCCAGAAAACCAGGTACCCATCTCGGGTCCGTCCGAAAAGCCCATGATAACGTTTGTGAGAAATTGGGATTGAGGGGCGCAATCGACCTCTACAATCTCCGCCACACGTTCGCTACCGGTTCCATTTTGTCGGGTACCGATGTGACGATCTTGCAGAAGATCCTGGGGCATTCGGAAATCGGGATGACCATGCGGTACGTGAAAATCGCAGAGCATTACAAAGTAGAAGCAGTAGAGAAGCTAGAGAAGTATCGGGCAGTGCAGATGCAAGAAGCAGTAGTGAAAATGCAGCAAGAAGAGGAAAAGCTGGGGATGTTGCAATAGAGTCCCCTGAATTTCCCCCATAATGAGGGGAAGGACTTTTTAGAGATGCCTGTAAGTCGCAGAAAAGATTGGTCGGGGCGCCGAGATTTGAACTCGGGACCTCCTGCGCCCAAGGCAGGAGGTCTGCTCAAAACAAGCCTCCTGTTTCCAGTGTTTCCGCTGAAACAAAACAACTTAGTCGTAGTCGTAGCATGTGGCTGGCCGTGCGCGCAGATGTGCCCATCTGTCTGTTGGGTGGGCACAAAAGCCGGCACAATCGAGACCGAACACTAGACCTGGAAGTATCTAGGCAGGTTCTAACCTACGCTCAAGTCGCGCATCCAAGCATCCAGGGGAAGCTTCTGAGAGGTTTGCCCATGCGAGCGGAAGAAGTCGCCGACCGGCCTCGACTTTCTGTGGCCACACGATATGAATCGCTCGTCCGCGTATCGAATGCAATCGGAACGCATCGAGATCCACAGGATCTATTTAGCGCGCTGGTGAGGGAGTTGCACAGGGTCGTCCGGTTTGATTATGTCTGTGTGTCGATTCGTGACGAGAAATCGAATACCTTTCACCGGCATGTTGTCGACGCGGAAACAAAAGCAGCTATCCTTCCAGACCCGGAACTAGCCATGGAGGAATCGGATGCCTGGTGGGTCTATCAGAATCAAGAGCCTTTGGTCACTTCGCTCGAAACCCGCGACGCTCGGTTTTCCAAACTCCAAGAGATTTTAAAGAAGTACGGTGTCCACTGTCTGTGCACTCTCCCTCTAACGACAGCCCACAGCAAAGTCGGAACCCTCACCTTTGGCAGTAAGGCTCCCGATGTCTATACCGCCGAGGAAGTTCAATTTCTTTCGGTAGTGGCTGAGCAGATCGCTCTCGCATTCGACAACGCGCTGCATTTTGATGCGTCGCGAGCCTCGCAGCAGCAGTTGGTGAGAAAGAACGAGCGTCTCGGACTTCTGCTTGAATTGACCAATCATGTGGTCTCCAATCTCGAGTTCCGGGACCTCCTCCGAGCCGTAGTGGCCAGCACGCGCCGGGTTATGGGCTGTGATGGCGTCGGCATTACTCTTCCCGATACCGACAATGCACACTTGCGGATCTACGCCATGGATTTCCCCTTCAGCGACGAATCCGTCCAAGAAGAGAGCCTTATCTCCATGGATGAAGATATTTCCGGAGCGGTCTTTCGCACGGGCAAACCCTGGTGCGGTAGCGTCCAGGAGGCGAGACGTCAGGGAATGAAGGACACCGCGCGAGCCGAAGTTGGAACGGTCTCCATCCTTCCTCTTGTTACTCGAGGTCGCGTGCTGGGGATATTCGGCGTGGTCAAATATCAGGACGCTGCGTTCACCAGCAACGATATCGAGTTTCTGACCCAAATCGCAAATCAGGTTGCGATTGCCGTGGAGAATGCATCCGCCTTTGGGGAGATTCGAAAGCTGAAAGACAAGCTCGCGCAGGAAAAGCTCTATCTTGAAGACGAAATCCGCAGCGAAATGAATTTTGCGCAAATCATCGGAAAAAGTGCTTCCCTGCGGCGTGTACTGAGGCAAGTGGAAACGGTCTCTCCGACAGACTCGACGGTGCTCATCTACGGAGACACGGGCACAGGAAAAGAACTGATTGCGCGAGCCATTCATGATTTGAGCCCTCGGCGCTCGAAACCCTTCGTCAAGCTCAACTGCGCGGCGATTCCGACAGGTTTGCTGGAAAGCGAGCTGTTCGGACACGAAAAAGGTGCATTCACGGGAGCAATCGCGCAACGCATCGGCCGTTTCGAAGTGGCCAATGGCGGCACGATTTTTCTGGACGAGATTGGCGAGATTCCTCTCGAATTGCAGACCAAACTGCTCCGCGTGTTGCAAGAGAGGGAGTTCGAGCGGCTGGGCAGCTCGCGCACGCTTCGAACCGACGCGCGTTTGATTGCCGCGACGAACCGCGATTTAGAGGCGATGGTGAGTGAGCAGAAATTCCGATCCGACCTCTTCTTTCGCTTGAATGTTTTTCCCGTGCGCGTTCCGTCCTTGCGGGAACGCCAGGGAGATATTCCGCTGCTGGTGCGGCACTTCACGCAGCTGTTTTCCCGGCGCATGAACAGGGTGATTGAAACGATTCCGTCCGCGGCAATGGATGCCCTGGCCCGGTATCATTGGCCGGGGAACATACGGGAACTTCAGAATGTGATCGAGCGCGCCGTAATTATCTCGACGGGCCCTGCCCTAAATATCGACGTTAGCGATCTCAAATTTTCAAAGGCCGACCTTCCGGCGAAAAAACCCGCTTCTCCGAAATCAACAAATGGCGCACTTCGCAGCGTTCTGGAGGAAACGGAACGCCAAGAGATTCTTAAGGCTCTCAAGGAATCCGATTGGGTTGTGTCCGGCCCGAACGGCGCAGCGGCACATCTTGCCATGAAGCGATCCACATTGCAGTTGAGAATGCAAAAGCTCGGAATTACGCGCGGTTCTGCTTAGCCCTCTGAGCTGTCTTTGCCATACTCCTTTTGAAATGCTTTCGTCCTAATCGCCTTTCCTCTTTCCTGTGCCAGAAAACTGGCAGCCTACCATCTTGCTGGCACTGGCACGCTGGCATCTTGATCTAAGAGCGGTCTTCGATTCGCCATCCCATTCCAAATCAATAACTTCCGTGGCCCCTGCAGTCTTCCGCGTTTTGGCACCCACGATGCATTTCTCCTAAGTGTGAGGCGCTTGCCATGAATGGAATGCGACGCCCGAGCCCAGCGACAGATTCTCAATCGCGGTTCTCCAGAAAACGCTCTCGTACTTCCGTTCTGGAAATTGACTCCTGGATGCCCAGCAAGATTCAAGCGATCTCACCACTGGTGGACCGCTTGATGAGGTTGATTGAAGGGTCGGAGTGCGTTCCGGGAGAGGAGTTCGATGTTGAGTTGGCGCTCCGGGAAGCGCTGGAAAATGCAGTCGTGCATGGCAATCAGGAAGACCCCGAAAGAAAAGTACACGTCCGCTGCCGCTGCCAACCCGGCAAGGAAATATCAATCGTCGTGACAGATCAGGGAAAGGGATTCGATTTCGAAAAGACAGTCGGTAACGGCATCACAACGGAACCCGATTCCGAACACGGGCGCGGCATCCCACTGATGAAAGCGTACATGGACGACGTGCACTTTGAACGAGGCGGGTCGGAAGTTCACATGCGCAAGCGAGCGCGAACCACGTCCCATTCGTAAAGGCCACTGGACGAAACACGAGTCATGGGAATGCTACGAATCACTGTCATGGAGACACTGACCGAACAAAAGTGGACGCTAGAAGGGCAACTCGTTCAGCCTTGGATTTCGGAACTTAAATCCGCCTGGACGAAAACCGAAAACGTTCGCCGTGAACGCAAGTGCGTCGTGGATCTTGCCGGCGTGACCTTCATCGACAAGAACGGGGAGAAGGTGCTCGCCGAGTTGTCCAAAGAAGGTGCGGAACTAATCGCGACCGGTTGTTACACCTTGCACGTCATACAGAACCTCAATAGAAAAAAATCGAATCGTCAGGTGTGAGGAATTACCAGTTGCAATTGCCTGAAAGGAGCAACCGCATGCACGCGCAAAACTTGAAAAATCGTAAAAGGAGAGGAACGGGCTGGGCGAGCCAACGACTCACAATCGCAAGAGAGGAATATCCGTTTCTGGCCGCTGCAAAACGCGGAGATTCGGCCGCGTTCGAGACGCTCTGCAAACAGTCTGCAAACACGGTTTTCCACGTGGCACGGCGAATGATGCGGAATACCGAAGACGCGGAAGATGTGGTCCAGGAGTCGTTTCAACAGGCGTTTATCCATCTCAAGAGCTTCAACGGCGATTCCCGGTTTTCAACGTGGCTGTCCCGCATTGCCATCAACGCCGCCCTGATGAAACTGCGCAAGAAGCACCGTCTGTGGGATGTGTCACTGGATGAATCGGCCGAAACCGAAGAGCCGTCTGCCCGGATTGAAGTCGAAGACCAAGGCCCGAGTCCCGAACAGCTCTACGCCCAACAGGAACAGCAACGAATTCTTTCCGAGGCCATGAATCAGTTAACGCCAGGAATGCGGAAAGCAATCGAGCTGCGGGAGCTTGACGAGCGATCGACCGAGGAGACCGCACGAATCATGGGAATTTCCGTCAGTGCGGTAAAAGCTCGAGTGTTTCACGGACGAAAGAAATTGCGCGAGAGATTGAATCATTTTGTCGGATCAGCGTGGACCTCCGGGAGAGTTGCTTCAGGAACTATCGGCAACACCAGACATCTCTCCCAGGATCAGATCGCCTGCAATGTGTGTGGTTAGATCGGCGACGAAGGGAGGCCTTCATCATGGCGCTTTTGTTTGTCGCAGTATTGGCGATTTTGGGATTCCTGTGTTTCACCGGCCCGGATGGCGTTGCCGGCCCAAGGCAGCGTCGCTGATTCGTGGCTCGGAGAGATCAGGAGTTCGCGGAGATCGAATGCTAATTCAGCCTGCGAAGGAAGGATTCGAATATGAAGTTAAAAGACAAGACAACTGACGCGTTGGAGCTTCACGCAAACACCGTCCCGTCTCATACGAACGGTATTTCTGAAAGCCGCGCACCAAATCACGACGAGGTTAGGCGTCGCGCTTACGAAATTTATTTGGAGCGTGGCGGCCTCCCGGGCCAAGAGCTTAAGGACTGGTTCCAGGCTGAGCGAGAAATCGAAAGTGCAGCGCACTTCATGCGAGCCACGATAGGAGAAAAGCACAAACCGTGACATTTCACACTCAAACGAGGAACCTTTTATTTACCGGCCGAATGACCCTTCCGCCTTTGCTCACACGCGGGAACTTCACTATGCCAACACTCATCTTAGTGCTGGCCCTCGGTATTTTTGCCTCAGGTTGCAACAAGGGTCAGGCAGCAGCAGCGGTGCCAATACCGGAAGTCCAAGTAGCCACGGTAGAAACGCGCGATGTCCCAATCTATGGCGAATGGGTGGCGACCTTGGACGGTTACGTCAACGCAGAGATTCGCCCCCAAGTCTCAGGCTACATCATCAAGCAGAACTACACAGAAGGTTCGCTCGTACGCAAGGGCCAGGTGCTGTTCGAAATAGATCCAAGGCCCTTTCAGGCGACGCTCGATCGCGCTAAAGGCGACCTTGCGCAAGCGCAGGCGCAACTTGGCAAAAGCACGCTTGACGTGGAGCGCGACACGCCACTTGCCGACGCCCGGGCCATCGCCAAGAGCCAATTGGATAACGAGGTACAAGCCAAGCTAGGCGCACAGGCGGCTGTCGAATCGGCCAAGGCCGCGGTGGAACAGGCGGAACTCAACCTGGAGTGGACCAAAGTTACCTCGCTGGTAGATGGCATCGCGGGAATCGCTCAGGTCCAGATGGGCAACCTGGTCGGGTCCACTTCTATTTTGACTTCCGTCTCGCAAGTGGATCCCATCAAAGCGTTTTTCCCGATTAGCGAACATGAGTATCTCCTCGCGCAAAGCAGGAGCAAAGCTATTTCCAGCAAACACACCATCAGTTTCTTCGGGAATTCGCTTCAACTGATCCTGACCGACGGCAGCATCTACGCTCAAAAAGGCACAATCCTGCTAGCCGACAGGCAAGTAGATCCTGGCACCGGCACGATTCGCATCGTTGCCGCCTTTCCCAATCCCGGCAACGTTCTGCGCCCCGGCCAGTATGGACGTGTACGCGTGGAAACCAGCACGAAGAGAGACGCGCTGCTGTTACCGCAGAGCGCTGTCGTGTATTTGCAGGGAAGCTATCAGGTCGCGGTTGTCGGCGGCGATCACAGAGTGAGTATGCGCGCGGTCAAGCCCGGCGTAACGGTCGGGACGATGTGGGTGATCGACGAGGGCCTCAAGCCGGGTGAGCAGGTTGTCGTCGGAGGAGTGCAACAAATCCGGGAAGGAACTCTCGTCACGCCCAAGCCGGTGCATCTTTCCGGGGAAGGAAACTGAACGATGTCCAAGTTCTTCATCAACCGTCCGATCGTGGCGATGGTCGTTGCCATCCTCATGGTGATTGTGGGCGCGGTCACCATCGCGAGCCTGCCCGTGGCGCAGTTTCCCAACATCGTTCCACCGGAAATTCAGCTGCAAGCTTCCTTTGTCGGGGCGGACGCTCAGGCCCTGGAGCAATCGGTCGCCACGCCGATCGAACAGCAAATCAACGGCGTGGACAACATGAACTACATGTATTCCCTGAATGCCACCGCCAACTCGCAAACCACCATGGTCGTGAACTTCGACCTGAAGACGGACCCGAACACGGATCTCATCCTCACGCAGTCGCGCCAACAACTGGCTGTCGGTCAGCTTCCGCCTGACGTTACCAGCTACGGTGTGACGATCCGAAAGTCCGTGACCGCTCCGCTCATGTTAGTCGGCCTGTTTTCCCCGAAGGGCACTTTCGATACGAAGTTTCTCGGCAACTACGCCTACATCAACCTCAACGACCCGATCGCCCGCTTGTACGGTGTGGGCCAGACGCAGGTTTTCGGGGCCGGGCAGTATGCGATGAGGCTCTGGGTGCGGCCCGACAAACTGGCGAAGCTAGGCATCACGGTTACGGACATCGTCAATGCCGTGCAGGCGCAGAACAAGGTCAATCCTGCGGGTCAGGTGGGAGGTGAACCCGCTGCCGTGAACCAACAATTCACCTATTCCGTCCTCGCGCGGGGCCGCCTGACGTCCCCGGAACAATTCGAAAATGTGATCGTACGCGAGGCACCGGATGGCGGAACGGTTCGGGTGAAAGACGTCGCCCGCGTCGAGCTTGGCGCACAGGACTACAGCATCGTCAGCCGCTTAAACGGCAAGCCCGCCATCGTCATCCCGGTTTACCAGTTGCCCGGTTCCAATGCGGTCCAAACAGCTGCGGGCGTTCGGAAACTGATGGCGGAGATGAAGCGGAGCTTCCCGCAAGACATGGATTACGCCATATCGCTCGACCAGACCGCCGCCGTTACAGAAGGCATGAAAGAGATCATTCAAACGCTTTTGATCGCCATCGCGCTGGTCATCCTTGTGGTCTATCTCTTCCTGCAAGACTGGCGCGCTACGCTGATCCCCCTTCTTGCCGTGCCCGTCTCGCTCGTCGGTACATTTGCGCTCTTCCCGCTGTTCGGTTTTTCTATCAATACACTTTCCATGTTCGGGCTGGTCCTGGCCGTCGGACTGGTGGTGGACGATGCTATCGTCGTCGTCGAGGGTGTACAGCGCCACATCGAGGAGGGTCTTGCACCCAAGGATGCAGCTCGAAAAGCAATGCAAGAGCTCTCCGGCCCAGTCGTCGGTATCGCGCTAGTTCTGTCTGCCGTATTCGTGCCCACAGCCTTTATCCCGGGCATCACGGGACGCCTCTACCAGCAATTTGCCGTGACCATCGCGATTTCGGTTCTGCTCTCCGCGTTCAACGCGCTTACTCTCAGCCCGGCACTCGCGGCTCTGCTGCTTCGACCCAAGAAACAGAGCAGAGGATTGCTAAACCGATTTTTCGATTGGTTCAACCGTGTGTTTGGACTCGCCACGGAGGGATATGTCCGGTTATGTGGCGGGCTGATGCGCAAGAGTGCCGTTGCACTAGTGGTGCTCGTGGTCTTGAGCGTTGCGGCGGGATTTTTTGGCAGCCGATTGCCTTCGAGCTTTCTGCCCGATGAAGACCAGGGCTACCTGTACATCAATATGGATCTGCCTAACGCGGCTTCGCTTGAACGTACCAGCGAAGCGGCGAGACAGGTTGAGGATATTCTCGCCAACACGCCAGGCGTGGAATACACGACAAGCGTGGTTGGCTTCAGCTTGCTCAGTTTTGTCAGGACCAGTTACAACGGCTTCTTTTTCGTCACTTTGAAGCCATGGAGTAATCGTGAAACAAGAGCGGAACAGTATCAGGAAATCAAGCAGCGCTTGAACCAGCAGCTCAGCAAACTCCCGCAAGGAACCGCTTTCAGCTTTTCGCCACCGGCAATTCCTGGAGTCGGCACTTCCGGCGGATTTCAGTTTGTCCTCGAAGACCGCGCCGGGCGGGACGTCCAATTTCTAGCAGGCAACCTGGACAAATTCTTGGCGGCCGCTCGCAAGCGTCCCGAGATTGGTTCGCTATCCACCTCCTTTATGCCGAGCGTGCCGCAAAAGTTCTTGGACGTTAATCAGGAGAAAGTTCTGAAGCAAGGCGTCGCCATCAGCGACGTGTACCAAACCATTCAGGCGTTCATGGGCGGACTGTTCATCAACTACTTCAACGATTTCGGCCGCACCTGGCAAGTATACGTGGAGGCCGAAGCCCCTTACCGGTCGAATATGGAGAATCTGGGGCAATTCTACGTGCGTAACAGCGCTGGCCAGAGGGTTCCTCTTTCTGCGCTAACGAATTTTGAGCCGCGTTCCGGTCCGGAATTCACCATGCGTTACAACGAGTATCGGTCAGCGCAAATCAACGGCAGCGCCGCGCCGGGCTATAGCTCCGACCAGGCGACGGCGGCTCTCGAAGAGGTCTTCAGGCAGACGATGCCCCGAGAAATGGGCTTCGATTACATGGGCATGTCCTATCAAGAGCAAAAGGCACGGCAGGGAGTTCCGGCCTGGGCGATCTTCGGATTGTCACTGTTGTTTGTCTTTCTGATTCTGGCGGCGTTGTACGAAAGCTGGTCGCTGCCATTCAGCGTGTTACTGAGCACCCCGGTCGCTGTGTTTGGTGCTTTCGCCGTGTTGTGGCTCCGCCGGGTTGTGCTCAGCGTTTTCTATCCCGCCTACATGGTGCAGATCGAGAGCGATGTCTACTCGCAAATCGGATTGGTGATGCTGATCGGTCTGGCCGCAAAGAACGCGATTCTTATCGTTGAGTTCGCCAAGGAGGAGTACGAGAAGGGAAAACCTCTGGTCGATGCTGCGCTCGAAGGGGCAAGGCTTCGTTTGCGTCCCATTCTGATGACCTCCTTTGCGTTCATTCTCGGTTGCGTGCCGCTCTGGATAGCGACCGGCGCGGGATCGGTGGCTCGTCAGATCATGGGGACCACGGTAATCGGCGGCATGGCAGCCGCAACCGCCATTGCCATCTTCATTATTCCGGCTCTGTTTGTCCTGGTCGAGCGCCTGGCGCAACGCCGCGGTGCCGCGCTCAGTCCCTCTGTTCCGCAGCCGAGCCCATCGGAGGCAGACTAAGTGAGAAGACTGATCGCTCTTTCGCTAATTGCGCTCCTGCTTTCGGGCTGCGCCGTGGGGCCCAACTATAAAAGACCGAGCGTAAATGTTCCCGGGACGTACCGTGGAGCTATTCCGCAAGAGGCTACCCAGCCTGCGGCGGAATCAATCGGAGACCAAAAATGGTGGGAGGTCTTCCAGGACCCGCAGCTCCAAGACCTAATCCGCACGGCCCTCCAACAGAATTACGATGTTCGCATTGCGGCAATGCGAATGTTGCAGGCCCAGGCACAAGTCGGCATCACTCGCGCCGACCAGTTGCCGACGATCAGCGGCGGAGTTGAGGCAGTCAATCAGCGCTCGGCACGCTCAAAGTTTTTTCCTGCGTTCGAAACGAGTTCGAACCAAGTCGATCTCTCGCTGGCGTGGGAGCTTGATTTCTGGGGGAAATATCGCCGAGCCAACGAGTCGGCGCGGGCAAATCTCTTGGCAACGCAATGGGCCCGCCAGGCTGTCATCAGCACACTCATCAGCGATGTTGCCGCAGCCTATTTCCAGCTTCGTGAGCTCGACTTGGAACTCGAAATCTCGCGACGAACTCTGGCCTCGCGCCGCGATTCGCTGCAGCTCACACAAACGTTGGCAAGCGGCGGGGCTACCTCTATGCTCGATGTCCGGCAAGCGGAGCAGTTGGTGTTCACCGCAGCCGAAACCATTCCCGATCTGGAACGACGAATTGAGCAGCAGGAAAACTTCCTAAGCACTCTTCTCGGAAACAATCCCGGTCCGATCACACGTGGTACGAAGTTGACGGAGCAACCGCATGCGCCTGAAATTCCGGCAGGTCTACCCTCCAGCCTCTTGGAGCGGCGGCCCGACATTCGCCAGGCCGAAGCACAGTTGGTCGCGGCCAACGCGCAAATTGGAGTAGCGAAGGCAGCGTACTTCCCGCAAATCAACTTGACCGCGAGCGGCGGATATCAGAGTTCAGCGCTTACAAGCCTGTTCACGGGTCCAGCCGGGTTGTGGAGTTTCGGAGGCTCTCTGGTGCAGCCCATCTTTACCGGGGGAAGAATTCGCTCCAATGTAAAGTTCACGGAGGCGCGGCAACAGGAAGCGGCGTTGGTTTATCAGCAGACCATTCAGCAGGCTTTTCGCGGAGTTTCGGACGCGCTAGTGGAATATCGGAAAGACAGGGAGTTTCGAGAGGAGCAGGAGCAACTCACATTGTCCGCTCAAGATGCGGCGCGACTTTCAGAGACGCGCTATCGAGGCGGCGCCACAAGCTACTTGGAGGTGCTAACAAACGAGACCAACTATTTTGATGCTGAGTTGGGACTCGCTCAGGCTCAGTTGAATGAGCTCCTGGGTCTGGTTCGCATTTACAGAAACCTCGGTGGAGGCTGGCGAGAACAATGAGTAGTTTCGTGCGGGAAGCCGGCACAGCGGTCTTTCTGGTAATGTTCACACTTTGTTTGCAGTGTGCTGGGATGGCCGCGCTGATTTCCTTTGCTAAACCTAGTCTGGCACCTGACGATCTCAGACTAGGGCCTCTCCGTTCCGCTCTGCTCATGGTGCGATTGATGACTGCCTTCATCGTCTTACACATATTCGAGATTCTGCTTTGGGCCGCGTTTTATCGCTGGTTTTGTTTTCCATTGTGGGAGTCCGCGTTTTACTTCTCGACAAGCAGTTATGCCACCGTAGGCTATGGCGACATCGTTCTGCCGCAGATGTGGCGGACCTTGGGTCCACTGGAAAGCATCATCGGTGTCCTGATGTGCGGGTTGTCCGCGAGCTTCCTGTTCGCCATCGTGAGCAGGCTAGTCGACCGTGAGACGAATCTCTCAAGCGAACTCGCGAAGCCCCACAGAGCTTATACCGACGGCGAACCGGTCCCAACAATCTGAACAGTCGTCTCTTTGGCACTTGCAACTCCTTTCCTGCAAAGTGTGCCTTAGGAGAATGTCTCAATCCAGGGGGTCACTCCACGAGACCGAACACGAGACCTGGAAATATCCGACCTTCGGTCCAATCAAGTTCACGCAACAGTGTTGCAAGCGATTTTCTTGAGCAGGTCAGCATCTGGTACCGAGATTTCATCCGTGAAACTTGCTCTAGTAGGGGGCGGTTTGGAAAACCGCCACCTTGTCAGATCTGGTGCGGATGTTTCAGCAACGGTCTGTGCAACCGTTGCGCTCCGGAGTCCAACGGTGTTTGAAACCGTTGCACATCCGTGGATACAGTAAGTTCAGCGGACCCGATGCGAGCAATTACCTAGATCATAAGTCTCATAGATCCAGTTAGAAATTGGCTACGAAGGTTGGTCCTTTATATATAGGCTTTGTGGGCGGATTCCCAAGACATACGAATGGAATGAGCGCAAGCGTATTTTCGACGCGAACCACCCCCGACGGGCTTGGCAGGTATTGAACGAACAGGTGGCTCGTGCCTGTATCGGAGATGTGGGTGCATCGCGATGCCTGCTTTCTGCCAATCCCACAGTGAATCCCAGCAAAATGATCGTGAGTACGAGCAGAGCGATGGCGGCCAAGCGATAATCGCGCTGCCGAAAGTAAACGATGAGCATCACTATTACGCGGACGACTGGCAGCAGAATCAGCATCGCGATCCCGATGGTGACGATGCGCATATCGCGCAGGATCGCCAGACTAGGCGCGCTAAACCGCGAGTCGATCAGTGCCAGGCCTAGCCCGAGACTAATAACTGCCGATGCCAAGGAGGTGCCGTAGCGCAGTGTGCCTGCCAACAGCCATTCCAATTTAGCAGATCCCTGCATGGCGTGATTCATAGCGAACCTTTTAAGAGGCGGATACCGAACGCTTGTAGGAGCATCTGTGCAGCGAACAAAATGAGCACCACCACGAACAGCAGACGGACACTGGCATTCGACGCGCGCATCAAAATCCGCGCGCCGAGTAGCGCACCTACCACCGAACCAAGGGCGACCGGCCCAGCGACGGAGGTAACAATGTCACCACGCATGAAATAAGCACCTGCGCTCGCGGCGGCGGTTACTGAAATCATGAAATTGGACGTGGCTGAGGAAACCTTAATAGGCAGACGAAGAGCCGTATCCATGGCTGGAATCTTGAGGACGCCACTGCCGATGCCCAACAGTGCGGAAACGAGGCCGGCGCCGAACATCAGCATCATGCCTGTTGGCAAACGCTGCACGCGATAGGCAATGTCACGTCCGAGAGCACCCTCTGGATAGCTCGAATCCAAGCGCAGTGCAGCGGTCCATCGCTCAGCGTCGGCTAACGTGGAAGCGCCGGGGAGATCGTTGCGGCGGGACATCATCTGCTGGGCTGACAGCAGTAGGATCGCAGCGAAGAGAACAAAAAGATACGATACTGGGATCACACCGAACAAAAATACTCCGCTCAATGCGCCAAGCGTCGTAGCAGTTTCCAATGTGATGGCGAGTCGGATGTTTGTGAAGCGGCCCCGAAGAAAGGGCGCGGCGCTGCTGCACGAGCAGGCGATCACGGAGACAGTGCTCGCGGCGATTGCTACGTGAATGTCGACGTGACCGAAAACCGCCAGGACAGGCACGATAAAGATACCTCCGGCCATACCGAGCATGCTGCCCAGCGCGCTGGCACCTAGTGATACTGCAAACAGCCATAACGCGAATTCGCTATGCATCCCAAGCGTCCCCCGTTAGCGATCTCGTTGTTGTTCGTCGTGCGACGAACTTGCTCCGATGCTTCTCAGGCTCGGAGCTCTGCGCAGGGCCTTCCCGCGCGCAATTTCCTGAGACCAGCCAACGGCCCTGGAATCCTTCGCGGGAATTTCGGAGAAATTGCGCTTCTCCGCGAAATCATGACGGCAGAATTGATGCCGACTCTCGTGAGCCATGTCGAAAAGCTTGACCGCCGCCGGACTGAATAGATTCGTTGCCATTACCTAGCTCTTGGGCCTTTCAGGAAGTGCGAAGCAAAATGGAGCGACTTCGAACGTCCATGGTATACATTATGATGTTATAATATCATAAGGGTCACAGATTCTGGAGGACTCTTTTGTGGACGCAGGATACGTAAACTTTGTGACAAGACGACGTTATAATGCCGTCATGTCAGGCGCACAGGATTCGCTTCTCTATTCGCGCGTTGAAACGGTACTCGCCAGCGAGATCGACGATGGAGACCTCAGGGTCGGCGAACAGCTGCCGACTGAAGACCGTCTCATTGCTCGATTCGGGGTCAGCCGCATCACAGTTCGGAGAGCCATTCAGAACCTCGTGAACCGCGGCCTTGTCGAGATTCGTCGCGGCAAAGGCACATTCGTTGCTGCGCCGAAGATCACGCAGGAGCTTAGAGAATTGAGCGGATTTGTCGAGGATATGCACGCTCTTGGCCGCAAGCCCACGGCCCGCGTGATTGGTAAAGAGATTGTGGCTGCCGATGCGACCGTGGCGACTCAACTCGCACTGACAAAGGGCGAGCGCGTCGTCAGAATTCGTCGCGTGCGCCTGGCGGATGGCATTCCACTCTCCTTCGATGAGACCTTCCTCCCGTTGGAGATCGGCAAGAAAGTCATCGCCAACAACCTGAAGGTCGAGCCTATCTTTTCGCTTCTTGAACGCAAATACAATGTTCCGCTGATCGAGGCCGAGTATAAGCTAGACGCTGTGGAAGCTGAGCCCGAGGTCGCTGCGGCGCTGAAAGTCAAGCAACGCAGTCCGATCTTTCGCATTGAGCGCACTTCGTACTCGACAGGCGGCCGTCCAGTCGATTACGAAAGGCTGCACTACAGAGGGGATCTCGTCCAGTTCGTGACACGCATGGTTCGAAAGGTGTCTCGCCAAGCCAGCAACTGATGGGATGTCCCACGCGTCGTTGCAAGCCGTCATAAGTTATTCCCGAGTTGGTCATCGATTTCCTATCGCCCTTGCTCGGGTGGATGCCGAAAACTGCGAGAAGCAATGGCAGATGATTCCGTCTCTAGCAGCAATGTATTACCGATCTGCATGACCGTTCCATGAATCCGCATTGGTTGAGCCACGCGATCGAGAAAGGCTTCCTTGGGCAACTCCTTTTGATTCGAGCCGGTCAGCTGTAGCACTGCAGGAGATCCGTTGAAGTCATTCGTAGCGAAGACGGGGGGGATGCCGCCGCTCATGCAAC
>Ga0070697_100001953_pt1 | contig 15786 bp, 14 predicted proteins | sample KBSK1501metaG_FD_65475 | JGI IMG/M metagenome (GOLD analysis project Ga0070697, IMG submission 65475) | Corn, switchgrass and miscanthus rhizosphere microbial communities from Kellogg Biological Station, Michigan, USA - KBS K1-50-1 metaG | ecosystem: Host-associated > Plants > Roots >...
GCCGCCTCTGGCGAAGAACCACGGTTGCCACGGACACACCGACGAGATGGCGGGCGTGCCGTTCACCTCGCACTGGTCCGAGACCGGGTTCGTGGTCTCGGGCGTGCTTGCGACGAGCATCAGATCGACCTTGTCGGACAGGATGAGTCGTGATGCGACCTCGGCGGCGCGGTTGGGATCCGACTGGCTGTCGCGCACGAGGATCTCGACCGGACGGGGGCCGCCGCGAATCGCCAGGCCCTTAGAGACGGCTTTCCGGACCCCGCCCACCACGAAGGTGTCAGCCTCGCCGAACCCCGCGAGCGGTCCCGTCTGCGGGCTTACGTAACCGATCTTGATCGGGCGAGCCTGTGCGGCCGCTCGTCCGGGTACCGCCGCCGCCCAGGCGCCTGCTGCTCCGGCAGCGCTGAGACGAATAAATTCTCGGCGCTTCATGGGGCGAAGCCCCCCTCCGGGCTCAAAACTGCACCGGGGTGGGCGGCATCTTGCCGCTGGCGTAGAGCGCGGGCAGCTCCGGTGAGGCGTTCTCCCACACGAGGAGCATCGAGCGCTTGGGCGAGAACCCGCGATGGCGGATGTCGGCCGGCATGGCGGCGACGTCGCCCGCCTTCATCGTCACGCGGGCACGCACCGCGCCCGTGTCGCGATCCTCGACCTCCCACTGGATCTCGTCGCTGAGCTGCACGAACCACTCCACCCGGTCGTTGCCGTGAATCACGGGCAGGATGTACTCCTCCGTCGTCGGGCAGTAGAGGCTCGCCTTGCAGACCGAGACGATCGACGGATTCCAGGTGACGTCCGAGCGGGAGAGATAGGCGAAGAGGTTGAAGGCGACGACCTCGTCCTCGAACCCGGGCTCGGCGCGAACCTCGGGCTTGTCCTGAGGTACGTCGCGGAAGTGCCGGTTCATCGGGAAGCCGCTCTCGTCGCTGCGCAGCGGCTCGTCGCCTGGCGCACCGATCATCCGCTTGGCCGTCACGCGGTGGCGAGTGATCGCCTCCTTGTTGCTGCCGTTCTTCGGGCCGAACGCGCTGCCCGTCTCCTGGGGGCTGGCGAAGGGGTCGAAGCCGGCGTTCGTCCAGTCGTCGAGCATGGCCTCGAAGACGCGCTGGATGAGCGGCGTCGCGAACCGCTCGGAGTGGTCGAGGCCCGCGCGGCGATAGTGATCGTTGAAGCGGCCGGCGAAGAGATCGACGGAGCCGTAGTGATTCATGGTCCCGACCACGGCGTCGAAGTTCACGATGCCGTAGAAGAAGCCCCAGGCAATGTCGCGCTGGAGCGCGCGCAGGAACGCGTCGGCGGGCAGCATGTGATGGCCCTTCGGCCACGCGACGTGCACGAAGTACTCGTCGCGGCTGAAGGCGAAGCTGCCGAGCGTGAAGCTCCGATAGCCATGCTGGTTCGCCTCGATCGAGCCGATCTCGGGGACGGTGTCGGTGGGCTTGCTCATCGCGCATTCCTCCGCGGCGTCGTCTGGCAAATCTCGGCCCAGCGCTCGACGGTGTCGGTCCCGGCCAGCGTCTGCAGCAGGATCACGCCCGGCTGTGGGGCGTGGAACTGATAGGCGGCGCCGACGGGCAGCAGCGTCATGTGGCCGCGCCGCGCGCGTACCACGCCCATCTTGCGGCCCGCCGGCGTGCCCGCGAGCGCGACGGAGCCTCGCGTTCCGGCCGGCACCACGCCCGGGTTGTCGAGCTTGAGCAGACGAATCTCGACCTCGCCATCCATGACGAGCGCGAACTCGTCCTGCGCCGGCGCGCGCCAGCCCGACGTGCCCTCCGCACGGACGGCCTCGATCACGTACTCGATGTTCTTGCCGACGGCGACCTTCTCGTACGGCTTGGCCTTCGAGGCGACCTCGAAGACGTTCGAGAAAACATAGTTGCGGGCATCGTCGTTGATGACCTCGACGCCGCCCTTTTCGTAATGCTGGAGCGAGCCGAATCGCGTGACGTGTTGGTGCGCCATTGACCGACTCCTTTCGACCCCATCTCGCCGCCGAATGTGAACGGCTTGTAAGCCGCCGTTCGCCGGATTGTCAAGCCGCCCCGCGCTCCCCTGACCAGTCGGTCGCGCGAGCGTCGGCGTCCGGGCGATTCTACTCGCCGCCCGACCGAAGCGCGCTATCATCGCCGCCCAGGCTCGATCGGGGGTGTCGCCCGTGGCGCGGATAGGAACGACGTCGGAGCGCGTGCTGCACTGGCCGGTCGCGCGGCCCGCGCGCGCGTCGTGGAGCCGCGCGCGCCGTCTCGTGTTCGTCGCCTTCCTGGTCCCGGCCATGGCCGTGCTCGTGCTCGTCACCGTGCTCCCCCTGCTCTACCTCGTGGTGACGAGCTTCACACCGCTCGACCTCACCAACCCCGGCTCGCTGCGCTGGGCCGGCCTCACCAACTATCGCCAGCTCGCGACCGACGGGCGGTTCTGGAGCTCGGTGTGGGTGCAGACGCAACTGTCGTTCTGGACGGTCGGGCTCCAGATGCTCATCGGCTTCGCCATCGCGTTGCTGCTGAACGGCCGGATGCGGCTGCTCGAGCTGGTGCGCTCGACGTTCATCGTCCCCATGGTGCTGCCGCCCGTCGTCGTCGCCCTGATCTGGAAGATCCTCTTCACTCCGGACATCAGCATCCTCGACTGGGCGCTGGGCCTGCTCGGTCTGCCTCAGCCGGCATGGCTGGCCGATCCGAGCCTCGCGCTGTGGGCGGTGATCGTGGCCGACGTGTGGGAGTGGTTTCCCTTCGTGATGCTCATGTTGCTGGCGGCCCTGCAGATGCTGCCGAGCGAGCCGCTGGAGGCGGCGCGGCTGGACGGCGCCTCGCGCTGGCAGGTCTTCCGCCACGTGACGGTGCCGCTGCTGAAACCCGCCATCGTGGTGGCGGCGCTGTTCCGCCTCATCGACAGCGTGAAGGCGTTTCCGCACATCTTCATCATGACGGGGGGCGGGCCGGGAACGGCGACCGAGGTCACGAACTTCTACGCGTACCTGCAGGGCTTCTCGTACACCTACGTCGGCTACTCGAGCGCGATCATCGTGGTGATGCTCCTCGCGACACTGATCATGAGTCTCGGGGTCCTGGCCGCGGCCGGGCGGGAGTACGACGTTGAATAGCCCCGGGCACGCCTGGAAGGTCGGCGGCACCGCGCTCCTCATCTTCGTCGTGCTGTTCCCGGTCTTCTTCATCGTGCAGATGTCGGTGCGCACGGGCCTGGAGGCCTTTCGAATGCCGCCCACGCTCTCGTTTACCCCGACGCTGCAGAACTACGTCGACCTCGTCGAAGGCAAGTTCATCCGGGCGCTGATGAACAGCACGGTGACCGCCACCTCCACCACCCTCCTCGCCCTCCTGCTCGGCGTGCCGGCCGCCTACGCCTTCTCGCGAGCGCGTTTCCGCGCGCAGGGCCTCGTGTCGCTGTGGACGCTGTGCACGCGGATGGCGCCGGCCATCGCCTTCGGCATTCCGTTCTTTCTCATCTACAAGGAGCTCGGCCTCATCGATACGCGGGTGGGGCTCATCGTCATCTACCTCACCTTCAACCTCTCGCTCGTGATCTGGATGATGCGGGCGTTCTTCGACGCGGTCCCGCGCTCGCTCGAGGAGGCGGCCTACATCGACGGCGCCGGCGTCGCCGGGGCCTTCGTCCGCATCGCGCTGCCGCTGACGGCTCCCGGGCTCGCCACCACGGCCATCTTCACATTCCTGCTGTCCTGGAACGACTTCTTCTACTCGCTGATCCTCACGCGCAGCGAGGCGGTGACGGCGCCCGTGGCCATCGTGAACTTCATGAACTACGAGAGCTGGGAATGGGGCAAGGTGGCGGCGGCCGCCACCATGATCATGCTGCCCGTCGTCGGCCTCTCGGTCGTGATGCGCAAGTACATCGTGCACGGCCTCACGGCCGGCGCCGTGAAGGGCTGAACTGAAGGAGACCATCATGGAGGGGATCAGCCGCCGTCGCTTTCTCAGATCCAGCGCCGTGGCCGCCGCGCTCACCGCCACCGGCGTGCGGCCGTCGCGCACGCTCGCGCAGGCCGGCAAGCCGTACGCTGGGACGCGTCTGAAGATGTCGCAGGTCGCGCATGCCTACGCGGTGGGACTGCTCGAGCGGCTCCCCGCGTTCGAGGCGCAGACCGGCATCAAGGTCGAGATCGATCAGATGTCCTTTCCCGTGCTCAATCAGCGCGAAGACCTCGAGCTGGCCAGCGGCTCTGGCGCGTACGACGTGATGCAGCTGATCTTCATCCGCTCCGGGCGCTGGATCGGAGCGGGATGGGCGGAGCCGCTCAACCCGTTCATCGACGATGCCAAGCTCACCGACAAGGCCGCTCTCGACGTCGGTGATTTCGTGGCGGGCGCCATGGCGCCGTTCAAGCGCGGCGACACGATCTACGCGCTGCCGTGGCTGTCCGACAGCACGGTGGTCGGCTACCGCACGGACCTGTTCGAGAAGGCCGGCTACGCGAAATTCCCCGAGACGTTCGAGGCCCTGCAAGAAGCGGCCGCGAAGATCCACACGCGGCAGACGGCGGGTTTCGTGACCGAGGACAACCTGCACTGGATCTTCCCCAACTGGCTGCTGTCGTACGGCGGGAATTTCTTCGCGAACCCGCCCGCCGATCTCACGCCGACCTTCGACACGCCGGAGGCCCTGAAGGCTGCCGAGATATTCACGACGATGCTCGCCAAGTACTCGCCGCCCGGAGGCATCAAGCTCGACCCGTCGGTGGCCCAGGCGATCATGCATCAGGGCAAGGCCGCGTGTTATCTCGACGGCATGGGCAACACGCAGCACATCATCGACACGAAGAAGACCACGCTCGCGGACCAGATGGCATTTACCCACACGCCGCGCGGTCCCAAGGGCCATTTCCCCCAGCTGGCCGTACACGGCTATTTCATCAACAGGGCGTCGAAGAACAAGAACGCGGCGTGGGAATTCATCAAGTGGGCGGCCGGCAAGGACCAGATGCTCTGGAGCGCGCTGAACAAGGGACATCTCGCGTGCACGCGCTCGTCCGTGCTCGCCAACGCGGAGGTACGCCAGAAGTTCACGTGGCGCGGGTCTGACCTCGCCTCGCTGCACCTCGCGGTGATGAAGCGAGCCGGTGAGGGCTACATGGTCTACCGGACGGTGCCGCAGTTCCCGCCCGTGGGCGACCGCGTGATCATCGCCATGACGGCCATCGCCTCGGGGCAGACGAACGTCGCGGACGGAATGAAATCACTGCAGAAGGACGCCGAGGGTATCCTCGAGAAGGCCGGCGTCAAGATCAACCGAAGGGGTTAGCCATGACGAACGCCTCCATCGCCGTCCGCCCGGTCTCCACCGCCGTCGGCGCCGAGATCCTCGGCCTCGATCTCGCCGACACGCTGCAGGCCGCCACCGTCGAGGCGATCCGTCACGCGCTGTTTCAGCACGGCGTCGTGTTCTTCCGCGACCAGAAGCTGACGCCGGAGCAACACGTGGCGTTCGCGGAGCGGTTCGGCGCGATCAATGTGAACCGCTTCTTCAAGGCCGTCGACGGCTATCCGATGATCGCGGAAGTCCGCAAGGAGCCGGAGCAGACGGGCAACATCGGCGGCGGCTGGCACACCGACCACAGCTACGATCAGGCGCCCGCCATGGGCTCGATCCTCTACGCGCGCGAGGTCCCGGAGAGCGGCGGCGACACGCTGTTCGCCAGCATGTACGCGGCCTATGACGCGCTCTCCGACGGCCTCAAAGAGACGCTCGAGCGCCTGCAGGCCGTTCACTCCAGCCGACACGTCTTCGGCGTCGAGGCGTACGCCGGGCGCGGCGATCTCAAGGGACGTTACCTGAATCCCGAGGTGGCCACGCAGGACGCGGTGCATCCGGTCGTGGTGCGCCATCCCGGCTCTGGCCGCAAGGCGCTCTACGTGAACGCCGCCTTCACGGTGCGCATCCTGGGCTGGACCGACGAGGAATCACGCCCGCTGCTGCAGTACCTCTATCAGCATGCGGCGCGCCCGGAGTTCACCTACCGTTTCCAATGGCGCGAGGGCTCGCTCGCGTTCTGGGACAACCGCTGCACCTGGCATTACGCGCTCAACGATTACCACGGCCATCGCCGTCTGATGCATCGGATCACCGTGGAGGGCGTTGCCCTGAGCTGAGCCTCCGCACTCACGCGCCGGGGACGACACCGCGCGGCAAGCGCTCCACATGGGCGCAGATCTCGCCCGGGCGCGTCAACCAGATGCGGTCGCGGTGACGCATCACGTGCTCCAGCGCACGGCGAAGCTGCGGCAGGCGGTACGGCCGGCCCACGACGAACGGGTGCAGCGAGATGGGACACACGAGCGGCTGGCGCTCGGACTGGCGCAGCAGCTCGTCGAACTGATCGCCGATCATGTCGGCGAACTCGCGTGCCGAGTGCTTGTACCAGACGATGCCGCGCGTGTCGTTCACCTCGATCGGGTACGGCATGGCGAGCAACCGCCCGCCGCGTGTGCGCAGCCACACCGGCTGATCGTCCATCGTCCAGTCCATCGTGTAGCGATACCCTGCCTCCTGCAGCAGATCGAGGGTGACCGGCGAGTTCGACAGCCACGGGCTCATCCAGCCGATCGGCCGCCGCCCCTCGTGCTTCTCGATGGTGGCGGTGACGCGCGCGATCATGTCGCGCTCCAGGTCTTCGGGCATGTGTTCCTGGCCCTCGGAGTTGGTCACGCCGTGGCCGACGATCTCGTCGCCGCGCTTGCGGAGGCGCTCGGGAATGTCGGGCGCGGCCTGATAGACCTCGAGGTTCATCTGAGCCTCGATGGGCAGGTCCAGCTCGTCGAAGAGGTCGAACAGCCGCCACACGCCGACGCGATTGCCGTAGTCGCGCCACGAATAGACGCTGGCGCTCATCGCCTGGTCGGGCGGCGCGATCGCCACCCCCTTGCCCATGCCGAAGCCGAATGCCTCGATGTTGACGGCGACATAGACGGCGAGTCGGGCACCGTTCGGCCACGTGTAATCCGGGCGGCGCGTGATGTTGGAATAGTCGTAGCGTCCGTGGGTCGGCAGGGTCATGGGGGCCTCCTACGGCCGGCGCGGCTTGAGACGGATCTCTTCGTATGGATACGAGAACGCGTGGCCGGCGATGAGCGCGAGCGTGGAGGGATCCACGCGCGGCCCGACGCCGGAGAGAAACGCGGGCTCGAGGATCGGCGCGAACATCACCCGCTCGTGCATGAGCTGCTGGATGCGGTGCAGCAACGCCTCACGCTTCTTGATGTCGACCTCCATCGCCTGCTCGCGGAAGAGGCCGTCGATGTCGGGATGACCGCCGTACGCGCGGATGCCGCCGGTGACCACGAACGCCTCGATGCGCGTCGCCGCATTGCCGGCGGCGGCGCTGCCCGGCCGCACGAGATGCTTGAACGACTTCTCCTGATCGGCCTTGTAAAAGGCGGCGCGCTCCAGCGGGCGCAGCTTCGCACGGATGCCCACCGCGCGGAGGTCGTTCACGACGGCCTCGGCGGTGGGCGCGTACACGGCGTCGGTCGAGAGGTCGCCGGCATCGAAGCCGCGTGCGTAGCCGGCCTCGGCGAGCAGGGCACGCGCGCGAGCGGGATCGTACGCGTACGCGGGCGCCGGCCAGTAGAACTGGAAGTCGCGCGGGATGATGCTCGACGCCACGCGCGCGAAGCCGAGATACTCGGCGTCGTTGATCGCCTGGCGATTGATGGCGAGATTTGCCGCGAGGCGCACGCGCCGATCCGCCCACGGCGACTTCGGATCCCACTGCTCGATGAACACCAGCCACTCGGTGAAGGTCGGATTCGACGCCTTCAGCGTGAGGCTCGGCGTGCGGCGCACGTCCTCGGCGAGCGGGCCGCGGATCTGGTAGGCGATATCCGCTTCGCCGCGCTTGAGCATCGCCAGCCGCGTGGTGTCGTCGGGCACCGAGCGGAAGATCAGCCGCCTGACGATTGGCGGCTTGCGCCAGTATTGCTCGTAGGCCTCGAGCACCAGCTCGACGCCCGGATTGAACGACACGAAGCGGTACGGCCCGGCGCCGATCGGCGCCCGCTTGAACCCGTCCTCGCCGACCTTCTCGAGGTACTTCTTCGGCACGACCCAGGCCGCGCCCGTTGCCGGCGTGCCGTAGAACGTCATGAAGTCGGGCCACGGCTGCTTGAGCCGGATGCGCACGTGCTGCGGATCGACCACGTCCACGCCCGCGACCCGCGCCTTCAGCGTCGTGGCGCCGCCTCCCCGGTAGCGCTCGAGCGAGAACTTCACGTCCTCGGCGGTGACCGGCTCGCCGTTGTGGAAGCGAGGACCTTTACGCAGTATGAATTCGTATACAAGTCCATCCTTCGATACCGTCCAGGACTCGGCGAGGCTCGGCGACATCGGATGGCCGGGCAGCGGCTTCACCACCGCGTCGTGCATCGCGTACAGCACCATGAATGGCGTGATGACCGACGGCGTCTCGGCCGGGTCGAACCACGTGGGCGCCAGCGAGATGTGGACGGCCCACGTCACGTCGCCTTCCGGCGCGGCCGCGACGGGCGCCGCGACGACGACGAGCAACAGGACGAACGCCGCGGCGCGCAGGCTCACGCCGTCACCGCCGTGCGATCAGGCGCCGGAACACCGCGCCGTGGCGAAAGCCGTAGCCCTCGGCGAGCGCGGCCGCGCCTTTCTTCAGCCGCTCGCCGATCGTCTCGCCGGACGCCACGTTGAAGCCGGGCATCTGGCTTTCGTGGCGCACGAGGGCGGCGATCTGGCGCTCGATCGAGTCGGTGACGTCGACGATCACGTTCGGCTCGTCGGCGCCCCAGTACCAGAGCTCGCGGACCTTGTGCGGCGCGAGACCCTCCTGGGTGATCTGCTCGGCGAAGTGCAGATGGTCGCGCGCGTACGGATAGACGGCGTCCGTCGTCGTCAGGCCTGCCTTGCGGTGATCGCGGTGCTGGAAGTTGTGGATGCGGTAGGGATCGTGCACGAACACCGTGTGCGGCCGGTACTGCCGCAGCGCGCGCACGACGTCGCCGAGGAACTCGCGCGTGTCTTCGAGAAAGCCGTCGGGATAGCCGAGCATGACGACGTGCTTGACGCGCATGAAGTCGGCGGCGGCGCGCTGCTCCTCGGCGCGCTTGGCGGCGAGCGCCGCCGGCGTCAGCGACCGCTCGGCGGTGCCGGCATCGCCGTTGGTGCACAGCACGTAGGTGACCTCGCAACCCGCGGCGATCCATCTGGCGACGACGCCGCCCGAGCCGATCTCGGCGTCGTCGGGATGCGCGAACACGACCATGGCGCGCTCGGGCACATCGGTGACGACGTCGAGCTTGCGGCCGTCCTTTGGCATGACGCGCATTCTACAGGAGGGCTGGAGTACACTCTCGCCCGGGGCACCGCAGGAGACACCACCAAGCGAGGAGACGACGATGGCTGACGTGCTGACGGTGGTCGCGAAGATCCGGGCGGCGAAGGGGAAGGGCGACGCGCTGGCCGCATTGCTGAAGGAGCAGGTGGCCGCCGTGCGCAAAGCGGAGCCGGGCTGCCTCGTCTATCGCCCGCATCGCTCCACCAAGGACCCCGACGTCTTCCTGTTCTACGAGCAGTACAAGGACGACGCCGCGTTCGACGCGCACCGCAAGGCCCCGCACCTCGCCGCGTACCGCGAGCGGCGCGAGCGCGAAGGCCTCACCGAGGGCGCGGTCGAGGTCGAGATCTACCGCTCGGTCACCGACTGACCTCCGCAGCGTGACCGCGCGGCGCTTTCCTGACGGCTTCATCTGGGGGACGGCAACGGCCGCCCACCAGGTGGAGGGTGGTAACTGGAACAACGACTGGTGGGCGTGGGAGCATTCGGTGGATTCGCCCTGCCAGGAGCCGAGCGGCGATGCCTGTGACCACTGGCATCGCTACCCGGCCGACATCCGTCTCTGCGCCGAGCTGGGCTTCGGTGCGTATCGCTTCTCGCTCGAGTGGAGCCGGATTGAGCCCGAGGACGGCGAGTTCTCGCGCGCTGCGCTCGAGCACTATCGCCGCATGTGCGCCACGTGCCGCGAGCACGGCCTCGAGCCCATCGTGACCTTCCACCACTTCACGACGCCTCGCTGGGTGGCCGCCCGCGGGGGCTGGATCGAGCCTTCGACCTCGGACCGCTTCGCCCGATTCTGCGAGCGCACGGCGGCGTACCTGGGTGACCTGATCGCCTGCGCCTGCACGGTGAGCGAGCCGAACATCGTGGCGACCATGGGCCACCTCTGCGGCATCTTCCCACCCGGCGAGCGTGATCCCGATCTTCGGCGGCGCGCGAACGATGTCCTCATCGCGGCCCACCGGAAGGCCGTCGAGGTGATCCACGCGGGGCCAGGCAACGCGCCCGTCGGACTGACGCTCGCCATGTTCGACTACCAGGCCGTTGACGGCGGCGCCGCCGCGCGCGAGCGCTACCTCCGCGACATGGAGGACGTCTTCCTGGAAGCCGCCCGCGGCGACGACTTCCTCGGCGTCCAGTGCTACTCGCGCATGCGCGTCGGCCCGCAGGGGCTGCTCGATCCCGACGGGGACGCCCGCATCACGCAGATGGGTTACGAGTTCTGGCCCGACGCGCTCGCGGCGACCATCCGCCGCGCCTGGGACGTGACCCGTGGGGTGCCCGTGCTCGTCACCGAAAACGGCATCGCGACCGAGAATGACACCGAGCGCATCGGGTACATCCAGCAAGCCCTGTCCGGGGTGCTCGGCTGCCTCGCCGCCGGCATCGACGTGCGAGGCTACGTCTACTGGAGTCTGCTCGACAACTTCGAGTGGGTCCTTGGCTACCGCCCGACCTTCGGTCTGGTTGCCGTCGACCGGATGACGCAAGTCCGCACACCGAAGCCGAGCGCGCGCTGGCTCGGCGACATCGCCCGGGCGAACGCCCTGCCCGAGCCCTGACGTCTCGGATGTCGGCCTTACACGTTCCGGCGGGAAGGAATTGCTCATCGAAACCGATCGAGGTGGCGCTGTCATCGTAAGAGGAGCACCGGGCCATGGCGGAACAGAACGAGACTCACGGTTTCTTGGACGCGGTCGGCCTCGCGTTCATGGCGCGGCGGCTGCACTACCACCGTGTGCGCGCAGCCGCGGTACGCGAACTCAAGGGCGTATCCGCCAACGATCCGGGCGCCAGCTCGGCGTCCCATGACGCCGAGCGCACGGCACGGCTGTCCATCGTCATCATGGTCGTCGGCTCGCGCGGAGACGTGCAGCCGTTCATCCCGATTGGCCGCCGGCTGGCGAAGCTTCATCGCATCCGTATCGCGACGCATCGGGAGTTTCGCCCGCTGGTCGAGCAGGCCGGCCTCGAGTTCTATCCACTGGCTGGTGATCCGCATGAGCTGATGGAGTACATGGTCAAGACTCGCGGTCGCGTCATTCCGACTCGGCTCGATCAGATCGTGGAGGACGTGCCGAGGAAGCGAGGCTTGATCGCCGAGATCCTCGCGTCAACCTGGCGGGCCTGCACCGAAGCGGATCCGGACCGGCCCAACGCGCCGGCGTTCCGGGCCGACGCCATTCTCGCCAACCCTCCGAGCTATGGCCACATCCATTGCGCCGAGGCACTGCACGTCCCGCTGCACATGATTTTCACCATGCCGTGGAGCCCAACGAGCGCGTACCCGCACCCGTTCTGGCACATTGCCCCCGGCGGGAAGCACCCGGTACAGAACTTCCTGTCCTATGGACTGATGGACCTACTCATCTGGAGCGGCATCGGCGATCTGGTGAACGCGTTCCGTCAGGACACGCTGAACCTACCGCCCTTGACGCTCGTCGATGGCGCGTCGTTGCTCGAGGACAACGAGGTGCCGTTCACCTACCTGTGGCCGGCGAGTCTGGTGCCCAGGCCGGCCGACTGGGACCCGCACATCGACCTGGCAAATTTCACATTCCTCGACCAGGCGCAGACCTACGAGCCCCCGCGCGCGTTGCTCGAGTTCCTCGCCGCCGGCGAGGCACCGATCTACGTCGGGTTCGGCTCGGTCACTGTCGACAACCCGGCCGCCGTCACCCGCACGATCTTCGCGGCGATCGAGAAGGCCGGCGCGCGCGCCATCGTGGCGGACGGCTGGGCGCATCTCGGCGGCGAGACGTTGCCACCGAACGTCTTTCTGATCGGTGATTGCCCGCACGACTGGTTGTTCGCGCGCTGCCGCGCCGTGTGCCATCACGGGGGCGCCGGAACGACCGCCGCCGGTTTGCGGGCCGGGCTTCCCACCGTCGTGGTGCCGTCCTTCGGCGATCAGTTCTTCTGGGGCCAGGTCGTGGCAAACGCCGGCGCGGGGCCGGAGCCGATTCCCATCGACCGCCTCGACAGCGCCGCGCTCGCCGACGCCTTCGCGATGTGCCGCCGCCCAGAGATGCGCGAGCACGCCCGTGCGCTCGGCGCCAGGCTGCGAGAGACCGACGGCGTCGAGCTCGTCGTGCAGTCGGTCTATCGCCAGCTCCCCACGGAGACGGCCATGGGTCAGGCTTTCTATGTCGACTGGAGCGCGCGTCCGGCCACCGGCGTCGTCGGTGAGCTGGGCGAGCTGATGGCCGACGCGGCAACAGCGCTGCAGGCCGGGTTGGAAGAGCTCGTGCCGGCGCTGGGATCGCGCGCATCGGACGACTGATCGAAACCCCGGTGCCGCGTGCGGGCACCGGGGTCCGATCACTGCACGATCGACTACGCTCGTCTGTTTGGAGTATCAGCTCCGCCGACGCCAGACGCCGAGGGCGACCAGGCTCGATCCGAGAAGAAGGACGGTCGCCGGCTCCGGCACCCCCGTCGCGGTTCCTGGCGCAAACCCGGTGAAATTCTGGGACGTACCGGTGGTCGATGTGACCGTAATGATGCCCGCCTGGAACGCGGTGGCATTGGTGTTCGCCATCTCGAGAAAGCTCGCGCCGGTGAATATCCCCCCCAAGGAAGTGTAGTTGAAGCCAACCGTATTACCGCTCGCATCCCGATCCGCGTTGTTAGCGCCAAAGCCGCCTGCGACCGACCCCGTCAGCGCGAGCACGGCGTCGGAAATGTGCGTGACGTCGACGGTGAACGCGTCGTACGCACTACCCGCGAACCGCCCAACGCCGCTGCTGCCCGGCGGGGCGGGAGCCTGGGTAACCTGAACCTGATAGATGAAGGACAAGCACCCCGGGCAAAGAGCGGTGGACGCACCCGAAACCACCCATTCCCTGACGGTCCCACTGGTACCGCCGACACTGAAGGCGAGATTCCCCGTGTTATTCAGCAGCGTCCCGGCGGTGAAGGACCCCGGATTCGACACAGACACGCTGCCCCCGGCCGGCAGCGGAGTTGCCTGAGCCGCCGTCGACACCCCCAGCAGCCCGAGCAAGACCACTGCCCACGCCACACTTCGGATGTTTTCCTTCATGAAGCACCTCCTTCTGCTTCGGCTACTCACCACGTCCTGAGCAGGCCAACCGCTCAGGACCCTCAGACACCGGCGACTGAGGGAGCATGGATCATGACAAGCCAGTGAAATCATCAGGTTGACTTCTCGAGCAACCACACGCGTCAGGAACCCGTCAGAAACGCCGACACCCGTGGCAGAACTCCGAGTCGAATCAAGACTTTCCTGCTGTTGACGATGGTCTGACATTAGTGTCGAGCGTCGGAGACCTTTACAGATCACGCATGCAATGACAACGCGCCCACCCCGGCCACTCGCTGCGGTACCCTCACCGCTCGGAGGTGACGAGATGGCTACCGCGGCGCTCGATCTCGAGGCGCTCAAGCAGCACGTCGGCCGCACGCAGACCGCGACGGACGTACTCCACGCCGGGCCCGCCAACCTGCTACGACTCGCGCTCGGCCGCTCGGAGCCCGAGCTGCGCGAGGGCGATGCGCTCCCGCCCGCGTGGCTGGCGCTCTATTTCCTGCCGCGCTTCGCGACGGCGGAGCTGCGGCCCGACGGCAGCCCGCGCGACACCGGCGTGATCCCGCCGATGCCGCTGCCGCGACGCATGTTCGCGGGCGAGCGCGTGCGGTTTCACCGGCCGCTCGCGATCGGCGAGCGCGTGACGCGCGAGACGAGGCTCGGCGATCTATCGGTCAAGAGCGGCGGCACGGGCACGCTCGTCTTCGCCTCCGTGACCGGCCGCGTGCTTGGCGCCGACGGCGTGCTCGCAGCGGAGGACGAGCGGCGCTCGGTCTTCCGCGAAGAGGTGAAGGCGGGCGAGCGCAACCAGGCGCCGCGTCGCGAGCCGGCGCCGAACGACACGCCGTGGCGCCGGCGCGTCACCGCCGATCCGGTGCTGCTGTTCCGCTTCTCGGCGCTCACCTTCAACAGCCACCGTATCCACTATGACCGGCCGTGGGCGATGGACGTCGAGGGCTATCCCGGTCTCGTCGTGCACGGACCGCTGACCACGACGCTCCTGGTGGACTTCGCGCGCGACTGCAATCCGGGGCGGCGCATCGTGGCGTACACGACGCAGGCGCGCGCGCCGCTGTTCGACACGGCGCCATTCGAGCTGCGCGGCCGGCCGACCGATCGCGGCTGCGAGTGCTGGGCGGTCACACCGGAAGGCACCGTCGCCATGATCTGCGAGGTCGAGCTGGCTTAAAGCGAGCTGTGCTCCCCGCCTCGTCAGCGGCTCAAGATGACATCGCCGTCCGTGACAAGACGGTACGGCCCGCATCGACCGCCTCTCCCACGCCGCCCCGGACGTGCGCTTCGTGCGACCGCCGGCGTGGCCCGAAAGATGCTCCGCCTCGGCGCGTGGGCGGGAGGGGGTGACGACCGATGGCCGACCAGTTCAAGTGCATGAAGTGCGGAAAGACCTCGCCGAAGTTCACGAATTGCTGCGGAACGCCGATGAAGAAGGCCTAAGCTCCCGACGATGCCGGGCCCGCCTGGAGGCGCCAGGCGGGCCCGGGCGACGCGGGCCGCTCACCGATAGGCGGCGATCAGCTCCTCGAACGCCACCATCTGGCCGCCGCGCGTCGACGACGGCACGACGATGATCGTCTTCACGCCGCTCGCGCGCCACGCCTCGACGCCGTCGCGGACATCCCCCGCGCTGCCGTAGAGCGTGACGTCGCTCAGCCAGCGATCGGACATCGCCGCGCGCACCGCATCGTCGTCGCGCTTCGCGATGGCCGCGCGCACGGCCAGCATCTCCGCCTCGTAGCCGGCCTCGATCCAATAGTTCTGGTAGTTCGGCAGCTTCACGTAGGACGTCAGCACGCGCCGCATGACGGCCGCGGCCGCCGCGCGATCGGAGTCGATGCACGTTGGAATCATGTCGCCGACGAAAAAATTAGGATCACCCCGCTTCGCGTCGGGCAAATGCTTGAGCGACTCGGCCATGTGCGAGCGCGCGGCGTTGGCCCACACTGCGCCGTCGCCGATCTCTCCCGCGAGCGCCACCATCCGACGCCGCAGCGTCGCGAGCGTGATGGGCGGCAGCGCGCCGACCTGCGGCGCAAACGCCTTGAGCTCGCTCACGAACTTCCGCATGTCATCGAGCGGCTTGCCGGGCTGCAGCCCGAACCGCGCGTGCGCCGGCCCGTGGCTCACGCCGACGCCAAAGCGAAACCGGCCGCGCGAGAGCTCGTGGATCACCGCCGCCGTCTGCGCCCACTCGAAGACGTGACGCGTATAAATGTGCACGATGCTCGTGCCGAGGGCGATCTCACGGGTGGCGAGCGCGAGCGCCTCGCAGAGCGCCATTCCGTCGCCGGGGCTCGGACAGTAAATGCCCGCGAAGCCTTCGTCCTCCAGTCGTCGTGCGAGGTCGAGCGTGGCCTGGCGGCGGCCGGCGACGGCC
>Ga0070697_100001954_pt1 | contig 15786 bp, 12 predicted proteins | sample KBSK1501metaG_FD_65475 | JGI IMG/M metagenome (GOLD analysis project Ga0070697, IMG submission 65475) | Corn, switchgrass and miscanthus rhizosphere microbial communities from Kellogg Biological Station, Michigan, USA - KBS K1-50-1 metaG | ecosystem: Host-associated > Plants > Roots >...
GTCCAGCCAGACATAGGTGCTGCGGGCCATGAGGACGACCCGCGGCATCCACTCCGAATCGGAGCTGAATCGCTCGGGCTCGGCGTCGAGCCCGCCGAATGACGGCCTCTCGACGACGCCACCGAAGCCGCCGTGCCCGCCACCGAACCGGAGGTGCATCGCCCGCTCCTCCTCGGCCAGCACGTCGAGGCCCACGAGAATCCGCTCGAGCAGGTTGCCCAGCTCGCCGAGGAGTCCCGCCCAGCGGTCGCGGATGTAGCGCAGCTGACCCGCCAGCGACGTCGGTGACGCGACAATCGGCGCCCGCAGCATCGCCACCAGCGGCAACCCGCCGGGTTCCGCGGCGGGCCCCGCGTCGAGCAGCGCCTCGAGACGCGCGACGACGATCGCGTAGTCGGTCGTCGTTGCGAGAGGGGCGTCGTCGAACAGCTCGCCGAACGGTTCCGCGGCCGGATTGCCGTTTTCGAGGGCGAGGAGGAGGAGCTCCTCGAGGGCCTCGGCGCGTTCACCCCTCGTGCGCGCGGCAAGGGTCGGAATGTCGTGACCGCGCGGCGCCGCTCCATTCGGGAATTCGCGCGAGAACGTCGTGATCACCTGATCGAGCCGCTTGGCGCCCAGCTCCTCCTCGAGGTCCGCCGCAACCGCCTCGATCGCACCCGGCTGGATTCGCGCGTCGTAGCGCTCGACGAGGTAGTGGAAGACCTCGTGGAGGATGCCGAGCGCGTACAGCTCGCCGGCCCCCACCGTCGGCGCTCCGGCCGCATTCCCGGCCGCTCGCGCGGTGTTGATCTTCGCGGCCAGCCGGCGCGACCCGGCGACGTCGGCGAGCAGGACGCCGCCGCGCAGCCCGAACAGGTTCCCGGCGAGGTCGTATTGCTCGCGGGCCACTCGGGAGACGTGGAACTCCCTCATCCCCCGAAGGATGTCACGCGGGCTGGGGGACTGCCGCGCTCCTCGTCGCCTGAACGTGGTCGATCGCCCGGCGCAGCAGCTCGAGGCCGGCGGGATCGAACTCGTAGGTCCACGGCCGGATTCGCTCGCGCCGTGAGAAGCGCGCCTCGAGCCCGGAGGCGAGCGCCTCGCGGGACATGAGGATGACGTCGGCGGTGCGGTCGACGACGGCCAGGTCGGCGTCCGCGTCGATCGTCGCGGATACGATCTCGACGCCGGTCGTGCCCGACAGCGCCAGCGTCTCCGCGATGTTCTCGGTGCCCCGCTCGGACGCGCAGACGAGGCCCACTCGCGAGCCGGCCGGCAGCCCGGCGATCTCGTGGACGAGCTCGACGTAGCCGGGCCCGACGAGCATCGCCACGACCGGGACGCGGCCGTGGACGAGCGCCTGGGCCTCGTCGGCGTGGAACGTGGTCGTGGCGACGAGGTCGTAGTGGAACCGCTCGAGGCGCTCCGGGACGTCGTCGAGCAGCGTCCCCTCCGCCTCGATCGAGCCGCGGAACTCGTCGTTCAGCCGCTCGGCGTCATAGCCGGCATCGGCGTTCGTGCACTCCGCGAACAGGACCCGGACGACCGGCCCTGGCCGCTTGCGTTCGGTGGCCGCGGCGAAGGTTGCCGCGGCGACCTCGTCGGACGTGAATCCGGCGGCCGCGCCGCGACGGAGCAGCTCGGCCACGATCCCGGCCAGCGCCTCGGCCCCGCGCCGGCTGGGCGGCCGGTCGGCGACGATCGTCCCGGCCCCGTGTCGACTCGTGACGTAGCCGGCATCGGCCAGTCGTCGATAGACCGCCCGGATCGTGTTGGGGTTCACTCTCAGTGCGGCTCCAAGCTCCCGAACCGGGGAGAGACGCGAGCCGGGCAGGAGCCGACCGGAGTCGATCTGGTAGGTCAGCTGCCAGTAGATCTGGGTCGAGATCGGGACATCCGAGTCGCGCTCTACGTCCAGGCTGCTCCCCGACGGCGAGAGGCTCGGATGATCCGAAATTGTCACTTGACGTAGTCCACTAGTCCAATTAGGCTTCAACTTGGCCTAGCCAACTGTATCAAAGGTGGTGGTCCCGGTGGAAGGCTTCATCGTTCTCGCGATCGTGATCGGCCTGCTCGCGGCGTTCGGCCTCGCGGCGTTCCGCTTCAGCGTCGACTCGCGCGACACTCGCTGGACGATCCTGGGCTAACCCAACCGAACATCCCCGCACCGCCGCTCCCGGCGGTCGCACTCCTCGTCAGCCCGTGGTTGCGCAGGCCGCGGGCTGACGGATTCCCGGGGCGACCGCACCTGAACGCCCAGCCGCGCTCGCCCATTCATGGGGCTCGACGCCGGGATATCACCCCCGGTATTAGCGGACGCGCTTCCTGGCGTCTGGCTGACTGACCCACGCTCGAACCCGCCCGCCCGAGCGGCAAAGAGGCCCGAATCGGCCGTCCAAGCGCCCCGCTAGCATCAGCGGTGATAGTTCGGCGCACTTGGGGCGCGCTTCCTAGGCCGGGCCGGGCTGGCCCACCTCGCTGAGCGCCGCTCGGTAGATCGCGGCACCGTCGAGCCCCTGGCCGGGGGAGGTGAGGAGGGCCAGGTCGGCAACGAATACGCGCTCGAGTCGCGTGCCACAGGCCGCGTCGACGATCCTGACCGCCCGCGCCGCGCAACGGAGGTTCTGCCGCGTTTCGGGCCGGATCGGGTCGTCCCAGAACCAGCTGTCGCTCGCGAACATGGCCAGCCGCCAGCGCTGGGCCTCGAGGAGATCGAGGAACCGGGCGCGGCTCGCCGCGGCGACGCGGCTGCCCAGCCAGCGAGCCGCAAAGGCATCCGGCGACTCGACGCCCAACAGGACCTCGACGTAGGCGTCGCGCGCCGCGAGGCGGTCAGGACCACGGGACAGTGCCCGGAACGCCAGGTCGGTGGCAGCGTCGATCCCGGCCGCCAGGCGGTCGAGCGCCGCGCGGAGTGGCGCCTTCCAGCGACCGTCAGCAGCATCAGGGCATTCCCAGCCCCAGCGGGCGACGCCGTGATGGCAGCTCCATGACGTCCGCTCGACGATCCGGGTCGTGCGGAGCACCCGGCCAGGCGGCTCCAGCAGCGCCGTGCCGATGTTGACGACGTCGAAGCCGCGGTCTGGGACGGCTGGGCCGGGCGCGACGAGCCGCTGCAGGAAGAGGTCGCGGAACGGCTGATGGTGGCCGTACAGCTCGCCGTCCGTGGCGATGACTACGAGCCCGGTCTCGCCGTCGGGGAACGGCGTCCCGGCCAGGCGGGTGGCGACGCGCTCGCGCGCGAAGCGGTCCGCGTCGGCCGTCGCGCCGGGTTCGAACGAGACCGCGCTCGACAGCCCGGCGTCGTAGAACGCGACCGTGATCGACCGCCCGCCGCCCAGGTCGACGCGATACGGCCGCCGCGTATCCAGGTTGGTGTCGGCCGATTGCCACGGGGCGAGGATCGTATAGCGGACGCCTTCCTCGGCCAGCAGCCGGAGCGTCGCGAGATCGACCGCGGTCTCCGGCAGCCAGAGGCCCTCGGACGGGCGACCGAACCGGACGCTGAAGTCGCGCAGGCCCCAGCGGATCTCGGTTCGCCGGTCCGAGGCCGACGCGAGGGGCAGGATGGTGTGATGGAAGGCCTGGGCGATGGCGTTCCCGTGCCCGATTTCCGGGCCAGGCCAGCGATCCCCGGCGACGAACCCGGCGGCCGACGCCGGCGCATTCGTCACCAGCCACTCCTCGAGCGTGGGCCCCACGTCGTAGGAGATACGGGCGAGCGTGCCACGCTCGGTGTTGGGCCGGTAGCACTCCGCGTCGATCCGGGCATTCCAGTCGTGGAACGGGGCGGCGGCCGGATCCGCGGGAATCCGGCCGCTGAACGGGTCGACCCGCAGCGGCTGGTAGAAGTGGGCGTGGACGACGAGCCGGCCGCGGGACGTCATGCGTGCGCCGGGACGGCTGCGGCCTCCTCGGCGGCACGATCGCGGACGACGGTCACGGCCTGATCCACGCGGACCACGTGGCGCTCTCCGGCGGCCAGCCGAATGGGCCACGACAGCAGCAGGACGCTGCCCTGGTAGACGCGTTCGAAGCCCGATTCGGAATTGGAGATCGTCTCGATCGGCGCAAACCAGGCATCCCCGGCTCGACTCAGCGTCGAGGCCAGCGTGATGCCCAGGTCGTCGTTGCCCTGGCTGATCCGCGAAGTGCCGCTGATGGTGCCCGCGCTGTCGTGACGGATGCGCCCCTGGCCCGTGTCGTACCAGGCCGCGGGGTTGCCGCCGCCGCCCAGCATCGTCAGCGCCCACTCGACGCCGAGGCGCGCCTCGATCATGCCGCGTGATCGATTTTCGACGACGATCTCGAGGCCGAGTGTCGGCGCGATGCGGTCGCCACCCAGCGTGAGCGTCTTCTGCACCGTGACCCGCTGCGGCCCGCGGGCGCCGGCGACGACGCCGTCCCGTGTCGTGACGAGCCGGCCGCGGTCCAGCGCGACGACCTCGAACGGCGTATCGAGGAAATCGCCGAGCTCGACGGCCTTCGCCGCGCCGAATGCGTCCGGCGTCGCGTCGAGGGCGAGGAACCGGACAAGGCCGGAGCGCCGCTCGTACGGGTCGTAGTGGAGCAGCGCGGACAGGTTCGATTCCTTCGTCATGACGAGGTCGTGGATCGAGCCCGCGGCGCCATCGTGGTTCCCCTCGGCAGCGGCCGCGGCGGCTTCGGCTGCCTGCGCATCGAGGGCGAGCAGCTTCGCGTGGTAGGCCTCGGGCCGGCGGCGGAGGACCGCCGCGAGCGCGTGGCGCGGCGCGCGCAGGTCCCACGATCCGATGCCCGCGCCTTCGTCGAGCTTCACGACGACGACCTGGCCCGGATGGGTCAGCAGGACCTCGTCGCGGCCGTCGAGGTCGACGTCCCTCAGTTCGGTGGCCTCGCCGGCCCCTTCCGCGCTGTCGGCGATGTCCTCCGCTGCGATGAGGTGCTCGAACGTCGCCAGCCGCATGTGGCTGATGTAAATACCGCCGAACAGCCCGTGCCAGTAGCAGTCGTTCGACTGTCCGCGATACAGGTGGTCCGCGGCCATCTCGCGGGGCGCGCCGTCCGGCATGGCGGCGACCTTGGCGGACGTCCGCAGCATCTGCTTGTGCAGGTCGTTGATCTCGCGGTACTTCACCTGGAAGTTGCGCCAGAACCCGCCGCGCAGCCAGCGCGCCTCCGGCCGATGCTGGGTAACGGCGTCGTGCAGCACCGTCGCGAACACCGTCGCCTCGTCGGCAGGCAGCGCCCATTCGCCCATCTCGGCGTACGAGCTCGTCGGGACGTACACCCGGCCGATCGGCGCGTGGCGGTCCAGCCATTCCGACGGCGTCACGGTCGTGAGCCAGTCGGCGTTCGCCTCGAGCGCATCGAAAAACCGATCGACCCACCGACCACTGCCCCAGCAATGCTCCCAGGTCGTTGGCCAGGCGCCGAATTTCTCGCCGTCGTCGCCCATCGTGCCGACCCGGTTGCCGTCGGGCGTCGCGTGGTCGCGCAGGTAGCTGATCACGTCGTCCACTTCGCCGAACGGGATCCGGTAACGCAGTCCCTGTTCCGTGCCGAAGACCGTCAGCAGGCGGCCCTGGTCCTCAGTCGTATAGGCGCCCCACAGGTTGGCCTCGGGAATCGCGGCGGCGCGGAAATGCGCGTCGTCGAGGATCGTCCATTCGTACCCGGCGGCGACAAGCGACGTCGGCAGGTCCGGCTCCCAGACGCGCTCCGCCAGCCACGCGCCGCGCGGCCGCGCCCCGGCGAGTCGCTCGACTTCGCTCGCCATCCGTTGCAGCTGTCCCAGCCGGTCGCGCTCCGGCAGCGATGCGAGGACCGGCTCGTAATAGCCGCCGCCCAGCAGCTCGACCTGACCGCGCTTGACGAGGGTCCGCAGTTTGGCGAGGAATTCGGGTCGCTCCGCGCGGAGCCATTCGAGGAGCGCGCCGGTGTAATGCAGTGACAGGCGCACGCCGCGATGACGGTCCAGCGCGTCGATCATGGGCCGGTAGGCGTGGTCGTGGACGTCGGCGAAGACCCAGCCGAAGTTGCCGACCGGCTGGTGGTTGTGGATGGCCAGCGCCAGTGCGATGCGGGCCGTCATGTCCGCGCCGCTCGCCGCGGCTTCGACCCGCGGATCGCGATCAGCCGGCCTCCGTGACCAGCGGCATCTTGACCCGCGCCGGTTTCGTCGCCGGGACGCCGGCGGCCGGCAGGTAGAGCCACTCCGTGTACTCCTGGAGCATCCGCGTCGTCGAGAAACGCCACAGCGTCGTCGCCATCGACCGCCGCATCATCTCGACCCAGCCCGGTGGATAGCCCTTCGCGTTGCGCTCGTAGTAGCGCGGCACGATTTCGCTCTCGAGCAGGCGGTACAGGTCCATGGCGTCCGCCCAGTCCTGGGCCGCCTCGTCGGAATTGGAGTCGCGGCCGCCGATGGCCCAGCCGTTGTCGCCGGTCCAGCCCTCGTCCCACCAGCCATCGAGGACGCTGACGTTGACGACGCCGTTGGTCGCCGCTTTCATGCCACTGGTCCCCGACGCCTCGAGAGGCCGGCGCGGGTTGTTCAGCCAGATGTCGACGCCCTGGACGAGGAACCGCGCGATCCGCATGTCGTAGTCCTCGAGGATGAACACGCGGCCGCGGAGCTTGTCGGAGCGCGACCTGGCGAAGATCTCCTGGATCACCTGCTGGCCGGGCCGATCGGCCGGGTGGGCCTTGCCGGCGAACACGATCTGGACCGGGCGCGATTCGTCCCACACCAATCGCGCCAGGCGGTCGATGTCGCTGAAGATCATCCCGGCCCGCTTGTAGGTCGCAAACCGCCGGGCGAAACCGATCGTCAGCACCGTTGGGTCGAGCGCCTCGTCGAGCTTCTCGAGCACCGACGGCGCCTCGCCGTGCCGGGCGAACTGGCTTCGCAGACGGCCGCGGGCGAAGATCGACAGCTCGCGCTTCTGGCGCTGGTGCGCCTCCCACAGCTCGCGGGCGGGGATCTTGTCGATCCGCTCCCAGAAGCGCCGCGCGCCCGTCCCTTCGTCGAGGTCGTCGAGGTCGGCGTCGAGGAAGCGCTCGACGAGCTCCCGCATCGACGTGCCGATCCAGGTTGGGATGTGGACCCCGTTGGTGATGCCCAGGATCTTGCGGTCGCCCAGGATCGGCGCCCAGGTGCCATTGGCCGTCTGTGCGTGCAGCTTGCTCACGGCATTCGCGCCGCTCGTCAGGCGCAGGGAGAACGCCGTCATGTCGAACTGCGTCCGGTCGTCGTCGACCCCAAGGCCCAGCTCGAGCACCGTGTCGACGGGCACGCCGCCGGTGCCCGGCCGCCCGTCGCCGTTGAGTAGCGGCCCGGCGACGCGGCGGACGAGCTCGGCCTCGAAGCGCTCGTTGCCCGCCGAAACCGGGGTGTGGATCGTGAAGACGCTGTTGGAGCTGACTTGCCCCCATGCGTTGTCGAGTGACATCCCGGTCGCGACGAGCTCACGCGCTCGCTCCGCCAGGAGGAATGCAGAGTGGCCCTCGTTGAGATGCCATGCCGCCGGCGCAATGCCCAACGCGCGAATGGCGCGCACGCCGCCGACGCCCAGGACCAGCTCCTGGTGGAGCCGCATCTCGCGGCCGCGGACGTAGAGGATGTGGGTGATGGGCCGATCGGCCTCGTCGTTGTCCGGCACGTCAGTGTCGAGCAGCAGGACCGGCACGCGGCCCACCTGGGCGCACCAGACGGCAATCGTCAGGTCACGGCCCGGCAGCTGGACCTTCACCTGGAGCGGCTCGCCGTCCGCGCCCTGGACACGCGTCAGCGGCAGCCGCGACAGGTCGTAGTCGGGGTAGGCGTGCTCCTGGTGGCCGTCGGCGTCGATCGTCTGGCGGAAATAGCCCTTGCGATAGAGCAGCCCGACGCCGATCAACGGCAGCGCCATGTCGCTGGCCGACTTCATGTGGTCGCCGGCGAGGACACCAAGGCCGCCGGAATAGATGCCCAGCGACTCGTAGAAGCCGTACTCGGCGCAGAAGTACGCGACAGGCCCCTTCAGACTGCCGCCATGGCGGCGCTGGAACCAGTGGTCCGAGCCGTTCTCGACGTACCGGTCGAAATCCGCGAGGACGTCCTGGTATTCGGCCATGAAGGCCGGGTCCTCGAGCAGCGCGGACCACGACGGCAGGTTGGCGAGGACCGGGATCGGGTTGCGATGGCGGCCCCAGGCGGTCGCGTCGATCCGGCTGAAGAGGATCTTCGCCCGCGGGTGCCAGCTCCAGTAGAGGTTGTAGGCGAGCCGGCGGAGGCCCTCCAGTTGGGGTGGCAGTCGGAACGAGGTGCCCGGCATCGTGGGCACGCGAAGGGGGCTCATCGACGGCGATCATAGCGTCTCGATTTCCGGGCGTGAACCGGTTTAGCCGTGCGAGTCGCCAGCCGAATCGGTCGCCAATCCCTGGCAACCCATCGTCCTGCCCGGGCGGTCCCACGGGCCGTACCATCGCCGGATGCGCGTGACGATGATCGCGGCCGAATGTGAGCCGTGGGCCAAGACCGGCGGCCTGGCGGACGTCGTCGACGCCCTCGCCCGGGCGTTGGGCCGGCAACCCGCCGGGGTGGTCGACGGTCCCGTCGACGTCTTCCTGCCGCGCTACCGGAGCGTCGACGTGCCGCGCGACGCGATGACGACGGCGATCCGGGTGCCCGATGCGATGTCCGTCGACGGATCGACCGAGGTGACCATCGTCGACGTCGCGGCCGATGGCTACCGGCTCCGGCTGGTCGACCATCCGGCGGCGTTCGACCGGCCCGAGTTCTACGGCGACGCGTCCGGTGACTACCCCGACAACGCCTGGCGATTCGGGCTGTTCTGCCGCGCCGCGCTCGAGACCACGCGCGTCGAGGGACGCCCGGCCGAGGTGCTGAGCCTGCACGACTGGCACGCCGCGGCGGCGGCGATCTTTCGGGACCGCTGGTATCGCGACGATCCGGTCGTCGGCGGAACGGCGGCGCTCATGACGATCCACAACCTGGCCTTTCACGGCTGGGTGCCGCGGGACCGGCTGCGCGAGCTTGGGCTCGCGCCCGGCGACGCAGGGATCGCGACCGACGCCGACGGGCTCGACCTGTTGCGGACGGGAATCGAGCGGGCCGAGCTCGTCAACACCGTCAGCCCGGGGTTCGCCGCGGAGGCACTGACGCCCGACTACGGCATGGGCCTCGACGGCGTCCTCCGGGCGAAGGGCGACCGGTTCTTCGGGATCCTCAACGGCCTCGACGATGCGGTCTGGAATCCCGCCACGGACCCCGCGCTTGCGCGCCACTATTCCGCGGACGATCGAAGCGGCAAGGCCGACTGCCGGCGGAATCTGCTGGCGACCGTCGGGCTCGATCCGGACGACAGCGGACCGGTCCTCGGGATGATCGGCCGGCTCGACCCGCAGAAGGGATTCGACTTGCTGACGTCGGCGGCCAAGGGCCTCCTGTCCCGCGGCGCCCGCCTCGTGGTGCTGGGCAGCGGCGACGCCAAGCTCGTCAACGAGCTGCGGATCCTGGCGGAGCTGCGGCCCGACGCCATCGCGTTGATCGAGCGCTTCGACCGGACACTGGCCCGCAAGATCTACGCCGGAATCGACCTCTTCGTCATGCCGTCGCGCTTCGAGCCCTCCGGCCAGGGCCAGATGATCGCCCTGCGCTACGGCTCGCCGCCGATCGTTCGACGGACGGGTGGGCTGCGCGACACAGTCGTCGACGAGCTGACCGCGCCCGGTCGCGGCACGGGCTTCGCCTTCGACGACGCCACGCCCGATGCCCTGTTCGCCGCATGCGACGCCGCCATCTCCGCCTACGAGACCGGCGGCCCGGGCTGGGACGGGCTGGTGTCGCGCGGGATGGCCGTCGACTTCGACTGGACGACCGGATCCGCGCCGCGCTATGTCGAGGCGTTCGAGCGGGCCGTCGCGATCCGCCGTCGCGGCGAGGCGGCGCCCGCCCGCCCGCGCTCCTCGCACAAGACCAGTCGATCGTCGCGTCGCACCTAGCCGCTACAATCGGCCGCCCCAGCCCGCCGTGGAGAGTCGCGATGGCGAACCAGTTCGTCGTGCAGCTGAAGAACGAGCCCGGCGCGATGGCGACCCTCGCCGAAGCGCTGGCGGCGCGAGGGGTCGACCTGCGGGCGATCGGCGGCGGTGGCATCGGTGGATCGGGCCACGTCATCATGACGACGGCCGATGACGAGACGACGCGCCAGGTCCTCGACGACGGCGGCTACACGTACATCGAAGGCGAGTCGATTCTGGCCGAGGTCGACGACCGTCCAGGCGGCATGGCCCGGATCGCCCGGTCGCTCGCGGACGCCGGCGTCAACATCTACGGGCACCTGTTCCTTGGGCGCTGGGGCGACCGCGCGATGTTCGCGTTCGTCGTCGACGATCCGGACCTGGCCCGGCCGATCCTCGAGCGAAAGGCCTGACGGCCTCCCGGTCAGGAGGCGACGGGCCGCAGGGCGGATGCGGGTTCGGCCGGCTTGGTGGACCGCAAGAGTTCGTCGAGATCCGTCGGAGCGCGCTCGTCGAATGCCGCCGAGTCCGGGTCGTACCAACCGTTCGGGAGCTTCAACGGCGATGGCTGAGGCAACACGGCGCGACGCGGCACTGCACGATCTTCGGGTCGGCGGACGGATCGAATCGGGGCCATCGCGGGTCTCCTCGCCGGGCTGAAACGATACCAACAACGGCGCGTTATGACCAGCCCCAAACCATTAAAGATTCGCCATCTGGCGGGACCCCTTGAGCGTTAGGTGAGCCCACTCGAGGCCGTCGTGATCCTGGCAGCCGGCTTCGCCGCCGGGACGATCAACACGATCGTCGGATCGGGCTCGCTGCTGACGTTCCCGACGCTGCTCGCCCTGGGCTACCCGCCCGTCGTCGCGAACGTGTCGAACACCGTGGGCCTCGTCCCAGGCTCGATCAGTGGCGCGATCGGCTACCGGCGCGAGCTGCGCGGTCAGGTCCGCCGCCTCGTGCTGCTATCCGTCGTCGGTGCCGCGGGCGGACTGACCGGTGCGCTGCTGCTGCTGGCGCTGCCGGCGACGTCGTTCGAGCGGGTCGTGCCGTTCCTCGTCCTGGGAGCGTGCGCCCTCGTCGCGCTCCAGCCGCGGCTGTCGCGAACGGTGGCGAACCGCCGCTTGGCGACCGGGGGTGGTGCTCATCCGCTGCCGCTGCTGGGCGGCGTGTTCCTGACCGGGATCTACGGCGGCTATTTCGGGGCCGCGCAGGGCGTCATCCTGATCGCGCTGCTCGGCATCTTCCTGGCCGACGACATCCAGCGGCTCAACGGGCTCAAGAACGTCATCACGGCGGTGGTCAACGGCGTCGCGGGCGTTGTCTTCGTTCTGGTCGCGCCCGTCTCGTGGCCGCCGGCGCTGTTGCTGGCGGCCGGCGCCATCGTCGGCGGGCAGGTTGGCGCCGTGGTCGCGCGGCGACTGCCGCCCACTGCCTTGCGCGGCACGATCGTCGTCGTGGGCACGATCGTGGGACTGCGACTGCTGCTGGGCTGACATCGGGCGGCGCCGCGGGGCCGCGCCGGCAACAGAAAAGCCGAGGCCCGTCGGGCGGCCACGGTCGCAGCCGATGCTGCTACCTGGACCGACCGGCGGGCCTCGGCGTCACTGCGAGGTCCGGGTCGAAACGACCCTACTTGCCTCGCGCGACTCGCTTGGTGGCGCGGCGACGCGCAGTGGCGCGCGGCCGAGCCGTCTTGCGAGCGACCGACTTGCGCCGTGGGGCAGCCTTGCGGGCGGCCGGCTTGCGCGCGGTCTTCCGGACAGCCTTGCGGGCGACGGGCTTGCGAGCCGTCGATGCGCGACGCGCCGGCTTGCGGGCGACGGTCTTGCGAGCCGTCTTGCGAGCCTTCGGGCGAGCCGTCTTGCGACGAGCCGTCGACTTGCGCGCTGGCTTCGCGGGCGCCGCACCGGCGGCTACCGGCATGGCCATGACCTTGGCGCGAGCCGTGGTCTTGCGACGCGTCGTCTTCTTGCGGGCGACGGTCTTGCGAGCCGTCGTCTTGCTAGCCGCCGCACCAGCGCGTTTGCGCGGGCTCGACGTGGCCTTCCTGGCCTTTGCTGTCGCCATGAACAACCTCCCGATGCGATGAGCCGTTATGAGTACGGCGGTGCGTATATACATCGGTCAAAACAAATGACATATGGGACATAAGTACTGGTAGTACTCATTCGCGCATGTTCGGCGACGTCGCGTCGACGTGCGAATCAATGCCGCGCGATGGCATCGCGCTGTCGCCGCGCGCCGCGTCACGACGTCGGATCCGCGGCAGCGTGATGACGTCCCCGCGTAGACTTCGACGCGCGCGGGAGTAGCTCAGTTGGCAGAGCGTCAGCCTTCCAAGCTGAATGTCGCGGGTTCGATCCCCGTCTCCCGCTCCACCGCAGCGGCGCTGACAGCGCCTAGACGGACGCGATCGGAGAGGTCGCGGACGATGCCACCGGCGAAGGCTGGCGCAGTCCCGCCGCACGCAACCAGGCGATGAGCTGACGGTGGATCGCCGGCGCTCCGACGAGCGGCGCTACGGTGACGGGCCAGTCCATCGGGTGCAGCAGGAACGCATCGGTTTGCCAGCCGCCGAGCCCGCCGTGGCTGCCTACCAGCTCTTCGAACGCGGCGACCTCGTCGGTCCCGGGATCGAGCCTCGAGTTAAGGACCAGGTCACCGACATTCGGCATTCCGTCCAATCGGCGGAGGTCGCCCGCCGCGCTCGACTCAAAGGGCGCGAGCGGATCGTCGCCCTCGACGCGGTCGTCCTCGAGGAAGTGGCGCCCCGTCCGACCGATCGCGACCGCGCCGTGGCGGGCCGAACGGACCATCACAAACCCGACGCCGTCGTGGGTCGCCAGCGAGTCGACGAGGCGCGGATAGAGGGCGCTGATTTCCTCGAGCGTCAGGCGTTCGCGACTTGCGGTCAGGTACACGAGGGCGAGGTTGCCTGACGCGCACACGACCAGATCGGGCTGGCCCGGCGCCACTGCCGGCGACGAAACCTCCGCGCCCCGCGTTGGCACGCGGGCCCCGTCCTGCTCGTCGCGCCCGGGACCCAGCTCCACGATTCCGCCGCGCGATCGGCTCCGCAAGGCCCCGGCGATAAGCCGGCCGCCGATCCCGGCCGCGCGTCCGACCTCGGTGAGGAATGCGTTCACGGCGCCCCACGGCTCGACGGTCGAAGTCGCTGTCTGGATGTCCGGACGCCCGCCGATGAGATCGCGGATGACGGCCTCGATCGTCAGCCCGTATCGCTGGCGGAAGGTCGCTCCCTGGCTCTGGCCGTGATCTGACAGCACGACGAAGCGGTACGGCCGGGGCGCGTCGAGGGCGACCTTCTCGAGCGCGCCCAGGACACGGTCGACACCGTCGAGGGCGTCGAGCGATTCGCCTCGTTCCGGCCCGGCGTGATGGGCGATCTCGTCGTAGTCGACGAAATCCGCGTACATGACCGGGACACCACGCAAGATCCGTTCGATCAGCAGCGCCGATGTCACCTGGCGGAGGAAGACATTGGTCACCCCTCGCAGCAGCGGGTAGCTGCCGCCGCGCGGGATGCGCGGCTCAACGCCGGCGACCCGCTGACGGCGTGCCTGCCACAGCTCCTTGCCGGCCTCGCCCAGCGTCAGGAACAGGGCTCGGGCGAAGGCGAACGGGCTGATGAAGAAATAGAACCAGCTGCGGGTCGGGCCCAGTGCCGTGCCTCGCTGCGACAGCCGCGACATGGTGAGGATGCTCTCCGACGCGCCACCGGAGACCAGGTTGCCGATGCTGCTGCCGTTGCCGGCCAGGAGGCCGTTGCCGGTCGTCAGGCGGGCCTCGATTTCGGCCGCGTCAGCCGGCCTGTTGGAAACCATCAGCCGGCCGCTCGACTTCTCGTACCACCGAAACGCCGGGATGCCGTCATTCGATCCCAGCAGGATGCCGGCCTGGCTGGCCGACGTCTGTGACGGCAGCTGACACCGCCACGGGGTGAGCTCATGGCTCGAGCTCCGAATCCAGCGGGACATCGTCGGCACGCGTCCGGCCCGGATCTGGTTCACGAGGACCGGCTCGCTGAGCCCGTCGATCTGGACGATGACGACGCCGGGAACGTCGGTCGACGGCGCGCCTTCGCGGATGAGCAGGCGGATCAGGTGACCGAAGTACGACTCGTCCTCGCCGAGGTCGATGAACCAGCTGATGGCGGTGTTGACGACGGCGAACACGACCGCGGTCTCGACGGCGGCGGACATGTCCGACAGCCGGATGCCCGGCACGACCGACGCGACGACGAGGACCACGACGAACTGAAGGGCGGTGGCGAGGATGCCGACGGTGATGATGCCCAGCGGGACCGCCAGGGCCAGTACGACCGGTCGAAGAAGGGCGTTGATGAGGGCGATCAGGACGACAGCCGCCAGGATGCTCGGGACGCCGGCCGCGGCGATTCCGGGCACGACATAGATGGCGACTGCGAACGCAACGTACGCGACGATCGTCGTCAGGACCAGGCGGCGCAGGAGCGCCCGACGGCCGAGCCGCCACGTCCGCACCAGCCGCAGCTGGAGGCCATAGAACGCCATGAGACGGCGGAGCGAATGGCGCACGCCTCGAGTCTAGGGTCCCTCGCGCGCTCCCGAGCGTCGTGGCCCTAACCAGGCGATGCCGTACCTCCCGGTGGGGTGATGAGGACCGTCGTGGACGGATGCGTCCTGGCGACGCGGGCGGCAAACTCGATGGGCGGCTCGGTCAGCCTGCCCGGTCGGACACGCCCCAGGCCGAACGGCCACAGCGTTCCCCAGTGAATCGGGACCGCGCACCGCGGCCGCAGCAACCCGACGGCTTGGGCGGCCCGCCGCGGGTCGAGGTGACCGGGCCCCAGGTTGGGACCCCAGCCCCAGACCGGTAGCAGGGCCACATCGAGGCCCGGTCCCAGGTCCGCCATGCCGGCGAACAGATTCGTGTCGCCGGCGAAATAGATCCGCCTGCCGGCCGCCTCCAGGAGATAGCCGACGGCCGCGGCGCGAGGTCCGAAGGGCGGTCGCCAGCCACCGTGGACGGCCGTCGTGGCGGTGATGCGCAGTGGCCCGATCGCGATAGCCTCGCCGGCGGCCAGCTCGTCCACCTCGGCCAAACCGGCCTGCCGGACGATCCGGCCGGCGCCGCGCGGGACGACGAGCCTGACCGCCGGACCCAGCAACCGCAGCGACGGCAGGTCGAAATGGTCGAGGTGGAGATGGCTGACCACCACCACATCGATGCGCGCGTAGAGGCCTGGGTCGACCGGCGACACGACCCGCCGCAACAGCGCCAGGCGGTCGAACAGGACCGGGTCAGTCAGGATCCGCACTCCGGCCAGCTCGATGAGGACCGTCGAGTGACCGAGGAATGTCAGCCGTAGTGGCGATTCCATCGCGTTAGTGTCCTGCCCCCGGCGGGTGGCTGGCCTCGCGCCGGATCAGCCGGCGGACGGGCGGGGTCCGGTGGGCTGCCGGCGGTCACGATCTGACGCCCGACGCCGGGTCGGGTACGATTCCCGCCAGGCAAACGCGGCACGACCGGGGTCGGATGCCGTGGCGGAATGCGGCGATCGGGCCGAGGGGCGACGGTCGAGAAGGGTTCCGCCCGCGGCGAAACCGTCCATCTGACGTACGGTCATGGTACGGCTGGCGGATGCCCCCGTCTCTTCACCCGCGGCATGATCCGGTCGGCCATGGCAGAGCAGCCCGTCACACGCTTCCGCCGGCTCCTTCGCCCGCTGGTCGCGCGCGCCCCCCGGCGCCCCCGCTTCATGCTCCTTTCGGTCCTCCTCCTGGCCATCGCGGT
>Ga0070697_100001955_pt1 | contig 15783 bp, 17 predicted proteins | sample KBSK1501metaG_FD_65475 | JGI IMG/M metagenome (GOLD analysis project Ga0070697, IMG submission 65475) | Corn, switchgrass and miscanthus rhizosphere microbial communities from Kellogg Biological Station, Michigan, USA - KBS K1-50-1 metaG | ecosystem: Host-associated > Plants > Roots >...
CGGTTCAAGCCGGGCACCAACGAAAAAGCCTGGCTGTTCACGATCATGACCAACGTCTTTCGCAACCGGCTCCGGCAGCGGCCCGCCCCGGAGGACCCGATCGATCAGCCGGGCGCCGATTTCTCGATTTACGAGCAGATGCGCCGCGAGGGCCTGCCGGTCCACCTGATGTCGCCCGAGGAGATCATCGTCGACCGGGGCTTCGGTGGCGAGGTCAAACGCGCCCTGGAGGAGCTACCCGTCCCGATGCGAATGGTGGTGGTGCTGGTCGATGTCGAGGACTTCTCCTACAAAGAAGTCGCCTCGATCCTGGGGATCAAGATCGGGACCGTGATGTCCCGCCTGCACCGCGGCCGTCAGGCGCTGCAGAAGAAATTGTGGGAATATTCAGGACGGCCCAGGACACCGTCGCTGGCCGTGGGAGCGCGCTGATGGGAGATCACTGCGAACAAACGATGCGGCGGCTCTCAACCTACATTGACCGCGAGCTGAGCGAAGCCGAGGTCCGCAAGGTCAAGGCGCATCTGGACGACTGCCCGCCCTGCGAGCAGGTCTTCGACTTCCAGGCGGAGATGAAGCGGCTGGTCCGCAAGGAATGCTGCACCGACGACGCCCCCGTGCGCCTGCGCGCCTGGGTCCGTCAGCTCGCGACCGAGAAACCTAAGCCGGCAAAATGATCCTCGACCTTGGCCTGGCGTTCCTCGCCGGCCTGTTGTCGTTCGCGTCCACCTGCGTACTGCCGCTGGTTCCCGCGTACGTCACCTACATGGGGGCGGCCGCGGCGGGAACCGAGACCACGGTTGGGCAGCAGCTCAAGGTGCTGGGCAAGGCGGCGCTCTTCGTCGCGGGATTCGCGACGGCCTTCGTCGCCCTGGGCGCGTCGTTCGGCTTGATCGGCGCGGACCTCAAGGCCTACCGGCCACTCCTGCTGGAGATATCGGGCGCGGCGCTGGTCGTCATCGGCATCGCGCTGCTGACACTCGGCCGGATTCCCGGGCTCATGGGTGAGAAGCGCTTCGATATCGCCCATCGGCTCCCGCGCGCGCCCTGGGCATCGTATGTGATTGGTCTCGCGTTCGCGATCGGCTGGACGCCGTGCGTCGGCCCGATTCTCGCCGCCATCCTTCTCCGAGCCGGCAGCACCGGAACGGCGGCACAGGGGGCGTTGCTGCTCGCGGTCTATTCCGCCGGCCTCGGCCTCCCCTTCCTGATCGCAGCCGGCCTATCCGGGATCCTGACCCGCTCGCTCGCCCGCGTACGGGGCGCCTATGCCGTGCTGAACGCGGTGGCGGCGATCTTCCTGATCGGCATGGGCGTGCTGATCTTTTCCAACCGGCTCACCGTGTTCAACGATTTCTTCCCGGTGGTCGCCGTGACCACGCCCTTCGATTCGCACTTCGAGAGCAACAACCCGACGCCAGCGCCGCATGGTCCGGTGCAGGTCGGCAAGCCGGCGCCCGACTTCACGCTCAAGGACGTCGACGGCCACGCCGTCGCCCTCTCGGCGCTCAAGGGCAAGCCGGTGCTGATCAATTTCTGGGCAACCTGGTGCCTCCCTTGTCGTGACGAGCTGCCCCTGATCCGCGATGCCTACCTGGCCCATCGAGCCGAGGGGCTGACCGTCGTCGCCATCGACTTCGGCGACGAATCCGCCAGCACGGTACAGTCCTTCTGGAAATCGATGAACCTGCAGCCGGCCCCGGTGCTGGATCCGAACGGCGTGGCGAGCCGCAATTACGGAGTCGCCTTGAGCAGTAGTGGGCTGCCTGTCAGCGTCCTCGTGGCGCGCGACGGTACGGTAAGCAGTTATGAACCGTTCCCGCTGACGAAGGATTACCTCGACCCGGCATTGCAGAAAATCCTCTCGTGACGCAGCCGGCCGAGATCGGGAGCTGGTCAGGCGGCGGCCTGTGGCGCTACCGCGCCGATCTCGCGATTCGCGGCGACCCCGTGACGCTGGGCGAGGGTGCGACGCCGATCGTGTCCTACGAGAAGCTTCGGCTGAAGCTCGAAGGCATCTCCCCAACCGGATCGTTTAAGGACCGCGGGGCCGCCACGGTGATCACCGCGGCGCGGGCGGCCGGGGCCCGCACGGTCGTCGAGGACTCCTCGGGCAATGCCGGCACCGCGATTGCCGCCTACGCCGCCGCCGCCGGCATCAAGGCGCGGATCTTCGCACCCGATGACATCGTGGCGGTGAAAGCCCGCGCGATCCAGGTGCTCGGGGCGGAGCTGATCAAAGTGTCGGGACCGCGATCCGCCGTCACCCAGGCGGCGCTGACCGCGAGCCGAGAAGCGTACGACGCCGGCCACGCCCGCGACGACGCGTTCCTCGAGGGGACCAAGACGATCGCCTATGAATTATTCGAGGAGGTGGGTGAGAAGCTGACCGATGTGGTCACCCCGGTCGGGCAGGGCACGGTGCTGATAGGACTGGCGATGGGATTCGCCGACCTGGTATCGGCCGGACGGATGGAGCGGGCACCCCGGCTTCATGGCGTGCAAACTGAGGCGTGCGCGCCGCTGGTGCGCGGAGCCACCATCGGGCGCCCGGCGCCGGTGGTCCCGCAACCCTCGATCGCGGACGGCATCCGGATCCCGGAGCCGACCCGCGCGGAGCGAAGTTATGCCGCGGTTCGCTACAGCGGCGGACGCTGGATCGCGGTGTCGGAGGACGCGATCGAGCGCGCCTGGCGCCAGGCTGCGGCGGTCGGGCTGCTGATGGAGCCGACCTCAGCGGCTGCGATCGCCGGCGCTCGGGTGTTGCACCTTCCGCCTGGGGCGGTCCTGATCATCACCGGCTCCGGGATGAAGGCGATCGATCGTTACTGAGCGCCGGCGGGCCCGAGCCAGCGTCTCTGGGTCGTAGGCAAGCGCTAGCCGGGCGCCCCAGAGGTCGACGTGATAGCCGGGCAGTCGCCGTCGTCCTTCGCGCGGCATGTCGAGGTCGGGCAGCGACTTGACCTCGAGGGCGCGACGCGGGATCGCCTTGCTGAGCGCCCAGGCGAGGAGTCGCTCGGGGTCGGAACTGACGACCTTCCCGTACCAGCCCGGTCCGAAGCGCGCGTGCTCCAGATAAACGAGCGGGGCCAGCCAGAGCCCACCGGCCGCCGCGTGCCGGAATCCGTCCGCGCGCCGAGCGAAGGCTCGCGGGGTCTCAGGCGGCACGAACGAGGAACCGGCCGGGGTCGACGTCATCCAAGGGAAGACGAGGCTGGCGGCCGGCGAGCAGGTCGACCACCAGTTCACCCGTGATCGGCGCCAGCAGGATGCCCTCCCGGAAATGGCCTGCCGCGATCACCGACCCTTGCCATCCTGGAATCCGACCGATGAGTGGACGTCCGTCCGCCGTCCCGGGCCGCAGCCCGGCCCAGGCGGCGGTAAAGGTGGCATCCGCCAGGCGTGGCACAAGACGTGGCGCCAAGGCCAGGAGCCCGGCGACGCCGGCGGCCGTGGGACGCGCATCGTAGCCCGCCTCTTCGAGGGTGGTTCCCACATAGGCGGTCCCGTCGGCCTTGGTCAGCATGTAGCCCTCGAAAGAACTGACGGCATGCCGAAGGGTGGTCCCGATGGTCCGCAACGCGACCATCTGTCCACGCACGGGTCGAATCGGGATCGGCACATGGAACGTCTGCGACCAGGAGGACGCCCAGGCGCCATTCGCGATTACGACCTCGCCGGCATGAAGACGCTCGTCGCCAATCGCGACGCCAACCACCCGGTCGCCCTCGGTCAGCAGGCGGTCGACCCCGGTGCCTTCTCGCACGGTCGCCCCCAGGTCGACCGCGGTTCGCGCCAGTGCTTGGGCGAAGGCCAGCGGCATCAACTGGTAATCGTTTGGATAGTGGAGCGCGCCGCGAACGTCGGGATTCAGGCTCGGCTCGAGGTCGAGCGCGGCCGTGCGATCGAGCCAGGCGACGGCGACCCCGTGGTCGGCTTGCCAGGCGCGGTGGGCGCGCAACGACGGCTCCTCCTCGGCATGAAGCGCAAGGTGCAGCAGCGGCAACGACCGATAGCCGACATCCATGCCGGTGCGCTCCCGCAGCTCCGCCGTCACCGCCGGGAACAGGCGGGCGCTCTCGGCCTCGAGCGCGGTTAGCGCCGTCGGGGTGCGACGGTCCGGATTGATCTGAATCATGCCGGCGGACGCCCCGGTCGCCCCGCCGCCGACCTGGCCGCGATCGACCACGGTGACCCGGACTCCGGCTTTCGCCAGCTGGTAGGCGATCGAGGTGCCGATCGCCCCGGCGCCGATGACGATCACATCCGGGCTCACATGCCGGATGTTATCTAGTCGGCGAGGCGGCGCAGCCTCAGGTCTTCACTGGCGCGCGCTTCCTGGTAGAGGGCGCAGGTCGCCACCTTTCCGAGGCAAGGCGGGGTCGGCCACTTCATCACGCCGTGGAAGCGGTGGACCTTCCGGTCGACGTGGCAGTCGGCCTGGAAGACCCGTAGAAAGGCCTGCCGCTTTCGTAGGATTTGCTCGAGATAGGGACAATGCATAGGACGGAAAGGTGATACTACAAGACTAACACGGCGCTGGTCCCGTGCCTCTTGCAGACGCGCTCTTCTAGCCAGACAACGCAGGGTCCACAGGCTTCCAGCCCACTGCCACCGACCCGTTACACTCAGGCCTGGCGCATGCTCGGATCGGGATCTTATACGTAACCTCTATGCGGGAGACTGGATTTTGGCGATCCCCTTCCATGCTGTCCTGGTGGCGACGGCGCCGAAATTCGTCCCCGCCCGGTGGCGACAAGCAACGACGTCTGGTCTTTGTTCTCGGTGGCGGTGGGAGCCGGGGCGCATGCAGCGTCGGGGTGCTCAAGGCGCTGCTCGAGGCGGGGATCATCCCGGACGGCCTCGTGGGATGCAGCTCGGGAGCCTTCAACGCGGTGGCGCTCGCGGCCAAACCCGACCTGGAGACGATTGCCCAGCTCGCCCAGGTGTGGCGGTCGATCCGCAACCGCGATCTCTTCGATCGCAACCCGCTCCGGATGGCCTACCGGTACGTGCGAAGCCGCAACAGCTTCTTCGATAGTCGCTACCTGCGAACGCTGGCCGCAATGAACCTGCCGGCGACCTTCGAGCAGCTGGTTCTCCCGTGCGCCGTGATCGCGACCAACCTGACCCGAGCTCGGAAGGAGATCTTCACCACGGGTAGCGTGCCGGATGCGGTGGCCGCCTCGTCCGCCATTCCGGGCCTCTTCAATCCCTACCGCATCGGCGATGAGGAGTTCGTCGACGGCGCGGTAGCGGAGAATGTCGGCCTGCCGGAAGCGATCCAGCTTGGGGCCACCCACATCGTCGCCATCGACAACAGTACCTCCAACCCGCGAATTCCACCGAACCACACCCTGACCGGCATCCTGGCCCAGAGCATCCAGATCATGCTGGGTCAGCGGATGCTCGAGGAATATCAGCGATACTCGGGCCAAGCCGAGATTGCGCTGCTGTTCCCTAATGTCGAATTCGGCACGGCCGGGACCGATTTCAGCCAGTGCGATCGCCTGATCGACGAAGCCTACGCCCGCACCAAAGGGTTCCTCGCGGCCGGCGGCCTCGATGCCCGCGGGCGGCTCGAACCTGGCATCCACTACATGTTGCCGATCCGGCACCCGTCGGTCATTTCCCTGGCTCAGTGACGGTCGGCACGCAAACGCCCGGCCGCGGGGGGCGGTTGGTCCGATGGATCTGGCCCCTCGGGCTCCTGGTGATTGCCTGGCTGATCGCACCGCTCCGTGCCGGGGCGACCTATCCCGGCATGCCGTGCATCGCGCGGGCCGACACCGTATTCAGCCTCGCCTCCTACACGCTCCTCTTCATTCCGACGGCTGCCATCTTGCTGGTCCTCAGCCGGCGTCTGATTCCCGCGGCGATCCGGCGGGGGCTGCGGGCCTGGACCGCCGGCCTCATCGCGCTCGGCGTCGCGGTGGCCGTGGTCTTTGTGGCGTTCGCCGGCATCTCGGCGGATCGGCGGCCCCAGCGAACCGGCGATCAGGCGATCGCCTGCCCTACCTTTGGTGCCGGACTCCAAGTGCTCCACTGCTGGCAAAGTGGCAGCACGATCGAGGTGAATGTCTCGGGTCAGCGGCCGCTCGACGTGGCGGGCATCGAAAAAATGGCCGCGGCGCTGGCCGCCGCCAAGCAGGATGCCGCGCTCTACGAAGCCTTCGTGCTCGATACCACGGATCCGAGCGTGGCCGCCTACTCCAACGCCCGCCTCTTCGTCCTGCAGCGCCCGGGGCTGACCGACTTCGCCGACCTCTGCCTTGCCGAACGCCAGGCGAAACTGATCGAGGTGCAGACCCATAGGATCGGCTTTTATCGCTATAGCGCGCAGCAGTCCCCTCCGGTCAACGCCTTCTTTCTCCGCGACACCAGCAGCAGTGGCGAAGTTGGCTACGAGGTGATCGACTTCCTCCACGGTTCGACCACCCTGCCTTACGTCCGTCCCGCCGATCTGCAGCCGGCCGAGTCCGCCTATCTCGACCGGGTCACGAACGCCACGACGACCTTGAACCAGGACCTCGATCGCGAGACGCAGCGACCGTCGCCACCCGGCTCACTGGCTGCGATGCGCGAGGACTTCACGCGGCTCACCGCCGACCTGGTCAACGCCCCACCGCGGCTCATCCTCTACCGCGACACCCGCGTCAAACGCTTCCTCGAGAACTACGACCTGATCCTCAGCGCCGAGGAGAGCGCGGCCCAGGGGAACAGCAGCCAGGCGATCCATTCGAGCGCCTACGAGGATCATCGTCGCCACTTTTACCAGGAAGCGCGCGTCGCGCGGCTGATCGGCTACCTCTATCTTCAGGAGCCCGGCCAGGCCTTTACCGATGACCAGCTCTCGACCGTGAACTGGGCCGTCTTCTAGGCGACGAGTGGCATCGCCGGCGCCCGCACTTCGTCGCGCAGGATCTTCTTGATGGTCTCAATCCAGCGCGTGTCGCCGTGATCGGCGCGCCAGAGCCAGTACTCGCTGCCCCAGAACAGGACCGTGGTAAATCCGGCGTCCTTGAGATTCTCGAAGATGCCGCGGATCGCCTTCGGGCTGGTGCTCTTGGGGTTGGCATAGTTGAGGTCCGACGACTCCCACGGCTCGGCTTGCGCCTCGGTAATCCACGCCTGCTTTCCCTGCTTGTGGGCCAGGTCACGAACGCGCGCGAGCCGGTCTGGCCAGTCGCTATCGGCGTTACTCATGTGGTCTTGCCCCAGGAACTGGTAGCCGATGGCGGTGTAGACGTCGAGGCCGAGCACATCACCCCGACCGAGAACGGATAGCCCGTCGCGCTCGGCGCTGTCGGCATCGAAACCCAGCCACTGGCGAAAGTCGAATCCCTGGCGGGCGGAGGCCTGATCGAAGAGCAGGTTGAAATGACTGAAGGCATTGACGATGACAGGCCGGTGATGAGCGTCCAGCTGGCGAACGCTGATGATTTCGTCGCGGAGGAACTCGGCGTCGATCCAGAGTCGCTGGGGGCCGGCGCGGTTGAAGGGCTCGTTCTCGACCTGCCAGGCGATCAGCGCCGGGTTGTCTCGATAACGAAGCACCGTGTCCGCCACGAATGACAGCGCCGCATCCCGAAAGCTGCTGTCAGACGCAACATCCTCGCCCTGGCGGAGACCGTCGACCGGCATCGCGGACGCTGGGATGAAGAACTCTGGCCAGCCGAGCGCCTTCATGCCGACCGTGAGGGCGATCGGTTGATGGGACTTCCGGGCCTCGCTCATCAGCCAGTCCAACTGGTCATAGCCCTCACGGTCGACCTGATCCCAGTAGGTGCTGAGCCGGATGACGCGGAAATGCAGCGCCTCCAGCCGCTTGAAGGCGGTCTGGTAGTCGAGCCCAAGGTAGGCGGCGCGGAGCGGACTGAAACTGATGCCGACCTGCACCGGAGCCGGGATGCCGTGCGCCTTCGCCGTCGCCGGCATGAGGAGGTGGAGCGGCGCCACCGCCAGGAAGGGGATCAGCAAGGCGATGGCCAGCACCTGTACCCGCCGCCGCGCTGCCAGCGACCGGATCCTGGGTAGGGTCATGACTGAACCGGCCGGCGCGGGCCAAAGCCGTTGCTGATGTCACGGCCGCCTAAGTGATTTCTTGCGCGTGCCGGTGGATGTAAAAATCTGGCGACGGTTCACGTAGGATGGGCCGATGACGATCGCGCACGCGCAAGACCTCGCAGCAAAGCTCAGGAGTGGCCGCATGTTGCTCGGCGGTCACCGCGGAAACCCCGATGAGTGTCCGGAGAACACCATGGCATCTTTTCGATCCGCCATTGAGCTCGGCGTCGATGTGATCGAGCTCGACGTCCACCGCTCCGAGGACGGCGACCTGCCCGTGATCCACGATCACCTGCTCGACCGGACCACCAACGGAAGTGGGCTCGTCCGGGACCACACGCTGGCCGAGCTGAAGCGCTTCGACGCCGGCAGCTGGAAGGATCCGCGATTTGCGGGTGAGCGGATTCCCTCGCTCGATGAGGTGCTGACCCTGGCGAAGGGACGCGTTGGCGTCGCCATCGAGATCAAGAACCTGCCGCTGCCCTACCCGGGCATCGAGGATGCGGTCGTCCAAACCGTGAGAGAGACTGGGATGGTCGGGGACGTCGTCGTGATTTCCTTCGACCACCGGTCGATCAAGCGGATCGGCGAGCTCGAGCCGCTGATCTTGACCGGCGTGCTCGAGGCCGCGCGGCCCGTCGACATCCTGCGCGTCATGGACGACGCCGGAGCCGATGTCTTCTGTCCGCACTGGGCCTCGATCGAACCCGACACCGCGCTGGAACTGCACGTCGCGGGCAAACTGATCGGCGTCTGGACGGTCGACGACGCCGTTTCGCTGGCCTGGTCGAAGGCGCTGCCGGCGAACGCGATCTACACGAACAAGCCGCGCACCATCCGGCCCTAGCTCGATGAACCTCGAGCGGGACTGGCCGTTGTTCGGGCTATGGGTCCAGACGCCACGACTCACGCTGAGCTATCCGACCGACGCCGACCTCGGCACGCTGAACGCGCTCGTCAATCAGGGAATTCACGATCCAAGCGTCATGCCCTTCGATACTCCCTGGACGGACGAGCCGCCGGAGGTCCGGCCCCAACATTCGCTCCAGTTCTACTGGGGAATGCGAGCCAACTGGAAGCCGACGAACTGGCACCTGACGATGATGGTCAAGGAGGGCGATGTGGTCGTCGGAGCGCAGGCGATGCTCGCGACCGACTTCGCTGTGAAGCGACAGGTCGGCACCGGATCATGGGTGGGACAGGGCCACCAGGGCCGCGGCATCGGCAAAGAGATGCGCGCCGCCATTCTGCACCTGGCCTTCGCGGGGCTCGGCGCTAAGCGCGCGACCAGCGGCGCCTTCGAGGACAACGCCGCATCGCTCGCGGTCTCGCGCGCCCTCGGCTACGTCGAGAACGGTGATGACATCGGTGCCCCGCGCGGCACGCCCGTGCGCCAGATCAGGCTGCTCCTGACGCGTGAGGCATGGGAGAAGAAGCGTCGCGACGACATCCAGATCCATGGATTGGAGACGTGCCTGCCGATGTTCGGCGTCGACCAGAAAAGCGGCTAACGACTACTTGAAGGCGCCGAGGCCGGTGATTTCCTCGCCGATGGCGAGCATGTGGATCTCGCTCGTCCCTTCATAGGTAAGGACCGTCTCGAGGTTGTTCATGTGACGCATCACGGGATACTCGAGGCTGATGCCGTTGGCGCCGAGGATGGTGCGCGCCTCGCGCGCGATCCGCAGCGCCTCGCGCACATTGTTCAGCTTGGCCATCGAGATCTGCGTGGCCGTCGCCTTGCCCTGGTCCTTGAGGCGACCGAGCTGCAAGGCCAGCAACTGGCCCTTTGTGATCTCGGTCAGCATGTTGACCAATTTCTCCTGCGTCAGCTGATAGCCGGCGATCGGACGATCGAATTGGACGCGCGCCTTCGCATACTCGAGCGCACTGCGATAGCAGGCGATGGCGGCGCCGAGCGCGCCCCAAACGATTCCATAGCGGGCCTCGTTGAGGCACGATAGCGGCGCCTTGAGACCCTGGGCACCGGGCAGCTCGTTGCGCGCCGGAACACGCACGTCGTCGAGGATCAGCTCCGAGGTGACCGAGGCGCGCATCGAGAGCTTGTGATGGATCTCGCGCGCCTGGAAGCCTTTCGTGCCCGTCTCCACCAGGAAGCCACGAATGCCGTCATCGGTCCGGGCCCACACGATGGCCAGGTGGGCCACGTTGCCGTTTGTGATCCAGCGCTTGGTGCCGTTGATCACCCAGTCGTCACCATCGCGGCGGGCCCGGGTCGTCATGCCGGCCGGGTTCGAGCCAAACTCTGGCTCGGTCAAGCCGAAACACCCGATCACCTCACCCCGGGCCATGAACGGCAGCCACCGCTGCTTCTGTTCATCGGAGCCATAGCGATGGATCGGAAACATGCAGAGCGATCCCTGTACCGAGACGAAGCTGCGCAGCCCACTGTCGCCGCGCTCCAGTTCTTGGCAGGCGAGCCCATACATGACGTTGCTCATGCCGGCCGCCCCGTAGCCCTGCAGGTGCATGCCGAAGACGCCGAGATGGGCGAGATCCGGCACGATCTCCATGGGGAACGACGCCCGCTCGTAATGATCGGCCACGATCGGAAGGAAACGGTCGTCGACGAAGCGGCTCACGGTCGACCGGACGAGTCGCTCCTCCTCCGTCAGGAGATCATCGACGCGATAGAAATCGATCGTCTCAGACAACGCGAGCTCATTCTACGGTCGCCTCATGGACGCCACCTATCATTGGAAGAGCGTGCATGGAAAACCCGCTCTCTCTGTGGCACTTCTACTTTCGCAACAAACGCAAGGTGCTCCCGGTTATCGGGATCCTGGCGCTGGCGATCCTGGGCGTCGTCGTCACCGACTCGCTGCTCGCCTCCGCCCGTGAGACGGCCTACGCCACCTACGGCAGCTATCAGAAGCTGATCCTGGTCGCCCCCCGGGCGACACGCGACCAAGACCTGGCCAATCCTCTCGCGGATTCCCTCACCCAGCTCCGCGACGTCCAGCTCAAGGTCGATAACCTCGACGGACCTGGCGGCCTCTCCGACTACTACGATGCCGTGATTGCGCTTCCGGCGCGGGTCCGGGCGCAGCTGCCGGCGGTACAGCAGCTCCAGGTCGACGCGGGTAATGCCCGGTACTATGCGGCGCGCCTTCGGGGCGATCTGGTTCCGCTCGGCGACCTGATCGTCCGGGTGCAGCGGCTGCAGGCGGAGCAGCAATCCTTCGAGCAGCTGGTCCAGCAATTGGCCCAGAATCCCAGCGATCCGCGAGCGCTGATCACCTACCTGCAGCAGCATCAGAGCTGGCTGCAGTCGGTGCTGCCTGATAGCGCCCAGCTGGGGCGACTGCAGACCGCCGTCTCGAATGCGTCATCCGATGCCGCGGGCCTGCAGCAGTCGTTGCAGGCGATCGGACGCGATACCGCGAATCTCAATGCCACCGGGCAGAGCGTGGCTGACATCCCGATCCCGCCGTCGCCGAGCGCCACGATCGATCAGTTCAAGGGCGCCCTCGACCGCCTGACCTCGAGCCTCGGGGCGATCCAGGAACCACAGCCGGGCCTGGACAAGCTGCTGAGCGACAGCGAACGCATCCCCGGTACCGCCTTCGTCAAGCGCGACGCCTACTCCAACCTCGACATCAATCTCCTCGCCGGCAACGCCCAGTTCGACCTCTACGGGTTTGACCAGCCGGGCATGGGGCAGCTGCTGGCCCTCTACGGCGACCGAGTGGTGGCCGGTCGTTTGCCCGCGGCCAATGCCAACGAGATCGCCGTCTCGGAGGAAATCGCCCGGTCACGTCACGTCTGGGTCGGCGGCCAGCTAGGTAACGCGCTGGACGAGCTGGACCGGCTGCCCGACACCTTTACCGTGGTTGGCATCATTCAAGGACCGACGCGATTGGGCGTGATTCCACTCGACTACATGACCGAGCACTATCTCTTCGAGCGGCGGTACCAGGGCCTGGTCGTCGTGCCGCAGCCCGGGCACGAGCAGGCCGTTCACGACCAGCTGCAGAAGCTGGCCGCTGGCACCGCCTTCCGCCTCTTCGATTGGCCGTACATCAAGTCCAAGATCGACAGCCTGATCGCGAACCTCGACGCCATCAACACCTTTTTGATCCTGCTGGTCACGATCGTGCTCTCGCTGGTCGTCGGCCTGCTGAACAACCTTTTCTTCCGGCAGCGGATGAACGAGTTCGGTCTGCTGGCCGCGCTCGGCTACAGCCGCTGGGGCCTGATCATGCGGGTCGCCTGGGAGTCGCTCGGCGTCACCCTCGCCGCCTGGCTCATCGGGGTCGGCCTCGGCGTCGCTGTGCTCAGCTGGTTCAACGTGACCTTCATCGTGCCGCACGGGCTCCTGATGAACGTCTTCGATTGGAACGTGCTGGCCTTACACACGCTGCCCATCCCGCTGATGGTGTTCGCGTTCGGCATGGGCACCGTCGCCTGGCAGCTGCTGCGCCTGGATCCCATCTCCATCATCGAGCGGAGAGACTGATGCTGAGCGGTCAAGACCTCGGGCTCGACTACCGAACCGGCACCAGTGTCGCCCACGCGGTCGATACCGTCTCCCTGTCGGTCGACCAGGGCAGCTTTGTCGGGTTAATCGGACCCTCCGGTTCGGGAAAGAGTTCGCTGATGTACTTGCTATCCGGACTCAAGCGCCCCACCCGTGGGACGGTGGCCTTCAATGGCCAGGACTATCAACAGATTTCGACACCGGGCCTGATGCAGCTGCGCCGGCAGCGCTTTGGATTCGTGTTTCAGCAGCACTTCCTGATCAACTATTTGACGTCGCTCGAGAACGTGATGGTGGGTGCCATCAAGCGCAATCACGAGGTCGTCGCCCACGCGCAGGAGCTGCTGCGCCGCGTGGGCTTGGGCGACAAGCTGCGCCAGCGGCCCTACCAGCTCTCGATCGGCGAGCGGCAGCGGGTGGCGGTTGCGCGTGCTCTGGTGCACCGGCCGGCCATCGTGTTCGCGGACGAGCCGACCGCCTCCCTCGACCAGGCGACCGGCCGCGAGGTGATCGATCTGCTGGTCGATTACCGCACCCGAGCCGGCGGGAGCGTCGTCGTGGTCACCCACGACCCGGCGATGCTGACCGGCGCCGACCGCGTCCTGCAGATGCGGGACGGGCGCCTTAGCGTGGCCTAGGCGGCGCTTCCGGCCAGTCCGAGGGCGGCCGCGTTCCCCTTCATGGCGTCGATGACCATCTGGATGTGTGGGTCGAGCTCGACGCCGAGCTGCTCGGCCCCGGTGAAGATCTGCTCGCGGTGGACGCCGCGGGCAAAGGCTTTGTCTTTGAACTTCTTCTTGACCGACTGGACGTCGACGTCGGCGACCGCCTTGCTCGGCCGAACCAGGGCGACCGCCGCCACGAAGCCCACCAGCTCGTCGACGGCGTACAGTACCTTCTGCATCGGCGTCGTCCGCGGCGCGTTCGCGTAGTCGGCATGGGAGAGGACGCCGTACCAGATCTCCTCGGGCCAGCCCCGCTCTTTCAGGATTTCGGCGCCCTTGATGGCGTGCTCTCCAACCTCTGGGTAGCGCTCATAGTCGAAATCGTGAAGCAGGCCGGTGATCCCCCAGACCTCCGGGTCGCCGCCGTACCTCGGCGCGTAGTGGCGCATGGCTGATTCCACCCCGAGCCCGTGCCGGACCAGATGGGGGCTCTTGGTGAACTCGTTGAGGGTCGCCCAGGCCTCCGCCCGGCTGCTCGGCATTGGTGGTCGAGTGTAACAGGGCCCCTGTTGGGCCCTTTGGGCTATTGACGGCCTTGCGGCGACAACCTACGCTCATGCGTAGGAGGTTTGGTTTCCATGGCACGCCATCTCCACCACTGGCTCGAAATGGTGGAAGCGTTGTTGATCATCGGGATCCTGCTTGCCATTGCCTGGGTAACGTGGCAGGCGCTGACGCAGGCGTACTCCCCGGTCTTCAACCTCTTCAACAAGTTCTGAGCTGACGGCCAGGCTGGGCGCGGACCCCTACCTATAATCGTCGGCGGGGGTGTAGCTCAGTGGTAGAGCACCTGCCTTTTAAGCAGGGTGTCGAGAGTTCGATCCTCTCCGCCCCTATTCCAGTTGTTGTAGGGATTCGGCTGAGGTGTCTCATTGGAGCTTCGGCTGATGTGTCTCACAGCTTCGGGTGATGTGTCCCACTTACTTCGGTTGATGTGTCTCACTTTCCCGCATGAGGGAAATGAGCGTGACTGAGCAGCGGTACGACGCGGTGCTTGGCGTGATATCAGAAGGGCGGACCGTGATGGAGGTGGCCGGTCAATTTGGGGTCAGCCGGCGGACCCTGCACCGTTGGCTGGCGCGCTACGAGGCCGACGGCCTCGAGGGGTTGCCCGACCACTCCCATCGGCCGGAGCGGTGTCCGCACCAGATGACTGCTGAGATCGAAGTCATGGTGCTCGAGCTGCGTCGGTCGCACCGGTACTGGGGGGCGCGCCGGCTGGCCCTGGAGTTAGCGCGCAAGCAGGTCACGCCGGTCCCGTCGAAGTCGTCGGTCTACCGCTGTCTGGTGCGCGCTGGGGTCATCGAGCCGGACAGGCGGCACCGGCGGAAGGAGATCTGGAAACGCTGGGAGCGCGGCGGCCCGATGGAGCTTTGGCAGATGGATGTCGTGGGCGGCTTCTTGCTGGCCGACGGCACCTCAGCCAAGGCCCTGACCGGCATCGATGACCACTCGCGGTTCTGCGTCTCGGCGCGGCTGATGCCGCGGGAACGCACGCAGCTCGTCTGCGATGGCTTCCTGGCCGCGCTGCGGGCCCATGGCGTGCCGCAGCAGGTTCTCACCGACAACGGCAAGGTGTTCACCGGCAAGTACGCCCGGCCGCCGGTCGACGTGCTCTTCGATCGGCTCTACCGCGAAAACGGCATCGACCATTTGCTGACCCAACCACGCTCGCCGACGACGACCGGGAAAATCGAGCGCTTTCACCGGACGCTGCGCATTGAGTTCGACACTCGGCGGCCGTTCACGAGCCTGCCGGTGGCACAGCAGGCGCTCGACGAGTGGGTGACGTACTACAACACCCAACGGCCGCACCAGGCGGTCGGTGATGCCGCGCCCGTCACGCGCTTCCACGCCGCGGCCCGGACGGTCGAGGCGCCGGCGCCCCGGCCGGATCGCACGCGGCCCGAACGCGGCGGCGAGCACTGGGTCACGCGCAAGGTTACCGTGAACGGCGTGGTTTGCGTGGGCTACCAGCAGGTGTGCATCGGCCAGAGCTACGTCGGCAGCGCCTGCGATGTGCTGGTCACCGACGGGACCCTGCAGTTCTGGGTGGGCGACGAATTGGTGAAAACCGTGGCCCGGGAAACCAGAGGAGAGATCCGGAAGAAGCACGCCGATGGAACCGCACCACGTCGGGGCCGAGCCGCATCAAAATGAGACACATCAACCGAATCGGGTCTGCGACAGATCAACCGAAGCTGTTCACCCCTAATTCCAACCGGAACTCCTCACCCCTAATTCCAATTCAGAGACACACTCTGCCTGCTCAAGAACCTGAGCTGCACGGCTGCCACACACTATGATGTCGGCGCCGTGAAACTACCTTACCGAGCGCCCAGCATGCCGCCCGAGGGCGACGCGAGGCGCGGATACCAGCCCCTCTTGGAGGAGTTGTTTGACCTGTACCCAGGGCTCGTTCGCGGGGAACCGGCGGTCCGAATCCGTGATGGTTATCGACAGGTCACCTTCCTCGCACATGGTTGGTAT
>Ga0070697_100001958_pt1 | contig 15771 bp, 13 predicted proteins | sample KBSK1501metaG_FD_65475 | JGI IMG/M metagenome (GOLD analysis project Ga0070697, IMG submission 65475) | Corn, switchgrass and miscanthus rhizosphere microbial communities from Kellogg Biological Station, Michigan, USA - KBS K1-50-1 metaG | ecosystem: Host-associated > Plants > Roots >...
AAAATATCCAATCTCTTAATGATATGCAATTTGCCCTGACCGAGTTAAAAGAGCAAGAAACTTGGTTAAGAAATTATCACAGCAAGATGCTCCAGATGGTAGTGCATAAGATTGACGCTAATGGGAAGGCACTGAGATCTTTGCGAAGGAAGGGTCTTAAGGTAGGCAAGCTAAATCTTGTTGGAAACAGGAATTATAATTCTTTTACTTATAACCAATCAGGTTTCAAGATAGAACGCCATGGTAATGCCGACTTGCTCTGGCTATCAAAGATTGGCTATATTCAAATCAGATTACACAGAAATGTTAGCAGCATAAAACAGATCACAATTGCTAGGAAAATCAACAGATGGTATGCAATATGCTGTTCAATTGTCAAACCCATATTCAAGTTTATTAATCCAAGTAAAAGTGTCGGTATTGATACTGGCATTACTAATTTCGCTTATGATTCAGATAATCGTTGCATAAAAAACCCTCTGTATCTAAATAAGATGCTTAAGCCTTTGGCACGTGCTAACCGCAGACTATCTCGCAGGAAGAAGGGTGATCAAAACTGGAAAAAAGCCAAGACTCACTTACAGATATTGCATGAAAGGATCAGAGACAAAAGGCTAGACTTTTTGCATAAAACATCTAATTATTACTCGAGCAAATATGACATCATCTTCCTTGAACGAATACATACAATAAACATGGTCAAAAATCATCATCTTGCAAGACACATCCTTGACTCTGGATGGCGTATTTTCAAAAGATTATTGGACTATAAAGCAAAGACGCTATTAGAAGTGCCTTCTGGCTATACCTCGATTGATTGTTCAAAATGTGGTAACAAAGTACCAAAGTCTCTGGCAATACGAATTCACAAATGTGATGGGTGCGGACTTGTAATTGATAGAGATTACAATGCAAGTCTAAACATCAAGCAAAGAGGCTTGCAGCTACTCATGGTACATGAGGAAGTTACGCCTGCAGAGATTCTATGTGGGTCTGTGAAGCAGGAACAAACTATTGGGATAAGCAATAGTAGTGCACATAAATTTTTGAGCGCCGAAATTACAGTATGATAGACTTTAATGGAGTTAGCTTCCATTGGCTTGGACACGACGGCTTTAGGATAATAGCCAGCGACAAGACCATCTACACGGACCCGTACCAGCTTTCAAAAGCGCAGCATTACAGGAATGATGCCGACATTGTCTTTATTTCGCACAACCATTTTGACCACCTAAGCCTGGACGACCTTAAGCACGTAGTAGCCAAAAAGAGCACTATAGTGGCTGCCAAGGAATGCATCGAGCAGCTAAAGGCCACGGGTGCGGCAGAAGTAAAAGGAGTTGCGCCCGGCGACAGATTGACGGTCCAGGGCCTGCCTGTAGAAGTGATAGCAGCTTACAACACCAACAAGAAGTTCCATCCGAAGGCAGACGGCAAAGTCGGGTTTGTAATTACCGCGGGCAACATGCGCATATACCACACGGGCGACGCCGACGACATTCCTGAAATGAACGCAGCCAAGCCTGATATCGCGCTTGTGCCTGTGTCTGGCACGTATGTCATGACGGCAGAAGAAGCTGCCAGCGCAGTCAATCAAAAAATAAGACCAAAGAAATTAGCAATCCCGATGCACTATGGGTCAATTGTGGGAAGTGAAAGTGATGCGAAGAAGTTCAAGGAACTGGTCGAAGTATGTCCTGTCCAGATCCTGAATAGAGAGTAATACGCTATATTTTTGGAGGATATTAACATTCTGAATATGTAGTTTAGAAAACTACTACCGATGCTCCTCAATTTTGCAGAACAAAAGGTGGCCTTACGCTTTATGGGGTTATCCTCTTTGGATCCCCTAGGTAACCGCCTTCAATTAACTTCTCGAGCTTCCCTTGGAGGTTTTTGAGAGTACTCAGCTCAGCTTCAGTTAATGACTCCTTGCTAATAATCTTTAGGTTCAGCCGAAGGATTTCAAGGAGCACTGGGACCAGAGCTTCCCTCCAGTAGCCCGGCGGAAGCTTGTAATAATATTGATTAGCCTCAACTGCAACATCCATCTCCGACCTATAAGCGGGGCTCCGTTTCATATGTAGCCAGCCAAGAAATACTGCCAATGGAGTAACGGTGCTAACAATGAAAAATGCCCAAATACTGAAAGAAGGAAATACGGCCTGCAGATCTGGATATCTAGTAATGGCAAGATAGTAAACCGTTACCATCGTATTTACAGATGCAATAATGAATGAGAGGTAAGTAACGTAACCCATTCTAAAGTAATACCAAGACCTGAAAGCCAATTTCTTTCGTTGCACGTAATATGAGAATTCTTCTGCGAAATATATAACTATTGGATGTCCTATGGGCTAATCTGTCATTCTTTTAGACTGAAATGAACACACACATGGATTATACCTGTTGCTAATGCTTGTTACTAGAGGCACTTTTCCTTTATCTCGGAATTCTGTGGTTTTGCAGACTGGTGAGCGAATATGAACAAATAAGAAAATCTTTACGGCAGAATAGGGATTTTTTTTCAAAAATTTTGCATTGCGAACATTGGTAATCCTGCAACGTTTCAATACATGCATAACACGGAGGAATGAAGACGTGAGCTACAAATACTGCAGGCTTTACAACCACATCTCCTACAGAGTATATGCTCTAATAATGTATCATAGAAGGGACATCGTACTCAACCCTTCTTCAGAAATACCTTTTCGTTCTGATTCTCAGCTTGTAAATACAATGCAATTACATGATTATGGCCTCCAAGCGTCATGAAGATTTGGGTTTTTTTATGAGTTAAATAGTAATGGAAGACATATAGGTGATGCCTTATGGGATATGGTAATAGTGATAGGTACTATTGATATTAATTCAGTTTCAACAATTCTTACCCTACGATATGATCCTTCCAACAAGCCTATCCGAAAGCCATTGTTGGCGGCAGAATTCAAACCGCAATATAATGGGCGGGATCTCGAGTCAAGGATTTCAACTCTTATTCAAGAGGACCTGATTCAGGCGTACGAACGATCAAAATTTCAGCGTACTATACTTTCCTTAAGTGGTGGTGTAGATTCCAGACTCACACTAGCAATGTTAAGGCAATTCTTGCCATCTGTTAAGGTCACCTGTGTCAGTGTAGGTTTCGGTAGCACAGATGATGAAGTAAACGAAGCAAAGGAATTCGCTCGCGTTTATGACTGCGACTTTCATGAACTGATGCTCGACGATATTCTTACGGAACTGCCAAAGTTAGTCCACATGGTGCGTGTACCACGATGGAATCTCTATCATTATTACACTTTCGAATACGCTAGGCGCAAATCGAATGTTTTTTACACAGGCGATGGCGGCGATGAACTATTCGCGGGTTACACCTTCAGGTACAGCAAATTCATGTCGCTTTATCGCAGGAATATGAACTGGAGAGATACATCCAAATTATATTTGTCATGCCATGAAAGGGATTGGGTTCCCGATCAAGAGAAAATGTTTGGGGAAGCAATGGATTTCTCTTGGGAACGGATATATACTCTCATAAAACGCAATTTCGAGAATGATCTCGACCCGTTAGACCAGGTCTTTCTCGCGGATTTCAATGGAAAACTCCTCTTCGATTGGTTGCCAACAAATGAGGTTTTTGCGAGGAACTTAGGTATTGAAATTCGGTCTTTGTTCTTAAGTGATAAGATGATCAAATTTGCGTTTCGCTTGCCATGGGAAAGCAAATATGATCCAATTACACAAACCGGAAAAATACCCCTTAGATCGATCTTGAATAAACAAAAGGGAGTGAATAATTCTAACGATTTAAGAAAGAAGGGGTTCTCCGTAGGATTGGACTTTATGTGGAACAAGAATGCACGCCAGATTACAACGAAATACCTGTCTAAAGACTCGGAAATTGTAAAGAATAAACTCATCAATCCAGAGTGGATGGTATCTACGATCCAAAGCCTTCGGGACGGAAGGTCCCTTGATCAGCGATACATAAACAAGATGTTCTCACTACTGGCATTAGAAGTATGGTATAGGCTATTCGTAAGTCAAACAATGAAACCAAATGAAAAACTGTAGATCGATTCTGTCGTAGGTGAAAATCTATAAGGCTTTATTAAAGATTTAACTAATAGGACCATATTGGGCTATTCTCGGGACTTCTATTGGACACTAGTTACAGTCAAAAATGGGGAAAAAACGATTTCCCAATCCATTGAATCGATATTGCGACAATCTATCAAACCATCCCTAATATGCATAGTTGACGATGGTTCCCAAGATGCTACTCCTAAAATAATAACGAAGATGGAGGATTCTAATCCCAACCTTATTCACACAATAACCCTGGAAGACAAAGGATATGACATAAGAAGGATCGTTCATAACTGGAACACAGCGTGCGATTATGTTAAGAATAATAGGAAAGAATACGACTACTTGCTTGTCACAAGTGATGATGTTGTTTTTCCAAGTGATTACGCCGAAAGATTGATCGAAAAAATGGATCATGATCCAAAGCTTGCTGTAGCATCAGGGAGCAGAGGATTGGAACAATCAGACGACACGTCACTTCCTGAAGGTGCAGGAAGACTTATCCGATTGTCTTTTTTCAAGGAGATCGGCTACCGGCATCCTCCTTATTATGGCTATGAGGCTTGGATCGTATACAAAGCGCTGCAGCTCGGATATGGCGTAAAGAAGTTGCAGGAGCTAAAATACGAACATATGAGAACTTTTGGAGTAGGTCACAACTTTATAGAGTATGGTCCTGCAATGCGCTGTTTAGGATATCATCCACTATTCGTTTTTGCCCGTGTAGCTAGAAATATCCTAACAGGCAAGACGGGTATATCAAAAAATGCAAGTGTACGAATGCTTTGTGATTATTTATTTCAGTCGAAATGGAAAAACGATCAATACTTTCAATACTTTGATCCTGATGTCAGAGCATTTGTGAGAAATATGCAGAAAGAACGATTATTGAGTAAACTAAGCATGAAAATCTAGTTTTTAAGGAAGAATTATCGTCGTCTCCTTAACACATTCTAGCTGAAACTCAGAATAGGTATCAAGTCGTTTGAAACACCGACAAGAATTGATATCAAATAAAGAACAGTTTGATCCGAAACAGTATTGTTCAAAAATAGAGTATCAACAGTCAGGACGTTAAACGAGCTTACAACAAGGAGCAGTGCCGATAGGAAACAGCCTTCATTCGATTTATTGCATATCCGCGAAGATTCACTTTTGTTAAACGGTTATATCCTTCCTTTATTGCAATACTGCTCACAACAATTGAAGTATCTAGTTACAGGTGGGTATGGATTCGTGGGGTCCCATCTAGTTGAAGACTTGGTGGCTGATGGACATGAGGTAACAGTACTTGATAATCTTAGTAATGGGAGCCTAAGTAATCTTGAGTCTATCAAACAAAACATAACGGGTCATATTTCGAATATAGAACACCTGCGGACGAATTATTTTGTAGACAGGTTTGATGGAATATTCCATCTGGCAACGGCTCCTAGATCTTCTAGTCTTAAGGATCCAATTCAAGATATAGAAACAAATTGTAAAGGCATGATCTCAGTACTGGAAATGGCTAAGAGTCATAATGCTAAAGTAGTCTTTACTAGCAATTCAGGAATATATGGCTCCAAGAGTGAAGGCAGTCCCATAGACGAGATGTGCATTAATAATCCTACAACCCCATATGATGCAAATAAACTTGTAAGCGAATATTATTGCAGGATCTATCACACTCTTTATTCTGTCCGCAGTACAGTGATTCGCTTGGCTACTGTTTATGGCGAACGCCAAAAAGTTAATGAAAAATTGAATTGGCGGCCTTTGGTTGCAACACTCGTAAAAAATGTATTAAATGATGAACAAGTTATTATTGATGGAGACGGAGAACAGACTCGCGACCTAATCTATGTCAGAGATGCAGTTCAAGGAATCAGAAGTGCAATGGAAAGCTCTATCGATGACGCAGATATCTTTCTTCTTTCTACAAATAGAGAAACCTCGGTAAATCAAGTCCTGCACACTATTGAGGAAGTAGCTGGCAAAAAAGTAAGCGCACGACATGGTCATCCTATTCCAGGTGATATACGACGAATGCGATATAGTTACGCGAAGGCAAAAACAAAACTGGGCTTCGAACCCAAGTACACAGTTATCGAGGGAGTCAAAAGAATTGTCAGCTTTGCTCAAACGTCAAAGGACTGATTTGGCTTTTCAGCCCTAAAATGCGAACTTGTTGCAATAGGATTTTTTATATTGTTCATACATTTCTATGTAGTGTGTTTAACATGTCATGACTCAAGATTCGAATCAGTGAAATTGATCCGAAGGCATAGCTTGAACAATATGCCGTGAAAAATTGCGGCATAAAATCGCAACCAATATATCGTTATTGAAAGCTTTCGTATGAAAGGCATACTAAAATTGCGAATATGTGTCTACGATAACCTTGCCAATAATGCATACATAGTTACAAAAATGTTGCGGAATATGGGGTATGATGCTGAACTCGGGCTAAACCCCGAAGACACTTTCCCAATGAGTCAACCATTTTGGGAAGATCTTGACTTAGAGATGGAAATGGATCAATCTTCCAATTCATCAATTGAATTCTGGTTAGCATTTGAAAAAGAAAAGGGATGGAAGAGGCCGAGCTGGGTGCGATACATAGGAAGTTCAAATCCATCAACACAGACCATGTTAAAAAATAATCTGGGCACAGCATGCCTTCATCCCCTAAAGACTCTAGGCGCAATTTCTAGGTCTCAGGGAGGCTTCTACGATGCTGTGCATGCAATACTTAACATTAGAAAAGCAAATGACCTATCTCATTATGATCTTATTATAGCCTATGGGTTAGGACCATCGCTAGCATTGTTGGCGGGAAAAAAATACATTTCTATCCCTTATGGCGGGGATTTGCTTTCTTTTCCGTTTCAACAGAATCATTCAAACTGGGTATTACGCGCCCGGGCCAACTTACAGAGAAAAGCGTACCAAAAATCAGAATTAATTCTTGTGGCAATGCCAGATTTTGTCAATGCGCTTAAGCAAATAGGGGCTCCCAATAATTGGGAATATTATGCATATCCCATTGATATTGCAAAGTACCACCCACTGGAAAATCAGCATCTAGATGATCTAGTAGACTCGGAAACCGCAAAAAGAGCCCGCGACAAGATAATCCTATTGATGCCCTCCCGTCTAGATTTTGAAACGAAAGGTAGTGATAAAGCAATCAAGGCTTTTGGAAAATTATTAAAACAGAGATCAGATGTTTTTCTCGTACTGATGAATTGGGGTTCCGACATTGCTAAGACGCAAAGGCTTGCGTCAGACCTTAGAATTGAAGAACATATTTATTTTCATCCGTATGTGGTTAGCAAACCTAGACTGATCAGATTCATTAACTCTTCAGATTTAGTCCTTGACCAGTTTGGCACTGTGGTTGGAGGTGCTTATGGCACAACAACTATCGAAACAATGGCTTGCGCAAAACCTCTCATTACACACATAGATTGGGAAAAATACGCTGGGATTTTTTCTAGAAAGCCTCCTGTAATGTCTGCCTTTACAGAAGAAGAAATACTAGAGGCCATGATCTTACTTTGCCGCAATAATGAGGCAAGAGAAAAGCTTGGAAATGATGCCAAAGAGTGGATTATTGAGAATCATAGTAACAAGAATTTATCCAAAATTTTGAAATTCATGATCTCGTAGGTGATCGTTGTGACAATTACTAATTCAAAGGTATTATAATGGGACACAATTCAAACGATTATGTAAATTGAAGGTTGTAATTCTAGGTGCGGCAGGATTCGTTGGCAGAAACTTGCTTGCGGGATTACATGATACCGATTTGACGATATCGTCTGCTGATATTGCCGATATGAATTCAAATGTTACGCACAACAGGGTAGACATAACGAATCTAGACAGTGTTAAGAGAGTGATTGAAGGAACTGATGTTGTTGTGCACCTAGCTGTTCACCAGCTCATGGCGTCATTTAAAGACATCCTTATGAACGCAAATGTTAACATAATGGGAACTTTGAACATACTTGAGGCGGCACGACTAACAAATGTGAAAAAGCTAATTTTCACTTCTGCGTCATCAATCGTTGGGACGATTAATCGTAGTCCGGTGGATGAGAAGCACCCATGCATCCCTAAAACTCCATACGGCGTTACGAAGCTTGCTGCAGAGCATTATCTACGATTATACCAAGAACTTTACAATCTCGATTATCTTACATTTAGGTTCTTCAATATCTATGGTCCATACCAGGCGGAGGGATTAATACCTCTTCTTTACAAGAAGTTGACGTCAAATCAGCCAATTGATGTTTTCGGCGGTGGTAACCAGATTAGGGATTACGTATTCATTAAAGACATTGTCCCATTCTTCTACAAGGCTATTAAAGAAGATTCAATAAGAAATATGGTAGTCAATTTGGGGACTGGTGCAGGCAGGAGTGTTCTCGAGGTAGTAAATATTGCATCGAAGATTTTAGGGATCAAACCCACAATCAATTTTAAACCACGGAGAGATGGCGAAATTGATGATTACGTTGCAGATGTAGATCGCTTGAAGTTACTTTTTGGAACCGTTCCATCTACTACTCTGGAGGAAGGATTACAGAAAACGTTTAACTGGTTAAGATCTTTCGGCTAACTAGGCAGCCATCTATTTGATTTGAGGTATTATTTAGATCCACACATGTCTTCAGACTGCTGCGTCATTATGCAAGGCTATGGTGACAAGAAAAACGTGTCGCGATTCTTGAGTAGAAATCGATTTATATCGATCGCAATATTCGACACTAGATGAATTGAAAAAAAATCAGCCTCCAACATCGAATTCTAAAAGAGGTGAATCAAGGAAACTTGAGAGGCTTCGAGAAGATCTCCGAAAACTTCATGAAAGTCTTAGAGAAGAAATGCTTCAAAAGTGGCAAAGAGTCTTACCCTTTGATGAAATTTTGTTTGATAGGTGGGAGAAATCACGCTTTGTTAATGCGGGAATAAATTCGAGCATATACCATAATAGCTATATTTATGGCGATGTGAGAATTGGCCGAGATACTTGGGTCGGACCATATACTCTGCTAGATGGTAGCGGGGGTAAGCTTACTATAGGAAATTTCTGCAGCGTCAGTACTGGAGTTCAAGTTTACACCCATAATACAGTACGGTGGTCTTTAAGCGGCGGAAAATCTCCAAAGCAAACTGGACCTGTCGAAATAGGGAATGCATGCTATTTGGGTCCATATTCTTTGGTAACAGCGGGTGTAGAAATTGGAAATCAATCTCTTGTTGGCGCGTTCACTTTGGTGAACAAGAATGTCCCTGCAGGCTCTATTGTATTTGGAATACCCGGTAGGATAGTTGGCAAAGTTAAGACTAAGGGCAGTACCGTAGACCTAGTCTATTCAAATTGAGTTCTAATGCCTTTGTTTTAGGAACTCTTGGATTGAGTCTATGACATATTTCTGGTCATCGAATGAAAGCTCTCCGTGCAATGGCAGTGTCAACACATTTTCAAATGCTAACGTTGAATTAACCAACTCCTCATACTTTGCATCTTTGTAGCTTTGTTGTAAATGTAATGCGTAGGTACCTATTTGGGCTTCGACATTTCTTTGCAAGAGGTATTGCTTCAAACTATCTCGCAAGCCTCTTTTCTTGACGAATGTACAATATGACTGGAATGTATGGGTCGTGCCGTTTCTCACGAAGGGAGGTGTTATTCCATCTACACTAGAAAGTAGTTTTGTATAATTTGCTGCAGCCTTCAGCCTAGCGCTCAATATTTTTCCAATTTTTGATAATTGAACCAATCCAATTGCTCCAAGGATGTTATTAAAAAGATAGTTGGATCCCGGATAAATCTGGGTTGTCCTACTACTATCTGTGAATCCAAAGTGCTTGTAGGCCATCGCCTTCTCAGCTAATTTGTCGTCATTTGTAACGAGCATTCCGCCTTCACCCGTTGTGATTATCTTTCTTGGATGCAGGCTAAAGCAGGTAAGATCTGCTTGTGAGCCTACTTTCTTGCCATCAACCTCCGCACCGACCGTACAGGCTGCATCCTCGATTATGTGGAATCCATGTTTCTGCTGCATCTCTTTTAGCGGCTTCATATCTACCGGATTTCCGAAAAGGGATACAGGCATTATTGCTTTGGTTCTCTTTGAAATCGCTTTTTTAACAGCGTCAGGATTCAAGTTATAAGTTTCAAGGTCGATATCGACCAGAACAGGCTTCGCGCCCACGATCATGACTACATTTCCAGTTGCCGGATGAGTAAAATCAGGAACAATAACTTCGTCTCCTGGCCCGATTTCCAACACTCTAAGAGCTAGCTCCATAGCTCTGGTGCAAGACGTCGTTGCAAGCGCGTGTCTTACATTTAGATAATCAGCAAAAGCACGTTCAAATTTCTTGGTATAATCACCCTCAGTGAGAAACTTACTCGCAAAAACTTCTTTAACTGCTTGCACTTCCTCATCACCAAGATTTGGTCGCATGAGGTATATCCTACTTCTTTCACTTGCCATGACGTAAGCGTATATCTGACTATTAATTAAACCTTCAAGTAGTATTTATTTTTGAAGCCCCATGAGTTAATTTATGTGTCACTAAAACCTGAGTCAATAGTCTGGGATCGTACATGTTTCAATTCGACTAATGCGAAGGTGCCATGATATGATCTAATCCAATTTCCATTACGTTAATTTAAATATCTCTAGATGCGAGTTTCGCAATAATACCGATGCGCATACTTATTTTGGGCAATATGGCTAATGATGGATATGCCGTAGCCAAGGAGCTCCGAAAAATGAATGTCGATGTTGATCTGGCTGTAAATACATCAGATTTTGGAATGGCATTGCCCGAGTGGGAGGATGCGAACTTCAACGGTCCAATAGATCCGTACGCTATAGATCCGACTATTATGAATAAGAAATGGAACCCTCCTGAATGGATTCGTTACTTTGATTTTCTGAACAGAGCTCCCCTTAGAGCGAGGAATCTCATGGCTAAAATTGGAGTTAGAATCGATCTTATTAAACTTATGCGTGAATACGACATAGTGGAAGCACACGTTCCTTTTTATATTTACTCCCAATTTTCTGGCGTACCATACGTCGTATATGATGCAGGTGCCATTCGTTTCTTTACGTACCGAAATGGCATGTATGACAGGCTTTCTAGGCGCGGTTACAAGAAGGCAGGAAGCATCATGATTACAAACCCAGACACATTTGAAATAATTGACGGCTTGCAGTACATTGATCAGCAAAAGGTTTACGCCGTTCCTTTTGCAATTGATCCCGAAAAATACAAACCATCCAGCGCCCTTGAATTGCGTGAAAAATATGCGACCAAAGATGATCTTCTTCTATTTTGTCCGGCCAGACAAATTTGGAGGGAAAAAGGAAATGACAAAATGATAAGGGCATTTGCAAAGTTTCTCAAAGCTGTTCCTAATTCTAAATTCATTATGGTTGCGTGGAGCATAGATGAAGAGAATAGCAAAGAACTCGTAAATTCTCTTGGAATATCAGACAAGGTCAGCTGGATAAAACCAGTTCCGAAGAATCAACTTATACAGTATTACAATGCAGCGGACGTTATTCTCGACCAGTTTGTTCTAGGCAGCTGGGGTACAAGTACACCAGAAGCCATGTCATGTGGAAAGCCTGTACTTATGTTTTACAAAAAGAATTTCATTATACGCGCATTTGGGGAAGAGCCACCAATCCTAAATTCTTTTACAGAGGAGGAGATCTATTCTAACCTAATGAGGCTAGCACAAGACAAAGATTTTCGTATAGATATGGGACAGAAAAGCAGAGAATGGATAATTAGAACGCATTCTTCGAGGGTAGTTAGTTCCAGACACCTTCAAATCCTGAATGAGTGCATTTGATTTATTCAGCAGCGCTATAAGTATCCAGCAATGCTAAATAAGCCGGAGCCTGACCTTGCCATACATGCCAAATGAGGCGCCCTATATCCCCAACGAATATTGGATTAAAGAGGGCGTAAATTACGAGGACAAATTCAAGCACAACAAGATATTTGAATTGCAGGAAACCATGCTAATAGATTATCTGAAAAGTATACAGTTTGGAGATGTTCTGGAGATCGGATGTGGTTTCGGACGGATAACTCGTCTGTTGCTGTCAAATTTTCCGAGCATTCGAACGTACTCTGCTGTAGATTTATCACCAAATCAAATACAAAAAGCAAAAGAATACATAAAATCAGTAAAGACTAGAGTAAATGTAGAATTCATTACATGCGAAGTTCAGCAACTCCAACTCGATAGGAAATACGATCTGGTTATTGCGAGCGAGGTTTTGATGCATGTGATGCCCAACGAAATAAGTGATGTTATGGGCAAAATCGTTGGGTTATCAGCGAAAAATGTAATCAATATAGACTGGTACGAAGAAAAAACACCGAGGAGGATCGCACCACATAATTTTATTCATCAGTACGAGAAGATCTACAAAGCATTGCCCTCAGTTATTCAAGTGAACAAGATACAGATAGTTAGGAGAAGATTATTGTCAAAACTTGACGCAAAGCAGTATATCTTTCACGCTATCGTCACGGAATGAAAAGTAAGAATTTTGAACTCGGCTACTAACGTTGATACAGGTTGGACTTCGTGAGTGCACAACACGTCAATTGCGAATTGGCACTCCCTTCTCTAAACATATTTAGAACCATCCTTAGTAATTGTTCTCGGCTCTTGAAGATAGCTCACATTGGAAATACTGCTGGAATCGCATCAGTACTGGCTGATGAACAGCTGAATAAGAATCATGATGTCGAAGTTTTTGTGTTCGATGAGTTGCAACAAAAACAATTTGGTGGAGTCCTTGTTAATTATGCAATATTTCCAGTAAATAAGGAAAGAAACAAATCAATAAACCTCAAATGGCCTTTTGAGAGAAAGAGGTTATTTGAACGGTTAAAAAAATTTGAAGTATGGCACTATCATTATCCCTATGGTTCACTAAAGAAAAACATTTCAAAAAACATTAAAGATCAAATCCTTCTTAATCATTATCATGGCGATGATCTACGAAATAAACGAGACGATAACTTTTGTGCAGTTTCGACGCCCGACCTGCTAAAGTTCGCTCCCCTTGGCATGTGGGTTCCGAGTCCTGTCAATTTGGATTTCTTGAATCGTTTTATGAAGTTGACTAATATAGAAAATAAGGTCCCAAAGATAGCTCATTATCCTCATTATGAAGTATATGCTCAAGAAAAATATCACGACTATTATTCTCGAGCTCTCCTAAATCTTGAAGAGATGGGAAAGTGTGAGGTTGTCCGCATCCTTCGATTGGATTATCCTTCAACGCTTAGTAAGATCTCAGAATGTGACATTGTAATAGGGAAGATTCTTCCAAGGATCGGCTGGTTTGGGAAATTTGAATTAGAGGGGATGGCATTAGGGAAACCCGTGATTACGTATGTTTCTGATGATTTGTTTGAGAAGTATAGACCTCCAGTGTACAGAACCACACAGGGTACTTTACAAGAAGACCTGCAAGCATTGATGGAAGATATGGCAGAACAAAAACGTTTAGCAAAGGAAGGTAGACTTTACATAGCAAATAACCATTCCGTCAAGCATGTGTGTAATTTGGTACAAAAATGCTACGAAATATGTAGCAATCCAGGTAACTGAACGACAAAGTTGGGAATAAGATCACCCGCGAAGTTGGCTCATGAGAAATTCATCCTCCTCATCTCTGCCCGATATTTCAATTCCTCCTTTTCCGGCCGACCATCCATAGTGCACCGCCATAGCTTATCTTTGAATTTGGATTCTGTGATGGATGCGTTAAGCTCTCTACTGTAGCAAATCCAGCTTCTTGATACCAACTCTTTACTTCTTCAAATGAATGTCTGTGATTATACTTTGGCGAATAAACGTCGAAAGTCTCTTCGGGCGTTTTGGAAAGCATTATGAGGCGATTCACTGCCCTAAAATATTTCCTCCTAACTGGTTTATCTTTTAGCAAGCTAAAATCAATTGTAAGGAACCGCTTGCATATTTCCAATTGTACTTCCTTAGGAAAGAGATGTATGATTTTTCTGATCAATTCAGTCAAGTTTTCTCTAAGAGGCTGCACTTTTTCATAGAGATGAAGAAAGAAGTCGCCATCCGGCTTCACAGTTTTTGCTAACTGGAAGAATGTGTGTCTTGTATTTTGGGTATGATGCATTACTCCTAAGGAAATAGTTGAGTCAAAAGATTCTTTCCCGAATGGTGGTCTTGCTAGGTCAGCCTGAATAACTTTAGAATTGCTTATCCCAGACAGAATCTTGGATGTCAGCGAAATAGATGAATCTGCCAAATCCGTTGCGATCACGGTCGCACCGAGTCTTGCCATGGTATAAGATAGCCATCCTATTCCGCATCCTGCGTCAAGGATTACTCTTCCCTTGAAATAGCTTGGATCTACTCTAAAGAATTTGCATACAAAATCTCTCCACATTGTATATCTATCTTCTGTTACCGGATACTCGTAAGAAATTTCCAAAAACTTTCCATCAATTGCATTTCCCCATAACGGATGGATTCCACTGTCGTATAATTTCCATTTACGATCAAAAGTTACTCTGGTCGAGTTCGATGCACTTTTGGCGATGAACCTGGGAACACCTGCTATTATTGGATAGGAAGTATCGCACCCGGTACAAGATACTTCCGAGTCGTTGAATATCACACGATTCTTGCACATAGGGCATATGACGAAATTTTCAATTTCTATTTCCGCTTTCCCTTACCTCCAGATACCTTGCCAGTTTATGTCACTACGAATTCGATAGCGGCTTAAATGAATTATATATCTTTTCCTTCCAGCAGTCTAGCAATTTGAAGATCCCATTATTTCTGAGACAGCATTTCCTCTTCAAGAGTTGGCTCTGACGATGCTACGCAAAAGTAAAACGGAGCATGTAACAAGAATACGGGAAGGATTTTTCTAGCATTGAATGTTATTGGTTTCGATCTACTATTATCACAGACAGTATCCTAGCATCCTGCGGATTTATTGGCTGCTCATTGTTTGGTCCGCTTCCTCCAATCGTCTGCAGCGTCGCTATTTTGTCTGCCACATCCATCCCTCCTATTACTCTGCCAAACACGGTATACTGCTTGTCTAAGAAGTTGGAGTCCTTTAGCACGATAAAGAACTGCGAACCTGCACTATTCGGGTCTGAGGATCTCGCCATGGAGACTATACCTCTCTTATGAGGAATGTCGTTGAATTCGGCATTAATGGTATAGCCCGGACCTCCTTGACCCCATGTATTTCTGTCACTGTCATCTCCTTTGGTATTGGGGTCGCCGCCCTGTATCACAAATCCGGGAGCAATTCTGTGGAAGAGTGTTCCATTGTAAAAGCCCTCATTGGCTAACTTCATAAAGTTTTCAACATGCTTTGGAGCGGCCTTGGGGAAGAATTCTATCTCGATTGGTCCTTGCGTTGTGCTGATAATTGCGATCTTGTTTGATGTAGTCATGTCTGCGGCTGGTTTTACTGGTTCCGGTTTTGAGTACGGATTACCCTCGGGCTTCGGTACATAATCGTGGTTGATCTTGTAAATGAATACCCCAAACATGATCCTGTCCTTGTTGTTGAAGCTTGGCGAAGCATAGACTAGCTCCAAAGGCTGGTCGCTTCCGCCATTAGCCGGGTATTTTAT
>Ga0070697_100001959_pt1 | contig 15763 bp, 8 predicted proteins | sample KBSK1501metaG_FD_65475 | JGI IMG/M metagenome (GOLD analysis project Ga0070697, IMG submission 65475) | Corn, switchgrass and miscanthus rhizosphere microbial communities from Kellogg Biological Station, Michigan, USA - KBS K1-50-1 metaG | ecosystem: Host-associated > Plants > Roots >...
AGCAGGTCCTTCGCTTCGCTCAGGATGACAAATTTAATTTTGACGCGTCCTCGCGTATCCAAGCGGGTGCATAAGATAGAGGCATAGGCCATGGATCTCGCAACGCTACTTGGATAACGAAGGTTGATTCGACGCAGAAAGGCTTCGCGGTTTTTCGTATACCCTGCTTGTCAGCACGCCCTTCCCTTCTTCCACGGTGACGGTCTGTCCGGCAGCGATGTTCGACAGCTTGTCCACTTGGCCGCTCGGCCATTGCACTTCAATAGAATCGGCTTTCGCCGCTCCACCCAGCCCAAACGTCAGCACCAGTTCGCTCTGCGATAGATAGCTGGAGCCGCTGCGCAGCATTTGCCATTGCTGATCTTTTCCAGAGGTAACTCGCACTACCGCACCTATGCCGTCGCGGTTGGATTTCGTCCCTTGCGGTTTGACGCGCAGACTGTGATTGATTCCACCCTGGCTTTGGAACAAGTATGCGCGCCCAGCGTTGGTGGTCATCAGGACGTCGAGAAAACCGTCGTTATTGATATCGGCGTAAGCCGCGCCCCTCGCTACTTTCGGCGCAGCGAAGGTTGCACCCAGCGATTCCGTCACTTCTTTAAACTTTCCGCCGCCGAGGTTGCGAAATAGATGTGGCGGCTCGGCGTAGCTGACCCGCTTCTGCACTTTCTCGATTTGATCTTCGATGTGCCCGTCGGCTACTAAAATATCCGGCCAGCCGTCATTGTCGTAATCGAAGAAGAAGCACCCGAAGCCCAGCGTGACCAGCGTGGCGCGGCCGACTTCGGACCGCGGCGCTTCGTCGACGAACAGACCGTTGCCCTCGTTGTGATAGAGCGAGAGCATCTGATTAGCGAAGTTGCTGATAATCAGGCTGGGACGCCCGGAGCGGTCGTAATCGGCGGCATCGACCCCCATGCCAGCGCGGGCGACGCCATCCTCGCTGAATGCGATTCCAGCGGAGACCGCCTTCTCCTCGAACGTACCGCCTTTCTTGTTGAGGTACAGCTTGTTCGGCTGCGTGTCATTGGCCAGCAGGATGTCGGGCCAGCCGTCGCCGTTGTAGTCAAGAACGGCAACGCCCAGGCTCTTCGACGTCGGATCGTAGAACTTGGCTTTCTGGGTGGCGTCTTCGAACTTGCCGCCGCCCAGGTTGTGCCAGAGGCGGGCTGAAGCCCCCTTGTACGACTCCGGCGTGCAGTACGATTTGTGCGTGCCGTCGATGGTGCAATACAGGTCTCCCTTTTCCGACCACTGCACGTAATTGGCTACGACCAGGTCGAGTTTGCCGTCACGGTCGTAATCGACCCATGCGGCGCTGGTGGAAAACTCATTGGGACCGGACAAACCGGCCGATTTGGTGACATCGCTGAATGTTCCGTTGCCATTGTTGTGGAAGAGATGGCTTTGCCCGAGTGCACTAATAAATAGATCGTCGTGCCCGTCGTTATCGTAGTCGCCGACCGCGGCGCCCAAGCCGAACATAGGTACCGCCAGTCCCGCCTTGCGAGTGACGTCGGTGAACGTGCCATCGTGATTATTGTGGTAGAGCTTCGGCGTGGTCGCAGCCTTTGCGTGTCCGCCAAAATCTGTGCCATTGACTAGCAGGATGTCGGGCCAACCGTCGTTGTCGTAGTCGATGAAAGCGCAGCCGGGACCCATGGTCTCGGGGAGATACTTCTTCCCGAACGCCCCATTGTTATGGGCGAAGTGGATACCAGATTGAATAGTGACATCGCGGAAGGTGATCCTCTGCTCAGCGCTGGCGATAGTAACGGTGCAAAGTAAGGCCAGAGCGGTTGTTAACACCAAGCACTTGGGAAACGCGGCAAGTCTTGCGAGACACGAAGCCGCGGAGCGGCGGAAGAATATAGCCCACGGCGTAAGCCGTGGGTTATGTGTCGAACAACAAGTAGCCCCGTTGGGGCGAGAGAGCGTATCCCACCCCTCCAGTGGTCGGCAAGAATTTAAGTACGACTGAGTCCGGGAGCAGCGATCGAAATGATTCATCATCTACCTGGAACCACCTAAGGCGCCATCGTGCCGCACGACCGCCGCGCTTCGCCCGGCCGGACGGCCGAGCGCGGCCGTCCGCACGTGGTTACTCGTGAGCCCCGACAGGGGCGCCGATATATGCTCGTGTACCGATTGGCGCTCGTTGTTGTCTTCGGGATTCAACTGCCGATAGGGGCCGGTTATCGCCTGCGAGGCTTCGTCAGCCTTGAACCGCAGGTACCGCACCTCATGCTCGTGGGCTTGCTGCTCATCTCCCAGGCCGTTGTAACAAAGCATAAGGTTGTAATGGGCCTGCAGATCTTCCGGATCGACCTCAAGCACAGAGTTCAGGACGCGAACGGCCTCTTTATATTTCCTTTGCAGGAACAAAATCCTGCCAAGATCGTTCAACGTGACCCTGTCCCGCGGGTACTGGACCAGTACTTTGCGCAGATGGTCTGCGGCTTCGTCGTACTTGCCATCGTTGCGCAGGACTTTGGCATAGAAAAAATGCCCGCGGGCCAGATCAGGGCTGACCTCGAGCGCTTTCTGGAGCGCCACGCGGGCCCGCTCCATGTCGCCTTCCTGAACCGCAGCGCGGCCAATGTTCACCCATCCGTCAGGGTTTTTGGGATCAATCTCAGTCACTCTCTGGAATGCCGCCTGAGCTCCCTTCAGATCCCCCTGCAGCAGCAGCCCGATGCCATAGTCATTCCACCGCTGCCAGTCATCGGCCCGTAGGTCGACCTTCGGCTGCGGCGCGGAGCTTCCTTTGGGCGTGATGTTCAGGCTGACTTCGTCTTCCGCAACAGCGACGATGGGAAGGTCCGGAATCTTCTCTTCCTTCGCCGAAACTCCTTTCAACGACCCGGTAAAGACAAATTGGCGATCATCGTAGTCGGGCGTGACCTCGCCGATCGCTTCAGGCATCCCTGCGAAAGAGAACTGCGTTCCCCACCATGAGAACTTGCGATAGCACAGTCGGGCATGCAACGTGACTTTGTTTCCGGCGTTCTCGGGGACGTGTACCCGGTAGTGAACCGTGTCAGCAGCGCCCGGCGGAATTAGGTGCACATACACCAAAGCCCGCGTCGCCCAGGCATTGCGTTTGTTGATGGGATGTCCGTGGCCGTCGACCTGGAGGGAGCGGTAGAAATGGGCACCCTTCTCTACCGGGCCCTTGCCACCGTCTTCAACCATCCCGCTCCAGAAAATGGTTTGACCTTTGTCGTCCGCTCCCTTCAGTTCGAGCCACGTGTCGTAAGCGTCGACGGTGCCGCCGGGAAAGAAGTGGCCGATCTTTTTCGTGCGAACCACGACGTCAACACGCATGGTGTCGCCACGCCGCACCACAGGCTGCACGCGGTTAAGTGGCGCGGTGATCGGTGCGGCTTCGCCCGTACTCGCAGGCGTGACCTTTGCCTCAGCTTCTTCACCCACCGCGAACGTGGTTGCTAGCTCATGTTGAGTTGAGGCCCCGGGCTTCAGTTCAGCGGAGGCCGGCGACATCGCGAAAATGTCGACGCTAAGGATTCCCGATTTCAAGAACTCTTCCGTGATTTTGAGCTGCTCTGCATCTTGATTCGCGACCGGCAATGCCGTGTTCGCCGCCGGAAAGCGATGCGAGTGCACAAATCCGTTAATGTTGCCCTGGTCTTTGGACTCCGTTAGCGGCATGTGGCAATCGGCACAGCCCGCGGGTTTTGGCGGGTAGTAGAACGAACGCGCTCCCTGACCGGATACGCCGCTGGCCTGCCAGTTGTCGTACTCGTTGAAACCGCGAATCCAGCGGTAATGGTTGACCGGCACGTCGAGGTGAACCTTGTGGCAACTGGAGCAGAACTCGGGCGTCTGGTCCCGCATGAAAGGCTTCAAGAATACGCGGCGGTGCGGCTCGGGATTAAGATTCACCATGAAATCGTGCAGCCGTCGGACGAGCGGATTCTTGGTAGCTGCCAACTCGTGCAGCTTGGGATATTCCAGATGAAAATCACCCTGGCCCATGGTGCTCTTCACGTCCGCGATAGAGTGGCACATCATGCAGCCGAGTCCCGCCTGCGACTCGGGACGATGCACGATCTGCTTGATCGGCGTGTCCATCAGACCGCTGTACAGCACCGCCGGGTCATGGCAGCCGCCGCACCACTTCGAGGGCTTGGTGCCAACCGTGTCTTGCATGTACTCGATCGACTTGCGATACCACTGGTTGTTGAACGACGAAAAATGATGTGCGGAGCTGAACCACTGGTTATAGATATCTTCGTGGCAGCGTTTACAGGAGTCCGACTCCATGAAGAATTTGCTGGGAATCTTCTGGCCACCATAAACCTGGGCGGAACTGGGGAAAAATGGGCCGTCGGGACCGTCCCCTTCGCCGTTCATGCTGGCCGGAGGACTGAGCGGATTTTCAATGCGAGCACGACTCTGCCAGCGCGAAGTGCGCAGGTACCAGGCCCCCCAACCAATCGCCACAAGTACGGCGAGGCAGGTTGCCGTTCGAGCTAAGCTGGAACCGAGTCCGGATCCCAGCCATCCGCGTTGGCCCATGCGTTCCGCAACAAGCACGCCCACACCAGCGAGGCAAAGCACGATATGGAAGTACAGCCACTTCCACTCGATACGCGGAGTGCCGGTATAGATCAGCACCAGGCCGAGAACTGCGCCCGCGGTGAGAAGCAGCCAACCAATTGAAGTCGTCAGCCTTTCTCGCCGCAGGACGCGATACAACCAGACGACTAGCCAAAGCGCTGCGACGACTCCCGCTCCCGCATGAAGCAAGACAATTAGCGCGTAGAAAACGTTCGCTTGCGGAAAGGCATACAGATATCCTGCAGACAGAAATAGAAAAACGAGCAGCAAGCGGAAGATCTTGCCACCAAGGCTGGGAGCAAAAAGTGACATTTCTCGCTATCGGAAGCAGCGCTGGACGACACCCACAACCGCCCAACTCGGCAAATAGATAGATAAAGCTAGTTCTTCTGTGCGAGTACCAGAATAGTATAAAAGCACTACTCGCTTCGGGCGAGGCATCACGATAGCTTGCCTGCCTGCTTGAGACCAGATGTTTGATTGAGCTTGCGAGTAGAATTCTGTTTCCTAATGAAGTGGCTGCTCAAGTCTGCGGATCCGGTCCAGGTTGAAGTCCTGGCAGCTGAGTTAGGCGCCACCGCCGGAATCGGAGCAAAAGATGTCCACCTGGCCTCAACTTTGTCCCGATTGCTCGTCATGCGCGGAATTACCGACGCCGGTTCCGCCGTCCGATACCTCTCCCCTTCTTTAGAGCACTTGCACCCTCCGTACGCCATGACCGGGATGAAAGCGGCGGTGGATCGTCTGGATGCCGCCATCGAGCGTAAAGAAAGCATTCTCATTTATGGCGACTACGATGTGGACGGCACCACGGCCATCGTAATCCTCAAGACAGCGATTGAACTGTGCGGAGGGACTGCTGACTTCCATGTGCCCCACCGCATCCGCGAAGGGTATGGCATGAAGGATGACGTCATCGAGCGCGCGGCTGCGGCAGGGGTGCATCTGATCATCAGCGTTGATACCGGGATTCGCGCCTTTGCCGCCGCGGAAACTGCGCATCGGCTGGGAGTGGATTTGATCGTCACTGACCATCATCTTCCGGGGCTGGAAGGTGTTCCAAAAGCACTGGCGGTCCTGAATCCCAACCAGCCGGGCTGCGAATACCCGTGCAAGGATCTGTGCGGTGCGGGAGTAGCCTTCAAGATCGCGCAGGCTCTGATGGAGCGTCGCCTTACGCAGCACGATCATGTTCGCCTGCTGCATTCATTTCTCAAGGTAGTTGCGATCGCGACCATCGCCGACGCGGTCCCGCTCACCGGCGAGAACCGCGTGTTCGCCAAGCTGGGTCTGGAAGCCTTGAGCGCTCCCGTCAATGCCGGCTTGAAAGCGCTGCTGGAAGTCGCGCAGGTTGCTGCTGGCCGGCCGCCTACTTCGGGGGAAGTCGCATTCCGCATCGCACCTCGCCTCAATGCTGCCGGCCGCATGGACGTTGCTCGCGACGTGATCGAACTGTTCAGCGTTAAAGATCCCGCTCGTGCGCGCGAGCTTGCCGGTCGCCTCGATCAGCTCAACGGCGATCGCCAGCTGGAAGAGCGCCGCATCCTCGACGCAATTCAATCGCGCTTGGAGGAAGAGCCCGCGCTGCGTGACGCCTTCTGCATGGTGATTGATGGAGACGGCTGGCATCGCGGCGTGATCGGCATTAGCGCCACGCGTGTGGTCGAGCGGTACTGTCGTCCGACGCTGGTCATCTCGCGCGATGGAGATGAATGCCACGGCTCCGGGCGCTCCATCCCCGCTTTCCACCTGCTGAATGCGCTGGAATCCTGCGCCGAACTCTTTACCCGCTTCGGTGGCCACGCGCACGCCGTTGGATTCTCGCTTCCCAGTGCTCGCGTTGCGGAGCTCCGTGCGAAACTCGACACCTACGCCCGCGCTCGCTTGACGACCAGCGACTTTGAGCCGGTTCTGCGACTCGACGCTGAATTGCCACTGGACCAAGTTACGCCCGAGCTGTTTCAGGCTCTGCGCCGCCTGCAACCGTTTGGCATGGCCAATCCCGAGCCGCTTTTTGCAGCTCACGATGTGCGCGTCGTAGCCCCGCCCAAGGTGGTCAAAGATAAGCACATCAAGCTGAGATTGGCGCCTGCAGTTACCGCCGGGCCCGACATCGCAGCAGTCACGCCGCGCTGTCACCCAGACTCCGCCGCCCTCCCGAAGAGAAATGGCGATCCCAGCGTACCGAGAACAGAGAACCGAGAACTGAAAACTGATTCCTGGCGCAAAGCGATCACCTTCGACGCTCTCGCCTGGAACATGGCCGAGCGGATTCAGCAATCGCAGGTGCTGGCCGGCGACACGCTCGATATCGTCTTCACCCTCGATCACAACGATCATCCGGAGTACGGCGGACTCGAACTCTCGCTTCGCGACTTCCAGACGAATGCGAAACCCGCTCTGGAACAGCCGGCCAAGGCTGCCGTTACCGCTCCCGAATAGTCACTCACATTGACTACCGCGGGTTGGTAGACTCGCTGGAAAGCGGGAGGTAATCATGCCGAGGTCCGCCCTCATTGTTTGTTTCTCGCAGGGGACAGCCAGTGACCTCCGCGGTCGGTGATCGCTGGAGCAAGTGTTTCCCGAACTGGAACAGAGTTTACTGTTTAGTACCGGGTACCCCCTCCCCCCTTTTCTCCGCAAAATCTTGGAAACAAAGACCCGGAATTTGCGAGTACCTTCAAAATCTAACATTCCAAAGGAGTTGGAGGCAAAATCTTGAGCGAGTAGCAGTTAGGTCACGAATCGTGACAAGTAACAGTTCCAATCTGGAACTTGAGGTGGTGCGGAACTTCCACTTTCAATTTTCAAAGAGCCTTAGAGCGACAATTTGCCAATTTAATTATGGAGGAGTCAGAGTTCCCTGGCTGTGACGGGCGTCACATGAGGCGGGTGTGGAATCCCACCTTTCGAAAAAAACCCGCGAAAGGAGGGGGCACCCCGGCAGCAAATAGAGCTAGAACAGCCGCTCCGCAGCAATAAAGACCGCGTAGGCGCTGTTGTCTGTGCTCCCATTTTGGGTCACGCAAAAGGTCACTGGAGTGTCCGCTTTGGCCTGCATTGTGATTACAGGCCCCGACAAACTACCGTCGTTAGTGATAAAAGCGGCGTTTGGCGGACTGGAGTATGAAATGCCGTAAAGTAGCATTGTCTTCTGCTCGGCCCCGGCTTCATCTGTCCAGTTGACATTCGCAGACCAGAACGAGCTGCTAGTGAGATCGGCTGTGGTCACGGTCATGTAAACGGACAGCCTGTAAAGGCCGTCGGCCTTAGGAATGAAAATCGTGGTCGTTGGGATAGGTACGGTTTGATTCTTAAGAGACAACCTAGCAATCACTGTTGGACCTTTGACTTGCGCCAACCCAACACCGATCAACAGTCCCAAAACGGTAATCATCAAGCACAAAGTTCGTCGCATAATTGCACCCCCGAAAGTCTTGAAAGCGGGAGGAAGTTTACCACGTCAGGGTTTGTCGAAGGCATAATTCCGCAAAGTCTTTAGCGCGTAGTAATTGCGTCACGAATCGTGACCACCAGCAGTTCCAATCTGGAACTCGAAGTCGTGCGGAACTTCCACTTTCAGTTTTCAAAGAGCGCTTAGAGCGACAATTTGCCAATCTAATTATCAAGGCGTCAGAGCTCCCTGGCTGTGACGGGCGTCACATCAGGCGTCTGCGAAACCCCACCTTTCGGAAACCGCGAAAGGTGAGGCACCCGGCCGGCGAACTTGTCGTTCATCACCGGAAATCGGCGTCGGTGATGGGGTTGGTCACGAAGCCGTGCCACGCGTTGTAGTCAAAGGTGTATGCTCCGACGATCTGCCCTGAATTATTGATCCCACCGGCACTGGTAAAGGCAGCTCCAGGGAAACTAAATGAAAGGAACCTGCCATTTTTCAACGCGAAGGCGCAGCCAGCACAGCCCGATGTCGAGTACCAGCCCACCACCACGCCCTTGTCATTGATGCCCCACAATGCCGTTTGACTGGCTCCGGGATAATCTATGATCTTGCAGCTATTGTTGCGACACATGAAACCGTCCACATCGGTCCAGCCGACTATAGTGCCAAAGTTGTTGACTTTCGTGCCGCGGACATATGTATACACGCCCGGGACGTTCAGATTCTTGAAACGTCCGTTGCGCATCTCGAATCCTTTGGTGGTGTAGATGGTCCCAGCGCCACCAACCAGGTCGCTCGCGTTATCTATTCCCAACGCGAACGTGGCGCTGTTAATTCCATCCTTGACCGTCGTAAAGCTGGCGCCATCGTAGAGAAAGCCGGTCACCGTGCCGGAGCCGGGATTTGTGTCGTAGCCGACAATAAGATTGGAATCATTGATTCCGGTAGGTACAGTGATGCTCTGCCCAGGATAATCAAAGTAGGTGAAAGCACTGTTGCTGTACAGAAAGCCATGCGCGTCGTTGCTTGTATTCTGGCCATAGCTTCCCACCATATCTCCTGCCGAATTCACGCCCCAAATAATTGTGTATACAGCACCCGGTACATCTATGGTGGTGAATGTCACGTTGACTAAACCAGTGTTTGATTGCGCTTGCGCCAGAACACACGACATTACGGTAAAAAGCAGTAATAACTCTCGAGGAAGTCTCATCGCAAAGCCGCCTCCCTGACAGCAAGCAGCAGGATCAAGCAGGCTGCTTCTTCTGCGGATTATGTTCTCGACCAATCGCCTAGTCAAGCCCAGGAATCTGTGGGCAGGCGCGCAAGAACACCTGCCCAGAGCTCAATCAAGGCCTACGGCTTCTTCGGCGCCCAGGGCTTCACAAAGGGCGAGTTTTGGATAAAGTTCACCAGCTGGTTTGCCGCTTTCTGAACCCCAGCACCCGATGGATGGGTGAAGTCGCCCCAGAACTGGGCCTGAAGATCCGGGCTGGTCTGGTCACCACTAAGGACATCCGGCACATTCGGGCAGTTGAAGTCATTCTGTATACCACACCACTTCAACCCATCGAACAGACGCGGCGTTTCCCCGTACGCCCACAGATACGGTCCCCAGTCGACCCAGGGCGCGTTTCCCTGATTGACACCGTGACTATCAGGGAGGTAGTTGACCGTCCCGGACCACCCATCGTCGACCTGATTGATCTGGTCCACGATGAGCCGCTGCACGCTAAAGCCCAGCTCGAAGGCGAATGGTTCGGGATTGAGGCAGGTGTTCCCGTTGTTGGTTGCGTTCGCGTAGCCACCATAGATTCGGCTGGTGACAAACACTTGTTTCAGGTTCAAATAACGAGGTGCGGGAGCTAGCTGGCTGCCGGGAGGAGGAGTCTTGCAGCACTTCAGGTAGCGCAGAATGTTTCCCAGGTGCTGCTCCGCCAACAGGGCGTCCGGAGTGCCACTACAAAAATTCTGTTGCACATCGCAGGTGGGGAAATCGTCCGCCGCTTTAATGAAAATGGCCTGCACCTGCGCCTCGGTGTAGCCGTTGGTGCGCAGGTCATCGCCCACCCGGTAGTAGTTGCATTCTGGATCGGTGCTCGTGGTTCGGTCATAGGGGCAGTCGTTGTTTGCGTAATACCCCAAAGTGGTAGGATCCCACTTGTCCAGACTTTGTTGGCCTAGCGCTCCATCGAAGACCACGACACTGGGGTCAACCAACCAAGTGTTCGTGTCGTTTTGGTCTGGATAGACCAAGCGCAGAAGCGACATCTGCTCGTAGCCATCCCAAGTGTTTCCCCGAAAGGCTCTGTTCCAGGGGTGAGTGCCGTCGGGGTTACCGAGGTTGGGACACTTAGTGGCACAGGCCTGGCCGGCTAGTTGCGGAAAGGTCGGGCTCGTGCCGTGCCCGGTCCTTTGTATGTCCCAGGCATTGACGTGGCCGCCGCAAATCTCCACGTCGCAGTTGGAGAAACCGATGAACAGAAACACGATCTTCGCGTTGTTAGCCGTGCAGCCATTCACGCCGACCACGGAGCCGTCGCCGCAAAGTGGAACAATCTGACTGGCCAGGTTGGTTCCTTGAGTGTAGTGAGTCAAGGCCATGCCGCTTGATTCGCTGTTGCCGTAAGTTCCGTAGAGGCTGACGATTTGCTGGTAGATTCCGTTTCCATAGTGTGTAGTGGCTGATCCGTCAATCAGGGGAACGGGAGTGACCTGTCCGAACGGGGTTGAACTTGCACAGGCACTGCCGGTGTAAGTGAAGCCGCTGGGCATCAGGGGGTCGGAACAAGGTGAAGGCGGTGGCGTCTGCGCAGCGCCAATAACAACTCCGCAGCGGGCAAGACACAAAACAAGGAACAAGAGATAGAAGTGTTTCATAAACTCTCCTTGTCGGTAAGTACGGTTCGGGTCTTCCGCTGCGGACTCGGCTCTCATTTCGCGAACTCGCCGCAGCGGACACTGCAACTGTGAAGGTCGGGGCCGATTGTACTTACTACGTTGGTAATCGGCAAGAACGTAGGAAGTATTCTGGGTGACTCACGCTGACTCAGTAACTAGGATTACGCTGCAGTGGAATCTTACGGGGGCTATTTATTCACGCCGCGCGCGAACAAGCTATCGGCACGCTTAAACTCGTCCTCTCCCGATCTGCTGGGAGGCCACCTTCCTGGGCTCAGGGGCTGAAGCCCCAAACTGTTTGTAGTCACTTACGCGGCGCTGAAGCGCCGCTTTTCCACCGCTATTCCCCACTCATTGGCAAACCGCGCGAATGAATGGGCCACCACCTCCCGCATCAATTAGACTGAAGCCCAATGCCCGTTCCCATTTCCCGCCTTCGGCGCTGGTTCGCGATCGGCGCCATCACGCTGGTGTTGATGGTGGCGGGAGCTTACTTCTACGCTCGCCATCGGGTGCAGAACGCGCTCAAACAGGTTCCCGGCAAAATTGGCGTCGACATTCAGCAGACTGCCCAGGGCTTCACCATCTCCCGTTCCGCTGAGGGACGTACCATCTTCAAGGTTCAGGCCAGCCGAGCCATCCAGTTCAAGCAGGGCGGCCGGACCGAGCTGCACGATGTGACTATCACGCTGTATGGACAGGATTCCAGCCGCTTCGATCAGATTTACGGACAGAGCTTCGAATACGATCCGCAGACCGGCGACGTCACCGGCAAGGGCCAAGTCGAGATTGATCTCGAAGCCAATCCAGAGGGTGCACTGCGCTCCGACCAGACTCCTCCCAAGGAGCTCAAGAATCCCATTCATCTGGCCACCAGCGACCTGGTGTTCAATCAAAAGACCGGAAACGCCCACACCAAGGCCAAGGTAGATTTCCGGATTCCGCAGGCGCGCGGGTCCGCAGTCGGGGTGGCCTACGACGCAAAAAGCCACGTGCTCACGCTGCAGTCGGATATTGCGGTGCAATTCGCCGGCTCCACCCCTGCGACGGTGACGGCCCTTCACGGCGTGATCACAAAGGAGCCGCGAGCAGTCGTGCTCAGCCATCCGCATGTGGTGACGAACTCCCAGGATGCGCGGGCCGAGCAGGCGACCTTGTATCTCCGCCCAGACAACACCCTGGACCGTATCGTTGCTAATGAAAATGTGCAACTTGATGCCAGGGGAGCGCAGTCGGGACACGCCCGTGCTGAGAGGCTGGAACTGCTCATGGCCGATCAACGTGACATTCTAAAGACCGCCATACTTTCTGGTGGGGTTCAAGTCGAGCACGGCGGGACTGAGCCGATGGAAGGCAGCGCTGGACGTGTGATTCTGGACTTTTCAGCCAAGAACGTCGTCTCTAAGGTTCGTGCGGAAGATGCGGTCAAGCTGGTGCAGCATCAGAAGCCAGGTTCCGGTTCCGCAGCAGCACAGGACATTGAACTGACCGCGCCTGCAGTTGATCTCTATCTCGCAGGCGGTCGTCACCTGCAACGTGCTGAAACTCAAGGTGCGGGACCACAGATCGTGATCGGTGGTGTTGGGCCCGGCTCGAATGCGGGTCACCGGACCGTAGTCAACGCGGGAAAGTTCCAAGCCCACTTTGACGGCCTCGGTCGGCTTACTTCCCTGCACGGAGCGCCCGAGGCCCGTATCATCACCGCAAGCAGCGGCGCGGGCCAGCCGGACCGCATCAGCACCAGTCAGACCCTCGACGCTACTTTCCGTCCTGGCAGCGGCATAGAAGAGATCGTCCAGCAGGGAAACTTCGCTTACGTCGACGGTGAGCGCAAAGCATGGGCCGAGCGCGCCCGCTACACCCTCGCGGACCAGATCCTCACGCTGAGCGGCTCGCCCCGGGTGACGGACGGCGGAATGACCACCACCGCCAATGGCATGCGCATCAATCGCACGACCGGCGACGCTATTGCCACCGGCAACGTCAAGAGCACATACAGCGATGTGAAACCCCAACCGAATGGAGCGCTGCTGGCTTCGTCGTCACCAATCCACGTGACCTCGGAATCCATGACCGCGCATCGCACGCCGGCGATCGCTGTATACATGGGAAATGCCCGGCTCTGGCAGGACGCTAACATCGTCGAGGCGCCTTCGATCCAGTTTGACCGCGATCGCCGGTCGGTGGTGGCTCAAGCCTCATCTGGCCAGAAGGTCTCCGCAGTCCTGGTTCAGGTCGATAAAAGGGGCAAGGCGACACCGGTCACTATCGCCTCATCCCGCCTGAGCTACACCGATAGCGAACGCAAGGTGCAGTTCGAAGGAGGGGTCACCGCCAAAGGTGAGGACGCCACAATGTCGGCTGATCGCATGGACGTATACCTCGCGCCGAGAGGCCAGCCGGGCAGTCAGGCCGTTGCCCAGGCAGCAAAGCTCGACAAGATCGTGGCCCAAGGGCACGTGGTAGTCGCCGAGCCGAACCGGTATGCTCAAGGAGACCAGCTCACTTACGTGGCAGGCGAGGACAAGTTCGTCATGGCCGGCGGTTTCCCTAGCATTTTTGATGCCGAACATGGCAAGATTACCGGGGTTTCGTTGACTTTCTTTAGGCACGATGATAGGGTTCTGGTGGAAGGAAGCGACACCAACCCAACCGTCACCCACACGCGAGTGGCACGATAAATGCCTACCCTAGCCACGGACGAAATCGGCAAATCTTATCGTGGGCGCCGGGTTGTAAATGGGGTCAGCCTGATCGTCCGGTCGGGCGAAGTTGTTGGATTACTTGGCCCTAACGGTGCCGGCAAGACAACCTCCTTCTACGTGATCGTTGGCTTGGTCCCCCCTGATTCAGGGCGAGTGCTGTACGACGACGAAGACATCACGGACGTGCCGATGTATCTGCGGGCACGCCAGTACGGCATTAGTTATCTCCCTCAAGAAGCTTCTGTGTTTCGCAAACTGACCGTCGAGGAGAATATCCTCGCCGTGCTGGAAGCTCAACCTATCTCCTGGCACGAGCGCCGGGAGAAGATGGAGACGCTGATTGACCAGTTAGGGCTTGAGCATATTCGCCTCAACCGCGGCTATGCGTTATCCGGGGGGGAGCGTCGGCGAGTTGAGATTGCCCGCGCTCTCTGCATCAGCCCCAGATTTATTTTGCTGGATGAACCGTTTTCCGGGATCGACCCCATCGCCGTGCTTGATTTGCAGAAAATCATCGGCGAGTTGAAAGGCGGCGGTATAGGGGTGCTGATCACGGACCACAATGTACGCGAGACGCTCTCAGTCACAGATCGTGCCTACATCATTAACGAAGGCAGGATCTTCCGACAAGGAACGCCCGAGGAACTGGGCAGCGACTCCGAAGTTCGAAGGGTCTACTTGGGAGAGAGCTTCTCGCTGGTGTGAAATCAGTCGTCGGTCGTCGGTCTTTGGCAGGAACAAACTGAACTAGGACGACTAACGACTCAATGACTAAGGACAGGACTTAGGCCGAGCCATGGTGTTGTTGCAACCCAAGCTGCATCTGAAGGTTTCGCAAAGACAGATCCTGACCCCGGGCCTTGTGCAAATGGTCAGCGTCCTGGCTCTCAACAAGCTTGAGCTCAAGGACATGATTAACTCCGAGATGGTAGAAAACCCCGTCCTTGAGGAACTTGAAGACGCCGTACCTCTGCTCGACGACGTCGGACGCCAGGAAGAAGAGCGTGACCGCATCGCCGCCGCAGCGACCAGTGAAGAAAACCCGGTCACCCCTACAGAAGAAAAGAAAGATCCCTTCGAGGAAATCGATTTTGGTTCGTTCTTTCAGGAATATCTCGACCCCGGCTTCCGCAGCCCGGGCGACATGGAGGAAATCGAGCGGCCTTCATTTGAGAACTTTCTCTCCAAGCCAAGCAATTTGACCGATCATCTCACTTGGCAGTTGGGTGCGCTGCCGGTGCGGCCCGAGGTTCGTCAGGCAGCCGAACTGGTGATTGGCAATCTGAATGAAGATGGCTACCTGATCGCCAGCGACGAGGAGTTGCTCGGGGTGGCCCCTCCGGCACCGCCCGAGGTGGACGCCACAATTATTGAAAATGTGGTCAAAGATGCAACGGCGCTTGGCCTGGATGCGACTCTGGAGCAATCCGAACCAGCAGAATCCGTTGAAGAAGAGTCCCCGCCCCTGTCCGACTGGAACGCCAGTGAAGTCCAAGCATCGGAAACGGCGGCTAGCATTAGCGCCACCGCAATCGCCCCCGCGCCCGAGCAGACATTTTTAGAGCCGACTGCAGTGCCACAAATCAATGGAACTCAGGAATCCGCTGCCGCCGTCCATCCGGTATTTCGGCCGAACTTTAGTTTGAGCGATTTACACGAGGCAATCGAATTAGTTCGCCAGATGGATCCCCCGGGCATCGCTTGCCGCGATCTTCGCGAATGCTTGCTCTATCAATTGCGCTTCCACCAACGACAGCTTGAAGAGCATAAGAACGGCAATGGCACTGCCCAGTTACTTGCCGACGCGATTGCCGTAGTCGACCAGCACCTGCGAGCGTTGCAGCTTAAGCAGCATAAAGAAATCGGTAAGGCGATCGGACGTCCTATCGAGGCGATTCAGCAGGCTCTCGACTATATCCGGACCCTGGATCCGCGCCCAGGATTGCGCTACAACAAGGTCCAGCCACGCCTGATTGAGCCCGACGTGGCTTTCATCAAGCACGGCGACGAGTGGCTCTGCATCATGAACGAAGACGACGTGCCCCAACTTCGTCTTAATCCCGCGTACAAGCGCCTCCTTAGCCGCGAGACCAACGACAAAGACACGCGCAACTACGTAAAAGAACGCTATAAGTCCGCCATCCAGCTCATCAAGAACATCGAGCAACGCAAG
>Ga0070697_100001960_pt1 | contig 15758 bp, 12 predicted proteins | sample KBSK1501metaG_FD_65475 | JGI IMG/M metagenome (GOLD analysis project Ga0070697, IMG submission 65475) | Corn, switchgrass and miscanthus rhizosphere microbial communities from Kellogg Biological Station, Michigan, USA - KBS K1-50-1 metaG | ecosystem: Host-associated > Plants > Roots >...
CCAGGATGATCCCAAGCAGCGTTGCCCCGACATCACCAAAGCCAGAACTCTCCTCGGCTGGGAACCGAAAACCGACCTCGAGACCGGCCTGCGCTTGTCCCTGGATTATTTCCGCAAAGCGGCTCTGCTCTGACCAACTCTAGCCGCCAAGGTCTAGTGGTGCATAAACTTCTTCGACCATGGAAGTAAGTCCCAGGTTTGCCAAAAGCTGTGCATTTGCGCCGGAGTGCCCAGTGAAACGCGAATGTATGTATCCATCGGCGGGAAATGGCGGCCAATCAGGACGTTGTGCTTTCGGAAGTGTTGGATGACCTCTTCCGCAGGATGCTGCGTGTCCATCATTACAAAATTGGCGTGGGAGTCGATGGGCATCATCATCCGCAGCATGGCTGAATTACGGAACTCTTGGTGGTCATCCCGATTGCGTTTCACGGACTTTTTCACACCGTCGGTGTCGTCGAGCGCCACCGCGACGACTTCAGCCACAATCGCGTTGAGGCTGTCCTGCGTGAGAAAGGTTCGCATTTTCTCGATTATCTTCGGAGAAGCTACCGCATAACCCAGCCTTAGTCCTGCCAAACCGTACACCTTGGAGAAGGTACGAATAACGATCACTCTTTCGTCATCCAGTGGACGATCGATGAAAGACGCATACACTTCCGACTGCCCCACGTAATGATGATAAGCCTCATCAATCAGCACCGTGGTAGTCGCCGGCAGTTTGCCGATAAAACTCTCCAGATCCTTGCGGGGAGTAAGCGTCGCGGTAGGATTATTCGGGTTGCAGATGTACACCAGTCCTGTCGAAGGCCCGACCCGCGCAAGTATGCCGTCGAGATCGTGAGCGAAATTCTTGCTGAGCGGCACCGATACCACTTGCAAACCAACCGATTTGGCGTAATCCTGGATCGCTTCGAACGTTGGCCAACCTTGAATCAGTTGCCGGCCGTCGCCGGGAAAAGCACACGCGGCGACGCGAAGTATTTCCGTCGAGCCGCACGCGAACAGCACCTGCTCCGGCTTCACCTGGTGGAAACTCGCGATCCGCTCCGTCACTGCGTCATACTTCCTGAAGGGATACCGATTCACCATGCCGGTGGCGGCACGAATGGCATCAGCCACTTTGGGGAACGGACCATAGGCATTCTCATTGCTGTCCAGCCGAACCAATCCATCGGGCTGCGTTGCCCGCGTGGGCTCGAAAGCGTAAGCCGCCGGGATTTTCCCCATGGGCCAACTCACGGCCGCTCCCGCGGCGGCACCAATACCCAGGGAGCGGAGGAAGTCTCTGCGCGAACTCGTCATGCGGATCTCCTTCAGCAGTTCTTGCAAATGATTATTGGACCACAATTCCCCACTGAATACCCCTGCCTGCAAAAGAACCTTTAAGACTACCTTTCGCGGAGACAGTCCGGGGGAGCGATGAGATGCCAGTCGATCTTCAACTCAGGATCGTTCCTTGCAATCGTGGGCGCGTCCGACGTCACAGAATACTTCGGGTTCGAGGATGAGCAACCCCCGGCAGCGTGGTTGGGTAACCTTCATAGCAGAGATGATTGCCTGAAGAGGCCTTAGAAGCTAGTGAGCCGCAACCACCGGTAGCAGAGCTCCGCTTACCTTGCGCGAGACCTGAATCGACAATGGCTTTTCTACAGCCATAAATAGCAGGCTGGCAGCGCCCCAGCTCGTTGCCAGCGCCGCCAGGACCAACGCCACAAACACCAGGGGGTGTTCTCCCGGACCTACCAACCGGCGGGCGCTTTGCCTGACGACGCCAATCGCTAGCGGGTGGATCAGATAGTAGGAGTAGCTCATATTTCCCAACCAGCGGAGCGGTGGCCAGCTCAAAACACGACTCAGGAAGCCGCCACCATGGAAACCAAACCCGCAGAACACAAACGACGCCCCCCCGGCGGTCACAGCAACCAAAGTAGCCACAAACCGATCGGGGATCGCATTTGTCCTTTCGATGAAGTAGATCGCCGCCAAGGCGCAACCATACGCCCCCAGAACCATGAAGTCTTTGATATTCGAGGCTCGGTCACGGAACTCCTCCACCAGCTCGAACAGGATAATCCCGAACAGGAAGCCGACCAGCCGCACTCGCGGATTCGACAGCAGAGGCGAAATCAAGAGTCCGGCGATAAGTGGGGCCAGGAAGAAAAAGATGCGGCCCCGCCGGCTGAAGCGGCGCAAACCTGTCACCGCCAGCAACAACGGCAGGAAGAGATAGAAAAACATTTCGTAACTCAAGCTCCAGGTGACGGTGTTCATCGCGCGAAGCCGAAAAATACCCGGCATGAGCAGCAGGTTTTCCGCTATGTATCCGGCTTGTTGTGCGAGGGTTCCATGAAACTTGAAATTATCATCGTGGGAGAAAGCCCACAGCGCCATGTACATCAAAAAGACGCCCAGGAAAGTCGGGTAAAGTCGTTGCACCCGCCGGCGCATGAACCGGGCGTAGTTGAATCGCGGTCGAACCACTGCACCGTAGATCAGGTATCCGCTCACCACGAAAAACAAGTCCACCCCGGTGTTGCCCACCTCCCCCAGGAAATCGGACACGCGGAAAAGCGTTGAACCGGGGCTGAGGTATCCATGAAATGCGCCGTGAAAGTGGACGAAGAAAACCAGCAGAACCGCCCATCCGCGGACCCCTTCCATGGGCACAATACGAGACGCACCGGACTCTGTCTCGTAAATATTGGCGATACGCTCCCACCAACGAGCAGAAACCTTGAAACCATCGTCTGGCGGCTCGCTAGACAACGGTTTATCACTCAATTGTGTCGTCATGATCAAATGGTTGCCGCGCACCCGCTTGCGCTATTTTCAGGCTAGCTAACGGGATCGCAATTACCCTTCCAGATCTGGGCATCAAGGATGTTGTGCACCAGTAGTTTGCAGCGATTGTAATAGCGCCCGTCGCAAGCCTTTGCACATTATGAGCAGATCTGGGTATGAGCAGATCTGGGTCCGAATGAGACTCAGGTCCTGGCGACGCCGTTTTGCGAGCTTCAGGTTGGAGATGATGAGATTGGAGAGGCCTTACCAGTAGATGTTTCAGAACACTTTTTCCCGAATCAGTTGTTGCAGGTACAAACCATAGCCGTTACTCTTCATCGAAGATGCGATGTCCTCGAGTTGCTGCGCGCCAATGTATCCATAGCGAAAGGCAATCTCTTCCGGGCAGGCCACCATAAGACCTTGCCGGGTTTCGATCGTCTGGATAAAAAGTGAGGCCTCCAGCATCGCCTGGTGCGTGCCCGTGTCCAGCCACGCCATACCCCGCCCCATCACCTCAACCTCCAACTGCTTGAGCCGCAAATATTCCTGGTTGACTTCCGTGATTTCCAGCTCTCCGCGCGCCGAAGGCTTCAGGGATTTGGCTATATCCACGACCTGATTGTCGTAGAAATAAAGGCCGGTAACTGCGTAGCGCGATTTAGGCGCAGGCGGCTTTTCCTCCAGGCTTAGCGCTTTGCCAGTGGAATCAAATTCCACTACTCCGTAGCGTTCGGGATCGTGCACCGGATAAGCGAATACCCGCGCGCCCGCTCTTTGCTGACCTGCGTGCATAACGGTTTTGGCCAGGTCGTGTCCGTAGAAAATGTTGTCGCCCAGAACCAGGGCGCAACACGAGGAACCGATAAATTTCTGGCCCACCACAAACGCCTGCGCAATCCCTTCCGGCCGAGGCTGTACAGCGTACTGAAAACTCAGGCCGAAGCGCGTCCCATCACCCAGCAGTTGTTCGAATTTGGGGAGATCGTGCGGCGTGGAAATGATGAGGATGTCCCGGATTCCCGCCAGCATCAGCGTGGATAGCGGGTAATAGATCATGGGTTTGTCATAAATCGGCAGCAGGCTCTTGCACACCGCATGAGTCACCGGATACAGGCGCGTGCCAGATCCGCCGGCCAGGATGATGCCCTTGTATTGGGACTGTATGGAATTTGGTGTGGACATAAAAAAAAATTCTCGCCCGTATATCCTTTCGCCAGTTCAGCAATCACTGCAAAACAATCAACAATCAACGATTACTAGATTACTGCATCGCTATCCCCGACGATAGTAACGCCCGTGACTGCTCAGGTCCGCTGGTCGCGACGTGAGTTCAGCCCCAGCTGAAATTGTGACGCGGTAGCTTCTGTTGCCCAAGGCAACAATTTCCTTCGTGCGCTTTTCCATTTTGGTCGCTTCGCCGCATTTGGCATCTCCCCAGTGACCCAGGTAACTACTGTTCCACTTTATTCATGGCCGTATGGACGCGACCTAGGTTCACTTCCGATATCTACCGCCTGCGCAACCCTCAGAGCACACTGCGTTTGGCTGCACTATTCCACGTTTCGGTCTCCTCGGGGATTGGCACTCGGAATGGCGCAGAGAGCTGGTAAATCCCCTGCCGTATGGCCGTGCGGCGTTGGTAGAGGCCCCCGTGAATCTCGGCACTCGTACTAGTCTGGTGCTTGTTCTTCTCGCCCTGACCACCATGCTGGGCTGTTCCGCCCTTAGCGCCAACCAGCCTGCGGCACAACAGGCTACTGGGCTGGTCGCAACCGCAGCCACCCTGGACTTCGGCACCGTACCGGTCGGAAGCACGGTGACGCGAACCAACACCATCGTCAACAACAGCGGTTCACCTGTGGTTCTAACCCGGGCGCAGATTGACCAGACTGATTTCACCATTGCCGGCCAAAAACTGCCGTTGCGACTTGCACCCGGAGAGCGTACCGCCGTTCAGGTCGTATATTCGCCACGGAGTGGCGGCAGCTCGCAGGGTCGGGTCGTATTCGCCAGCAACGTGATTCGCTCGTCCGCAACCTTCGAGTTGAGGGGGACGGCGCTCGTTTCGGGCCGGATTACCCTGAATCCGAAGAGCATCAGCTTTGGTAACGTGCAGATGGGTATGACCCAGACTCAATCCGCGACCCTGTCCAATTCAGGGATCGGCACTGTGACCATCACGCACACCGCCATATCGGGAAAAGGGTTTGCTTTGACCGGAGTTCGTTTGCCGCTGGTTCTGAGGGCTAGAGAAACTGCTACCGTGGGCGTGAGCTTCACGCCGGCTTCGGATGGCACCAATAGCGGCACGATTTCTCTGCTTGGCACGACTACGATTCGGTTTGCGAGACGGGGCCACAGACGAGGCGAGGAGCCACCGACTGATGTGGCAATGACCACCATCTCAACCGCGCTCAATGTCCCAGTCTCAGGCATCGGGATGCTGAACCGGCAACTTGCGGTTTCACCAACTGTCCTCGCTCTGGGCAGAGTAAAGATTGGTGCCAGTCAGACTCAGTCGGCAACGCTAGTCAATTCGGGCGGCTCCACCGTCACCGTAAAACACGCAAGCGTAAGTGGCCGCGGCTTTAGAATGAACGGCCTCAGTTTTCCACTGACCCTGTCGCCGGGACAGAAAAAAACTTTCTCGGTTACCTTTGCACCGCAATCGTCAGGGACTGCGAGCGGAAGTGTTGCGGTCACCAGCGACGCTCCGAACTCGGTCGTGAGCCTGCCGGTTTCGGGGGTGGCGGTTGGGTCCGGCATCCTCATTTCCAATCCTTCTAGTCTTAGTTTTGGCAACGTACAGGTGAGCCACCCCCAGACCTTGTCGGCAGCGTTAACCAACTCTGGCGCCTCCAGCGTAACCGTCTCGCAGGCGAACGTGTCCGGGACCGGCTTCGCGGTCGGCGGCTTGAGTCTGCCCGTGACTCTGGCCGCGGGCCAAAGCGTCGACTTCAGTGTGACCTTTAACCCGCAGTCGGGCGGGGCGGCCGCGGGGTCGCTGTCTTTCACCAGCGATGCGTCGAACGCCGTGCTCGCGATTCCGCTCGTGGCCACCGGCGCCGGTTTGGGATCGCTCACCTCTGCGCCGTCCAGTCTGAATTTCGGTAGCGTGCAGGTGGGTACACCTAAGACGGTGTCGGCAACGCTAACCAACGCCGGCAGCTCCAGCGTTACCCTATCTCAAGCCAACGTCACTGGTGTGGGTTTCACCGTAAGCGGCTTGAACGTGCCGGCCATTCTGGCGGCGGGCCAAAGCAAAACTTTGAGTGTGACCTTCACCCCGCAGTCGGCTGGATCGGTCAGCGGAAGTCTTTCGATCGTCAGCGACGCCTCCAATACCAGTCTTGCAATTCCGCTCTCCGCCACCACTGCGACCGCCGGGGCGTTGAGCACCAGCGATTCCAGCCTCGATTTCTCCAGCGTTCAGGTGGGCAGCACCAACACCCTGTCGGAGACTCTGACTAATACCGGGGGCTCCAATGTTACCGTGACCCAAGCCAACGCCTCTGGTACTGGCTTCCGTGTCACCGGGTTGAGCCTGCCTCTGACCCTCAGGGCAGGACAAAGCTTTACCTTCGGCGCGGTTTTTGCTCCCACCTCTGGCGGCAGCGCCACAGGGTCGATTTCCGTGGTCTCCGACGCATCCAACCCCGCGCTCACCATTTCCATGGCTGGGACGGCAACCGTCTCTGGCCAATTGGCAGTGAGCCCAGCCATTATGAGCTTCGGCAGCGTCACCGTGGGACAAAGCAAGAGCTTGACCGCCTCGCTCACTGCCACTGGCTCCAGCATCACGATAACCGACGCCAGCATGAGCACGTCAGAGTTTAAGGTGAGCGGTCTTGCTCTTCCGGTCACCCTGGCGGCCGGCAAGAGCGTGTCCTTCACGGTTAGCTTCGCGCCCCAGTCCAGTGGTGCGGCGGCGGCCAGTGCGTCTTTCACCAGCAATGCTTCCAACTCGTCCGCCCAGCAATCTTTGACGGGTAGCGGCACGGCGGCGCTCCAACACAGCGTCGCACTCTCCTGGAGTCCAAGTTCTTCGTCCACTGTCGTCGGTTACAACATCTATCGTGGCGTGACCACAGGTGGACCGTACTCCAAAATCAATTCCCTGAATATCGACACCACTTACACCGACAGCTCGGTCCAGGCCGGCCAGACTTACTTTTACGTCACCACCGCGGTGGATGCGGTCGGGAAAGAAAGTGCAAACTCGAATCAGACCCAGGCCGCAGTGCCCACTCCGTAAATTGCAAGTTTGCAAACCTTCGGGTAAATAGGGGCGTGACAATTTTACGCCCCATTTTATTTTGTGCCCCATGCAATCGACCAATGGAGGCGCGGTCGTCCCGCTCTGCGTCCTCACTCGTGCATTTTCAGTGCTCGTGAAGCCGTGAACGGAGCCCGCATCGGGCGGATACTCGCACGTACATTGAATCCTGCTGTCAAGCAATCTGGGCCCGAGTCAGGACCCATAGTTATGTACTAGTGATATCTTTCTCGAACTTGGGTTACCGATTAACTTTCTGACATACCCCTTGAGGGTTCCATTCAACTTGGGATTCAATCGGGACGAGTCGCGGCAATCCGCAACTCGCGCTATGGGATTCCAATGTTTTTGTGAAGTCTTAAGGCCCGCCAGGCTCACGTCTGGCATGGCAGATCGTTGGTGGACATTTTTTATGAGTGAGGAGCAATCATCGCATGCGTGGAACATGTCTTTTAGGGTTGGTAATCCTGACGGCGGCAATCTCGGTCGGCTGCGGGGGCGGAAGCGGCACGCATCAGGATGTGCCCGCAGGTCAGCTGGTCGTATCTCCTTCCAGCCTGGACTTCGGCAAAGTTGCGGTGGGAGATAAAGCAACTAAGACGGGGACGCTCAAAGCTGGCAACTCAAGCGTGACGGTGACGTCGGCCGACTGGAACGGAGAAGGATACTCCGTCAGCGGGATCGCATTTCCGCTCACCGTGGCGGCTGGGCAGAGCGTCTTCTTTACAGTGACTTTCGCCCCGCAGAAGGGCGGGAGTTCTTCGGGAAATATCAGCTTCCTCAGCGATGCATCAAACTCTCCGAACCGGGAAGCTTTCAGCGCCAGCGGAATCCAGGCCGCAGGGCACAGCGTCACTCTCTCGTGGACTCCCAGCAAGTCCAGCACTATCGGCTACAACATATACCGCGGAGTCGCTCCCACAGGACCGTTTACGAAGGTAAATTCCGACCCACGTCCCAACCCCACCTTCACCGATGCCTCGGTCCAAGGCGGAGGAACCTACTTCTACGTCACGACAGCCCTGAATAAGCTCGGAAAGGAAAGCAAGTTTTCGAATCAGGTCCAGGTAACGATCCCGAACTCTTAAATGTGAAGAGCGGCCCTGCAGGGCCGCGTCATCGGCGGTAAAAATCACCGGGGCTTTGAAGCCCCGGTGGTCGAACCTGTCGCCCCCTAGCCAAACTGACTTTCCGCCGGCAATCGCTTCTTCCACCGCGATGGTCGCCGCGGAGACTTCCACGAGCTCTTCGAACGGAATGGGCGAAGAACCGCCGCTGCGCATCCGCTTCCAGCGTTCGTTCAATCTCGCGCGCATGTCCCTCGTCTCGCCGGGCCGCGACTGGCTTTGCCGTCGCGAGCCAGAGCGAGGACGCGAAAATCTTCGATCCGCCCAACCTCGCCTGCGCAGAACACCTCAAACTGCTTTTCGGGATCGAGCGGTCGCCGTTGGCCACATACATAAGGTTCCCAATGGATCCATCTTGGAAGGCTAGCGTGGCCACACATTGTCACGGCTGTAGCGGGCTCCGGCGGGAAGAGCATTGGCCGTCACGCTCACCATGGAGCCGCCACCACGCATTGTGCCCAGTCCACGAAGTGGCAGAACCGCCAATGATCCTGCCGCCTCCGTTGTGCTGCACCCAGTGATCCTGAGGAATGTATCCCGCGTTCACCCGAATATTCTTCCCGTTGCTCGAGGCTGATGGCCAAACGGCTTTTCCACAAACACGGGCGTGCGGTTGGAAAGCGCGGCAATCACACATTGGGCATGGCTGTCGTGGCGGGAAAGCACAAACACCACGTCGCTGTCCTTGTCCCGGATCAATTCGGCCGGCCGCCTGGACGTAGCTCCGACTGTGCAATCTCGTGACCAGTCATCGCCCCGGAGCGAACGTCTTCCAGAATGGCCCGCATGGCGATCCGTTATTGTCACATCCGGCGGCGGGGAGCGGAAGTCGGAGCTTTTCTTAATGAGCGGAACGGCATCCTGAATATGCGGTGCAACAAGTGTAAGCTAGTCATTGGATTTCTTCCCCAATAGTTGCGGCCATGTCCTCAGTGCTTCTACGTGGCGTGCTTGTCGGGTATCTGATCTCGCTCAACCTGTTATGCCAGTCTCAGCCCGGGGTGGCAAAGCAGGGCAGTGCGACGCCGACGCAGGGTCGGAAGTCTGCGCCGCTCACTCCTCGCCAGCAAAAAGGTCTGAGAATGCTTCAAGCGGCCGAAGCCGAGGCCAAGGCATTGCCGGCGCCCATGAAGGCCTACCTGCTGCTGGAACTCGCTTCGTCGTACACGGAGACAAATCCAACCAAGGAACGAAGCTTGCGGCTCCAGGCGTTTCAGTCAACCCTGTACATCGAGGACGATGACGACAATAAGGAGTTCGTACAGGACCAGACGCTTCGAGAATTGCTATCTACATCTTGGCCGGACCTGGAAATGGCCTTGCCAAAAGCGATTCCAATTCTTCGCAATCGATACGCCGCGGAACTCTCCCAAGGCTACGCTCGGTCCAAACGCTACGACCGTGCTCTGCAATGGCTACACCAAGTTGCCGCCGAAGGGCAGTTTCCATACGGGGCGGCCGCAACCCTGATGCTGCATTTACCCGAAGACCACGTCACTGAACGGCAGGAGCTCTTTAGTGAAGCGCTTGCTAGCTACGAAGCATCCACCGGCCCGGAAGAACAGGACTTCACAGACATGGCTACCTTGGTCATACGCTTCTGGGACAAATTGCCGCCAGCCTTAGTTCTGGAAGCGACGGACCAAATCCTGGACCGCGCAAAACGGGAGACCGACGCCGGCCTTGCTCGGGTGTTCAATGTCAGCTCAGGCAAGGGTGCGGTGTCGTTGGGTACCATCTACGGGTTCCGGCTGTTTCAGTTGCTCCCTGTGCTGCAAAAACTCGACGAATCCAAAGCAGAGCAACTGCTTCAGGAGAACCCAAACCTGAAGGGACTGCTGGAGCAATATCCCGAAGGGATGCGCTCGCTCGATACCGGCCTAACCGGCACACCCAAGGGTAAGCGGGAGGAGCATTCCGATTTTCTTAACATTTCAAACGATCCGATCCCACATTTTGATGCCGCGGCGGTTCGACTGGGCGAAGAAATTAAAGACCAGCAAAAAACAATTTTTGAACTCGCACGGCATGATCCCAAACAGGCCCTCAAATCAGCCCTGGCTTTGCCGGGCAGTGGGGAGATTAGGCGGGCGCAGACTCTTAGCATTGTCGGTCAAATCATCGGCGCGCACGATCCTGCCATTGCCAAGACCGCGGTCAAAGAGGCCACCAACCTGTCAGTGGACTTCGATCCAGTCTTTCGGCTAGACATTCTCAAGGATGCGGCCAGTTTATACCTCGATTTGAAGGACCAGGAAGGGGCGACGAGGCCCATTTTGGACGGAACTAAGTTGGCCGAAGACCTCTATGCAAAAGATACAGACCCTTCCAAGCCTAACCTTGCACTAAAGGCCCAGTGGCCTTCGACCAATGTCTGGCGTCAGTTTGTTGGTCTGGCAGCTCGCATTTCACCGGAAGCAGCAACCAAGCTGATCGACGAAGTCCCGGACTCCGAAATACACGCGTTTCTGCGAGTGGCGCTGGCAAGTTCGCTTCTCGGTCAAGAGCCGGCAGCGATACGGTCAGTGAGGCGAGACCAGGACCGCGAAATAATCGAGGTATGGTAAGAGCTAACTCACCTTTCCATTTCAGACAGGCATAGGTCCGGAGCCTCACGCTCGCCTGCCACATTCAGAGCTTGCTCAAGATCTTGGCAATACGCCGCTCCCGCGCGTTCGTCCCCATGAGGCGGCACTGCTCCCTGCTTCTGTTTGGTGCAAGAGCCTTCGCCAACTCAGTGCGGAGCCTGAATTCGTCTTGCCCGACCAGCGTGTTGGTTCCCAAGGGACACGGTCACAGATCGTTCTGTATTGTTGGGCAAGGTAATGCACGGCACTCTCAGGTTCCTCGATGCCGCCAGAGTCGGTGACGCCCGCAGTTTTGGTAAAAGCTCACTTGCTCCGCCAATTGCCGTTCTGCGATCAAAATCTCACTGTGTCGCTTCTCAAGTCTGATCACGAACGATTCCGGGCTGGGGTCATTTGCGAACAGAGGTTCTAGGGCGAATGCACAATTTTTCGCACCGGCAGGAAAGCCAACGAGGTGACAAGCAGGGTCTTGCTATGACGCGGGACCAATGCCCCGATAGCGGCGGTGTTTCCGGGAAGCGTTCCAGGCGTAGGAGATGAAGTGACGCGTGGCCTTGAGCAGCCCCAGGCCGAGGTGCTCGCGGTAGACCCGCCAGTGCTGGCGCGCGCCCTTCAGTTTGTTCTTGGAAATACCCGCGGGAGACAGCCGGTACTGCGTAAGCACATCGGCAAGCCCCGCCGCCTTCCTCCCGTCCCGAAGCAGGGTGCACCAGAGCGCAAAATCCTGGCGGGTACGCATCTCCGGGAATCGGACCTCCCCCAGACTCTCGCGGTCCAGAACCACCGTGGAGCAACCAATCAGGCTGTTTCCCAGCAACTTCTCATAAGTCATCTCATCCGGGACCGGGGGAGCAAGGGAAAGCCAGGTGCCAGTAGCCGAGATCACCTCGTACGCGGTGAACGAGAAGGCGGCTTTTTTCTGACGCATGAAGGCGAGTTGGCGGGAAAGTTTTTCCGGATGCCAGCGATCATCGCCATCCAGGAACGCCACGAATCTTCCCTTGGCGAGTTCCAGACCGCGATTGCGGCAATATCCCACCCCCCGATTTTCGGCAAGCCGCTCGGCCACGAGCCTCGGCTCCCGGCTGGCCAGAGCCTGCACGATCTTAGGGGTATCATCGCTCGAAGCGTCGTCCACTACCACCAATTCCCAATCTTGAAAAGTCTGATCAATAACAGAGCGGATGGCCTCTTCCAGATAGGCCTTGGCGTTATACGCCGGCATGATTACCGAGACCGTGGGACGGACCACGCCGCTCGGGTCGAGAGTGTTACTCATCGCTTCGGGCCCCGTGCGCCGCTGGCCGTCTTGTCCATCGATTCCCGCCAGTTCCTCAATTTTAGAGCGACTTGCTGCATATAAGCCGCAGCTTCGGCGGCGCTGGTAATCTCGCGATGAATTTCTGGCTCGTCCGCGGAATTCGCCATCACCGGGACGGCACTGTACGGTGGGTCGACAGCCGGGCTCTCGGAGGGCGCGCCCCAGGTAAGCTTTTGAAGGTCGAGGTCGGACATGACCTCCTTCACGACCTCCGCGTCGACTGTCCTTTTTCGCAGCGCGCATGCCAGCGAGAGCGCATTGAAGCAAAAATTGTTTACATTCCTGGGTATGCCCTCGGTGGCGGTCGCGATGGAATCATAAGCCTCGGTGGTAAAAATGGGGTTACCCCGGTACCCGGCAATTCGCAACCGGTGCTCCACGTAATTCTTAACTTCCCAGGCCGGAAGCGGCGCCAGACCCTGAACAATCGAAACTCGTTGACGCAACTGAGCCAGGCCAGGGCTACCAAGCTTTTGCGCCAGCGCCGGTTGTCCCGCCAGAATGATGTGCATCAGCTTGGCTTTCGAAGTCTCAAAATTGGAGAGCAGCCGCAGAGTCTCCAGAACCTCAGGTTCGAGATTCTGTGCTTCGTCCACCACCACGATCAGGCGATTCCCTTCCTCCGCGATCTTCATCAGCCGCGTATTGAACTCGTCGTACATGCGGACCAGATCCTGCGTATCCTCCTCGCATCCCAGTTCCGCCAACAGCAGGCGCATGAACTCACGCGAGTTGCAATGCGTCTGAAAAAGGAATGCGATACGTGCGGAAGTACGGAAGGTCTCCAGCATGTGGAACAGCATGGTGGTCTTACCCATGCCAGGCTGAGCAATCAGACCGATAAAACCGCGGTTGGCTTCGATGCCGTAGTACAAGGAAGCCAAAGCTTCCTTATGGGCTTCGCTGAGATACAGAAATCGCGGGTCCGGAGTGACCCCGAACGGCTGTTCATTCAGTCCAAAAAAATTAAGATACAAAACCCGTTCTCCTCGTCTTTCTGATCGTCCGCAGAGATAAAAGCAGCCAGCTTGGTTCGCCTGGCCAGCAGCAATTTCATGCTGCTTTGCTGCCTCGATTCTATCGTCCAGCGCCGCTGCACAGCAAAGTAACCATGGTGACTGAAACTCGGCAGCTGAAACCCTCCGAAGAGGAGATTTTTCGGCAACCGCGCCAGAATCTGCAGGCGCTCCGCACCATGGCGCAATTCTTCGGAAGATGAGGGGGGCGGCTGCAGGTGAGAGGACAACGACGAGCGTTTCCGCAGACGCTTAGGGAAGACGGGTTATCGCTCCCCCGAAGGCAGGAGTATTCCGCGCCGGTCGCCGTCGCGGAAAAATGGCTTGGTGGGCCGCTGCTAGCGTTTTACCATGGTTCCGGTACCGTCGTCCGACTCGCATCGAGCGCCAGCGCCATTGAGTACGTATTTCAAATTTTGCACGGTGCCAGTCTGGTCGATGGTACCGTCAAAAGTGATGTGGTTACCCTCTTCGTCCCCACCTGCCAGAACGATATTTGAACCGCTGACCGTGACGTGGAGGGTGCCATCCCCCAAACAGTCTGAACTGACACTGGAGGTACCAACCAGGCGTCCGCTTGCCTCCGAACGGATTACAACCGTGATCGTAAATGGTGAGAAACTCGGTTGCCGCGACTGGAACGTGCCGGACCATGTGCCGGTGACATCCCGCGAGGCCTGCTGCGATGAGCTGCCAGTTGATACGGTGCTGCCCGGATGGTTCGACGCGCTCATGCCATACACGGACTCGGTTCCAACCAACGAAATCAGCAGAAAAAGAAGCGAACAACGAAACAGGAAGGCGGTGCTTGTCATTGTAATTCTCCGTTTGCGGTAAATGAGCTCAAGATTCGAATTAGAGTCGCATCGATATGAGTTGCGTAACCTAGCGTTCGACCGGAGCTGGACGCAATAGACAATGAAATCGACTCTCTGGCGGTTCAACGTGCTGCCGCCCGTTCGCTGAACAGTTCGACGGTGATCAGATCCTGTCCCGGGAACAGTTTCTTGTCCTGAAGCCGCAATCTTTCTTCAAGAGTTGATTGAATAAGGGCTGGTTGTTCAGGATCCAGCGATTCGATGTGAAGAACCAGCCACACACGTCTGCGCCGGGAAATGTCGCTTTTCACCTCAGCGCGGCTTAGGGGACGCCAGGGCTCGGGTGGATACAGGATATCCGGCGCTTCTGTGACCTGATGCTGAGTCTCCGCGCGGCGAGTGTAGTAAAGATAGGCATAGTCGTTGGGTATGTAAAAGATGATGCCGTCGCCGGGTTGCTGCCGTTGGAGGATATAGCCGACTGCGGATCGCCAGTCGCTGGTTTCTGTGGTGAAATTGACGAAATATTGATGCGTACCCCAAGCCGACAACGTGAGGACCAGGGCCAGAGCGGGTGCCGCGGCCCAGTATTTGACCGCCGGCAAGCAACTCAACCTGACGATCCCGCGCGCGGCGAGCATCACCAATGCCGGCACACACATCACCATGTAACGGGGATAGAAGATCGGTTTAATCGCCGACGCCGCAATTGTCAACGCCGGGGGCAGCACCAGCCACAACGCAAGCAGCCGCAGCGCCCAGTTCTCTTTGCCCGAGCCCGCTACTCGATCAGAGTGCCAAAATGCCAGCCCGCACAGGGCAAGATAAACTCCAATCAGCAAAATACCGCCCTGGCTGGTAAGAAGCTGCAGAAACGCAAAAATCTCGGACAGCGCCGGCTGCGGAACCCAGTTGATCTGATCCGAATGATGAAGCAGTACAAATGCAGCCATCGGCACCACAAGGAATCCAAACAAAAAGGTAGTCACCGCCACGGTGCTTGACCGAACCCGGAACGGCCGGGGAAAAACGATCGCGAGCGTATGTGCCGCCAGCACCAGGACGGCAAAAATATGAGCGTACACGCAGAGCGCAGCGGTGATGGCGAATAGGATCCAACGCCACAGCCGCTGGTCCGACTCCATGGCCACAATAAGAGCGTAGGTCGTCAGCACCAGCAGGAACAACAACAGACTGTAACCTCGTGCCTCCTGGGAAAAGGCGACGTGAAAGCGATGCACGCTCAATAAAGCCGCAGCGATCAGTCCTGTTGGGCGATCGAAAAGGCGCTTCCCCAATGCGTATACCGAAGGAATGGTGAGGATCCCAAAGAGCGCGGAAAGGCCGCGCACCACGAACTCGCTGTCGCCCCAGTGCATCCAGGCACGTAGCGCGAAATAGTAAAGAGTCATGTTGCCCTGGTACCCCCAGAGCAAGCGGAGGAAGGGCCACCACGGTATGGTAGCGAAGTGGACGCTCGCCGCTTCATCGATCCACAGGCTCCGGCCGGCAAGCTGGTGCAACCGCACTCCCGCACCAATCAGCGTCACGACCGCTATAATCGCGGTTGCGCCCGCAGGAGAAAGAATCGCGTTCTCGCGTCTCATCGGGGCCCGCTGAGGCGGGCCGGCGCGCGGCGGCGAATCAATTGCTGTTTGATCGTTAACCGGACGCATGGACCCTGGAACCCCAACATTAGCCTTAACAGATTAAACCGTGTCACGGGGCGGCTTTGAACGTAGCCATCTGCATCACCCAGGCAGCCGAAGCGCGCATGGCTGCGGTGGCGTTGTAGCTCCCCGTACTGGTCACGCTCCTGTCTTCC
>Ga0070697_100001961_pt1 | contig 15751 bp, 13 predicted proteins | sample KBSK1501metaG_FD_65475 | JGI IMG/M metagenome (GOLD analysis project Ga0070697, IMG submission 65475) | Corn, switchgrass and miscanthus rhizosphere microbial communities from Kellogg Biological Station, Michigan, USA - KBS K1-50-1 metaG | ecosystem: Host-associated > Plants > Roots >...
CACCGCGGCAGTCCTGTCGGTTGCCCTGTTCGATTTCTTTTTCGTGCCGCCCCGATTCACGTTCACCGTCGAGGACACCCACTACGTCTTCACTTTCGCGGTGATGCTGGCTGCGGCGCTGGTGATCAGCCGGCTGGCGGAACGAGTGCGCAGCGAGGCCCGCGCGGCGGAAACCCGCGAGCGTGGCACGGCGGCGCTGTATCCGATGCGTGGTGACCTTCTCGAAGCCCAGACGCTGGACGACGTGCTCGGGGTTATTCGCCACCACGTTCGCACCGCCTTCGACGCCGACGCACGAGTGCTGCTGCGCGAGGCGGCCCATCTCGCGACGGTCGGGACATTGGTGTCGGAATCGGAGTCAGGGATCCGCATTGCGGAATCGGCCTATCAATCGTGGCAGTCGGTAGGGCGGGGGACGAAGAATTTCCCGGACTCGGACGCGCTGTATCTCCCGCTGGTCGGTACTCACGGCCGCCTCGGTGTGCTCGCGGTGCGTCCCGATGATCGGGCGCGATTCGACGATCCCGCCGTGCTCTGGCTCTTGCAGACCTACGCCGCCCAGGCGGCGCTGGCAATCGAAAGGGTCAGGGCCGTACGTTAGCGTCCGTATGACAGGACGCAGGCCGGACCCCGACGCGCTGCTGGCGCGCGTAAAAGAGGAAGAGCGCCGCGCCGGCCGGGGCCGCCTCAAAATCTTCTTCGGCGCCTCCCCCGGCGTGGGCAAGACGTACGCGATGCTCGAGGAAGCCCGCGCCAGGCGGCGCGACGGCGTCGATCTCGTCGTCGGCGTCGTCGAGACCCATGGTCGAGTCGAAACCGCCGCGCTCCTCGAAGGCCTCGAGATTCTGCCTCGGCGTTCGCTCGAGTATCGCGGCGTTACGCTGAAGGAATTCGACCTCGACGCCGCGCTCGCGCGCCGCCCCTCGCTCATTCTCGTCGACGAGCTCGCCCACACCAACGCGCCCGGGTCGCGCCACGCGCGGCGCTTCCAGGATGTCGAAGAGCTCCTCGCCGCCGGCATCGACGTGTACACGACGCTCAACGTGCAGCACCTCGAAAGCCTCAACGACGTCGTCGCGCAGATCACCGGCATTCAGGTTAGGGAGACGGTACCCGACTCGATTCTCGAGCAAGCCGACGAGCTCGAGGTCGCGGACCTGTCAGCCGAAGACCTGCTCAAGCGTCTTGAAGAGGGGAAGGTCTACGTCCCGGAGGAAGCGGCGCGCGCAATCGAACGCTTCTTCCGCAAAGGGAATCTTATCGCGTTGCGCGAGCTGGCGCTCCGCCGCGCCGCCGAGCGGGTGGACGCGCAGATGCGCGGCTACATGCGCGAGCACGGCATCCGGGAAACGTGGCCCGCGGGCGAGCGTGTGCTCGTGTGCATCGGGCCGAATCCCGCAGGCGCGCGGCTGGTGCGCGCGGGGAAGCGCATGGCGACGAGCCTCAAATGCGATTGGACGGTCCTGTACGTCGAGGCGCCGGGTCAACGGATCTCCGTGAGCGATCGCGAGGCCCTGGTCCAGAATCTCCAGCTCGCCGAGGAGCTTGGTGCGCAGACGGCAACGGTAAGCGGGCTCAACGCAGCCGAGGAAATGCTCGCTTACGCGCGCGCGCATAACGTCACGAAGATTGTCGTGGGCAAGCCGACGCACAGCCGCTGGCGCGACAAGCTGTTCGGGTCAACGCTGGACCGGCTGGTGCGGGGTTCGGGCGAGATCGACGTCTACGTCATCACGGGTGACGTGGATGACGCGCAGCGCGCGCCCGCGGCGCGTGCGGGGCAGGGATCGCCGCCGGGCGAGTACGTCCGGGCCGCCCTCGTCATCGCATTCTGTGCCGCGATCAGCTTCCCGCTATTCTCGCGGCTGTCAGTCACGGATGTCGCGATGATCTTTCTGCTCGGCGTCGTCTTCGTCGCTTCACGCTACGGCCGTGGGCCATCGGTCTTCGCGTCGCTCCTGTCGATCGCTTCATTCGACTTCTTCTTCGTGCCCCCGCGTTTCACCTTTTCCGTGTCCGATGTGCGGTATGCCCTGACGTTCGGCGTGATGCTCGCCGCGGCGCTGGTGGCGAGTCACCTGACGCTGCGTATCCGCGCCCAGGCCCAGACGGCGCGCGACCGCGAGCGCCGCACGGGTGCTGTGTATGCGATGAGCCGGGCGCTCGCGGCCGCGCGCACGCCCGCCGATCTGATCGCGATCGCCACGCGCCATCTGACCGACACGTTCAATGCCGAGATGCAGATCCTGATGCCGGATCCGGCAGGGCGCCTCGAGGGCGGTACCCTCGACGAGAAGGAGCGGAGCGTCGCGCAATGGGTATTCGATCATGGGCAACGGGCCGGCGCCGGGACCGACACGTTGCCGAGCGCGAACGGGCTCTATGTTCCGCTGGCGGCGTCGACCGGAGCCGTCGGCGTGCTCGCGGTGCGCGCGGCCGATCCCACCCGCTTCGAGGACCCCACGCTGCTGCAGCTGCTCGAGACGTTTGCCGGACAGGCGGCGCTTGCGTTGGAGCGCGCCCAGCTCGCGGACCGCGCCCAAAAGGAAGAAGTGGAAGTCGAAGCCGAACGGCTGCGCACGTCGCTCCTCAGCTCGTTGTCCCACGATATGCGGACGCCGCTCGGCGCCATCACCGGCGCGGCCAGTAGCCTGCTCGAGGACCAGGGGAAAGGAATCACGGAACAAGCCAGGCACGAGCTGCTGCAGTCCATCGTCGACGAATCGAACCGCATGAACCGCCTCATCGGCAATCTGCTCGACATGATCCGGGTGGAAAGCGGGGCGCTCAAGGTCCACAAGGAATGGCAACCGCTGGAGGAGCCGGTCGGCGTGGCACTGATCCGGCTGCAGGACCGGTTACGGGATCATCCCGTCCAGGTCACTCTGCCGCCCGACCTCCCGCTCGTCCCGATGGACGGCGTGCTGATCGAGCAGGTGTTCGTCAATCTGCTGGAGAATGCGGTGAAGTACACGCCACCGGGCACGCCGATCGAGATCTCGGCCGCGCAAGTCGATGGGCGCATGCGCGTCGATGTGGCCGATCGCGGCCCCGGCATCCCGCCGGGTGAGGAGCGCCGCATCTTCGACAAGTTTTACCGCGTCGCGGCCGAGGGACCGGTGAGTGGCGTTGGCCTGGGCCTCACGATTTGTCGCGGGATCGTCACCGCCCATGGTGGGCGTATTTGGGTTGAAAACCGTCAGGGAGGCGGCGCGCTGTTTCGGTTTACCCTTCCACTAGGAACAGAGCCGCCCCCCAGCGTACCCGGAGAGCCCGGCGCCGAGTAACTTGGCCCGATGGTCGCGGGCGCCGCCCCTCCGGTTGCTTTGCTCATAGAGGATGAAGTGGAGATGCGGCGTTTTTTACGCGCCGCGCTGCAAAGCCACGAGTACACCCTCGTGGAAGCCACGACCGCCCGCGACGGTCTCGCGCAGGCCGCCGGACGCAATCCCGATGTGATTCTCCTCGATCTCGGATTGCCCGACGGCGATGGCATCGATCTAACGCGCCGCATTCGCGAGTGGTCAAAGGTGCCCATCATCGTCTTGTCGGCGCGGGGCCGCGAGGAAGACAAAGTCGCGGCACTCGATGCCGGCGCAGACGATTACCTCACCAAACCATTCGGAGTGGGCGAGCTTTTGGCGAGACTGCGCGTCGCGTTGCGACACAGCACACGGGTCGACGGCGAGCCGGTGTTTACGCTCGGCGCACTGCGTGTTGATTTCGAGCACCGTCGGGTATTCGTCAACGAAACTGAAGTGCATCTCACGCCGACGGAGTACAAGCTGCTCAGCGCGCTAGTGCGTCATGCCGGCAAAGTTTTAACGCACCGCCAGCTGCTCAAGGAGGTGTGGGGCCCGAACGCGATCGAACACACGCATTACCTCCGGGTCTACATGACGCAGCTGCGGCACAAGCTCGAAGCGGACGCGGCGCGTCCGCGCTATCTGTTGACAGAGCCGGGCGTGGGCTACCGGCTGCAAGCGGATTGACTAGAGCTTCAAGAGAGCGATTAACGTTCCGAGCGTGCCCACCCAAAACAGGAACATCCAGCGGATGAGTCGTGTCTCCATGGCGCCTGTGAGGGTCTGAAACTCCGCCCCGAGCTCAGCGAGGCCCTGGGCCAGCTTCGCCTCAAACCGCGTCCAGTTCAGCTGGTTGGTCTCACGAAGCTCAGACCGATACGTCGCATCCACCTGGTTGAACCACTCCACGAGCTCGTTGGTGAGGTCGTCTCCGAACCTCTCATAGAACTTACGAGACAGTTTCGCGGTCACCGGCACCAAGAGAGCTCCTGTAGGGATCCGGCGACATGATCACCTTACCCTCGGCCGGTCGAATAATCAATGCATCGCGACCGACATCATTCAATCGCTAATCGCCCGCCACCAAGGTCGTAGGGATGTCCGGCGCCTCATGGACGACGGCGGGCTTCCGCTTGGACAACACGAGCCACCATTCGCGCGCCGACGTAAATACGAGCATCGCGACGACAGACATGAAAAACAGCGCAATCACCGCATTGAGGCGGTCATTGAAAATCAGTCGCGCCGCAGTCGGATCCGTGGATGTGGCGAGCGACGCCGCGTGGGAGAGGAAGCCGAGCTTGGGGTCCGTCGAGAAAACCTTCTGGTAGCCCGCAGTCATCGTCACCACGATTAACCAGGCCAGCGGGCCGAGCGTGACCCACGCATAGCGCTGCCGGCCCATCTTGATCAGGATCGTCGTGGCGACGCACAGCGCGACTGCCGCGAGCAGCTGGTTTGAGATCCCGAACAGCGGCCATAACGAATTGATGCCGCCGAGGGGATCCACGACGCCCTGCCACAGGAAGTAGCCCCACGCGGCGCACACCGCGCCGCTCGAAATCCACACGCTCGGCAGCCACGACGTCTCGCCGAACTTCGGCCAGACGTGGCCGACCAGCTCCTGCAGCATGAATCGGCCGACGCGCGTCCCGGTGTCGATGGTCGTGAGGATGAACAGCGCTTCGAACATGATCGCGAAGTGGTACCAGAGCGCGGTGAGCGTCTTGCCGCCAAGCGCAGACGTGAGGCCGGAGAAGATGTGCGCAATCCCGACGGCCAGAGACGGCGCGCCGCCGGTGCGCGCGATCAGCGTCTGCTCTCCCATCTGCGCCGCCAGCGCCTGCATGTACTGCGGCGTGACGACGAAGCCCGCCTGATTCAACACATCCGAGGCGCCGGCCAGCGCCGCGGGCGTCGTGTTCATCGCGAAGTAGACGCCGGGATCGAGCGTGCAGGCGGCGATGATCGCCATGATCCCGACGAACGATTCCATGACCATGCCGCCGTAGCCGATCATCCGCGCGTCGGTCTCGCGCGTGATCATCTTGGGCGTCGTGCCGGAGGCAACGAGCGAGTGGAAGCCGGAAATCGCCCCGCAGGCGATCGTGATGAAGGCGAACGGGAACAGCTTGCCCGCAAACACCGGCCCCTCTCCGGCAGTGGCAAAAGGCGTGAGAGCTGGCATGCGCAGCGGCGGCAAGATGATCAGGATCGCCACGCCCAGCACCAGCACCGTCGTGATCTTTAAGAACGTCGAGAGATAGTCGCGCGGGCAAAGCAACATCCAGACGGGGAGCACCGAGGCGATGAAGCCGTACGCGATCATCATCACCGTGATCGACGTGCCACTGTGCGTAAAAGCAGCCGCGAGACCGGGATGGCTGGCGACGCTGCCGCCCGCGACCAGCGCGATCAGCAACAGCACCGCGCCGACGATCGAGGCTTCACCGACCTTTCCCGGCCGCCAGCGCTTCATCCACCAGCCCATGAGCAGCGCGATCGGAATCGTGCAGGCGATCGTGAACAGCCCCCACGGCGACGCGCGGAGCGCGTTGACCACGATCAACGCCAGCACCGCGAGCAGAATGATCATGATCGCGAGCACCGCGATCATCGCCGTCACCCCGGTGACCTTGCTGACCTCCTCCTTGGCCATCTGGCCGAGCGACTTACCGTCGCGCCGCAGCGAGCAGAACAGGATCGTGAAGTCCTGGACCGCCCCGCCGAGCACGACGCCGATGACGAGCCACAGTGTCCCGGGGAGAAAGCCGAACTGTGCCGCCAGCACCGGACCCACGAGCGGGCCGGCGCCCGCGATGGCCGCGAAATGGTGGCCGAACAGCACCCACTTGTTGGTTGGAACGAAATCGTGGCCGTTGTTGAACCGCTCCGCCGGCGTCGCGCGGCGAGGATCGAGGCCAAAGACTTTGTTGGCGAGGAACTTCGAGTAGAACCGGTAGCCGATGACGTACGTGCAGACGGCTGCCGTCAGGAGCCAGGCGGCGCTGATCGTCTCGCCGCGCGCCAGCGCCAGCACGCCGAATGCGATGGCTCCCAAGAGGGCGACGACGGTCCATCCGAGAATCGCGAGCGGTCGCACGCGGCGTAAGTTGCGGCGCGGCTTGCCGATGTTCAAGTTCGAACATAGGTTCGAACTCCTTGAGCCCCTCTGGTCCGTATCCCTGGTCGTCGAGCGGGGGGGGGCGCGCCGCCTCCGCGCCCGCGGTACAGGAGCGACCTCAACCCCAGCGAACCCCCGAGTCCTTCAAAGGGCGCGTCGTCGTCGTCACCGGCGGCGCGACGGGGCTGGGCCGCGCCGTCGCGCTCGAGTTCGCGCAGAACGGCTGCGGCGTTGCATTCAACTACGTCGAGATGCCGGGACGCGAGGTCGGTCCGCAGGCGTTGCTCACCGAGACCGCGATCAAAGCCTATGGTGTCCCGTGCTACTCCGCGCTGTGCGACGTCCGCGAGATGGAGCTCGTCGAACATTTCGTCACGGAAGTCCGCACTCGCCTGGGCGGCGTGCACTACCTCGTCAACAATGCCGGCGTCACGCATGACGGCGCGCTGTGGCGGCTCACGCCGGAGGCGTGGTCGGAAGTGATGGACACGAACGTGACCGGCGCCTTCAACTGTATTCACGCCGTCGCCCCGCACCTCCGCGCCCAGCGCTACGGCAAGATCGTCAACGTGGCGAGCCACCAGGCATTCCGGCCCGGCTTCGGCATCGCCAACTACGCCGCGAGCAAGGCTGCGCTCATCGGGCTCACCAAGGCGGCCGCGGTGGACCTCGGCTCGGCGGGGATCAATGTGAACGCGGTGGCGCCCGGTTTCGTGAAGACCGAGCTGCTGACGCAGCTGCCGCGCGAAGTGCTCGAGCGCGCCGAGCACGAGTCGGTGCTTGGCCGGGTCGCCGAACCCGAGGACGTCTCGCGCGTGATCCTCTTTTTGTGCAGCGAAGCGGCGCGGCACATCACCGGACAGGTAATCGTGGTGGACGGCGGCCTCACGCTCGCTTAGATTCTTGCCGTGACTAACCCATTAAGAACCAAGTACTTGGTGCGTGGTGCGTGGTGCGTGGGCGTCCTGGTCGCGGTCGGCTGCGGCTCCAAGAAATCGAATCAGACTCCCACACCAGAACCAACGGCGCCCCTGCCCACCGCCGGCATCGCGGGTCAACGCGTCGCCCTGATGCCGCTTGCACTCGTCGGGGCGGAAGAGGCGCTGCAGTGGGATTCGCTGATCGGCAACCGGCGCACGACGCTCGACAAAAGCGACAGCATCATCGCGACGCTGCTCGGCGCTCGGGCGCCGGAAGTCACCTGGGTTGGCCCCGCCGAGCTGCGGCACATCGCCCGGCGCGCTCCCGGCATCGCTCCCGATCCCGACCAGATGGGCACACCGTTTCTTCGGGCCTCGAACATCATCGACGTTCCGGATCCGATCCGATCTCAGCTGCGCACTCTGATGGGACTGGCGGGGGGACGATACGTCCTCGTTCCAGCGGGCCTGGTATTTCGGGTTCGGGTAGCAAGCCCCGGGGCCACGCCCCGGGGCCCAGGCCATCTGGCCGTCGCGGAATTGTCTGTCGTCATGATCGACTCGCGGATCGGCAGAATCGGGTGGCGCACCATCGCGCGCGGCGAAGGCGATGATCCCTGGACGGCCCTCTCGCGCGCGGTGAAGAGTCTCACACCGGGCCTGCCGTGAGCGGCGCGGCTCGCGAGGCGACGCTGATCTCGGGCGACGGCATCGGTCCCGAGATCACGGCCGCCACACTCCAGGTCCTCGACGCGCTGGGACTCAAGTTCGACTGGGATGAGGAGTACGGTGGGATGGCAGCCGTCGAGAAAGCCGGCACGCCGCTCCCCAACGCGACGCTCGATTCGATTCGCCGCACCCGGCTCTGCCTCAAGGGGCCGCTCACGACCCCCGTCGGCGGCGGGTACCGCTCGGTCAACGTCGCGATGCGGCAGGAGTTCGATCTCTACGCCAACGTCCGGCCGACGAAAACGATCGTGCCGGGAGGCCGCTACGAGCACATTGATCTGGTGATCATTCGCGAAAACACGGAAGGGTTGTACGTCGGGCTCGATCACACCTTCAAGATCGGCGGCGACCGGCGCGCGATGGCGCAGGCGATGTCCATCGTCACGCGCGAGGGCAGCGAGCGCATCGCGAAGTACGCGTTTGAGTACGCCAAGACCCACGGCCGCAAGAAGGTGACGATCGTCCACAAGGCCAACATCCTGAAGGCGACGTCGGGTTTGTTTCTCGAGGTCTCCAAGCGGGTCGCCGAGCAGTACGCCGGTCAGATCGCCTGTGATGACAAGATCGTGGACAACACCGCGATGCAGCTCGTGATCAAGCCGGAGCAATTCGACGTCATCGTCACGACGAATCTGTTCGGCGATATTTTGTCGGACGAAGCGGCGGGATTGATCGGCGGCCTCGGGCTTGCGCCCGGCGCCAACATCGGCACCCACGCCGCCATCTTTGAGCCGGTGCACGGCTCGGCGCCCGACATCGCGGGGAAGGGGATCGCCAACCCGTCGGCCCAGATGCTGGCAGCGGCGATGATGCTCGATCATTTGAGTGAGCTCGAGGCGGCCAAGCGGCTGCGGTGCGCGCTCGAGGCAGCGATCGTGCAGGACAAGATCCGCACACCGGACTTGGGGGGACGTGCTTCTACGGCCGAATTCGCCCGCGCCGTGGTTAAGCGGGTTAGGGCCTAGCCACCCGTGCGCCAGGTGCGGCACGGATACGCCGGGCATTGCGATTGGCGGGATCTGCGCCAACTGCATGCGGTCGCTCACCCGGCGGGCGGCCAAGATCGCCCGGCTGGTGGCCATCGGCACGACGGTGCCGCTGGCGGTGTATGTCGCCTTGGCACTGCCTGTGGAGCGAACGGCCCGGCTGGTGGGGGCGGTAAGCGTGCTCCTCTGGTACGTGTTGACGTTTGTGATCGCAAAACGCGTAACACTGGAGTGGATAAAATGAAACGGTACGTGGTGCTTGGTGCGTGGTGCGTAGGCGTGTTACTCGGGACTGGGCTGGCGGCGCAAACGTCTCTTTCTATTTATAGAGATGGTCGTGTCGTCGTGCGGCGGACGCTGCCGCAGGCGCTGCAGCAGGGGCGGAATTCACTGACATTGCGACTCGAAGCCCTCGACCCCGCCACACTGTTCTCTCCCGATACCGCCGTGTCGGTTGTTTCGGCGACGGTCCGCTATCCCAGCACGTCCACGGATGCGTTAGCACGGGCGATCGGGCAAACGCTTTCGTTCGTGCGCACGAAAGGGGACACCATCCGCGCGACAGTCGTCCGAGCGGATCCGCCGCAGTTCAGGCTTCCCGACGGACGGCTCCTTCTCGGGTCACCGGGCGAACCGCTGTTCCCGGCCGAGGTTGTCAGAACGGCTCCCGAGGCGCAGGTGGTGCTCGATGCCTCGCGGGCAAGGCAGCGGACGGACATCGCTTATGTGGCGCAGGGCGCGACGTGGGAGGCTCTGTATCAGGTGATCCTCACGGGTACGCGCGCGCAGGTTACGGGCATCGCTACCGTGACTTCGCAGACCATTCATGCTGACAGCGCCGACGTGCAGCTCGTGGCGGGCGCGATTCAGCGCACTCGCACGCCCGCCGCGCCGACGGCCGAAGGGGTGCAATGGATGTTGCAAACCCAGCGGATAGCCCTCGACAAGGTCGGAGTAGCGGAAGAGGCTGTCGGTGAAACTCACGTGTATCAGCTTCCAGGTCGACTTTCAATCGAGCCGAACGTTCCCGTAACCACCGCGCTCTTCCCGCGCAGCTCCGCTCCGGTTACGCAGGAGCTGATCGTCCCCGGCGTGCTGCCGTGGCGCGGCTGGATGGGGCAAAACCCCGAACCCAATCGCGTCCCGGTGCAGGTCTGGTACACGGTCAAACGCGCGGCAAAGACGCCGTTCGGCGATCGCCCGCTGCCCGCCGGGACAGTCCAGCTTTATCAGCCGGACTCGAGCGGTCGAGTGCAGCTCATCGGCGAAGCGTCCAACGATCACACCGCGCCGGGACGCGACTTGCGCGTGCAGTCGGGCGATGCGTTCGACATCACCGCCGAGCGCGTGCAGACCGACTGGAACCAGGAGCAGCTGCCGCCCGTGCGGCGCGGCATGCCGAACCGCCAGCGCGTCACCGCCGCGTATCGTGTAACGATCACGAACGCGAAAGCCGAAGCGGTCAACGTGGATGTACGCGAGGCCCATTTCGGCAGTTGGAAGATTGTCGAGAGCAGCGTGCCCCCGGAGAAGCTGTCGTCCACCGAATCCCGCTTCCGCGTGGCGGTGCCCGCGGGTGGGGAGGCAACATTGACCTACACGGTGCAAATCGAGCAATGACGGTTCAAATCGCGCATATCGGAGATCTGCATTTTGGTGGGCTGGCCGACGTGCCGGTGGTCGAGGCGTTGGAGCGGATGCTGCCCGATCTCCGCCCCGACGCGATCGTTATCGGCGGCGATCTCTCCCAGCGCGCGCGGCACGGCGAGTTTCAACGCGGCCGCGCCTTCGCGAACGTGTGTCGCGAAACGGCGCCCGTCCTCGCGATTCCCGGGAATCACGACGTGCAGTGGTGGTGGCGGCCGCTCATTCCGTTCGGCAAGGACGCCGTCTACGAGAAGTACCGCAGCTACTTCGGCGCCGACCTCACGCCGACGCTCACGATTCCGGGCGGCGCGGTCATCGCGTCCGCGCTGACGGCGCACGGCGTGGCGTGGGGCTCGCTCACCGCTCGAGTGCGTGACATCGCGGTGAAAGGCCACCTTCCCAAGGCGGAGATGCAGCGGGTGCAGTCGGTCTTCGCCAAGGCCGACCCGGCGCTGCCGCGCGTGCTCGTCATGCATCACAACTTGCTGCGCGGCGACATGTCGCAGCGCATGGGGCTGGCGCGCTGGAAGCGCGCGCAACGCCGCGTCGTCGACGTGGGGACCGATGTCGTGCTGTGCGGGCACGACCACCAGGAAGGCGCCGAGATGCTGGAGGGACGCGTCACCGTTTCGACTGCCAGCACGCTCTCGACCCGGGCGCGCGGCGGGCGTCCCGTCTCCTTCAACTTCGTGACGATCGATCCTGCCGCCGTGCAGGTGACATTTTTCCGGTGGGATTCGGCGAAACAGCGGTTCCAGCCATCGGATACCGCTGCCTTTGCTCGGTCCCAAACCAAGCCCGCCCCTGCGGCGGAAAAGCCGGTCCCGGTAGGACAGGCGTAAGGTTAGTTTTGCTAGCCCCGGGCCGTGGGCCCGGGGCTCACCACCCTGACCGAGGCTTTGCATGCCGCCGAAGTTCACAGGCGTTGATTTCTACAACATCGATGGATTGCTCAGCGAAGAAGAGCGCGCCATCCGCGATACGGTGCGCGACTGGGTGGATGAGCATCTGATGCCGGTGATCGGTGACGCCTACGTCGTCGGCAAGTTTCCCAAGCAATTGATCCCCGGCATGGCCGAGCTCGGCCTCTTCGGCGCCAACCTCCCTGAGGAGTACGGGTGCGCCGGCCTGAACAACGTCGCCTACGGGCTCATCATGCAGGAGCTCGAGCGTGGCGATTCGGGGGTGCGGTCCTTCGCGTCGGTGCAGGGTGCGCTCGTCATGTATCCGATCTACGCGTTCGGATCGGAAGAGCAGAAGAAGCAATGGCTGCCGCAGATGGCGAGCGGCAAGGTGATCGGTTGCTTCGGCCTGACGGAGCCCGACTACGGCTCCAACCCCGCCGGCATGATCACCGTTGCCAAAGAGACGAAAGACGGCTGGGTCCTGAACGGCGCCAAGATGTGGATCACGAACGGCTCGACAGCGCAGGCCGCCATCATCTGGGCCAAGACCGGCAAGAACGACGACGCCGACTCCATCCGCGGCTTCATCGTGCCGACCGACACGAAGGGGTTTTCGGCGAAGGACCAGAAGGGCAAGCTCTCCCTGCGCGCGAGCGATACGAGCGAGCTGGTCCTCCAGGACGTGCAGCTACCGAAGGACGCGATCCTTCCCAAGTCGGGCGGGCTCAAGTCACCGCTCATGTGCCTGACGGCGGCGCGATATGGCATCGCGTGGGGGGCGGTCGGTGCGGCGATGGCGTGCTACGACGAAGCGGTGAGCTACGCGAAGCAGCGCGTGATGTTCGGCAAGCCGATCGGCGGGTTCCAGCTGCAGCAGGCGCGGCTTGCGGACATGCTCACGGAAATCACGAAAGCACAGCTACTCTGTCTCCAGCTCGGCCGCCTCAAGGACGACGGCAAATCCACGCCCCAGCAAGTAAGCCTCGCGAAGCGCAATAACGTCAACATGGCCACCGACATCGCCCGGGAGACCCGACGCCTCCTCGGCGCGAACGGCATCCTGGCCGAGTACCAGGCGATGCGACACCTCGCAAACCTCGAATCGGTGTACACCTACGAAGGGACGCACGACGTCCACACACTCATCCTGGGGCAGGAAATCACCGGTCTGAGCGCCTTTAACTAGAAACCCCCTCACGCCCCCTCTCGTCATATCAGCCATGCATCTCGCGCTGTTGCTCGTCCTCGCACAAACCCAGCTGGTCGACATTCAGAACCTCACCCCGCGCGAGCATCGGGTGAGCGTCTTTGTCCTCACGGCGCCCCAGGACCTCAAGCTTCTCGCGGTGGCGGCCGAGCCGTGGCCGGACCAGTTGCGCAGCCGCGACGACGACCACTGGCAGGACGACGAGCAGACGACATGGCCGGCGGCTGCCTGGATTCTCGACGCGCGCACGCGCGCCGTCGTCTGGGACGTGCGTGCGGTTGACACGCGGCGCGAATCCAACGGGTTGCGCCGGTTCTCCGGCACCGTGCGTCTCCCCGCCGGCACGTACGAGGCGCACTACGCGTCGTATCCCACTTCGTCGATCACGTGGAACGGCAACCTCAACATCAGTCTCAAGGAAATCATCCGGCTCGGCCGCCGCGCGAAGTACGGCGGGCCCTACGTCGAGAACAACCTGTACCGGCAGTTCGGTATCAGCATCGAGGGCGCGGGACGGATTGCGACGCAGGACGACATCACCGCCGCGCATGCCGCATTCACAGAATCGGCGATCGTGAGTCTCGTCCCGGACCGCAACAGCTCCATCCGCAAGGGATTCGAGATCACCCGGTCCACCTCCGTCGAGGTCTACGCGATCGGTGAGCTGCGGCGCGACGGCGATTTCGATTTCGGCTGGATCATGAATGCCGACACGCGCAAGCGCGTTTGGACGATGACATACGAGGGGACCGATCCTGCCGGCGGTGCGGCCAAGAACCGCATGGCGCACGAGACGTTGCAGCTCAAGCCCGGCCACTACGTCGCCTACTTTGTGTGCGACGACTCGCACAGTCCCGATGACTGGAACAACGTCCCGGCGACCGATCCCGAGTTCTGGGGGATGACGCTGCGCGTGGCCGACCGAGCCGCACGCGCGTCGATCAAGCCGTACGAATACGAGCCGGTTCCTCCAGGCCAGACGATTGTGTCCATGATCGGCATCCACGACGACGAGATGCGCTCGGCTGGTTTCGCGCTGCGGCGTCCGATGGACCTGCACATCTACGCGCTGGGCGAGGGCACCAGCGACAAAATGCGCGACTACGCCTGGATCGTCGATGAGGAGTCGCACAAGCGGGTCTGGGGAATGCGCTACGAGGATACCGAGCATGCCGGCGGCGCCGAGAAAAACCGGTTGTTCGACGGGACGGTGCACCTGAATGCCGGCAATTATCTCGTCTACTACCGCAGCGATGACTCGCACTCGTACAACGACTGGAACGGCGCCCCGCCCGCCGAAGAACGCTACTGGGGCATCAGCATCTTCCCGGCGAGCGGCCGGCTGAACCCCGCCGATGTCGGCCCGTTCATGCAGACCAGAGGTGCCGGCACCAATACCACCCTGGCGCAGCTCAACCCCATGGGCAACGACGAAGACGCGCGCACGCCGTTCCGTGTGGCCGTCGCGACCCGCGTACGCGTGCTGGCCGTCGGCGAGGGTCGTGGTGGCGACATGGATGACTACGGCTGGATCGAGGATGCGAACGGCAGAACCGTGTGGAAAATGAATTACGACGAGACCGAGCCCGCCGGCGGCTCGGATAAGAACCGCCGCTTTGACGGCGTGATCGCCCTGCCCGCGGGCGACTACGTCCTGCGCTACCGCTCCGACGGCTCGCACTCGTACAACGACTGGAACAGCGAGCCACCGGACGATCCCGAGAGTTGGGGCATCGCCGTGTTCCGATTGGCGCGGCGCTAGCGTAGCTTTCCGTCCTCATGAAAATCGCCGTGTGCATCAAACGCGTCCCCGATTCGGAGACGCGCGTCAAAATCGCTGCCGACGGCAAGAGCCTCGATGAAGCGGGCGTGAAATTCGTCCTGAACCCGTACGACGAATTCGCGGTCGAAGAGGCGCTGCGCCGCAAGGAAAAAGCAGGAGCCGGCGAGGTCGCCGTCATCTGTCTCGGCCCCGCCGCCGCGCAGGAAACGATTCGAACCGCCCTAGCGATGGGTGCCGACCGTGGCGTGCTATTACAGACGGATAAGATCCCGCCTGATCCATACGAGACGGCGAAAGTCATCGCGGCCGAGCTGAAAAGCGCGACCTGGGACCTGATTCTGTTCGGCCGCATGGCGATCGACGATTACAACCACCAGGTCGGCCCGCTCGTCGCCGAGCTGCTCGGCTTACCGTGCGTCACCGCCGTGGCGCATCTCGACATCGAGGGGACGAAAGGTGTCGCCGAGCGGGAGATCGAAGGCGGCATCGAAGTCGTGGACTTTCCGCTGCCCGCGGTGCTCACCGCCGACAAGGGACTCAACGAGCCCCGCTACCCCGCACTCAAAGGCATCATGGCGGCGAAGAAAAAGCCGCTCGACGTAAAACCGGTACAACCGGGAACGGGCGCGGTGGAGATCGTCGCGCTCACACCGCCACCCGATCGTAAAGAAGGGAAGATCGTCGGCGAGGGCGCCGGGGCGGTGGGCGAGCTGGTGCGGTTGCTGCGTGAAGAGGCCAAAGTCCTGTGACCACGCTCGCCGTGCTGGAGCAGCGCGACGGCGTGCTGCGGAAAGTGTCGTTCGAGGTGGTGACGGCGGCGGGGCGCCTCGGCGGTGCGGTCGAGGCGGTCGTATGTAGCTCGGCCGGCATCGAGGGATGCGCCACCGCCATCGCGGAGCGCGCCAAGTCGGGCGGCTACAGCGCGGTGGTGTTCGCCGCGACGGCGACAGGAAGGGATCTCGCACCACGCGTCGCTGCAAAACTCGGCGTGGGCGTCGCCGCGGATGTCACCGATCTCGCGGCTGAGGGAGACACGATAATCGCCACGCGGCCCGTATACGCGGGCAAGGCGCTGCAAAAAGTCCGCGTGCTCGGTAAGCCCGCGGTGATATCGGTGCGGCCCAGTGTGTTCATGGCCGATGCGA
>Ga0070697_100001962_pt1 | contig 15746 bp, 15 predicted proteins | sample KBSK1501metaG_FD_65475 | JGI IMG/M metagenome (GOLD analysis project Ga0070697, IMG submission 65475) | Corn, switchgrass and miscanthus rhizosphere microbial communities from Kellogg Biological Station, Michigan, USA - KBS K1-50-1 metaG | ecosystem: Host-associated > Plants > Roots >...
GGTTGCGAAACGTTCCCCTTTTGGACCGGGCAGACGAAGAAGTGCGTCAGTAACGGTGGCGTTAAGGCAGGGCGTAGTTGATTTCATGCGGAGGCTTGTACGGCAGGAGTGCCTGGGGCGTCAACTTGGGAACGAAACCACTTAAGTACGCTACCCCACCTGCAAACTTACTCGGCTCGCGTGCTTAGGCCGGTGAGTGGCGCTAGATCTTTGAATTGAAACTCATCGACATGAAGGCGGTAAGTTAGGATGGCTCTTTTCGTAGGTGTTGATTTCCTTCTCAAAGACGATTTTAGCGTGCGGTAGGGCATCATCACCGACAAATCCTCCGTTTCCCGTCTCCGAACTCACACTTGCGCGAAGTCGTTTTGCAGCGCTCATCACCTGCGCATGCAGTTCGCGTTTGAGGTCGACCACATAGACCAGGGTAGCCCCCCGGGTCGGAACCAACGTGCGGAAAGTGATCCCGGAACGCTCCAATATAGTTGCAACGGTAATGAGATTTCGCACATGCCTCCGAGGTCTCAGTGTGTAGATTATTGCCGGGCCTGCTGGCTGGGGATGAAAATAGAGCACCGACTTCTGATGTGCGTCTCGACCCATACGGGATAGGAGATAGCGAACGCCTGTCTCATCAGTCTTGACTCGCAGCATTACCGAATATTCTGCGCCATCGCTCCACGAACCTAGTGCTCTAACGGCTCGAATCTTCGATCGCAAAGCGCAAGCCAAATTAACTGCTTCATTCACCAAACGCGATTCCTGCGGCGAGTTCATTCCCCTGATCGCTTCCTCGATTTTTAGGTCGTCGCGTGTGTTAGGGCTGACGAAACCATAGTTGAGAGACTCGCGGCTGTCGTTCTGTGGTTGCTGGGCAGAAATTAACGTCCCACACCCGAGCAGGAGGACCAAAATCAAGGTTCGCCAATTTGAAAGTCGAGTCAACATCATTGGGAAAAGTTAATTAGAGTCTTGGTGGCCATGGCAGGCGGCCTTGGCCATTGTGGTTTTTATTGATCTCCGCCAGTTGTTGTTCGAGAAAGTGTCGTGCAACCGAAGGACTCTTTGCTCGACCGCGAAATCCAGCACACTTAGCCCATGCGTCCCAGGTCTCCAGAACTTTGGCGTGGGCCCCTGATTCGGTGTGCACTTGCTCGGCATGGATCAAGAGTCGCAGTTCCAGTTCGCGAGCGGTTTCTCCGGGTTTCTGGCCAAACGATTTGCTGAGTTTGTTCGTTTGTAAGGTGCCTTCAGTATCCAGGGTCTTAAGCAGCAACTTGCCGCCTTGAGACAGGTTCTTGAGCTGCCAATCTTCGCGCGCGACCCCTATTGAATAAACCGGTCCCCACAACTCCGGATGAACAAACGTCACCTTGCCAGAGATAAGCCTCATTACTAGAACATCTGGATGATCCTCAAGCATTTCAGTTACTGCGAATATGGTGTGAGCTTGTTCGTGAACCCACCACGATCCTCTTAACCCATCACCCGCAACCAGGCGGCTGACACTCGGAAGAAGAGAATCCGACAACAGTAATAATCCAAGTTTCTCCAACTGAAGGAAAACCTTATCAAATTGTCTTCTCACATTTGCTGTCATTTCGCTGAATAGTACTCTAGAATGTGCCCGCCTTAAATCCTCATCAAGGAGACAAATCATGCGAAGAGGCCTCACCGAATTGGCTGCGAATCCGGATCTCATCTCCGGTATTTACAACTATTGCGATCGTTGGTGTGAACGTTGTCCGTTCACCTCACGTTGTCTGCTCTATGCGACAGAAACAGAAGACGAAGACGAATCGCCGGAAAGCCGCGACATCACCAATGAAACGTTCTGGCGAAAGCTCGGGTCGATCTTTCAGGACGCCCAGGACATGATCGCATCGTGGGCTGAAGAAGCCGGCGTTGACCTTACTGAGATCGACGAAGAACGTGAAGCCCAACGAGAAAAACGTCACACTGACGCTGCTCGTCATCCACTTGCTTTGGCTGGAAGGGAATACGCCTGTGCCGCCACCGAATGGTTTACCGAACTCTCGCAAACAATTACATCAAGCGACGTTGCACCCCACGAAACCGACCTGTCACTGTCCGAACAGTTTCAGGATGCAAGTGAAGTGATTCACTGGTATCAGTATCAGATTGCGGTGAAGACGATAAGATCCTTGTGGTCGCGAACCAGTGAAGAAGATCCAACGGAATGGAGACCCGATGAACAGTATCCGAAAGATTCCGACGGGTCGGCGAAAGTGGCGTTGGTGGGAATAGATCGGTCTATCAACGCCTGGCGCTCAATTCAGTTATGCTTGCCGGAGAAAGCTGGCTGCATAATCCCGTTGATCTTGCGGCTCGAGCGGTTGCGGCAAAGCACTGAGAGAGAGTTTCCGGATGCCAGAGACTTCATAAGGCCAGGATTTGACGAAGTCCTTGGTGAGGTGAATTGAAACCTGCGCAGGGGTGGTGTTGGTGAGCGTCGACAACAGTTGTCTGTTTTGCAAGATCGCGTCAGGCGAGCTTAAAGCAACCGTGGTTTACGAAGACGAAATCTCGTTGGCGTTTCTTGATCACCGCCCGTTATTTCCCGGGCATTGTTTGTTAATTCCAAAGGAGCACTTTGAGACATTGAGTGACCTGCCGCAGTCTCTGGTTGGGCCCTTTTTCTCAAATGTTCAGCTGCTTTCTCGGACTGTTGAGGTCGCGATGGGTGCCGAGGGTACTTTCGTGGCAATAAATAATCGCGTTAGCCAGAGCGTTCCGCATTTGCACGTTCACATCGCGCCGCGCCGAAAAAAGGATGGGCTGAAAGGTTTTTTCTGGCCGCGCAGCAAGTATGCTGGGGTGGAAGAGATTGCGGAAGTGCAGCAGCGGATCGTCGCGACACTCGCGCAATTGCGGAATGAATGAGTATTCGCGATCCTTCCAAAAATAAAACACATGAAAAATTGATCTAAAACATTTCCAGGAGTATAAACCTCCCGTCACGAAGGTTGCGGCCTTCGAGACCGACAAAGGGACGGCAATCGGGTGGTGACGCCCGCGAGAGGGAATCGGCAGGCGGCTGTTGATTCCAGTGACGCCCGAGTCGGAGCCGAAAGGTTCAGCTAAAGAAGGTTGCGAGACCTTCTCGAGCTACTCGGATCAAAACGAGTAGCACCCTGTGGCAAGGACCCGCCAAAGGGGGCGAAGCGGTTCAGCGAAAGCTGAGCTTCGTTGCCGGAGCGTAATCGGCGGTGGAGGAAAAGCCACCAAAACAAAAACCTAACGGCACCGCATTCGCAAGAATGCGAGAATTGTGAAAACGAATCGCGTGCCGACCGGAGATCAAACTGACCGCCAGTTGATAATCGGGATATAAATTTGGTGGCTCGTGCGTGTACATGCTGAGCCACCATCCTATAGAAAGCTTCGGCGATTTATGGGAAAACGGATTGCGCTGCTTTCAGCTTGCTGGGGGCAGCGCTTTTCGTTTCTGGAGTAGTGTCCTAATTTGAGATTTTTAGTGCATTCTCCGTCGTTCTCCGTGCGTTCTTGTTGGTGAAAGCCGAAAACTATTTCACCACCGAGACACTGTTACACGGAGAACCCTGGGACATGAAACTAGGGCACAACCGTTTTTGCAGTGCGCTCTTTCCCGTCTGATTTAAAAAGCCAATTCGACTCCGCTCATAGCGTTCCATGTTGCCCCCTGACAAAACCTTGAAACTTCTAGTGGGCAAGCGAACGTAAGAATACCAATTCCCTGTAAGCCAGACTTTCTCCGTTGTCGGAAATTCCCGAGTCAGAATTTCTACGACGGTCAAGCGGCTTTCTCTTGTGGGAACGAAGTGATAAATTGACACGAAATTCCAGGAGCAAAAGCCCTAGTGAGCCAAACTTGAAGCTTGGCTTGGATACGATCTCCCCCGGCTCGTTGGTGCTGCGTTGCCGAATGGGCCGAACCGTTTTTGTCCGTTTTGATTATTAAAGGAGGACTGAAGCAAATGACTGAAGCACGAATGCAAGAGATTGCAGATTACAAGCCCGGCACGTTTTGCTGGGTAGAACTTGGAACCAGCAACGGCGAGGAAGCGAAAAAGTTTTACACCGATCTGTTCGACTGGGGGTTCACTGATAACCCAGTCGGACCAAGTGAGGTCTATACGATACTAAAGCTCAATGACAAAGACGTTGGGGCTCTTTATCAGCTCAATAGTGAGATGAAGGCGCAGGGGATTCCACCTCACTGGTTGAGCTACGTATCGGTTACCAGTGCGGATGAAACCGCGCAGAAAATCAAGGATGCCGGCGGAACTCTAATGAAAGAGCCATTCGACGTTTTTAATCTTGGCCGAATGGCGGTAGCGAAGGATCCGACAGGTGCGGTTTTCGCTCTGTGGCAGCCAGGTACTCACAAGGGCGCGGGAATCTACAACGTGCCGAATTCATTCACTTGGAATGAACTGATGACGACCGATACGAAGAAGGACGGCGATTTTTATTCGACTGTCTTCGGTTGGGGCAAGGATGTTAAAACTTTTGGTCCCATGGAGTATACGATATTGAGCAATGGCGATAGAGGCAACGGTGGTATGTTAGCCATAACACCGGAGATGGGAAATATCCCGCCCAATTGGCTTGTATATTTTGCGGTCGACGATTGCGATGCCAAGGTTCAAAAGGCCACTGAGCTTGGGGCCGCAGTAATGAAACCGGCAGACGACATTCCGGGCGTGGGACGCTTTGCGATACTCACGGATCCTCAAGGCGCGGCGTTCGCGATCATCAAAACGGAAATGCCCAGCTAACTGACGACTCTGAGGTGGAGATTTTTCACTCAACCGGGTTGTCTGGCGTGGCAAGTAGAGATTTCTCCCGGTCTCTGCTTGCCGCTTCTATTTTTGATGGGTTGATTGTAATCACTCATGAATGACTCACTCTGCGGAGAACTTGCCACTGCATGAAAGCACGTCTTGTCTGGCTTGTGCTCTGCCTCATTTGGGGCTCGACTTGGCTATTTATCAAGCTTGGTCTGGAAGACCTTCCACCATTTACGTTTGCCGGTATCAGATTCGTAATTGCTTCCACTATTCTCTTTTCCCTCGTTGCCGTCCGGCGGTTGTCTTTACCCCGCAGGCGTAGCGATTGGGTACTTCTAGCAAGCACGGGAGTTCTCGCCTTTTGTATTAACTATGGTCTGCTGTTCTGGGGTGAGCAATACATCTCATCTGGTCTCGCCGCGCTGCTGCAAGCAACAATTCCTGTGTTTGGTCTCGTCATTGCACACTTTTACCTTCCGGGCGAACGGATGACTCTGCCGAGAGTTATTGGGATCGTCATGGGAATAACCGGAGTTGCCGTGATCTTTTCCAACCAGTTGAGCGTAGCTGGTCCGCGAGCGTTAGCTGGAAGTGCGGCTCTAGTCCTCGGCTCAGCGTCGGCCGCTTACTCCAACGTGCTGGTGAAAGCTCGTGGTAAACATCTCGATCCGGCGATACTGGCGGCTGGGCAGATGCTATTTGGCCTCATACCTTTGTTGCTAATTGGTATTCCGTTGGAAGGTAATCCCTTTCGTTTTCATTGGACGGGGATGGCCGTGGCAGCTTTGTTTTATTTAGCCATGGTTGGTTCCGTAGTCGCGTTTCTCTTGTATTACTGGCTTGTTCAGAACATGAATGTGACCAACACGATGCTAATTGCTCTGGTCACGCCGGTTGTTGCTGTCACGCTGGGAGTGCTAATACTAAATGAAGAGCTAAACTGGCGCACTCTGGTTGGTGGGGCGATGATCATGGCAGGGATTGGTTTAGTGGTCCTGCGCCGAAAAAGGGAAGCACCAGTTCTGGTTTGAGATAAGAGTCCTCAAGTTGAGCTTCCAGGTAAGCCTCGATCGCTGACCTCACGAGGGGTGCCTCATTGGCTGCGTAGCATTCCGGCAACTTTCGTAATTGGGCAATTTGATCAGCCATCAACCAAAACCCACCTACTTCCGCGCCGAATTGGTTTTGAACGGCCAATTCGAGCGCAGTGCGATGCACAGGCCGCAAGTATTTTGCAGCGGCGTCATTAAGGTTGACTGTGCAGTCGCTCAGCGCGAAGCCAAGGAATTCAACCTCACTTTGTGGCGATTGAGCCATCTGGTTGTGCGCCCTTTTGGCGACTGTTAGCTGTGCAACACCAATCCACGATCATACTTGCGAATCAAACCACGAACGATGCCTTGAATTTGAATGCGCTCGGGGGTCTTTATAAAAATTGGCTTGAACTGCGGATTGGCCGGCTCAAGGCGAATGAAATCCGGCTCACGATAAAACTTCTTCACTGTGGCGTAGTTTCCATCGATCAAGGCCACCACCATCTGACCGTTTTCCGCTGTCTTTTGCGAGGCGACAATGATGATGTCTCCGTCCTGTATATTTTCTTCAATCATGGAATCGCCACGCACACGCAAAGCAAAGGTGCGTCCACGCCCCTGCATATCTTTTGGTACCGGCACAGTATCGTGCGTGAGAATGGCTTCGATTGGTTGACCTGCCGCCACGATACCGAGCAGAGGAATCTCATTGTCATCGCCATTGTTGCTTGCCTGCTCGACCACTTCGATTCCACGGCTGACATTGGGAATGCGTTTGATTAGTCCTTCACGCTCCAGGGCGGAGAGAATGCTATGGACGCTCGCGGGCGAGCTCATCTGAAATTGTCTTCCGATCTCCGCGATAGTGGGCGGCTCCTGATTAGCGGCTATATAGCGTCGAATAAATTCGTAAATGCGTCGTTGTTTGGCCGTTACCGGCATTGCAGTGCATCTCCTTTCGGCATAATCCATCCAGATTTTCGTTGACAACCGAAAATTCAGCGAACATTCTCGAACAAGAAGGCCACGACGTCAAGCAGTATTTTGCTCCGTCGACTTGTTTTAATCTGAACTGGGATGACACCGGGCTAAAGCCACGGTGTGAATGAGACCAAGTTTACTTAATCACGCGAGCGAGTTTTTTGAGGTCATCAACAAAACGTCGCTGTTCAAGGCGACGCGTTTCCTCATCCGGAGCCCGGAGAATCGAAGATGGATGAACGGTGGCCATTACGTAAGGAGCAAGGGTTGATTCGAGAAATTGACCGCGTTGTTTTGTTACCCGAAATTGCGGACCCAAAAGAGCCTGAGCCGCCGTGGCGCCCAGGGCCACGATCACCTCCGGTTTGATTACGTCGATCTCGGCTTGCAGCCAGGGACGACAGGCAGCGATCTCCTGCGCGTTGGGTTTTTTGTGGATACGACGTTTGCCGCGAGGCTCCCATTTAAAATGTTTTACAACATTGGTGACATAGGTTTGGTTCCGATCGATGCCAGCTCCTGACAGCGCGGCGTCAAACAGCCGGCCGGCGGGACCTACAAAGGGTTTGCCGGCGAGATCTTCTTCGTTACCCGGTTGTTCGCCTACAAACATTACCTTGGATCGTCGCCGGCCTTCGCCAAAAACAGTTTGCGTTCCTTTTTTCCAGAGATCGCAAGCACGGCAGTCGGCAGCAGCTTCTTTGAGCGTCGATAACGTTGGTCGCGGGGGAATTAAATTCTCTGCCGGGCTTTTTGAAGATTTAGATGAAAACTTCCGTGTTGACATTTGCTCCCCCCAATGATCGCAGGAGTTGATTAGGTTTATAAATCATGAGAGCAGCATTTTCAAAAGCCGAAATTGAATCTGAAATTGCTGGTCGTTTCGGCAAGGCATTCAAACCTCAGGAAAAAACTCCTGCGGAAATACTATCCACTGGAGTGGCGGAAGTTGATGCGTTGGTTGGGGGCATTCCCCGCGGTGCTATTACTGAAATGTTTGGACCAGCATCTTCGGGACGCACCAGCCTTATGCTTTCAATGTTCGCCTATGCCACCGCGCATGACGAAATTTGCGCACTTGTAGACACGAACGATGTTTTCGCACCAGCAGCGGCTGCAGTGACAGGAATGGATTTCGATCGCTTGCTCTGGATACGTTGTGCTGCAAACATTGAGCACGCCTTTAAAGCTACTGACCTCTTGTTACATGCTGGTGGGTTCGGACTTGTCGTCCTGGATATGGCTGACGTGGCGGGAAAAGATGCGCGCCGGATTATTTCATCATGGTGGTATCGCTTCCGGCGCACTGTAGAAAATACGTCTACGGCAATAGTTGTGATGGTCGAAGAGTCCTGTGCGCGCTCTTGTGCTTCACTCACATTAGAATTGAATGGCGCAGTCGGGTGGTCTAGAACTGATGGCCGGGAACTGGTAAAAGGACGGAGTTTTTTGGAGGGAACTGGCGGACCAGCTGAAAATCAGCTCAGACTCATGCCTGGCCCACAGCGGATTACACATGCAAACCTTTTACAAACCAATTCTATAAGGATTAATCGTCGTAGACCTCTCCACTGTGATCTCAATGAAGTTCAATTTCGAGCAGGAACGGTTTTTTAAGATTCGCCACAGATTAACGCTGATAACGCGGATCAGAACCGATATTTAGCGAGAAGCCCCCACCTTGACAGTCTTCGTCAATTTTCGCTAATCTTCGGTCACATTTATTTCCCTTTGAAGCGCAAGTTATTTCTAGACAGGTGGCATATGTTTGCTTGTATCTATGGTCAGAACATCAAGGAGAACCTCCCACTAGCGGATTTTGCTTACGCCTTTTCACCTCTTGTGGAAGAGACCAAACCAGACACAGTTGTTATCGATGTCGAAGGCTGTGAACTTCTCTTTGGCTCTGCCTATGAGTTGGCAAATGAAGTGGCGTTGCGCGCGGGCAAATCCGAAGAAGAGGGCGGCATAGATTGTCAGGTCAATGTTGCTATTGCGTCGAACCCGGATGCGGCCATACATGCGGCCACACTCCTCAAAGGCATAACCTTTATTTCACCGGGTGAAGAACTCACTTGCCTGGGTGACTTTCCCATACAGACCCTCGATTACTGTTTGGTTAATACGGAGAAGAAACAAGCAGAAGAAATTTTTGAAACTCTGCGGCTATGGGGCGTTCGAACATTTCGTGACTTTGCCTCGTTGCCCATCACCGGCGTCGCCGAACGTTTGGGACCAGAAGGAATACAATTTCAGCAACTTGCCCGTGGCCAGGCTCAGCGACACCTGAAACTCAAACAACCTGCTCCCGTTTTTGCAAATTCAATTGAACTCGAACACGCGCTTGCCGAACTCGAGCCGCTCTCTTTTATTTTCGCGCGTCTCTTGAATCAACTTTGCGCAACTCTGAATGCTTATGCATTAGCAACGAATGAATTGCTGGTACAGATGAAGCTGGAGGATCAGACCGCATATGAGCGCAGACTGACCCTGCCATATCCAATGCGCGATCATAAAGTGTTTTTGAAATTGTTATTGCTCGACACGGAAATGCACCCGCCGCAGGCCGCTGTAAGCGCCGTTTCAATTAATTGTGAGCCAGTGAAACCGCGCGTACTGCAAAACGGTTTGTTTATTCCGCTTGCCCCTGAGCCCGAGAAACTCGAACTTACCCTGGCAAGACTTGCGAAACTCGTAAGTCAGGAAAATGTCGGCTCACCTGAACTAATCGATACGCATCGACCAGATGCTTTTCGCATGAAGCGGTTTGTACTCAAAGGCAAACCTGACTTTAGAAAACGGGGTAGTGGGTTGTCCAATTGGCAATCGCCAATCGGCAATCGACAATGTGCCATTGGTTTCCGAATATTTCGCCCGCCATTGCGAGCCATGGTGCAAGCCAACCAGGGTTGTCCCACGCAGATCAGCGCATGGAGTAAACAAAGGAGTGTCCATGGAAGAGTTATAAGTTTGGCTGGACCCTGGAGAACAACCGGTGATTGGTGGCGTACTGACCACTGGGCGAGAGACGAGTGGGACGTGGCGCTAATGGGGCTGGGACATGAAAGCCAGTCCTCGGCCCTCTATCGCATTTATCGTGAATTAAATAATGGAGAGTGGTTTGTGGAAGGTAGTTACGATTAATGCTCGAGTACGTTGAGTTACACGCCCGATCAGCATTCAGTTTTTTAGAAGGTGCTTCAGTGCCTGAAGAATTGATTGCTGCCTGCCTCCAACTGGAAATGCCCGCAATGGCTTTATTGGATCGTGATGGAATTTATGGGGCGCCGCGGTTTCATCTGGCGGCGAAAAAAAATGGCATCAAAGCCCATATAGGGGCAGAAATAAGTGTCCAAAGTCCAAAGTCCAAACACCAAAGTCAAAAAACGAACTTTGCACGAACAGCAGCCGGCGTCTCGATTCCAGTGTTGGTTCGTAATCGTACTGGTTATCAAAATCTTTGCCGTTTGATCACCTTGATGAAATTGCGCACGCCGAAACACGCGAAAGCTGGCGAGTGCGCAGTTACACCTGAGGAATTAACGGTCTACGCGAAAGGGTTGATTTGTTTGACAGGCGGTAACGATGGACCACTTGGTCTGAGAGGCGTAGAGAGGGGGGGACGATTCGACCGGGGGAACATGCAGAGAAATGCCGAGTGGTTGGTTGCTGTTTTTGGCAAAGGAAATGTGTACGCCGAACTGCAGCGCCATTTTGATCGTGAGGAAGAAGCAAACAATCAAAGGGTGATTGAAATTGCCAGACGGACTGGCATGCCGTTACTTGCCACGAATGGAGTTGGACAGGCGACACCTGCTCGGCGGGAAGTTGCTGATGTCTTCACTTGCATTCGTAATCATGTGCGACTTGAAACAGCCGGCCGCTTGCTAGCTGGAAATTCAGAACGATATCTCAAATCCGGACTCACGATGCTGGAGCTCTTTGCAGATTTACCGGAGGCGATTGCCAACACGTCCACGCTCTCATCCCGATTGGAGTTTACCCTGGAAGATCTCGGTTACGAATTTCCGAAGTATCCCGTGCCTTACGGTGAAACCATGACGTCGTTTCTACGCAAACGCACGGAAGAAGGCGCACGCTTGCGCTATACGTCTAACAACGATTCTTCAGCTTACGATCGAGCACGCCCGCAAATTGAACGCGAGCTGGCCTTGATCAAAAAGCTCAAACTTGAAGGTTACTTTCTAATTGTTTGGGACATTGTTCAGTTTTGCCGTCAAGAAGGAATCCTGATTCAAGGAAGAGGTTCGGCAGCAAACAGTGCAGTCTGTTATTCCCTGGGCATCACGGCTGTCGATCCTATTGGGATGGAACTGCTCTTCGAACGTTTCCTTTCCGAAGAACGAGGGGAGTGGCCGGATATAGATCTCGATCTACCGAGCGGCGATCAACGTGAAAAAGCTATTCAATATGTTTATAAGCGCTATGGAAAGCTGGGAGCAGCGATGACTGCAAATGTTATCACTTATCGAGGACGCTCCGCTGCGCGTGAAGTAGGGAAGGCCCTCGATTTTGATGAGGAAACGCTCTCACGTCTTTCGGGGTTAGTGCACACATGGGAATGGAAGGATCCTAAAGATTCTACAGAGCGTCAGTTTCGCGATGCCGGTTTGGACTTGCGGAACCCGCGGATAAAAAAATTCTTTCAACTTTACCAAATGGTGCAAGACCTTCCCCGCCATTTGGGTCAGCATTCGGGCGGCATGGTTATTTGTCAGGGTCAACTTGATTCAGTTGTGCCGCTGGAGCCCGCGACGATGCCTGGCCGAGTAGTAGTTCAATGGGATAAAGAAGACTGTGCTGATCTGGGTTTGATCAAAGTGGATCTGCTGGGATTGGGAATGATGGCCGTCCTGGAAGATTCCATTAAGTTGATTCGCGACTCTTATGGAGAAGAAGTCGATCTGGCACATCTTCCTCCAGACGACAAGGCCGTTTATTCAGCACTGCAAAAAGCCGACACCATTGGTATGTTTCAGGTCGAAAGCCGAGCGCAGATGTCTTGCCTGCCTCGTTTGCGGCCACAAAAGTTTTACGACATCGTGGTTCAGGTGGCCATTATTCGGCCCGGTCCCATTGTGGGAAACATGGTCCATCCTTATCTCAAGCGCCGGCAGGGCAGGGAAGCGGTTAATTATCCCCATCCGTTGCTTGAGCCCGTTTTAAAACGCACGCTGGGAGTGCCGCTGTTTCAAGAGCAATTGTTGAAGATGGCCATGATCTGCGCCGATTTTTCCGGCGGAGAGGCGGAAGAGTTGCGGCGCGCTTTTGGTTTCAAGCGCTCGGAAGCGCGAATGAAGGAGATTGAAATAAAACTGCGCCGGGGCATGCAGCGCAATGGTTTATCCGGAAAAGCGCAGGATGAAATTGTCCAGGCAATTACCTCGTTCGCGCTTTATGGTTTTCCCGAATCCCACGCGGCAAGTTTTGCCTTGATTGCCTACGCGAGTGCCTATTTGAAGTGTAATTATCCGGCTGCTTTCACGGCCGCGATTTTAAATAATCAACCGATGGGCTTTTATCAACCTTTTACACTCATCAAGGATGCGCAACGTCATGGTTTGAAGATCCTGGCTATAGATATCACTCACTCGGATTGGTTATGCACAATTGAGCGAGAAGAAGAAGGGAGGTGGAGAGATGGAGAGACTGCAAAGCACGAACACACGGAGCAGTACGTCGATTGTCAGATGGCGAGTGGTCTTTTCCCCGTTTCTCCCCGTCTCTCTGTCTCGCCACCTTCTCCCCCTCTCGTTCTTCGACTTGGTTTGAGATACGTAAAGGGACTCAGTGAACAATCAGGACAAGCGATCGTACGCGAGCGCGCGACAGGCCCCTTTGCCGGCATTGACGATCTGCGCAATCGTGTGCCTGAACTTCGTAAAGACGAGTTGAGAAAGCTGGCGGCAGTAGGGGCGTTGAATTTTATTCAAGCTTCGCAAAGTTCAACGCCAAAAGTCCAAACTCTAATGCCCAATCAAAAGGAACTTAATGCCGAGCCTTCAGTATTAGAAACCAAAGGCACAAATCGTCGCGATGCTTTATGGCAGGTTGAGCGCGTCGCTCGTTCCGCCGGTTCTTTATATGAAGGGCTTTTGGAAAAGGATGGCAACTCACCATTGCTTCCTATGACATTGCCCGAGCGAATGGATGCAGATTTTCGTGGGACGGGTCTTACTATTGGCAAACATCCAGTTGCCTATCATCGGGCGGAGTTGACTAAACTAGGAGCTTTACGGGCCCTGGATATGGGCAAACTGCGTAATGGCAGTTTAGTGCGTATTGCCGGATGGGTCATTGTTCGTCAGCGGCCAGGTACTGCAAAAGGGTTTGTATTTCTAACACTCGAAGACGAGACTGGTGTTAGTAATGTAATCATCACGCCGCAGATTTTCGACCAGAACCGCCTTGTTCTGGTCGATCATCCTTTTCTTTTAATCGAAGGCACGCTGCAAAATCAGGATAATGTTGTCTCAGTAAAAGCAAAATACGTGCAGCCGCTTTCGTTCCAAGTGGCCGCAGCTCCGTCCCACGATTTTCACTAACACTGCACGGATCCAACCAACCAGCCTAAGCTTTCGGTATTGCCTTAACCACTGAGATCACGACTGAGCGCCTGCCGGTACCCAGGCGGCCCAGTGGCCCAGCTGTTTCAACAGCGCGCATTTTTCGGATGTTGGTGCGGCAACCCGCTTGAAAGCTTGCTTAAAAGGCGTAAACTTCCTCTGCAATGTCGGAGTCGATTATCGGCGATGACTCATGGAACCGAATGACCGAGGCCGAAAAGACCGCGGTTGTCGTGCAGGGACGCGCGACCTTTCGACACCTAACGGAAGGATTGCTCGATGGACCAGAACAACTGCGTAATGCCTGTAGAGACTTTTTGATTAATACCGGCACGGCCTTTGAAGGACTTCCCATTAAGAGTCAACCGTCGGTTCGGCGTCCCCGCGAACGGAAGTCGACCGGCCGTTCAGCAGTGAAATCATCAAGACCTGTGAAGATCAGGGCGCGACGCTCAAGAATCAAAACTCCCAAACTAAGATTCGGTTTGCCCAGCGGCTTTGTTCCCCGGCTACAGCGTTATGGGAGAATGATTCTGCTGGAAGAGAATGTCTATCGTCTTCCAAATGGACAGGAATTCGTGCCTGGTCACCCAACCGGGACGCTCGGAAGAATCGATCATCTCTATGCCCTGCTGACAATGGAACAGCATGAACAGGGCCGGCGCGGATCACTCTACATTCGCACTGACGGTAGGATCTTCGACTACAGTCTTGACCATGCTGATCCTGAGCGTGAAATATTTGAAACTGGCTACACAATCCAGGATCTCGAGAGAACGGGACGATACACATCTCCATCTGGAAAGAAAAAAAAGATTCGACCCGCAAAGCGGAAAACAGCGCCCACCCCCAAAGCTAATGCAGTTAAAGGCTAAAGGAATATTAGGCCGGTCGCGCGGTGGGTCTTGACGGCGATTCAATTAGTCCCTGCATAACCTGGGCGACCTGCGAGAGGGGCTTGGGCTTTCTCAAAAAAGCGTCGGCACCACAACGCAGTGCTTCGTCTTCCATTTCAGCCGATCCGTACGCGGTGAGAACGATAATCCTGGTGCGGTGACTCTGGTCGCGGATCATTTTAATTATGTTGAGACCGTCAGGGTTGCGGGCCGTGCCCAATCGCAAATCCTGAATCACTACTTTATAGTCGGTAGCTTCAATTAGTCTTTCTGCTTCCTCCAATTCTTGCGCGGTATCGACTTTGTAGCCCTGCAGCGAGAAATACTCGCTCATGGAGAAACAGATTGACTCTTCATCATCGACTACGAGAAGGCGAGGCATATTAATTTCCTCTGAAGCAGACTTAGCACGGCCGACCAACATTTGTCTGAGTCTGCCGGAGACTTTTTTTAACGTTCCAAATCGACTTTGCTTCACGGCATACCGGAGCAGAAGGCAGCTGAGCAAGAAACACTGCTTTTGCAGCCATTGGATTCAAGATAAAGAACTGGGAGCCAGTACTGCAAAAGGTCGCTTTAGAGCTTCTGAGTTCTTTGGACCTTTTCCTACTTGTTGCCAATAGGACTTCCTGGTCTCCGTACTCTTACTTATCAAGCAATCCGTCGAACTTAGACCCCTATCCTGGAAGCAGAGCTTCAGCGAGTTTGTGAAGATGGCCAGGCATTCGCAGATTCGCAGGGAAACTGGTGACGGATTGTGAACAAAAAGGAAACTGTGCTTCGGCGCCACAGAAGTCACAGATTGCCAAATGGGAGACTAGCTCTGCAGAGCTTCGAAGCAAGGGTTTCGCGCTCAGAAGCGACAACAGCTCATTGGCTGAAGGATATCCACGCGACTTGGCAAATCTCTCGACCCTCACTGGGCAACTCACCGTCCAATCCTCCCACGATGAGGCCAGGCAGTGGCAGAAGAGCTAACAACTGCTAACGCTACCCGACCCAGATGCTATATCGCTATAGCAGCCCGCACGTTGGGCCGTTGTGAAACAGGCACGTTTATTCTTCCCGATACCGTCGGCGAAGCGGGTTTAGTTATTATGTAGAGCAGGACTTCGCAAACCTCGCGTGTCCCAGTCCCTATTGTGTCTCCCTTTTCATCCTGGATGGCGTAGATCTTTCCAGTGACGTCGAGCGGTAGAATCATCGGTTCAGCGTACATTTATAAAATCTCCCTGGGCCGCCCATGGCTTGTTCCATGGGCGGCCTGATATGCACTACACGCTATGGGCAACTTAAAGCTGCCGGGGTAACCTTGTGTTTAGCGGCGGCCTCTAATACGCCATCTCGCGACACCGGCCACTCCGATGAGTCCCGTTCCTAACAGAAACATGGTGGCTGGTTCGGGAACAGCCGACTGTTGAGCACCAATAATATTGGCACTGATGTCATTGG
>Ga0070697_100001963_pt1 | contig 15744 bp, 18 predicted proteins | sample KBSK1501metaG_FD_65475 | JGI IMG/M metagenome (GOLD analysis project Ga0070697, IMG submission 65475) | Corn, switchgrass and miscanthus rhizosphere microbial communities from Kellogg Biological Station, Michigan, USA - KBS K1-50-1 metaG | ecosystem: Host-associated > Plants > Roots >...
CGACGGTCAGTGAATCGTAAAGGGCAGCTTGCTGAAACAGAAAGCCCACTTTTTTTCGCACTTCGTTTAGTTCCTTGAGCGGCAGTCTTGTTACCTCTTCTCCGTTAACGCGAATTGAACCCGAATCCGGCTTGTGCAAGCCGATTAGCAATTTGAGCAGGACGCTTTTACCGGTACCACTGCGCCCGAGGACGGAGAGCGTTTCGCCTTGCGCGACTTGCAGGTCGATGCCTTTCAGGACAGTCTGCTTGCCGAAGGATTTGCTGAGCGACTGCACCCGGATCGGCGGCGCCGTTTGCTCGCCGTTCGCTTGTTTGCTGGTGGTCTCGGATGCTTGTTTGCTTAGCATTTGTTTGTCCACCTTTGTTTGCGCACCACAGGCGCGCTCTCTCAGGAAAACAATACGAGAATCAAGCGAACCAGCAACACGTCGGCCAGGATGATAACGAGCGAGGCCAGGACCACGGAATTTGTTGCAGCACGCTCAACGCCTTCAGTGCCGCCACTGGCACGCATTCCCTGGAAGCAGGAAATCACGCCAATGATCAATCCGAACACAACGGTCTTCAGAGTCGCCGGCAGAAAGTCGTTGAAAGTTACGACCTTGAAACCATTATGGATGAACAGCTGCAAGGAGATCGGTTCTGCCGCGGTATTCGCGACCCAGCCCATCAGGATGCCGCAGACATCTGAGACTAAAGTGAGAAGCGGAAGCATCAACATGCATGCCAGGACGCGCGTCGCCACTAAAAATTTGTACGGGTTTACGGCCGAAGCCTCCATCGCGTCGATCTGCTCGCTGACTCGCATCGCGCCGAGCTCTGCGCCAATGCCGGCAGCTGCGCGGCCACTGACAACGAGCGCCGTAATGATCGGACCGCTTTCTTTGATGATCGAGAAAATCACGACGGCGGGCAGAAGAGACTTCGCGCCAAAGCGGATCAGACTATCGCGCGTCGAGAGAGTGAGAACGACGCCGGTTGCCGCGCCTGCGATGGCCACCAACGGCAGAGACTTCGAACCGAGTTCGTCGAATTGACGAAGGAACTCCCGGAACTCGTACGGTGGAGAAAGGGCTGTCCAAAAAGACCGCGCCCAGAAGATGCCGATGTTTCCGAACCATTCGAAGAAGTTAACGACCAGGTCTCCGGTAGCGGAGAGATTTTTTGCGCCGTTGATCTTTGCAGCAGAGTTTGCCATCACGAGAACGAATACGAAAAGTGTGTCGTCGCCGTAGAAACCGGTGTCCACACGAAATCTTCGCGCCTCCGGCCTATTGTTAGAGCAAGAACCATTCCAGCAGCGTGCCCTACATGTTCCATACATTCAAAGAGATAGCGACGCCTACACAGTTCGCTGCAGGGAAAAGATTGCGATGCTCGCACGACGCGGGGTACTAGCCAGGAGGTACGGGTTACGAGGAACGTTTGGCGATGATCAGGGTGATGTCGTCGTGCTGCTCGTGAGGGGAGAAGGCGCGAACGTCTGCGACCACGGAAGTGAGGAGGGATTGCGGACAGAGTTCTCGGTGACGGCGGAGAGACTCGACCAAGCGATCTTCGCCGAATTCTTCGGCAGAGTGGTCCATGGATTCGGTTACGCCGTCGGTGTAGAGGGCCAGTAGATCACCGCGACGGAGAGATGACTCGCCGACGGCGCATTCCCAGGTTTTGAAGATGCCGAGCACGGTGGAAGTGGATTCCAGGCGATCGAAGGAGCCGTCTCTACGCAGAAGCAAAGCGCAGAGATGGCCGCAGTTGACGTAGCGCAGGTATCCGGAGGAATCGTCGTAATCACCGAAAAACAGTGTGGCGAAGGCGCCATCGGGTGTATTGTCGCAAAAAAGCCGGTTTACTTTTTGCAGCATGCGTTGCGGTTGCTCCAGCGCGAGGGCAAACTGGCTGCGAAGGTTAGCCTGAAGATTGGCCATCAAGAGCGCGGCGGCAATTCCCTTTCCGGCGACATCGGCGATGACGAAGCCGAGACGATCGGGGCCGAGACTGAGGAAGTCGTAGTAGTCGCCACCGACGGCGCGCGCGGGAATGCAGGCTCCTGCGTATTCGAGAGACTTGAGTTGAGGCATGGATTGCGGAAAAAGTCTGGAATGAACTTGCGTGGCGATGACAAGTTCTTGCGCTGCGCGGCGTTCGGCTTCCAATTTTTCCTCGGCCACGCGGCGCTGCGATTCGACGGCGTGAGTTAGTTCATCGAAGCTGACCAGAGAAAACGTGTTGCCGTCAATATCACGAAAGCGCACGGAAACACTGCCCCAGACGGGGGTTTCTTGTCCGAGTAATTTTGCGCCAGGCGTCGGAGCGGCGGAAGCTGATGCTGAATCCGCCGGTGGAGACACATACTTGATGCGGCGCAGACGCGGCGTGCCGATGAAGCGCACGCCGTTCCTGGACCATTGTTGGAATTTTGTGGCGACGTCGGAAGTGCACAGGACGACTTGCGTCGAGCGGCCAATCAGTTTGTATTCAGCGGTGTTGGTCTTGGGAGCAACGAGCGTGAGGATGGTGGTGCCATCGGGCGGAGACACGGCGACCCAGCGTTCACCGGACTGCAGCCGGGTGTCAATGACGAGACGGAATGCGAGCTGCTCTACGTAGAAGCGCAGGCTGCGATCGAGATCGCGTACGTAGACGCGAACGGCGTGGATGCTGAGGAAGGGATCCGCAGGAGTTGTGTGCGCTATATCCATGGCCGAAATTATAGAGCGAACCATGGGGTTAAGGCAGACTTTGGTGCGTGCCAGCGACGGCGGAGTGCAGCAGCAACCGCTCTCATGGTTCGGCAACGCGGTTTAATGGGGCCAGGCAGAAAGAAGTATGGATACAATCGAGGCCAGGGTGATCGCCATGATCCTCTTGCTGAGTGTTTGGCCGTTCGTGATACCTGTATGCGTCGCGTTTTATATGCTCTGGTTATGCTGGACCAGAGGCGGCGACCCGGGACGGGATTCGACCATTGTTCAGTACGAGCCACCGGAGAAATTCAGTCCGGCCGAATGTGGTGCGCTACTGGAAAACGCACTGACGCCACGGGGCATTTCGGCGACCATCGTGGATCTTTCCGTACGCGGCTATTTAACGATTGAGAAGAACGGCGGCGATACACTGCCCGGGCCCAAGCACCGACAGGATTACATTTTTCGACTGACCACACCGCAGATCGACTGTGCGGATATTCTATGTGGGGCTTGGACTTGTGGTTGGCGTCCTGCTGGCTACAGCGGGAACGGTGGTGACAGCGAACGGCACCCCGTGGTTTACCTGGACATTGAGCGGAGCGCTGACTGGATTAATTGTTTCGCGATTCGGCTGGTATATGCCTGCGAGGACACTATTGGGAGTACGAGCGCTGGCTAAGGTGCGCGGCTTTCAGGATTTCCTGGGGCGGGTTGAAAAGGATCGCATCAAGCGCCTGGAGCAGACGCCAGCGCTCTTTGAAAAATATTTGCCGTATGCGATGGCCCTGGGCGTGGAGAGCAGGTGGGCTGAAGCCTTTGGCAGCATTGCGGTGCCGGCGCCGCAGTGGTATGGAAAGCGAGACGCTGACTTCTTTCCAGTGGAGCTTACGAGCGAATTGAGCGCGATGTCGAACCGGACCGGGCTGGCTATGAAGGCCGATGGCGGCATAGAGGAGTGACGGACGGGGATTAGCGCGCTCCCAGGAAGGGCGAGATCTGAACGCGAACTGGAACTGACTGGGATTCTGAAAAATGTTGCGAGCGCGCTAAGCGGATAGTCGGCGCACCCAGATGCGGGAGGTGGCGGGTTTGCCGAGGTGCAGAGTGCGATTCGAAGAGCGGAGCGTGAGGGTTTCATCGTATTCGCGGCGGGCGATCGAGAGTTGCGTACCAGGATGGAGATGGAGTCCGTCGAGGAATTCGAGGAACTTGCCGTCCTTTTCGTAGACGCAGACGATTTCGGCTCGTTCGTTGGCTTGCAGATCAGAGAGCAGAACGGCGCCCTGTTTGCGAAGTTGCGCGAACCCGCCGCGCAGAGGCACTCCATGCGGGCAGGATTTTTTATCGGCGAAGCGTTTCAGAAGAAGAGCTTCGACTTCGGGAGAGATGGCGTGCTCGAGGCGTTCGGCTTCGTCGTGGGCTTTGGACCAGGTGAGGCCGATGACGTCGGTAAGCAGCATTTCGGCGAGTTGATGGCGGAGGGCCATGCGCTCGGCTACGGCACGGCCTTTGCGGGTGAGATCAATGTGGCCGTCGCGAGCGACGGATACTAAATCGTCGCGGCGCATGCGTTTGAGCGCGGCAGTGACGGCGGGCGGAGTGACGTCCAACTCTTCAGCCAGGCGCGCGCTGATGGGCGGTTGGCCTTCTTCGACAAGTTCCCAGATAGCTTTGAGGTAGTCTTCCTGGGAGACGCTGGTTTTTGTTCGCATCTTGATCGATGAACCTGTCCCGGCCGAAGAGAAAGAAAACAGCCGGGCTGAAGCCCGGCACTACGAACGCGAGAAGCAAACCAAAGCGTCAGGGACGGCTTTACTGATGGCCGTCGCGGAGGCGCGCGGTTAACGATTCTATTCTATTCCGGATGTCGTCGAAAATTCTTTGATAGACGATGGGGTCGGAGCCGTACGGGTCTTCGACGTTCCAGTCTTCGACTTTGTGCCATTCGGCGTCGGGAAAGACGCGTTGTTTCGGGTAGCCGCTCATGTTGATGACGAGGTTTGCGGCAGCCCATTCGTCGTTCCGGATTGCGTTCGAGGATAAATTTTCTACGGGATAGCCGTTGTGTGCCAAAGTTTCGATAGTCTGTTTCTGCACTACGCCGAGTGGCGTCAGCCCGGCGCTGCTGGAATCGAAGATATGCGATGAATCGCGTCGCGCAATGGACTCGGCCATGGGGCTACGGCAGGAATTCCCGATACAGACGAAGAGGACGCGCGGTTTTGGTTTGCTGTTTGGCATTGCAGACTGGTTGGTGACAGGCATTATTTCTTGTAAGTTGAGTGGGATTTTTTGTGCGTTCGCGATTTCGGTTCTGAAGAGTGCGACTGCGTTGAAGCTGAATTATTGTTGGAATGATTGTTGATCAAGGCGAGGAAGTGTCGATGGACGGTGGGGTCGTGAGTCAGTTCCGGATGGAAAGTTGCGGCGAGTACGTTATCTTTTTGGACCAGCGCGGGTTTGCCGGCGAATTCGGCGAGGATTTTTACGCCTGGACCGACACTGTCGATGATCGGGGCGCGGATGAACACCATCTCCATCGGCTCAGATTTAAGTTTGGAGTTGCCAGAGGAGACTTCGCTGGCTAGCTGACGGCCGTAGGCGTTTCTCAAGACCGTCATGTCGAGAAGTCCCAGCGAATCCTGGTGAGGATTATTCACGTTTGTGGCGAGGAGAATTGCTCCTGCGCAAGTGCCGAAAACAGGATGATGGTTGGCGACGAATTTCTTTATGGCTTCGGCGAGACCTTCTTCCTGAAGGAATTGCAGTTGCGTGGTGGATTCGCCGCCCGGAAGAATCAACGCGTCGCATTCTTGGAGCTCCGCTACGGTGCGGACTTCCTTGGTTTCGGCGCCGAGCGAGTGCAGCATGGCGGCGTGTGCGGCGAAGTCGCCTTGGATGGCGAGGATTCCGATTTTGGGTTTTACAGTGTTTCTCATTCCTTAGGTCATCCGGCGTTGCACGAAAAGAGAGAAGCACCGGTCTAAAGACCGGCCGCTACAACGGCCTAATGCAAAACCGCCCGCGACTTGGTCGGGCTGCTACAACGGGCAAATCAAATGCGCCCGCCACAAAATTGGCTCGCGGGATCGGCGCGTTTGCCATCGTGTTGCGCGAAAAATCGTAACGCGCGGAAAAGCGGCAGCGGTCGTCCCGATAAATCGGGATGCTCACCAGCCACGGGTGGAGAGAAGATCTTTCTCCTGCATCTGGCGAACGTCGAGGCCGGGCATGGCTTCGCCCAGTTCTTCACTGGCTTCGAGGACGGCTTTGGGATCTTCGAAGTGCGTGGTGGCTTTTACCACAGCTTTGGCGCGAGCTTCGGGATCGCTGGATTTGAAAATGCCGGAACCTACGAAGACCGCTTCCGCGCCGAGTTTGCGCACGAGAGCAGCGTCGGCGGGAGTGGCAATTCCGCCCGCTGAAAAATTCGGCACAGGGAGTTTGCCTGTCTTCGCCACCTGGCGGATTAGTTCCATCGGCGCGCCTAGCTCTTTGGCTTCGCGCATGAGTTCGTCGTCGCGCATGGTGGTGAGTTTCTTCATCTGGCCGACGATGGTGCGCATGTGGCGCACGGCTTCGACCACGTTGCCGGACCCTGCTTCGCCCTTGGTGCGGATCATAGCAGCGCCTTCGCCGATGCGGCGAAGCGCTTCACCCAGATTGCGCGCGCCACAGACGAAGGGAATGCGGTAGTCGTGCTTCCAGATGTGATTTTCTTCGTCGGCCGGCGTGAGCACTTCGCTCTCGTCGATGAAATCGACTTCGAGCGCTTGCAGGACTTCCGCTTCGGCGAAGTGGCCGATGCGCACTTTGGCCATCACTGGAATAGTGACGGTCTGCATGATTTCGCGGATCACTTTGATGTTGGCCATGCGCGCGACGCCGCCTTCTTTGCGGATGTCGGAGGGAACCCGTTCCAGGGCCATCACGGCACAGGCGCCAGCTTTTTCCGCGATGCGGGCTTGCTCGGCGTTGGTGACGTCCATGATGACGCCGCCTTTCAACATTTCGGCCAGGCCGACTTTTACGCGCCAGTCGTTGGATGCGGAACCGTTGCCGCTGCCATTTGCTTCTTTGTTGCTCATGATGCTCTCCTCAAAATAAAACTCGTTGTTGGTGCCGGCGTTGAGATCCTTTGCCCGCTGCCAAGCAGGCTCAGAGTGACAACTACTGTCGTGCTACGAAAATCGCCGGGCTGAAGCCCGGCACTACGAAACCCTTGAAAAAAGGCACCGGTCTAAAGCGGCCAGTACAACAACAGGAGCTACATTGCCCCAGTCTGGCCTGCAGCGACGGGCTGGGCTACTACTACGAAGCGTCCCCGGCCTCTTGCCAGCAAGTTGCCTTGCCCATCGTGAATTTCTCCGATGCGAAAACGGTTGCGGCCTTTTTCTTCTTCTTGCCAGCCAGTGACGACGATTTCGGCGTCAACCGGAACTGGCTTGCGATACTCGATGTTTAGTTCGGCGGTGACGGCGCGTTCGTCGGTCAATTTGGAAATTTTGCCCATGGCTTCATCGAGCAGAACGGCGATGATGCCTCCATGTGCGAACCCCGCGCCTCCGCCATAGCGAGACCCGAGAATAAATTTGCCGGTGCAACGTTGTGCATCCTGATCCAGTACGAACGTCAGCTTCATGCCGGCAGCGTTCGCTCCGCCACAACCGAAGCAATGGTTGGCCGGATTGGGTTCGAGCATGAGTTTCGCGCACATTCTATTCGGACTTCCCTCTAACTTTTCAAGCCTAGGACTCTTGTCTCCGTCATTCCGGGCCGCGCAAGAGCCCTTTTTTGGTCATTCCGAGCAACAATGCCGTCATTCCGAGCGAGGCGAGGAATCCCTCTGCGGTCGCTCCGGCGAGCAACTCGCCAGCCATTGCCGCCACTGAAGGAGCTCAGACCAGTGCCACTCGGCTGCGTTCCGCCCTGCGAACTCCGCGCTGGCGCTTGCGCATTTCTATCCGCAGAAGATCGGCGAGCGTGGCAGCGCCGCGCAGCAATTCTTTTTCGTTCAGATTCGCGAAGCCGAGGCGCAGCGTGTTGGGCAGATGCGACTGCACATAGAAGTATCGACCTGGCGCGAAGAGCAGGCTGCGCTCTTTTGCATGGATCAAAAGCTCGCTGGCGTCGAAACCCGCCGGAAGTTCCAGCCACAGGCACATGCCACCTTCCGGACGTGTCCAACGCGTTTCCTCCGGCATGTGCTTGCGAAGAGCTTCATCGAGCGCGGCCAAACGCGTGGCATAAAGTTTGCGCATCTTCGAAAGATGCTTGGAAAAATAGCCGCGGCGCAGAAATTCCGCGAGTGTGGCTTGCGCCAGCTGATCGGTGTGCAGGTCTGTGGTCTGTTTGACTAAGCGAAGTCGCTCGATGGCAGCGGCAGGAGCGACAATCCAGCCCACGCGAAGCCCGGGAAATGCCACCTTGGAAAAACTGTCAATGTGAATGACCAGGTTCGAACGATCCATTTGTTTGAGCGAGGGGACGCGTTCCTCGCGAGCGTGCAGCCGTGCATAGATATGATCTTCGACGACCGGAACCTGATGGCGCGAAGCCAGTTCGAGAAGTTTGCGGCGCGAAGCCAGCGGCATGGAAGTGCCAGTAGGATTGTGAAAATCGGGCGTCAGCACAATCAGTTTGACGCGATTGGCGGCGAGCGTGGCTTCGAGGGCTTCAAGGTCAACGCCCAAAGGTTTGCCCGGCTCGGCGTGAGTGTTTACGGGAACTCCCAGGCAGCGCGCGCGAGCACCGTTGAAAATCGCGCACGCGCCAGGATAAGTGGGATTTTCGATAACCACGCAATCGCCGGGACGCACGAACGCTTTGCTGATCAGGTCGAGCGCCTGCTGGCAGCCGTCGGTGATAAGCAGGTTTTCGTCTTTGGCGGCGATGCCATCGGAGCTTAAGAGTTCGAGCAGCGCTTCCTTGAGGGGAGCATAGCCGTCAGAGGATCCGAGATTGAGCACGTCTGTCGCTTCGCGGCGCAGCACAGTGTTGACGCAGATTTGCAATTCCTCTACTGGAAAATGATCGACTGCTGGGCGCGCCATTACGAAAGAGAGCGCGTCATCCGGAGCGCTGGCTGTCAGGCGACTGAGAATTTCGTCGCCGCGTTCGTCAGCGAAGAGCAACTCCCAGCGCAGGCCGTTGCCATTTCCATTGCCGAGCATCGGCGGAGGTGGTGGAGTTAATTTCAGGCCATTGCCGTTGCCTTGGATGAAAGTGCCGCGGCCGACGTGACCTTGAATTAGTCCTTCGGATTCCAGTTCGGCGTAGGCGTTGGCGACGGTGGTGCGATGGACGCCAAGCACGGTGGCGAGTTCGCGGCTGGCGGGAATGCGGTCACCGGGGCGGAGATCGCCGGCGTGGACTAACGCGCGAAGTTGGTCTCTCAGTTGGATATAGAGAGGAACGTGACTTTCGGGTTGGAGATGTACTGGCAGCATTGTCTCTCCCAAAAAGCCAATTCTAGCAGATATTGGACTGGCGCAAGAGCCAATTTGTCTTTTTGTTTAAGTTTACGATTCAGCCCGAAAAACAGCTGCGGTGAGCTGTCCCTTACGAAGGAGAAAAACGCATTAGTTTTCGGGTTGCTGGTCGGGCGCGTCTGAAGCGGGTTGCGGGACGGGCTCGGATTCTGGGTCTTCGGTCTTCTGCCCTGCCCTGAGGGGGAGAGCGCACAACTGGGTGAAATCGGCCTCATCGCACTGAAAGATCGAGGTCAGCGGCAGGTCTTCCTTTTTCACGATGTAGTCGCCGCTGGACATGTCGTCGGATTGGTCGACGGAGGTGGTCACAACGTGGTTGCCCGGAAGTGCGCGGATGCGGAACTGGAGAGAAGAGGGCTCGTAGTTGGCGAAACTGAAACAGCGGCCGATGCAGGCGCGCTCGATGGAATGGTGGACGAACTGGATGCGCCAATCGTCTGGGGGATTGGCTACCGCTACAATGCGCGTTCCCACCGGCAGCGATCGGATGACGCTGCGAGCGTTGTCTTCCATGCGATCGAGTCTGCCGGTGTCCCGATAAAGAAGAATGAAAAATAACAGGGCGCAAACAATATTGCCGTGAACGGACCAGCGCGGCAGACGAAGACAAGCAAGAACCAGCAAACCGAAGATGGCGGTAACCAGAGTTAAGCGCGAGACGAGTAGGCCGATCCATCCTGCGTACAGGCCAACGCGAAAATTTTCGGGCAAGCAGAACGTTGCGATGACGGCGAGAGCGTAGAGTTCAATCGCCAAGCGAAGAGCCGGCGGCGGCGAGTTCGCTCGGAAGATCCAATCGTAAATTGCACCCAGGGCGACGATAATTCCCCAGCTCAGGACCGCCCATGAAAGAACTACGTAGCGGTGGCCGAAAAGATCGAGCTGATCCTGGCCGAGGAGCTGAAAAAACCCTGTCGAACGCCAAGTCGCTTCGAGTGCTTCATGAGCTGCGAAGTAGAATTTCATTGCGACGACGGAAATGATGGCCATCGCCGGAAGAGCGAGGCGCGTCCGGCGCGACAACCGCCGCCATAGTGAAACGTAGGCTGCGATGGTCACAAACAATACGAAGCCGATGGGATGGGCGACCAGGCTTATCGCAGAGACGGCGGCAGCGCTGAGCCAATTCCCTGCCCCGCCGCGCCAAGCCACCGCCAGCGCAAAAAAAGCAAAGCCGATGGAAAGATAATAGTTCATGAATCCCATGTGAAAGGCGTAGCCGTAGGCGAGAAGAAACAGAAGTGGGGCTAGCTTCCACGGCGGACCGCCAGATGCTGCGGCGAGGAAGGAAAAGCATCCCCAGAAAAAAACCAGTACCGCGAAGGAGACTACGATTCTCTCAGCAGCGACAAAACCGACAAGATTGGCGGCATGCAGAAGAAGGAGATCGAAGAGCATATTGCTCCATTGGCGGGCGATCGTTAGACCGGAAATTTGGTGGTATCCGATCAGCCGGGTGAGCCAGGCGTTGTAAACGTGGCTGCCGAGGTCGCCGGCCTGGATGCGGGAGTGCCAGAAGCAAGGTACGACGAGAAGCACGGAGGTTAGGACGACGGCGAGAATATTTTTGCGAAGAAAGTTGGCGGCGGTGCGGAGCACAAACCGAGACGAACGTCTGTCGGAAGACTCGAGGGGCATTCAGGTGGCGGCTCCGCGAGCATTTTACACGGGTCGCTGGAGGGGTCGTGAGAAATTCAGGTTAGCGGATGGCGTGATTTTCGCCGAGGCGCTTGAGGCGTTCGCGGAGGCGGCGCTGTAGCGGGCTTGGCGTATTCGGATTGAATGCGACGAGATACCACAGCGGCTGGCTGCGGTCTTTACTCAGATACGTCAGCGTATTCGCGTCTGCGTTGGGATGACGAGCAACGTTTTCGCGGATTGCGCCGTAGGGATGACGGCCGAGCTTTTGCAAAGTTTTCGCGTTCGAACGGGGATGCTCACTGATCAGGCGGAGCAAATAATAATCGCTTTCGGGAGCTTGCTTGACGAGCTTCTCCAGCATTTCGGGCTTGGCATCGGCGCTGAGAACCAGGCCAATTTTTTCGTCCCATGCGGTGTTGATCTGATTGAGCTCGCGAGTGCGCGCGTGTATCAGTTCTTCCAATGCGCGACGCTCCTGTTGAGCGCGCGCCAGTGGCAAGTCGGTGCCTTCCAGTGAATCGAGCACACGCAAGAGGTGTTGGCGTTCGCCAAAAACAATCTGCGAAGTGCGCGTGTTGGTGGCTTTTTCTTTTTCCTTGTGCTGAACCAGATCCGAACGTCGCATGTCACGCTTCTCCAGCCCGATTCTCCAAAGAGATGCGAAACGGGCAAATCCCGGATAAAGAGTACGAAACTCCGTTGGCAGAGAAAAATCTTCGGGCGAGAGTGATTATGTTCCGCGGAAACGGTGGGGTAAAGTTTAGAGGAGTGACGCTGTGCCCGATGCGGCACGGCCTGTATTTGGCGCTGTGCGAATACAGCCTGCGCAGTAGATCGCGAGGGGACGGAAAGATGTCCGCATTTACAGAACACCAGGACGAATTAGAGCACTACGAACAAATGTTTGGTAAAGAGCGCGGCAGGCTGGCGGTGGTACTGGACCGGTTGACGAATGCGCTGGTTCTGGTTGGGCAGCACGGCGTGTACTGCACCAGCCAGAGAAATCCTACGCTGCCGGCGATGGATATTCGGATGATTACGCAGGAACTGGTGCATGCGAAAGAGTTGGTGCAATCCGTGATGGAAGAGATTCGTTTGGGGAAAGAGGCGCGGAATAGTTGACGGCTTGAGTTGTGCCACGTGTTAAATCGAAGAGAGATTTCCTCACTGCGCTTCGCTTCGCTCGGAATGACGATGTTTTGCTAATACTAAATCGGAATGACGGCTTTTTAGGCCTCCTGCAAACACTTTTCCACAACAAACTCGTAAATTATTTTTCTACTAAGAAGGGATTGCTTTGGCGTTCTTCGCCGATGGTAGTGGTTAAACCGTGGCCGGGGTAGACGACGGTTTCGTCCGGGAGCGCGAGAAGTTTGTGGACCAGCGAGTCCATCATTTTTTCCATTGAGCCGCCCCACAAATCTGTGCGGCCGATGCTACCGGCAAAAAGCGTGTCTCCGGCGAAGAGTTGCGGCGCGGCGACGATGACTTTTCCTGAGTCGGCGGGAAGAAAAAGGCACGAACTGCCGGGCGTGTGTCCGGGAGTGTGAATGACTTGCGCTTGCAAGCTGCCCCACTGCAGCTTGTCGCCTTCGCGCAAGAATTGGTGGACTTCGGTAAGCGGCGGCGGATCGACGCCAAGGAATGCGGCTTGCATGTCCATAGCTTGATAGAGCGGAACGTCATCGCGATGCATCAAAACAGGAGCACCGGTGTAGTCGTGTAGTTTTTTGAGGCCGCCGACATGATCAATGTGCGCATGAGTGCTGACGATCGCTTTTACGGTGAGTTTGTGGCGGCCGAGCAGGTCCATGATGCGATGGATTTCGTCTCCAGGATCGAGGACCAAAGCCTCGCGCGTGATCGGGTCGGCGATGATCGAGCAATTGCATTGCAGCAGGCCCACCGGAATCGTGAAGTGAAGAAAGTTTTGCGGAGTTTGCGACAGAGGGACGTTCGCCATATGTGTCAGTATAACATTCGCTGGAAAATCGTTCGCACTCGGCCACGGGCACTGGCAGCTCCAATGTAAGGTTCCGGCAGGCCCGCATGCGCGTTTGCTACACTTGGGGTACAAAACGATGAGCGAGGCAACCGCAAAATCAGTGATCGAAACGCCTCTGTTGGAAGTTCATAAAAACTCGGGCGCAACGATCGGAACGTGGTTCAGGTGTGCGCTGCCGGACAATTTTAGCGGCGACTGGCTGAGCGAATACCGCGCGGCGCGCGAGAGCGTCGCGCTGATCGACAAAAATTATCGGATGTACGTGCGATTCACCGGGCCGGACCGTGTGCGCTACCTGAACGCGATTCTCACCAACAATATTAAGGATCTGGCGGCGGGTAACGGTATGGTGTCGCTGTTTTTGAATCCGCAAGGAAGAATTCAGGCGGAGATCGAAACTTACGCCACGCCCGATAGTCTTTTTTGCGTTTCGTACGCAATGATTCGCGAGACGCTGGTTCCGGCGCTCGACAAATTCATCATCATGGACGACGCCACGCTAACGGATGAAACGGAGACATTTGGCACGCTGGCGCTCGAAGGTCCAAGAGCGACGGAAGTCGTGAAACAACTGACGTCGATCGAGCTCGCAACGCTCGGTGAGCTTTCGTTTCAGGAGACTTCGGTCGCCGGAATTTCATGCAGATTGACGAAACGCTCACCGGGCGGCGCGGCTGGCTCAGAATTTCTTGCGGCTCGCGAGGATTTACCCCGACTGTGGCAGACGCTACGCCACGCGGCAGGAACCGCCGGAGGCCGCGCGATGGGATATCAGGCTCTGAATGCGCTGCGGCTGGAGCAAGGGACTCCGTGGTTTGGCTACGACTTCAGCGATAAGCAGATTCCGCACGAAGCGGGCTTGGAGCACTCGCATCTGAGTTACACGAAAGGCTGCTACACCGGGCAGGAGATTGTGGAGCGCGTGCGTTCGCGCGGACAGGTGAACCGCGTGCGTGTGCTGGTGAAATTCGACACCAACGAGCCGCCTGCCGCAGGAGCTGTGTTGACGGCCGACGGAAAAGAAGTTGGGCACGTTACCCGAACTGCATTTTCGCCAGCGTTGCAAACAGCAATCGGAATGGCCTACGTCCGCCGAGAGAACAGTGCAGCCGGCAGCGAGCTCAGTTCCGCGTCGGGTAGAGCGACCGTTATCACGCCACCGAACACGCATTACTAAAACCGTAAAACGCAGCGCCCGAAAAGCCGCTGCTGTTTCTTCGTTGTCGCGATGCGTCGTGAAGTTATACCCTTCCAGCATGTTTGAGCGCTTCACAGAAAAAGCGCGACGGGCCGTATTCTTCGCTCGATATGAAGCGAGCCAGTACGGGAACCCGTCTATCGAGACAGAACATCCGCTGCTAGGGCTGTGGCGAGAGGACCCCGCACTTAGACTCGTGCTGAACGATACTGGTGTCGTGCAGCAGGGGGAGCGGCTGTGGGCAGCGGATTCGGAGATTCGTGCTGCAATCGAGCAGGCGATCGGGCAGCACGTTGGCCAACGTGCGCCGATCAGCACTTCGATTGAGTTGCCCCTTTCCGCCGACTCCAAGAGGGCCTTGCTTTTTGCCACCGAGGAAGCCGACAGGCTGGGTCAGCGTCAAGTTGGGACCGAGCATGTGCTTCTCGGCCTTCTAAGACTAGAAGGCTCGCTGGCCGCTCAAATCGTGCGGGGCCGGGGCCTGAAGACAGAAGAGTTGAGAGAACAGATTGCAAAAAGGCACCGACCGGTGATTAGAAAGCCGTCACTTCCGATACTGGAAGATTTCCTGACGGGACTGAAGTACCGCAGCGCCGAGGATTTGATGCCGTGTTTCGGCAAGAATGCACAACTCGTGGACGTTCACGGGAAACGATGGAATTACAAAGAAATTGCCGAGAATTTTTCGACGCTGTTCGTCCCTTATGCCAAGAAAAACGCCAACTACACCATTGAAGAAACGCTCGTTAGCTCGAACGACCATCTAGTAGCGATGGTGCTGTGGAGGAACGCACTTGTTGCCAGCATGGAGCGGGTTTGGATGCACCGAATGACCGTGATTCTTATTCCTGACGGAGACGACTGGGCCATCGTGTCGATGCACGTAACGCCCGTGCAGCCCTAATCTGATGCCAGGCTTTTCACCGAGCTATGTACCCTGCCCTGTGCCACTTAAAAGCAGCGGCATAAAGCCGCCGCTACATGGAGAGAAGAGGTTAGGCGATGTTCAGTGCGCGTTTGAAGGAGCCCTTTTCGCTGTCGATCTTTTTTTGTAGTTGCAAGATCGAGTAGAGGAGAGCTTCGGGACGTGGCGGGCAGCCGGGGACGTAAACGTCGACGGGAATGACTTGATTACAGCCTTGCACGATGGCGTAGTTGTTGAAGACTCCGCCGGAGGTGGCGCAGGCGCCCATGGAGATGACCCACTTGGGTTCCGGCATTTGATCGTAGAGCTGGCGCACTACCGGAGCCATTTTTTGCGAGAGGCGTCCGGCGACGATCATCAGGTCCGCTTGACGCGGAGAAGGGCGAAAGACTTCGGCGCCGAAGCGTGCAACGTCAAAACGCGCAGCGGCCATGGACATCATCTCGATGGCGCAGCAGGCCAGACCAAATCCGAGCGGCCAGATCGAGCTTCTGCGCGCCCAGTTCACCGCTTTATCGAGCGTGGTGAAGATAATGCCTTCGTCTTCGAGCAGCTTGCCGAAGTCGTTTGGCTTGGTCAGTGTGACGTGTTTGCCGAGAGATACGCTCATCGTGGCCTCCAGGGTATTTTCGCACAGAGCGAGTGACGTGTCCACGAAGGGACCAAGTACGACAGCGATTTCGCAAAGGTAGGCGCGGGGAGTAGTTAATCAGCTGATTCCAATCAAATTGGGCCATGAGACGAGCGGTTTCAGAATTGCGCGAGGAAGGAAGAGTCAGGAAGGCGGCAAAA
>Ga0070697_100001965_pt1 | contig 15726 bp, 9 predicted proteins | sample KBSK1501metaG_FD_65475 | JGI IMG/M metagenome (GOLD analysis project Ga0070697, IMG submission 65475) | Corn, switchgrass and miscanthus rhizosphere microbial communities from Kellogg Biological Station, Michigan, USA - KBS K1-50-1 metaG | ecosystem: Host-associated > Plants > Roots >...
CTGGGATCGAACTCGCATGCTCCCGCGGGAATCATGCGAGCACGCTGGCAGGGTGAAGAGTTGCATCGCATGGCGAGAGGAGGCCTGTTGTTTACGGTGGAGCAAGCCGAACACATGCGCGGAAAACTGATTGCCGCACGTCCACCGTTGGCGGTTGCGGTTCGGTCGAGTAATTGAAGTTGACGGCTCGTGATTCTTAGGAAAGTCTGGCTGGCGGCTTTACCGCGGCTCCCGAGCCCTCTTTCAGGGTGTGAATCGCGTCAACAGCAAGGTTATCGAACTGCTCGGTAAGCCCGCTCGGCCAGCGAATCTGCACCCATTCAATCTTGGTGGCTGCTCCCAAACCAAAGTGGATACGCATGTCGTTATTCGAATCGTAGCTGGAGCCGCTGCGCACCTCATCCACTAAAACTCGCGGGCCAATTTTCACCGTGACCCTCGCGCCAATTCCATCGCGGTTCGACTTGGTTCCCAGCGCCCGCAACCCGATCCAGTGATTCGCCGAGCGCACCTGATTCACGAGCAGACTTGGGTTCGCATTCATATTGCTGATCACGGCCGAAATGCGGCCGTCGTTCCACAAATCGCCAACCGCCAGCCCTCGCCCGGCGTGAACCGTGGTGATTCCTGCTCCGGCATGGGCAGAAATGTCGGTAAACGTCCCGTTGCCATTGTTGTGATACAAGATGCGCGGCTCCTGATAGCTGCTGCCCAGGTTCTGTTTGTCGACTTCGGGGTAAACATGGCCATTCACCAGCAGCAGGTCGGACCAGCCATCATTATCAAAATCCAGGAACATAGTTCCCCAGCCCAGATAGCGAGTGTAGAGGCCCAGGCCCGCAGCATAGGTCACGTCGTCGAACGTCCCGTTGCCGTTGTTGCGATAAAGAGTCGAGGTATCATCAGAGAAATTGGTTTTGAAGATATCCAGTCGGCCGTCGCCATCGTAGTCGGCAACTGTCGAGCCCATGCCGGCTTGCTCGCGCCCATCCTCGTTGAAGGCCGCTCCGGCCACCACCGCCCGGTCCGTGAACGTTCCATCGTGATTGTTGTGGTAGAGAATACTGGCGGTGCTGTCGCATGCGACGTAGATGTCGGGCCAACCGTCGTCGTCGTAATCGAGCGTGGAGACGCTGAAGCCGTAGTGCCCACTGGTCTGATCAATTTTCGCCCTGGCGGTGACGTCCTCAAATTTGCCGCCGCCCAGGTTGTGGTAAAGAATATTTTTTGCGCCGGGCAGACCGCGCGGGCCGCACATTACTGGAACTCCCTTCCAGACGCAGGAGGCTCTCTCGCCCGGCGCCGGAGCGGTGGAAACATCAAAATCCACATAATTCGCGACCATCAGATCGAGAAGGCCGTCGCGATCGTAGTCCACGAAGGCGCATCCCGTTCCCCAGGCCTTTCCCGTGCCGGCCACTCCGGATCCCTCCGCCACTTCTGTGAACACCCCCTCCTGGTTGTGATAGAGGCGGTTCTTGCCGTAGTAGGTGACGTACAGATCTTCCCAGCCGTCGTTGTCGTAGTCTCCGGCACAAACTCCCTGCCCCCAGCCAGTGGCCATCAGTCCGGCCTTCGCGGTGACGTCGGTGAAGGTTCCGTTGTGATTGTTCCGATACAGATGATTGGTGGGAGCGGTGGCAGCGGGAAAGCCTTCGAGCGTCGTGCCATTAACCAGAAAAATGTCGGGCCAGCCGTCGTTGTCGTAGTCGAAAATGGCGACGCCTGTGCCGGTAGTCTCGATGATGTATTTCTTGCTATCCTTTCCGCCAAAAACGGTGGTCATGGTCAGGCCGGCTTTTTCGGCAACATCAGTGAAGTTGGCGATGGGCGAGGCTTGCGGAGGCTCAGCCACCACAGCAGGGAAGACAGGAATGAGAAGAAACGCAACTCGGGCCAGTCGGCCAATCAATGGCCCGCGAGACTGCGGCGAAAGGACTTGATTCATGGCCCCAGCCTGAATACTAGGGCGCGGGCATCGGAGGGTCAAGCTGGGCTCGGTTTCCGGCGGAGGCAAGCATTCGTACCCGCCTGGCGAATCATAGTGGTATTTTTAGGCAGTGTGTGAACTCGGCCTATCTGAATTTCGAAGAGGCACCAGCCCTGGGCTGGGCGGCAGCCGGGCGAGGAATCTTGGGCGCAGCTTTGCGGAAACGACGTTCCAGTGTGGAGGCTCTGCTCGTCAGATCCTTCGCCGCCTCAACGCCGCTCAGGATGACGCTCTGCCACGAGTGCGGTGGGGGCGGCTGCAAAGGATCGCGACTCTGCTGGGGTGCCTTGCTATGTTGGCTTTTTCTGTTGCCGCCCAGCCGCAAAATCCACATTCACAAGTTGACTCACTCTATCGCCAGGGATTGGAGGCCGTGAAGCGTGGCGATCTCGTCCACGCCCGCACTGCCTTCGAACAAGTGGTCAAGCTCGCACCCGCAAGTCCCGAAGGACACAATTCGCTGGGATGGGTGCTGCTCTCGCAAGGGCAGACTGGAGAAGCCATTTCCCAGATTCGGATCGCCCTGCGTCTGAAGCCGAATTTCCTGCCAGCTCGTATCAGTCTCGCCAATGCTCTGGCTCAAAGTGGCAATCTGGTGGAAGCCGAGTCCGAAGCGCGTGAAGCCGTGCGCCTGGCTCCGGGCGATTCCGAAGCGCACCGAACTCTGGGACGAGTCATCAGTTTCCGCGGCGACATGAAAGGTGCTCGTAGCGAGCTGAAAAGAGCCGTGGAACTGGAGCCGAAGCGCGCTGACCTGCGCGATGAACTGGGGTCTGTACTGGCGCAGAGCTCGGACCTGGACGAGGCTGCGGTCGAATTTTCCGAGGCTTTGCGTCTGCAACCCGACTTCCCTCAAGCTGCTTTGCATCTCGGGGTAGTGCGCTGGCGGCAGAAACGGACGGACGAAGCTCTCAGCCTGCTACAAAAGGCGGCGCAGCTTTCTCCCCAAAGCGTCCAAGCTCACTATTATCTGGGACGCGTGCTGGAAGACACCGCACAGCGCGACCAGGCCATCGATGAACTTCGAACCGCGGTGAAGCTGCAACCGAATTTCGCAGAGGCCGAAACCAAGCTTGGCCTGCTGCTGCAGCGTGCAGGCGACGCCCAGGCCGCCGTGGCGGCATTTCGCCGGGTCGTAGAACTCCAGCCCAACGATCCCGATGCGCACAATAATCTAGGGCTGGCGATGATCCAGGCTGGCGACGCCAACAGTTCCATTCCTGCCTTCGAGGCGGCGCTTCGTCTGCGGCCGGATGACACCGGCTATCGCACCAACTTGGGAACCGCATATTTGCAGAAGAGTGATTTTGACGCCGCCACTGCGCAATTTCAGGCTGCGCTGAAAGCCGCGCCCGAGGATGCGACGCTGCACTATGACCTGGGGCTGGCGTTGAAGTTAAAAGATCAATTGGCTGATGCTGTCGCCGAATTCGAGAAAGCCGCAGCCCTGGATCCCGATCAGGCCGACATTCACTACACGCTGGGAGTCACCTTGTGGCAGCAAGGCGATTTCGACAAGGCCACGAAAGCTCTCCGCGCAGCCATCCAAACCAGACCTGATTACGCCGAGGCGCACTACACCTTGGGCACGGTATTGAAGCAAGAGGGTAAATTGCAGGAAGCTGCGGTCTCCCTTCAGGAAGCGATTCGCCTGCAACCTGATTTCGCCGGCGCTCACACGACGCTCGCGGCCATATTGCGGCAGTTAGGCGATACCGAGGGGGCTGCGCGCGAAAGCCGCCTAGGAGCGCAGATCAGCAAGGACAAAACCAATCTGCAGGCGGCGACCTTCGATACCAACTCTGGAATGAGGCTGCTGAAGGTAGGGGATCTTGAGGGAGCCATCTCTCAGTTTCGCGCCGCTATCGCCCTGGCGCCAAGCTATGCGCCCGCCCATTTCCACTTAGCCGAGGCGTTGCAACGGAAGGGCCAGGTTGCGGAAGCAAAGCAGGAATTTCAGCGCGCGGGAGACCTCGACCCGCACTTGAAGCCGCAACATCCCTGACAGGTGATCTTTGCCCCCGGACTTCGGCTACGGTTTCCCGCCGCGCAAGGCCACGATGGCCGACTCCACGGGAACGCCGCGGGTCACCTTGACCCGCAGCACGGCTTCGAACGGTTTCAATTCCCCAGTCTCCGAAACCTGGAGTCGTGGCAGCAGTTCCTCCAGCGAGTTCTGCTGACAGACAAACTCCACGGCGGCTTGCGTACCGATGGTAGTAGTCCCAGCAAGAATCAATACTGACTTCGCGGGATTTAAACCCCTTACCAATGCAATGACGGAGTAATCCTCGATGAGATTAGCGTGGGACGGACTGCCGACCCAGTACTCCGCCTCTCCAGTTTGTGGATGGACATTGACGATTGCCAGGTCGCCCTTACGCGGGCCGGAGTCAAGCGCGCGGAAGATAAAATTATGGGTGCTGGGAATATCGCGCAGCGTCAGGTTTTCCGCCGGCGAACCCACGAAGATCATGTCGTTATTTTTCACGTCGTCAAGGGAAAGCAGGCTTCCGCGTTTGACTCGAATTTGCCGGTGCAACAGTGCGAACGTGTGATCGAGAGCATGCACCGCCAGCACTTCCCCCACGCCGGTGTAGTGCTCCAGAATTTGGTCGCGCGAGTCGCGGACGGGATCGAAGTAACGCATTCCGGTCTCAGGCCGACCCACAAAGGCCCCGTTGCTGAAAATCACCCAGGGCTCTTGCGGTCCGCTAACAAAGTTCTTCCAGAAAGTTGCAAAGGCAGCAGGAGCCGGGTCGGATGCCCGATCTGGCGCACGCGAGTTGTGTGCGAGCCAGAGCGCGACCGGTGCCGACGCCACCGTCAGCAAAGCCAACAAAACAACAAACGCGAACTTCCACTTCCCATCCGCCTTGGCCCCAGCCACAATCTCGTCATGCTGGGCAGAGTGTGAAACTGCCTGCAACCTGGTGGCGCTCGCTTCCCGGCGGTGGAACGAAAGCACGTACGTGCCTTTCGGCATATCCACCTGGATAGGATCTTCCGCTCCTTCGGAGGCGTAGTACTCCACCATCTTGAGCCGCAGTCGTCCCGCCTGGACTCGAATGGTCGAATCCGACTGGGGATCGAAGGTCGGTGAGCGCCCGAAAACCTCGGTCGCAATCTGGTATTCCTTCAGCGACGAGCCGGGATGGTCGAGGGCATGTTCAGCAAGGTAGCGAAGCAACTTGCAGAGAGATTCCGAGCCATGAAGCACGTGGCTGTTCACCAGCCGGTCGATTTGTGCGAGGTACTGCTCCCTTTCGGGAAAGTGGACTCGTGTGACGCTCATTGTCACGTAGGGTAACAAGCTCCGCTATCAAACTGCAATCTAGAGACTTAATCGTTGTAACCGTATCAAACCTCATGAAACCTGAGAATATTCTCAGTGAAACAACACATTTTGGTCCAAAAAATTTCTGTGGAATTCGTAGCCAGACGCGAGCCCACCCCATGTACAGGCTCACGCTGGAGTATCGTTACCATCTTTGAATCAACAACTTAGCAAAACCTGGAACGATTTTTTTGTAGCAAAACAGATTTGCAAGATTCTATTTTTTCATAGGGCGAGAGTCGCGGACTTCCAAATGTCATAGCGTTTCGAGCAACTCGAATGGCCGCTTTCATAACAGTATCAACACTCTACGAAGGATTTGATTTAGGAGGACCACCTGCACGTCAAAGATCCAAGCTAGTGCTTTTGTACTAACGGACCACGTTCCGAGAGTCAGAAGAATACTGAGTGAAATTTTTGAGGGATTTGTTGAATTCCACACGATTTTCCAATCCCCGGGCGTGCTTCTATTTTTTTCAAGAGCAATAGAGATATTAAGGGTGGGGAGGCGGTAATGAAGACAAAGGTTTTTGTACTCCTAGGTACTCTGGCCGTGCTCGTCGTTGTTGGCACCGTGTGGACGCCTCCGGCATCCGCTCAAGCAGTTTTTGGCAGTATCTTCGGAACCGTGACCGATCCTTCGGGTGCGTCCGTTCCCGGTGTGAAGGTCACCGTGACCTCCGCCACCAAGGGCACGTCGGTAGAAACGACCACCAACGCGGACGGCAACTACAGCGTCACTCACCTGATCCCTGACACCTACAATGTAAGAGCGGAAGCCGCCGGCTTCAAGGCGTTTGAGTCGAAAGGCATTGTCGTCTCTGCCGACGCCGCCGCCCGCGTTGACGGGCAATTCCAGGTGGGTGGCTCGACTGAAACCGTAGAAGTGACTTCGGAGGCTCCGCAACTGAAGACGGACCGCGCCGACGTGGCCACGATCTTTAACGATAAGGCAGTTGAAGATCTGCCGTTGTTCAATCGTAATTTCACCGCATTGGTGCTGGCGTCACCCGGTTCGCAGCAGCTGGGTTGGGGACACGCCTCTAGCGAAAATCCCCAAGGCAGCTTGCAGACTAAGGTAAATGGACAAACCTTCGCCGGTACCGGCTTTCTGCTAGACGGCACGGACAACCGCGATCCAATTCTCGGCATTATCGTCATCAATCCCACCCTGGAATCGGTGACCGAAGCCAAGATGACCAGCCAGAACTACGATGCCGAATTTGGGCAAGCCATCGCCGGCGTAGTCGCCAGCCAAACCAAGTCAGGAACTAACTCGCTCCACGGTAGCGTATTCGGCTTCCGTCGCAGCGATGCCACGCAGGCGCGGGATCCCTTCAGCCAGAGTCCGTCCAAAGCGAATCCCGTGACCGGTCGAACCATTCCTCCAATTCTCTATGGCCAATATGGAGCTTCCGTCGGCGGCCCCATCATCAAAGATAAGCTGTTCTTCTTCGGAGACTACCAGGCAACGCGTTCGAAAATTGGGTCTTCCTTCTTGCAGTCGGTACCTTCAGCTCTTGTCCGGTCCACCTGCGGCGATGCTTCAAGTCCGATTTGCGATTTGAGCGAGTACAGCACGGCCACGAACCAGATTTACGACCCCACCACCGGAAACGCTTCGGGCAGCGGACGAACACCGTTTGCCGGCAATGTGATCCCCAACGATCGTATTTCGTCTCAGGCGCGAGCGCTGCTTATGCAATTCCCCACGCCCACGTCGTCCGGCTTACTCAATAACTTTGCTGCCGGTGGGAATGGCGTGTTTAATAACGACCAGTTTAACGTTCGCATCGATGATCAAACCACGTCGAAGCTGCATACCTTTGGCCGCTACAGCTTTGCCAACTACACTCTGACCGGCGCAGCTGCATTTGGCACCCTGGGTGGAAACGGATTCGGCACGGGCGGATTTGCTGGCGCCTCCAAGAGCCGCGACCAAAGTATCGCAGGCGGCTTCGACTATGCTTTCAGACCGAGTGTTCTGACTGACTTCCGGTTCGGTTACGTTCGATATCACGTGAACGTGGTTCCAAACGGCGTGGGAACTACTCCAGCACAGGATGTTGGAATTCCTGGGCTTAACACTGGTACCGACTTCACCTCTGGCCAGCCTTCCTATTTCGTGGGAAAGTCAGGCGGGGATGGAACGGATACCGGACAGCTCAGCCAGACCGGCGGCCTCAGCAACTTCGGATACGGTCTCGGAGTGAATCGTTGCAACTGCCCCCTGATAGAACAGGAAGACCAGTTTCAATTTGTCAATAACTGGACCAAGATTTACGGTAACCACCAAATCAAGTTTGGCGGAGACGTGCGATATGCTCGCAATCTTCGAGTACCCAGTGACAATCATCGCGCTGGCGAGTTGACCTTCGCCAAAGAGCGGACCTCCGACTTTGTCAACGGAGGGGGGGTAGCCTTGGCTACTTTCCTGCTCGGCGACGTAACCACGTTCAAACGCTACGTTAGCACCTCCACCGATGCTGCCGAGCGGCAGAAGCGGTTTTACTTCTACGGGCAGGATACTTGGCGCGCCACCTCAAAACTGACCATCTCCTACGGGCTGCGCTGGGACATCCTCAATCCCGAGTACGTGACCGGCGCTTCGAAGGGCGGTCTACTAGACTTGAATACCGGCAACATTCGCGTTGCCGGTGTCGGAGGTATCGGCCGTAACTTCAACGTCGAGAGAAATTGGAAGAACCTTGGGCCGCGTTTGGGAATTGCCTATCAGCTTACCCCCAAGACGGTAGTACGCATGGGCTATGGACGCAGCTACGACATCGGTGTCTTCGGCTCTATTTTTGGCCACGCGGTCACGCAAAATCTGCCAGTGCTGGCAGTTCAAAACAACAACGCCACTACTCAATTCGACAATGTGTTCAGTCTGGCGACAGGCCCTACGGCGCAGGCGTTTCCTCCCGTACCGTCCGATGGCCTTCTGGCGCTGCCTGACGGCATCTTCGCCCGGTCTCGTCCGAACAGAATGCGGTTGCCAAGACTGGACGCGTACAACCTGACAGTTCAGCACCAATTGAGCAACACTCTTTCAGCAGAACTCGCTTTCGTAGGCAACAACGGGCACGGCTTTTACGCAAACAATCCGGAACTGAATGTGAACCAGCCATCGATAGTAGGTTTCGCCACCGGCGTTTCCCAGAGCCAGCGTAGACCCTTCTTCGCCAGGTATGGCTGGACCCAGGAAATTGACTCATTTGGCAACGATTCACCCAGCTACTACGACGCGCTTCAGGCCAAGTTAGACAAGCGGTTCACCAACGGCTTGCAGTTTGTCGGGCACTATACCTGGTCTAAGAATCTGACCCACGACCATACTTATTACAACATCGACCCCCAGGTGAACTACGGTCCCGATGATTTCAACCGCAAACACGTGTTTTCATTCAGCGCGGTTTACGATCTCCCGTTTGGCAAGGGACGACGCTTCATGGGGAGCGCCAATCGAGCCTTGAACTTGCTGATCGGTGGTTTCCAGGTCAACACCACAACGAACTGGAGCAGCGGCTTACCCTGGAGCGCCAGCTACAACAACTGCGGTCAGGACGAAGATGTAGGCATCTGCCGGCCGATACTGGTGGGAGATTTGAAGACATCAGTCGGTCACTTTGATCCTGTTGCCGGGAACGTTCCCTTCTACACTCCGGTACCCGCACTTGCGACTCCAGGATTGACAGAAGGCGCTTTCGAACGCCCTCAAAAAGGAGCGCTTGGCAGCGGACGTAACGCCTTTACGGGCCCTAGCTTCTTCAACTCCGATATGTCGCTGTTCAAGAACTTTGCCATCACAGAGCGCTTCGGAGCGCAGTTCCGGTTTGAAGCCTTCAATGTCTTCAATCATGTGAATCTCAATAACCCAAACAATTGCATCGACTGTACTGGTTCGGGATTGATCACCAGCCTCGCACCTAACGCATCGATGCGGCAATTGAATTTCGGATTGAAGCTCACCTTCTAAAGGTAGCTTCAACGTCTGTTTAGTCGAGGGAGCCACTACTATGGCTCCCTTTTTTCAGCTCAGGATTCTTCGCCCGTGATCCCCCTAACGGTCGCTCACTCTCTGTCTAACATCCTTGATTAAGCTAACCACGGTTCCTCCGCGAGCCGGGCGTGAGTATACTTTCTCAGTTGGCCACTATGGGCACGCGAATCTCTCGAGGCATTGTTGCGCTACTATTCGCCGTCTTGATTACATGTTTTGCCCCGCCGGGCTACGGGCAGAACGCGGAGGACCTGGCGGGCAAGAACGTCGATCCCTTCAGGGAAGCTTCCGGAAAAGTAGTGGTGTTGGTTTTTCTGCGCAGCGACTGCCCGATCTCAAACCGCTATGCCCCAACCATCCAACAAATTAGCGCACGATACTCCGGGCAGGCTGCGTTCTGGTTGGTGTATCCCGACCAGAAAGCGTCGGCGGCCAGCATTCGCAAATATTTGCAGGACTACGGATACAAGCTTCCTGCCCTGCGCGACCCGCAAGGCGCTCTAGTCCAGCTGAGCCGTGTACAGGTAACGCCGGAAGTTGCAGTTTTTGATGCTCGGAGCCGTCTGGTCTATCACGGAAGGATCGACAATTGGTATGCGGACTTCGGCCGCTCCCGCCCCGCGCCTACGACGCACGACCTGGACGATGCCATTCGAGCCACTTTGTCCGGTAAGCCTCCCGCGCGCGGCGTGACTGACGCCGTGGGGTGCTACATCTCTGATCTCCGATGACCTCCGTTCGGGCAATCGCGGGATGCTTGCCAGCCATGGCCCTGGTGGCGGCTGCGGCCGGGCTGACGGCGGTTCTGGCACCAACAAAATCGGAACCCGCCTCTTTCGAACGGCAGGTCACTTTCAATCGCGACATCGCCCCCATTCTGTTTCGTAACTGCGCAGCATGTCATCATTCCGGCGGTGCGGGACCGTTTTCACTCCTTACATATCAGGATGCCAGGCAACATGGTCGCCAAATCGCAGCGGTCACGCGCACTCGTCTCATGCCTCCGTGGTTGCCGGAACCGGGAAATCTGAAATTTGCGGACGAACTCCGCCTCTCGGATCAGGAAATCGCGACTATTCAGGAATGGGTGCAGCAAGGCGCGGTCGAGGGTAGCCCCTCCGATCTGCCGGCCCGGCCAGAATTCGCCGAGGGATGGGAACTGGGGAAGCCCGATCTGGTCCTGACCGCCCGGAAGCCGTTCGTTCTTCCTGCTAGTGGAACCGACCAATACTGGAATTTCATCCTGCCCGTTGCAATCAGCCAAACGCGCTGGCTCAAAAGCATCGAGATCAGGCCCGGTCAGAAGCACCTGGTACACCATGCCAACGTCTTGGTGGACCGAGCCCAGGCTTCGCGCGGCAGGGAGAAGGCGCCGGGATCTGGCTTCGGTGGAATGGAGATCAGACTGGAATCGGAAGTTTTTGACCCTGACAGTCACTTCCTTTTCTGGAAGCCCGGAACAATACCTTACGTCGAGCCCGACGGGATGGCCCTTCGCCTGGATAAAGGTACTGATCTGGTTCTGAATATGCACTTGCAGCCCTCGGGCAAGTCTGAAGTGATTCTGCCGAGCATCGGACTCTACTTCACCGACCAGCCGGCGACCAGGTATCCCATGCTGCTGCAAATCGAAAATGACGCGGCGCTCGACATCCCCCCCGGTGAGAAGAATTTTGTCGTTAGCGACGCTTTGACCCTTCCCGTCGATGTTGACCTATTGGCCATTTATCCCCATGCCCACTATCTCGGTAAGGACATGCTAGCTCTGGCGATACTGCCAGATGGAACCGGCAAAACATTGATTCACATCAAACAATGGGATCTGAACTGGCAGGCTGTCTACCGCTATATGGAGCCGGTGTTCCTCCCCAAAGGCACCGTCGTTTCGATGAGATACAGTTATGACAACTCAGAAGGCAATCGGGCGAACCCCAACCATCCGCCACAAGGCGTCACCGCTGGCAATCGTGCCAGCGATGAGATGGCGCATCTATGGCTCCAGGTTCTGCCACGCCATAATCCAGAAGCGGGAAGCGACCCTCGAATGCTGCTGCAGGAAGCCTTGGCGCGGCATAACATCGAGAAAGACCCATCCAATTTTGAAGCACATTATAATCTAGCGGCCATGCTTCAATCCCGAGGCGTGTTGGAAGAAGCGGTGAAGGAATACGAATCCGCGTTGCGCGTGCGACCCCGGGATGGGGTCGTGAACAACGCTCTGGGCGGGGCTCTGCTGACAGCGGGGCGCGTTGACGAAGCGATTCTCCGCCTCAGCGCGGCGGTCAAAGCTCGTCCCGACTACTTCGACGCGCATTACAACCTGGGGAACGCACTGGCTTCGAAAGGAGAGTTCAGAGCGGCGGCCGACCAATTTCGTTCTGCAACCAGGTTGAATCCGGAAGACGCAGATGCAGAAGCGAATCTGGGAAGCGCACTGGCGCGGATCGGTCACATATCCGAAGCGAAGTCACACTACCGGCGGGCATTAGAGCTGAACCCAGGCCACGCATTGGCTCGTGAAAATCTGGACGGACTTGAGCGCCCTCTGGTTTCCCGATGAAGCGTACACGAGTCGCACAGTATCTTCTGGGATCACATTTCTCGTCACGGAGTGCCGTGAAACCGATCAAATGCATCGCGGTTGGTCTCTTGGCAGTGTCCTCGATCCGAGTGCAATCGCAGACCGCGCTTCATCCGCAGACGGAACATACAACACAGTCGAATCAATCAGGGTCCGCTGATTTTACTCGGGTTCATGGGCTTCTCCAGCAAGGAAAATATGACGAGGCCTTGTCGCAGCTCTCGGATTTAGCAGTCAGGCAGCCGGGGTTGAAGGGTCTGTTCAGCGAATTGGGCACGGCTTATTACCAGAAAGGCGACTACATCAAGGCGATCGGCGAGCTCAAGAAAGCACTGGCGGAAGATCCGGAAAATAAGGAAGCGATCCAGTTGCTGGGGCTCTCCTACTATCTCTCCGGAAGGCCTGGGGAAGCCATTGCGCCGCTAGAAAGGGTCCAGGCCTGGTATCCGCGGGCCAACGTGGATGCGTCCTATATCTTGGGTTTGTGCTACATCCAGACCAAAGATTATCCCCAGGCACGGAAGGCTTTCGCCCGCATGTTCGACGTACCGCGTGATTCAGCTGCCAGCTACCTGTTCACTGCGCGCATGCTGTTACGGCAGGAATTCGATCCGATTGCCGAAGAGCATGCCCAGAAGGCAATTGCGCTTGACCCCAAACTGCCCCTGGCTCACTTCTTTCTGGGAGAACTCCACCTTTACAAGTCCCGCATTCCAGAGGCAATCAGCGACTTCCAGCAGGAACTGGCGCTTAACCCCGGCCACGCGCCGACTTATTACAAACTGGCCGACGCCTACTCCCGGATCCAGAAATTCGATGACGCGGAAAGACTCCTGCAGCGCTCCATCTGGCTGGATGCAACCTCAACCGGACCTTACATCCTGATGGGGAAAGTATTGGCAAAGAAGGGTGAAACTGAGCTGGCAGTAAGAGCTCTACAACACGCGCTGGGCATGGATCCGAACAATTCCGTAACCCACCATCTGCTGGGCCAGGCCTATCGTGATATGGGCAGGAACGAAGACGCCGAGCGAGAACTGAAAATCGCCCAGCAGTTGCAGGATAGTAGCAGCGTCAAACCGTAACACCTTGGCGACAGGCGGGTTTCGGGAAGGGCACGGTTCAAGCCTTGCTCTAGATTCTCCCGGTCAAGGGTAACTCCGGACCGCGCAGCGAAATCACTGGGTAGGGGATAATGTCTTGGCTGTCTGCTCTTTCGCCAATCGGTCCACCCATTCCTTCGGCAGCTCATGCAAGAACACCAGGAATGCGGCGTTCGTCCAGCCGAAACCGATCACGTTCTGCTGATATCCCGCGTGGACACCTGACTCCGAAGAACGAGTCACCACGTTGTATTTCTCGCGAATGGTACCGTCGTGGCGGAAGTTCTCGGCGATGGTGGCTAGAAAATTGTAGGAAATCCGATTGGCGTCGTCGTTGAAACCATATCGCCGCAAACCTTCGATAGCGACGATCTGTGTGGGCGCCCAGCCGTAGGGATAGTCCCATTGCACGTCGGCGTCAGTGCTGCTCATCGCCAGGCCCCCGGGCTGTTCGAAAATGCCGAGATTGCGGACCAACTCCCGCGCCTGTTCCGGAGTCGCCAGTCCTGCCCACAAGGGATAAAAGGTTGTGATGTATTCGTACGAGGAGCGCACCCCGGTTTCGAAGTCATAGTCGAAGAATAGCCTGCGGGCTGGATCCCATAGATATTTCTGAATCCTGTCTTTCCTTGTATCCGCGCGCTGCAGCCATTTCCGCGCATCATCTTCGCGGCCGAGAATCTCCCCCATCGCTTGCAAGTCTTTTTCAGTTTTATAAAGCAAGCTGTTCAGGCAGATGGGGGCATAGTGATGAGTCGCGGCGCCATACGGGCCAAAGCGAAAGGAAATGTCGAACCCGGATTCGCGCATGGACCGGTCGCCCTTGTAATAGTCGGGGCTAAGGGCAAGCTTCCTAGCGGCCTCGCATTCCGGCTTGGCCGTGGTGTTGGGAACGTCGCAAATCTGCACTGAGTACCAGAAGCCGCCCCCGGAACCGGAGTCGCTGGAATTTTCAGCGAGATAATTCCGCCCCGGTTGCGGGTGCAGGAGAAAGTAGCCGGCCACCTTGCGATAGCTTCCGGCCTCGTCTTTCAAGCTCTCGGGAGCGGGTCCGTTTCCGAAATCGTAGTAGCGCGACAGACCGGTCGATCCGGCCAGGTGAGGCTCACGGTTCCAATTTTCGTAGTCTCGGCTGGCATAGGCGTACGCCCTTTCCAGCCAGTTGCGGTCTTCGTGGCCAGCAGCCTTGTCGGCCGCATACACCGCCATGATCATGGAGGTTAGAAACGGAGGTTGAGAACGTGTCAGGTAATAGGCGCGATTCGCGTTCAGGATGGTGCCGTAATGCTCGATTTCGAAGAAGAAATTCTCCACCATGCCTCGAGCCAGATCCATGCGCCCGGCGCGCACCAGTCCGAGAATAATGAAGTAGCTGTCCCAGCCATACATTTCGTTGAACCTGCCGCCCGGGACCACATACTTGTGCTCGAGATACAACAACCCGGGAGCGATCCTGGACGGATCAATTTGTCCCGGCGTTGTGACCACAGCGGGAAGCGCCTCCACATGGACTTTGCAGCGTTTCTGCAATTCCTGCACGGCCGTTGGCGGCGGAAAGTCAGCCGGAAGATAGAGCACCGAAGCCTCGGTCAATTTGGGATCAACCACCGTCTGGCAATCGGTCATCGAGCGCGTCAGCGTGTCCCAACCCGAAGAAATGTAAGTTAGGATTGGGGTGAGGCCTGATTCAGGAGGGGAATTCTTGCTGTCGGCGGCCCAAGTCCAGGTACTGGCCAAGGGGACCCAAAGAGCGAAAACAGCAAGGACAAGAAGGCGGAACGACCGGTTAAGTTTCGGGACTGCCCCAAGGCAAGTCATTGTAGCTACAAGGATAGATCATTTGGGCTGTAAATCGAAGAAAGTAATTGGGTAATTGATCAATTCGCCATAGGGCAATTGACACCGCAGGACCGCGCCTGACCCTGTCAAATTGGGGGATCGCTAGATTTTCACTAGCCCGATTTTCAGGCCGTTACCCCACCATGCGCCGTTGCTCGGCCTCTTTCAGCGAGATGTAGCGCAGCAGGATGTCGCGGGAAGAGACCAGGCCTTTGAGTTCCTTGCCATCCACGATGGGCAAGTGGCGAAAACCAAATTCGCGCATCAGATACAGGCAGTTTTCTATGGTTTCTTCCACGTTGACCGCCTTGGGATTGGCAGTCATGACCTCGGAGATCTTGGTGGTGCCAGGCAGGCGTCCAACAGCGACCACCCGGTTCATAATGTCACGCTCGGAAAAAATACCCACCAATTCGCCGTTGCGCAGGACCGGCAGAGCGCCGATGCGGTGCTCCATCATGAAACGAGCGGCTTCCAGAACGGTGCTATCGGCTTCGATGGAATAGACCCGGCGATCCTTCACCAGATCGTAGATGGGGGACATAGACAACTCCTTGGAATCAGCGTTTGGAAGTCCTTTCCAGGGCAGCGAAGTGCAACACTCTACCACGTATGTCGGCAGGTTGTAACGGCTGCAGGGCGAGAAAGGAAACGGCAGCCTGAGCAGGCTGCCGCGGTTCCACTGGGTGCTAGAAACGGATCACCGGGCCGACGGTCACTTTGAGGTTATTGCGTGCCCCATTGTCGAAGTAAATTTCGTCCCCCACCTCGAGTCGCATACCGAAGGGACCCCAGAAGCCTTCCACCCCGGCACCGGGGTACAAGGCAAATTGTGTGTCGCCGTTATTCACAGCACCTAGCGCTCCCTTGAAA
>Ga0070697_100001966_pt1 | contig 15723 bp, 14 predicted proteins | sample KBSK1501metaG_FD_65475 | JGI IMG/M metagenome (GOLD analysis project Ga0070697, IMG submission 65475) | Corn, switchgrass and miscanthus rhizosphere microbial communities from Kellogg Biological Station, Michigan, USA - KBS K1-50-1 metaG | ecosystem: Host-associated > Plants > Roots >...
CGCGATGAGTCAGAGATACGCCCATTTGACTGGCGACCGGCGCGCGATGACGGCCAGCCTTCTGGACCGCGTTGCCAGCCGCGAAACTTTTGGCACCCAGGAAGGCACCGGGAAGTAGGCCATCCGTAAAATGCTGTCCATTATGAGGTTTCAGGGACCGTTAGCGCATTTGAGATGCTATAATCCCCCGCCTGTTCGGGCCGTTAACTCAGCGGGAGAGTGCTATCCTCACACGGTAGAAGTCGCTGGTTCAAATCCAGCACGGCCCACCATCCAGGCTTCATTCCACGGTCGCGCCCAGGGACGTGGGCGGCTAGCTCAGCTGGGAGAGCGCCGCGTTCGCAACGCGGAGGTCGAGGGTTCGATCCCCTTGCCGTCCACCACCCGTCCGTCGCACGCGCGTTCCTGACCCATTCGAGTCATGTCACTCCGGTGCGCGATCAGGTGCGGCACCGCGACCCTGTGCCTTCTCGCCGCGACGGCCGTCGTGTCCGCGGAGACGCCTCCGGAACAAGCGACGACACGACGTATCTGGGGGCCCGCGGAGACTGTGAGCTTCTGGAGCGGCGCCGTGACCCGGTCGATCGACGGCGACGGCTCCCGCCTCCGCGGCGTCGGACTGGCGCGCGAAATCTTTGACGAGGCCGAAGCCGACATGGGCGGCGGTCTCTGGGGGTCGGTCGAGTCGGGCGACGGGCAGAGGGTCGTCCGAGCCGGATTCGATTTCCGCAAGACGCTCTTGAAGGCGGGGCCCGTGCGCGTCGCGCCCCTCTTCGCGCTCGGTCTCGAGCATCGCCGGCGGTCTCCGGACCCGGGGCTGGACGGTCTGATCACGGGCGGGCTCGACCTCTCCTTCTGGCTGAGCGAAACGGTGCAGATCGGACTCTTCGCCGATCGTCAATACGGTTTCCGCTCGCCGACACGGAACGAGATCGGTCTCGTCCTGCGACTCGGCACGATTCGATGAGGGGGGGCGTCGACCCGCGGGGCGCCTTCGCCCGATGAATTGCGTGAGGGCTCCGATCGTGATAAAGGACAGCCGTCCACGTCGTCCCAACGATCTCGATGGCGCCTGTCGGACACGGCGCGGGAGGTTCCTGTGATGCACAGTCCATTGAAACGGGCGTTCAGGTTCATGGCGATCGTGGCGGCCGCCGGACTGGTCGCGGCGCTCGTCGCGTCGACGCCCACCGTTGCGCGCTCGCCGTACGCGTCGGCCCTGTCCGGTTGGACCGCCGGCGAGGCCCACGCCGCCACGACCTGCGGTAACACAGGGTGCAACAGGCTCGGTCACTGCTCGAAGGTCAAGGGGTTCAACTGCCGGTACGCTGCGGGCGAGTGCCAGCAGACGGCCTGCTGATCGACTCAGGAGCGGGCGGGCCGGCGCCCTCGTCGGCCCGCCCCGGTCCACATGGCGCTCCCGCCCGACCGCCTCAGGGACGAGTTTCCCGCTCCTGTCCGAACTGCTCTCCTGAGGGATGATGCGGAGGCAGGTCGGCTCTTCGACCAGCCCCTCGCGCGATTCCGGGGTTCCCCCCGTCGACGGTCTCCACGGGGGCGCCGCGCGGTGGGGGTCCCCGCAAGAGCGCGTCGCGGCCGTCCAAACTCCGTCTTGACGTCCGACCCGAACCGACGTAGATCGGATGCGTTCCCTTCAGGGGAGACGACGATGGACCGTTCGGTCGCGGCGGGCGCGCGGGCGCGTGCGGAGAGCCCCCGCTGCCCCGAGTGCGGGTCGGGGGACCTGTTCGTGATCAGGGTGGCGCGCCGGGACGGCGGTGTCCGTCAGGGCGCGTACTGCGCGGGGCTGTACGATCACGAACGCCATCGGTTCCTGGCGCGCAGCTGCGGCTATGCCTGTGTGCGGGCCCACGAGCCCTCCGAGGCGGAGGGCTCGCTCATCGTCGGCGTCGCCGGCTGACCCGCCTCAACGCCCGGACTGCGCGGCGGCCGCCAGCGCGGAGGTGCGGGCGGCGGCGAACTCGTCCCCGGGATTCCACTGCGGCATGGCGTCGGCCGAGGCGACCCGGTAGCCGACGTACAGGGCGATCCGGGCGGTCTGGGCCGACCCGGAGAGGTCGAAGGCGGGGTCGTACTCGTCCTTCGGACGGTGATAGCGCTTTTCCTCGTACTCGTTCCAGATCCTCTCCCCGTAACCGGCCGGCTTCCCGAGATAGTCCTGACCCGGGTCGAGGCTGAAGGCCGGGATACCGACCTTGGCGAAATTGAACTGGTCGGAGCGATAGAACGAGCCCTGCTCGGGATGATGATCGGGCACCGGCTTGAAGTCGAGGACGCGTGACGCCTCGTCCACCACGGCGCGCAGCGTCGAATGATCGGCTCCCAGGAAGGTGAAATCGCGCGGCTGGCCCCACACCGGCGTGCCGTCCATGTTGATGTTGGCGGCGGTGAGGTGGGTGGGCACGACCGGGTGGGTCGCGTAGTACTCGGAACCGCGCAGGCCACCCTCCTCGGCGGCGCAGGCGATGAACAGGACGCTGCGTCTGGGCGGGCTCGTCAGGAGCGTGTACAGTCGCGCGGTCTCGAGGAGCGTGGCGACCCCCGAGGCGTTGTCCTGCGCTCCGTTGTAGATGTCGTCGCCGTCCTCGGGATTGCCGCGACCCAGGTGATCGTAGTGGGCCGTATAGACGACCGCCTGGTCGCGCAGCCTGGGATCGGCGCCGGGGAGACTCCCGATCACGTTCCACGTCATGATCGGGCGGGTTTTCGACACGAGCCGCGCCCGCGCGCACAGCGGCAGCGTCACCGGCCGGAAACCCCGGGTGGCGGCCGCGGCGCGCAGCGCGTCGAAATCCTGCCCGGCCGATTTGAGGATGTCGCGGCCGAAGGACTCGCTCACCCAGGATGCGATCTGCAGCGGCGCCGGGCTTCCCGGGGCGAGGGCGACGAACGGAGTCTCGCGCCCCCAGGAGTTGCGCACCACGTTCCAGCCGTACCCGGCCGATTCATCCGTGTGGATGAGGATGGCCCCGGCCGCGCCGGACCGGGCCGCGCTCTCGAACTTGTAGGTCCAGCGGCCGTAGTAGGTGAGAGCCTTGCCACCGAACAGGGCCGGATCGTCCGACGGGGGGTCGTTGACCAGCAACACGAGGATCTTGCCCTTGACGTCCTCACCCTTGAAGTCGTCCCACTTGTACTCCGGCGCCACGATGCCATATCCCGCGAAGACGAGAGGCGCATCGATCTCCACCAGGTCCTTCTGGGTCCTGGTATTGGCGACATAATCATCGAGCCAGCGCGCCTCGAGCTTCCGGTCGCCCGCCGTGATCACGAGCTGGCTTTGCGGCTGGGTCTCGACTCCAACGAGAGGCACCTCCTGGAGGTACGAGTCCTTGGACGCCCCCGGCTGCAGCCCGAGGAGACGGAACCGGGTCTCCAGATAGAGGGCCGCGAGCCGCCCTCCATTCTGTCCCGTCCCGCGACCCTCGAGGAGATCGTCGGCGAGAAAGCGCAGGTCGGCGTCGATCCTCTTCGCGTCCGCGGAGTCGAGCGCGCGTTTCAGCGCAGGGGAGACCGCCGGTGGGGCGGCGGTCGCTGAGAACGAAAGCATCGTGGCGAGCGCCAGAACCAGCAAGGGAGCAGTCCTCATAACGCCTCCAGTCTTCGGGAACGAGCGTCCCGCCGGGGACCCGGCGGGAGTATAGCGGCGGGCGCGTCGGCCGGCAACACCGGTTCAGGCGTCAACCGGCCGCGCGCTCGCCTCGCGCGGGTGGGCCGGCCTCGGACGGGTAGGTGACACGCTCCAGGAAGAGACCCGAGGGAGGGGCTGTCCACTGCGCCGGGTCGTCCGTGGTCGCGGCAAGAAACCGGCTCGTCGCCTCCGGAGGCAAACGACCGAGACCGACCTGCACCAGGACGCCGACGATTCGCCGCACCATGCGCGGCAGAAAGTGATCCGCCTCGATGGTGAACGACGTCAGGAATTCTCCGCGGCGGAGCGTCGCCGCGAAGACCTGCACGCGAGGCTCGGTGATGTCGGCGTGCCGGTCGGCGAACGAGGAGAAGTCGTGTCGGCCGGCGAGCGGCTTCGTCGCCTGGACCATCGCCTCGAAGTCGAGGGGTGGCCGGACCCACCAGATCAGTCTTTTGAAGAAAGCCGAACGCCGCGAGGCGATTTGATAGCGGTACCTGCGAGCCAGCGCGTCGTGTCGGGCATGGAAGGACAGCGGGGCATCGCGGGCGTCGAGGATGTTGATGTCGGCCGGCAGAAGGTCGTTCAGCGCCTCGGCGATTGCCGGCGCCGGCACGGCGACGCGCGTGAAGAAGTTCGCGACCTGGGCCTCGGCGTGCACTCCTTGATCGGTACGACCCGCGCCCATCAGCTTCGGTGACTCGTGGAACCGGGTGCGGATCGCGGTGAGGATCTCCCCGGCCACGGTGCGCTGGCGCGGCTGCACCTGCCAGCCGGCGTATCGCGTGCCCTCGTACTCCACGAGGAGCCGGATGTTGCGCGTCGGACCGGAGGGATGCGCCGCGGGTCGCGGTGGCCTGGGCCGTGGACGTACCGTCACACAGCGGGCCCCGCCACGTGAACGCGCACCAGGACACCTCGCCCGGCCGCCATGCTCAGCGCGGGACGATGGCGAACACGCGCGCGGGGGCGCCGGAGCCGCGGTTGATCTTCATGGGGGCTACGATGACGCTGAAGCCCCGCGCCGGCAGCAGATTGAGGTTGTCGAGGTTCTCGACCAGGTAGCGCCCGCCCTGAAGGAGCGCCTTGTGCGCCTCGAAGGAGGTGGACCGGCCGGGGTCGATGCTGGCGGTGTCGGTGCCGAGACCGTTCACGTTGCGCTCCTTGAGGAGGTAGCGCACCGCGTCGGCCGCAAACCCCGGGAAGTGCAGGGCGCCGGTCTCGTCGCGATTCAGGTAGCGGTCCGGGCTGTCCCAGCGCTGGTGCCAGCCGGTGTTGAGGATGACCAGGGCGTGCGGCGGGATCCGCCCGCTGGCCTTCTCCCACTCCTGCAGATCGATGAGAGTCAGCACGTAATCCGAGTTGGCGGACGACTTCGACTGGACGTCGATCATGATGCCCTGGCTCACCAGGCTCGTGGGCGGGATTTCATCCACCGTCGGGAGACCCTTGCCGAAATGCGCCGGGGCATCGACGTGCGTTCCCGTATGCTCTCCCGACACGAAGGAGTTCATGTAGGACCCGTCGGAGATCTGCGTGAGCGGCTCCAGCGTGAACGGAATCCCTCCCGGGAAGATCGGAGTTCCCTCGCGCAGGCCGTGAGTCAGGTCCACCACCTCGGCGCGTCCGTTGGCCACGTCGTCGAGGCTGAGGGAGAACATCTTGGCGGCGCGGACCTGAGGCGCCGCGACGATCGCCAGCCAGGCGGCGACGAGCAAGGTCGCGGTCGCCCGGGCGCGTCCGGTCATCGCTCCAGGCTCCCGGGCTGAAAGCGGTCGAGCGTCGGAAGCGTCGGAGCGGGGTCCGGCTCCTCGGTCCGGGGGTCGTGCGCCGCCCGGGCGAACTGCTGGATCGTGTCGGAGAGCCTCGTGGCCCGGTCGCCGGCGTCGGCGAAGGCGTTCTGGGCGTTCTTCAGGTGGCGCTGTCCGAGCTGGAAGGTCTCGTGGAAGAACCCGAAATCACCCTGAAGCTGCTGCAGCCCCTTCAGGATGTCCCGCGCCCGTTGCTCGATTCGAAGACCCATGAGACCGTAGGCGACGGCCTGCAGGTACGCGTAGATGCTGTTGGGAGAGACAGGCACGACGTGACGCTTCATCGCGTGGGCGTTGATGTCCTCTTCACCGGCCGCGTCATCGCGGGCGATCACCTCGTAGAACACGTTTTCCGCCGGGATGTACATGAGGGCGAAATCCAGCGTCCCCTCCGCGGGCCGCAGGTACTTGTCGGCGATGTCGTCGATGTGCCGGCGGACGTCCCGGGCGAAGACACGCCGCGCCCGCTCGCGCTGCTCGGGACCCTCGGCCTCCAGGATCTGCCGGAAGCCGGAGAGCGGGAACTTCGAGTCGATCGGCACCAGCCCCCCGGGCAGCCGCAGAACGGCGTCGACCGTCAGACCGTCGTTGAAGGAGTGCTGCAGCTCGAAATGCTCGGCGGGAAACACCTGCTGCAGCAGGGCGCCGAGCGCCATCTCGCCGAGGCCGCCGCGGATCTTCGGGGCCTGGAAGATCTGCTGCAGACCACGGATGTCCTGACCCAGCGACAGGATCTCCTTGCTGCTCTGCCGGAGCTCCCCCAGGCGATGGTTGACGTCGGCGATCAACTGGCTGGTGTCGGCGCTGGCCTTCTGCAGGGCCTGGGCGTTCTCGGAGAGGCGGGCCGCCACCTGCCCGGACAGCAGACCGAGGGACGCGCCGACATCCTTGGGAAGTTGCGCCCCGAGCTGGCCAATCTGTTCCGCCAATCGCACGATCTGGCCCTGCAGGAGGGCGATCGCGGTCTCGGGCGCTTCGGAGGGCCGGGACCTGCGGCGCGCGAGCGCCAGGACGAGCACGACGACGGCTGCGACAAGGACCGCTACGAGGGCCCCAACCGCTGCGTTCTCGATCGTCATGGACCCCGGAACCGGCCGGGAGGGAAGCACCATCCGCCGGGACGCCCGGGGCGACCCGACGCGTGGGCTAGTCTATCGGCGCCCATCCGGGGTGTCAACTGATTGCGTGAGTTCGAGTTCCCCGTTTTCGCCTCAGTGACGCACCAGCAGGACGGCGCACTTCAGGTAACGCGTCTCCGGGACGTTCAGGTTGACCGGGTGGTCGGGCGCCTGACCGCGCATCTCGAGCAGACTGACCTCCCGGCCGGCGTCGGCCGCCGCCTCGCGCAGGACCTGCAGGAACTCGTCGGGGGCGAGGTGATAGGAGCACGACGAGGTCGCGACGATCGCTCCCGGCGACGCCAGACGGAAGGCGCGCAGATTGATCTCCTTGTAGCCGCGCAACGCGGCCTCGATCGCCTGGGCGCTCTTGGTGAAGGCCGGCGGATCGAGGACGATGAGACCGAAGCGCTCCTGCTTGTGGTCCAGCTCCTTCAAGTGATCGAAGGCGTTCCCCTCGATCCAGTCGCAGCGCGTCTCGAGGCCGTTCAGGACCGCATTGCGCCGCGCGAGCCTGAGGCAATCGGCGGAGATCTCGATGCCCGTGCAGCGTTCCGCCCCCGCCTTCAGGGCGTACAGGCCGAACGAGCCGCTGTTGCAGAAAACGTCGAGCACGCGACGACCGCGCGCGTGTTCCTGCACGGCGCGACGATTGAAGCGGTGGTCGAGATAGAGACCGGTCTTCTGACCCGCCCGCAACGAGAGCGCGAAGCGCAGTTCGTCGAGGACGATCTCGATCTCCTCCGGCACCTCGCCCGCCAGAAGGCCGGTGCGCGCCACCAGGCCCTCGCGCAGTCTCGTCGGGAGGTCGCTGCGCTCGTAGATACCTCGAGGGTGCAATGCATCCTGAAGCCCCGCGGTGATGTCGTCGCGCAGCCGATCCATGCCCAGCGTCGCGATCTGGACCGCCAGGTAGGCACCGTAGCGGTCGACCGTCAGGCCGGGCAGCCAGTCGCCCTCGCTGAACACCAGACGGCACGACTCTCCCGCGGGATAGATCAGACGACGGTAGGCGATCGCCTGCGCGATGCGTCGCCTGAGGAGCGCGGCATCGACCGGCTCGTCCTTCCGTCGGGTCAGAATCCGGACGGCGATGGTCGAGGACGGATTGTAATAGCCGCGCGCCAGGAAGCGGCCGCGGTGATCGACCACCTCCACCGCCTCACCGGGGGCGATCCCGTCGCCGGTCTGCTCGATCTCTCCCGCGTACACCCAGAGATGACCGGACTTGACGCGCTGGTCGCGGCCCTTCCGGAGGGTGACCCGTCGTTCCGCGGACGTCGACATCGATGCATTGTAGCGCGCCGGGACCGCCGGTCTCAGATCATCGGGACGTTGATCCCGGCCTTCCTGGCGAAGGCGACCGCCTCGGGGTAGCCGGCGTCCGCGTGGCGCATGACGCCGGTGCCGGGATCGGTCGTCAACACCCGGCGCAGGCGGGCGGACGCGTCGGACGTGCCGTCGGCGACCACGACCATTCCGGCGTGCAGGGAGTAGCCGATGCCGACGCCGCCCCCGTGATGGACGGACACCCAGGACGCTCCGGCGGAGGTGTTCACGAGGGCGTTCAGGATCGGCCAGTCGGCGATCGCGTCGGAGCCGTCGCGCATGCCCTCCGTTTCGCGGTTCGGTGAGGCGACCGAGCCGGCGTCGAGATGATCGCGGCCGATGACGATCGGTGCCTTGATCTCGCCACGCGCCACGAGATCGTTGATCGCCTCGCCGAAGCGCGCGCGCTCTCCGTAGCCCAGCCAGCAGATGCGCGCCGGAAGCCCCTGAAACGCGACCCGTTCGCGTGCCGTCCGGATCCAGCGGCAGAGGGCCTCGTCCTCCGGGAACATCTCCAGGACCGCCTGGTCGGTGCGGTGGATGTCCTCGGGGTCGCCGGAAAGCGCCGCCCAGCGGAACGGCCCCTTTCCCGTGCAGAACAGAGGTCGGATGTATTCGGGGACGAACCCGGGTATCTCGAAGGCGTCGCCGACGCCCGCCTGCCTCGCCTCGTGGCGGATGTTGTTGCCGTAATCGAACACGACCGCGCCGCGCCGCTTCAGCTCGAGCATCGCCCGCACATGCGACACGACCGAGCGGCGCGACAGCCCGAGGTACTTCTGGGGATCTGCTTCGCGCAGCCGGAGGGCTTCGGGGTAGGGGAGCCCGTGCGGGACGTAGCCGTTCAAGAGATCGTGCGCGCTCGTCTGATCGGTGACCAGGTCGGGCAGCAGCGACCCGGCGGCGAGGACGGGCAGGACCTCCGCGGCGTTGCCGCACAAGGCGATCGACAACGCCTCCTTGCGCTGCAGGGCCGGTCGAGCGAGGGCGAGAGCCTCGTCCAGGCTCCGGGCCTGCCGGTCGACGTAGCGCGTCTCGAGGCGCCTGCGGATCCGCTCCGGGTCAACCTCGAGGGCGATGACGACGGCGCCGTTCATGACGCCGGCGAGGGGCTGCGCGCCGCCCATGCCTCCCAGACCCGCGGTGACCAGGAGCCGGCCGGAGAGAGTTCCTCCGAAGTGCCGCCGAGCCGCCGCCGCGAAGGTCTCGTAGGTCCCCTGGAGGATGCCCTGGCTCCCGATGTAGATCCACGAGCCCGCGGTCATCTGACCGAACATCGTCAGCCCCTTGCGGTCGAGCTCGCGATGGATCTCCCAGGTGGCCCAGGCGGGCACGAGAAGCGCGTTGGCGATCAGGACGCGCGGCGCCGCGGGGTGGGTCCGGAAGACGCCCACCGGCTTCCCCGACTGCACCAGGAGGGTCTCATCGTTCTCCAGGGCGCGCAGCGCGCGGACGATGGCGTCGAAGCAGGCCCAGTTGCGCGCCGCCTTGCCGGTGCCGCCGTAGACGATCAGGGCCTCCGGCTTCTCGGCCACCTCGGGGTCGAGATTGTTCATCAGCATGCGCAGCGCCGCCTCCTGCGTCCAACCCTTGCAGGAGAGCGCGCCGCCGCGCGGCGCCCGGACGACGCGGGAGGCGCCGGAATCGGTTGTCATTTGAGCCGCCCGCTGACGCTCTCCGCCGCGGCGCGCAAGGAGCCGTCGAGGATGAGCGCCTCGACCGAGCGCATGTCGTCGGCCAGCACCCGATCGTTCTCCATGAACGGCACGGTCCGGCGCACCGATTCGTGCACCGCGCGCGGGCCACGAGCGGGTCTCAGCGGCAGCAGGAGGTCGAGCGCCTGGCTGGCCGCCAGCACCTCGATCGCCAGCACCCGGCGCGCGTGCTCCACGACGGAGCGCGCCTTGCGGGCCGCGATGGGGCCCATGGAGACGTGATCTTCCTGGTTGGCCTCGGTCGGGATGGAGTCGACGCTCGCGGGATGACAGAGAATCTTGTTCTCGGAGACCAGGGCGGCTGCGGTGACCTGGGCCATCATCAGCCCCGAATGGACGCCCGGGTCGCGCGCGAGGAATGGCGGGAGACCGCTGAGCAGCGGGTTCATCAGGCGATCGATGCGTCTCTCGGAGATCGACGCCAGACCCGCCACGGCGATGGCCAGGCAATCGAGGGCCAGCGCGGGCGACTCGCCGTGGAAGTTGCCTCCGGAGAGGACCTCCCCTTCGTGGGGGAAGACGATCGGATTGTCGGTCACCGCGTCGATCTCGACCTCGAGGATGGTGCGGGCGAAGCGCAGGCCGTCGCGGGCGCTCCCGTGCACCTGCGGCATGCACCTCAGCGAGTACGCGTCCTGCACGCGCCCGCACCCGGCGTGCGACCGCGCGATCTCGCTGTCCTCGAGGAGCGCCCGCAGGTTGGCGGCGGATTCGACCTGCCCCCGGTGGGGGCGCAGCGCGTGCAGACGCGGGTCGAAGGCGCGATGGCTGCCCTTCAGGGCCTCGAGCGTGCAGGCTCCGGCGATATCGGCGATGGCCGCCAGCTCGTCCGCCTCGAGCAGCGCCAGCGTACCGATCGCGGAGATGAATTGCGTGCCGTTGATCAACGCGAGACCTTCCTTCGGACCGAGTCGCAGCGGCGGAATACCGGTCTTCCGGAGGGCCGCGGACGCGGGCATTCTCTCGCCTCGAAGGATCGTCTCTCCCTCGCCCAGCAGGCTCAGGGCCAGGTGGGCCAGCGGCGCGAGATCACCGCTGGCGCCGATCGAGCCCTGCTCCGGCACGATCGGCAGCAGGTCGGCGTTGAGATGCTGCAGCAGGGTCTCGACGACCACCGGGCGGACGCCGGAGTGACCGCGCGCCAGCACGTGAGAGCGCAGCAGCATCAGGGCCCGTGTCGCCTCGGGGGGCAGCGCCGGCCCGACCCCCGCGCAATGGCTGCGGATGAGATTGAGCTGCAGGGCATCGAGCCGGTCGCGGGGAATACGGATGTCCTTGAGGAGACCGAAACCGGTGTTGACTCCATAGACCTGTTGATCCGAGGCGAGGATGGTCTCGATCACGGCGCGGCTGCGCTCGAGTCCGCGGCGGGCGGTGTCGGACAGCGTGACCGTCACCCCGCCCCTCGCGACCGCCGCGACGTCCTCCAGGCGCAGGTGCTCGCCGTCCAGGGCGATGGTGGTGGGCATCTCAGCTCGCGGCCTCAAGCGGTGGTGCGGGCAGGCGATACGACGGACACGCGCGAGTGTAGCATAGGGGCACCCGTCCCACAATTTGGTCGCCGGACGTGCAAACGCCTGACGGCGAACCTACCTTTCACCGGTGGGCGGATGCTGCCGGGCGGCTTCGCGTCCCGACCGCGGACGCCCGCAGGAAGGTCCACGTGGTCGTGCGCTGTCCGCATTGCAAGAATGTGATCCGCCTGCGGGAGGTGGACGGCCAGTCCCGCGTCATCAAGTACCTCTGCAGCAATTGTCAGGAGATCGTGCGGATCGATCTCCTGCAGGACGAGGTGAAATCGTCGTCCAGCGCCGATTCGTACGAAAAGACGGAGCACCGGAAGAAGATCCTGGTGGCGGATGACACGGTGACGGTGCGCAAGGTCGCGGCCCGACTCCTGTCGTCGGCCGGATACGAAGTGCTCGAGGCCGAGGACGGCCGACAGGCGCTCGACCTGGTCCAGAACGAACATCCCGATCTGATCCTCCTCGATCTCCTGATGCCGAAGATGACCGGGTTCGACGTGCTGCGGGAGATGAAGCGCATCGGCCGGCTGAAGGAGACGCCGATCCTGGTCATGAGCGGCGTCTTCAAGAAGGATGTGCTCGACTTCCTGCACGCCGCGGGAGTCTCCGGCTTCCTCGACAAGGAACAGATCAAGGACTCGCTCCTGTTCCGCGTGCAGCAGATCCTGGCCGCCTGAGAGAACCATCCCCAGACGATCGTCCGTGACGCAGCGCCGGGAGGTCCCGGGCGCGTCGTCCCGGCCCGTTTTTCTGCTAGCATATCGCGGCAAAGGAACAGCCCGAAGCCCTCCTTTGCGCACGCGTCGTGACCTGCTCATGGAGAATCGATGTCCGGGTACGTGGTCGTCGGCTCGCAGTGGGGCGATGAAGGGAAGGGGAAGATCGTCGATCTCCTGACCGAACGCGTCGACATCGTGGCGCGTTACGGCGGGGGACCCAACGCCGGGCACACGATCTGCGTCGGCGATCGCCGCTTCGCCCTGCATCACATCCCCTCGGGGATCCTCCGGGAGAACGTGCTGTGCGTCATCGGCAACGGGGCCGTGGTCGAGCCCGGCTCGCTCATCAAGGAGATCGATGACCTGCGCGAGGCGGGGGTCCGCGTCGAGGAGAATCTGCGGATCAGCGACCGTGCCCACGTCATCCTGCCGTATCACAGGGGGCGCGACATCGCGCGCGAGGAGGCCGTGGGTGACGGGAAGATCGGCACGACCCGTCTGGGTGTGGGCCCGGCCTACGAGAGCAAGGCGGGGCGCTACGGTCTGCGCGTCGCCGACCTGCGGGACGCGGCGGGGCTGCGGGCCAAGATCGACGCTCTGGCGCTCCAGACCCGGGACGCCGGAGGCGTTCGCCTGGCCCCGGAATGGGACCCGTCGCCCGAGGCCATCGCGGGGCGCTATCTCGAATGGGGCGCCCGGTTGACTCCGTTCATCGCGGACACCTCCCGGTTGCTGAACGAGCGGCTCGACCACGGCGCCGTGGTTCTGTGCGAAGGGGCCCAGGGGACGATGCTCGACCTGGACCATGGCACGTATCCGTATGTCACCTCCTCCAGCTCGACGGCCGGGGGCGCCTGTACCGGTCTCGGTCTCAGTCCGATCCGGTTCGACGGCGTCATCGGCGTCCTGAAGGCCTACTCGACGCGTGTCGGTGGCGGCCCCTTTCCCACCGAGCAGGACAACGAAACGGGCCGGCGCATCCGGGAGCGCGGTCGGGAGTTCGGCAGCACCACGGGCCGGCCGCGGCGATGCGGCTGGTTCGACGCGCTCGTGGCGCGTTATTCGGTCATGATCAATCAGATCGAATGCGCGGCGCTGACCCTGTTCGACGTGCTGGACGACTTCGACGAGATCCCGGTCTGCGTCGCCTACGAGCACCAGGGGCGGCGGGTCGAGTTCCTGCCCGCCGATCCGGTCGTCCTGGACGCCTGCCGTCCGGTCTACGAGGTCCTGCCCGGCTGGAAGAGCGTCACGGCCGGCGCCCGTCGCCTCGAGGAGCTGCCGGGGCGCGCCCGCGACTACGTCCGCCGTCTCGAGACGCTCATCGGCTGCGAGATCGGCATCATCTCGACCTCACCGCAGCGCGACGGCACCATCGTCCGGCCCGAAGGGCGAATCGAGCGCTGGCTGCCGGTCCGGCAATCGGCCGGGGCGCCATCGCGGTAACGCGCTCCCTCAGACCTTCTCCAGGGCCTGCCGGAAGTCTTCGATCAGGTCCTCGGCGCTCTCGATACCGCAGCTGACCCGCACGAGATCGTCCGTGACGCCGATCCGCTCGCGGTCCTCGCGCTTCATGCCGGCGTGCGACGATTTCGCCGGCTGGATGATCAGCGTCTCGACGCCCCCGAGACTCGGCGCCACGAAGGGGATCCGGATCGCCGCCAGCAGCCGCCGGGCGGCCTCGGCACCGCCTTTGAGACGCAGGCTGAGCATGCCACCGAAGCCGGAGAGGAGGGCGCGTGCGTGCGCGTGGTCGGGGTGGGTCTCCAGACCCGGGTAGCTCACTTCCCGCACCCTGGCGTGGGTGGCGAGGAAGCGGGCGAGCGCCAGGGCGTTCGCGTTCTGCGCCCGGACGCGCAGCGCCAGCGTCTTGGTGCCACGCGCGAGGAGAAAGCCGGCGTGCGGATCGAGCGAGCCGCCAAAGAGGTTGAGCGTCCTCCGCACGCGGTCGACGTTGACCCGGCTCGACAGGACGCAGCCGGCCACGAGATCCGAGTGGCCGTTGAGATACTTGGTGGCGCTGTGGAACGAGACGTCGAAACCGATCGACAGGGGCCGGAAGTTGACCGGGCTCGCGAAGGTGTTGTCGATGATCGTCATCAGCCGCTCCTTGCGGGCGAACTCGACGACGTCGCGCAGGCGCGGAACGCGCATGAGCGGATTGGTGATCGACTCGACCAAGAACATCCGCGTGTTGGAACGCAGGGCCTGCGCCCAGGAGGCCGGGTCTTGGTCGTCGACGAAGGTGTAGCCCAGCCCGAGGTCCTCGGCGTGTTGCGTCAGAAAATCGTGTGTTCCTCCGTACAGGCAGTTCCCCGCCAGCAGGTGATCGCCTTTCTTCAGGAAGGCGAGGATGGTCGCCGTGACCGCCGCCATTCCGGACGAGGTCGCCACCGCCGCCTCGGCGCCCTCGAGGGCCGCCAGGCGATCGTGCAGGTAGCGCTGCGACGGCGTGCTGTTCAGCCGGATGTACTTGATATCGTGGTACTCGGTGCCCGGTTCAATCGAGTACACGGTGCCCTGATAAATCGGGAAGATCACCGAGCCCTCCGGTCCCGGCCGGCGCTCCCCCGAGTGCACGGCGATCGTTTCCATCCTGTAGTTCGCCTGGTCCATGGAGCCTCCTCGCGGCGTTCGTGATCGGGCCTTCCTCCTCCGCCGCCGCCATGCTAGCCTTCCGTCCCCGATTTGCAAAGCGGGCCGCGGCCCGCGACGGGAGAGGCGACCGCATGCGTTCCGGCCAGGGCGATCTGATCCAGGTGGACGAGCTGCGCAAGGCGTTCGGGTCCGCCGAGGCGATCCGGGGTGTGAGCCTCAAGGTGCCCGAGTCGGCGCTCGTGGTGATCATCGGTCCCTCGGGGTGCGGCAAATCGACGCTGTTGCGCTGCCTGAACGGGCTCGAGCTGCTCGACTCGGGCCGCGTGCGGATCGGCGGGATCACCCTCGAGCGTCACGACGGCCGCTTTCCCCCCGATCTGAAGGGGAGGTTGCGAGGCCTGCGCCAGGAAGTCGGCATGGTGTTCCAGAGCTTCAACCTGTTCCCCCACATGACCGTCATGGAAAACGCCATCAAGGGGCCGGTGGTCGTCAAAGGCAAGAGCCGTGTCGAGGCCGAGGCCACGGCACGCGCCCTGCTGACCAAGGTCGGGTTGAGCGACCGGCTGGACTACTATCCGTCGCAGCTCTCGGGAGGACAGCAGCAGCGGGCGGCGATCGCGCGGGCCCTGGCGATGTCTCCCGAGGTGATGCTGTACGACGAGCCGACATCGTCGCTGGATCCGACCCTGGTGAACGAGGTGCTGCAGATCATGCGGCAGCTGCACGACGAGGGGATGACCCAGGTGGTGGTGACTCACGAGATGCGCTTCGCGCGCGACGTCGCCGACACGATCCTGTTCATGCATGAGGGGCGCGTGATCGAGGCCGGGCCGCCGGCCGCCTTGTTCAGCGCCCCGCGCGATCCGCGCACGCGCGAGTTTCTCAAGGATTTCCTGTGAACCATCGACCCGCCGCCCGGGTCGTCCGGAGCGTCGTCGCGGTCGTCCTCGCATTCGCGGCCGGTCCTGCGGCGGCGGCCTCGTCCGAGCCGCTGCGCTGGGGCGGGGATTCCGAAGGGGGCGCGCCGTACGTCTTCCCGGACCCGAAGGATCCGAGGCAGATCGTCGGCTTCGAGGTCGATCTCGCTTCGGCGCTCGGGCGCGAGCTGGGTCGACCGGCCCAGTTCGTCCAGAACCAGTGGGACGGTTTGATCCCCGGGCTGTTGCGGGGCAACTACGACATCGTCCTGAACGGTCTCGAGATCACGCCCGACCGCCGGCAGGTGATCGGCTTCACGGTCTCGTACTACGCCACC
>Ga0070697_100001967_pt1 | contig 15715 bp, 11 predicted proteins | sample KBSK1501metaG_FD_65475 | JGI IMG/M metagenome (GOLD analysis project Ga0070697, IMG submission 65475) | Corn, switchgrass and miscanthus rhizosphere microbial communities from Kellogg Biological Station, Michigan, USA - KBS K1-50-1 metaG | ecosystem: Host-associated > Plants > Roots >...
GCACATCCTCAGCCGTGCGAATAAACGAGACCGCTACCGCGTCTACACCGCGCTTGATGCCGAATGCCAGGTCCTCTTCATCCTTTTCGGTCAGCGATGGCACGCTGAGCACGCGGCCGGGAAGGTTGATGCCCTTCTGCTCGCCCAGCAGCCCTCCATTGACCACCTCGCACTCCACGTCGTCACCGCGAATGGCGCGGACCCGCAACTCGATGAGGCCATCTGCCAGCAAAATGCGCGCGCCCGGATCCACCTCCTTCGCCAGGGGATAGCTCATAGATATCAATGAAGCCGTTCCCGGAACATCCCGCGGAGTCAGTACGACCTTTGATCCGGCTTTCAGGGCAACCGGAGTGCGGTACTTCAGCCGGCCGGTGCGGATCTTGGGGCCCTGCAGGTCCTGGAGGATGCAGACGCTCCGGCGCTCACGGTCTGCGATCTTGCGAAGCAAGTCGATGCGACGGGAGTGCTCCTCGTATGTGCCATGTGAGAAATTTAGGCGGGCAACGTCCATCCCCAGGCGCAGCATGTCGCGCAGGACTGGTTCTGAACTCGAAGCCGGGCCCAGCGTGCACACAATCTTCGCCCGGCGAGCGCGGTGCAGCGATTTTTCGTTAACGGGTTCTTCTGTTACTTCGGCGGCGGGGTCAACCACAAATGAGCTTGCATCCATGTCTTTTCATTTTACTTGGCTTGCGCCGCTGGCGCGGTCGCGGTTTCCTCATCGCTGGCTGTCAGCACTGCTCGCGGATATACCAGGGCGTTGAATTCGGCGCCCACCAACACCACCAGCGATACGATGTACATCCACACCAGCAAAGCAATGGCGGCTCCAAGCGGCCCGTAGATCAGGCTGTAGGTGGCGTACTTGGTGACGTACCATCCGAAAACCTTCGTCGATCCAAACCAAACCACGGTCGCCAAGGTCGCTCCGGGCAACACGCGGTACCACTGTTGCCAGCGAGGCAGACCAAAGTGGTAGATCAAGGCCAGCACAGCAATGCTGGTAAGCATGGAAATGAGCCAGCGCCCGAGCGTCCACAGAGCCAGGATTACAGGCCCCAGTTCGGTTACAAGGTGCGAGATCATCCAGTCTTCAACCTGATTGCCGAAGGCCACCAGAATGGTGGCGACGGTCATGGGGACAAAAGACGCCAGCACCAGCAGCAAGGCGATCACCCGCTCTTTCAGCACGCCCCAACTGCGTTGCATGTGATACGCATTGCAAAAACCCTCCATCCACGACACCACCACGCCCGAGGCGGCGAACAGAGTTATCAAAGAAGCTGAGACCAGAATGCCGAAGGGGCGGTCCTGTGGCCGCTCCAGGTATGCCTGTACCGCCTGAGCGTTGGCACGCGGCAGGATGGCCTGCGCTGCCCGCGCTACTTCCTCCAGAAAGGCCTGGGTGTTGTGCGATGTGGCCAGGATGGAAGCCACCACCATCAGGGCGGGAAAGAAGGTAAGGATGGAGTAGTAAGCTGCTGCCCGGGCGACGATGAATATGTCGTGCTCAAAACCGCGCCACAGCGCCAGTCTCAAAAGACGGAGAAACCGCAGCATAAGCCAATCTAGGATACCGTGCCCATTGGTCAGTGACCAGCACGCAAATAACGATTTGTCGTTTGCTGATGGCTGCAGTTAGTTGGGACTTCATCGGGCTGCAAAAAGAAAGCGGGCCGTTTCTAGCCCGCTTTGCTTTTTCGCTTATTGCTTACCGCTTATTGCTTAGAGCTGTGTTAGTGCCGGCGCTCCGTCTGTCGCATCGCCGTTCCGAAGTTACGGCCACCCCAATTAACGCTGTCGACTATGCGGCCGACCACCTTTACCTCCGCGCCTTTTCCCGGAACGCCGTAACCCTCACTCAAAACCCAGAGCTTTCCTGTGCCGTCGTCCACCTCGTAGACGCCATTACCGAGAGCGCCGAAAGACGACGTCACCCGCCCCTTGATTCCAACTTCCTTGCCGTAGAACCGTGAAGGGTCGTTCTGAATTTTCCCGATGGTGGTGCCAGTTGGGCAGCCCGCAAACGCGAGCACCATCACCGTCACCAGCGTAAGCGCCAACAGTTTTTTCCCTGCGTGGTTCATCGTTCCTCCCAGAACCTCGTCGTTTGTACTAACCCGTGTCGGTGAAATTAGATGCGCTTCAGAGTTGCTAGGTAGACCAGCATTTAGCAATTAGCTATTTGAAACTGGTGACTGCGTAGTGCCGGCAATTGCTGCATTGCTAACTGTTGCTCCGCATTATATAGAGAGGCTTTTACCGGCAAAGAAAAACGCGAGCCGTTTCCGGCTCGCGTTGAATGAACTGCCGATGCTGGCTTATTCTGCCGCCAGTTCCTCGGCTTCGCCTTCGTTGCGCAGAAGCTCCAGCGCCCGCTCGGCTTCCTGGTATGCCTGCGAGACTTCCTCCTGCACCTTGGCGGCTTGCTCTTCCAGTTCGGGCGAGAGCCGTACATTGCGGTAGTACTCCATGCCCGTTCCGGCTGGGATGAGCCGTCCTACGATCACGTTCTCCTTGAGCCCACGCAGGTGATCCACCGCACCCTGAATAGAGGCTTCAGTGAGCACGCGCGTCGTCTCCTGGAACGACGCTGCCGAGATGAATGACTCGGTGGAGAGCGACGCCTTGGTGATGCCCAACAGCAGCGGCCTGCCGGTTGCCGGCTTGCCACCCTGGGCAATCACGCGGTCGTTCTCTTCGCGGAAGCGGAACTTATCCACCTGCTGCTCGAGCAGGAAGGTGGTATCGCCCACGTCTTCCACTTTCACCCAGCGCATCATCTGGCGAACGATGACCTCAATGTGCTTGTCGCTGATGGTGACGCCCTGCAAGCGATAAACTTCCTGGATTTCGTTCACCAGGTAAGCCTGCAGTTCTTTTTCGCCCAGCACCGCCAGAATGTCATGCGGGTTGAGCGGACCATCCATCAGCGGCTCGCCGGCGCGCACGCGCTCGCCTTCCTGCACGTTGATGTGCACGCCGCGCGGCACGGAGTATTCCTTCTCCGTTCCGGTGTCGGAGATCACGTAGATCTTGCGCTGTCCCTTGGTGATCTCACCGAACTTCACCGTGCCATCGATCTCGCTGATGACCGCGGTCTCACGCGGCTTGCGCGCTTCGAACAGTTCGACCACGCGCGGCAGACCGCCGGTGATGTCCTTGGTCTTGGTGGTTTCACGCGGGATCTTGGCCAGAATGTCGCCGGGGTGAACCGTGTCGCCATCCTGCACCATCAAGTGCGCGCGCGAAGGCATCAAGTAACGCTTGGTCGCCTTACCCTTGATGATGATCGCCGGCTGGCGCTTCTCATCCGGGGCCTCGGTGACCACGTGCCGCGAAAGGCCGGTGACCTCATCCACTTCCTCGTGGAGCGTCAAGCCTTCCTGCAGGTCCTTGAACTGCACGGTGCCGCCGATCTCGGTCAGGATGGCGAACGTGTATGGATCCCACTCCACCAGCACCTGGCCAAGCGTTACCGGCGCGCCATCTTCAACCTTGACGTGGGCGCCGTAAACTACGGCGTAGCGTTCTTTCTCGCGGCCTTTCTCGTCCACCAACGCCAGCGAACCGCTGCGGTTCATCACCACCAGGTCGTTCACCTTCGAACGCACGGTCTGCAGGTTGATGAACTTCACGAAGCCGTTGTTCTTGGCTTCGAGGCGCGACTGTTCGCTTACTCGCGATGCCGTACCACCAATGTGGAAGGTACGCATGGTGAGCTGGGTTCCGGGTTCGCCAATCGACTGGGCTGCAATCACGCCTACAGCCTCGCCCAGCTCCACCAGGCGTCCCGAAGCCAGGTTGCGCCCGTAGCAAGCTACGCACACGCCGCGCTTCGATTCGCAGGTGAGCACCGAGCGAATTTTTACCCGCTCGATACCACCGGCCTGAATGGCGTTGGCCAGTTCTTCGGTGATCTCCTGGTTTACGTCGACAATCACGTTGCCTTCGTAATCCTTGATCTTCTCGAGTGAGACGCGGCCGATGATGCGGTCGCGCAACGGCTCGATGATGTCACCGGCTTCCACGATCGAACCCACGTAGATGCCGTCCAGCGTGCCGCAATCCTGCTCGCTGATAATGACGTCCTGAGCAACGTCGACCAGCCGGCGCGTGAGGTAGCCCGAATCGGCGGTCTTCAGTGCCGTATCCGCCAATCCCTTGCGGGCTCCGTGCGTTGAGATGAAGTACTGCAGCACGGTAAGGCCTTCGCGGAAGTTCGCCGTGATCGGGGTCTCGATGATCTCGCCCGAGGGCTTAGCCATCAGACCGCGCATACCCGAGAGCTGCCGGATCTGCTGCTTCGATCCACGAGCGCCGGAGTCGGCCATGACGTAAATAGGATTGATGCTGCCGACTTTGTCCTGCTCTTGCATGGTGCTGAACATCTCGTCGGCAACCCGCTCCGTAATGCCTGACCAGATCTCGATCACCTTGTTGTAACGTTCACCGTTGGTGATGGCGCCATCCAGGTATTGCTGCTGTACCGCCACCACATCCTGCTCGGCCTTTTTCACCAGCTTGTTCTTGTCTTCCGGGATCACCATGTCGTCAATGCCGATGGAGAGGCCCGCTTTAGTTGCCGAGCGGAACCCAAGCGCCTTGATCTCGTCCAGCATCTTGACTGTGGTTTCCAGGCCGAAGCGCAGGTAGCAGTAATTCACTAACTGGCCTACGCCCTTCTTCTTCAGCAATCCGTTTACAAACGGCATGCTGCTGGGCAGGTGGTCGTTCAAGATCACCCGGCCCACGGTGGTGTTGATGAACTGCCGCTCGAAGTGCTGAGGTTCGGTGTGCACGATGTCCTGATCGTCATACGCGCTGGTCAGGTCAATCACCTCACCGGTGTAGCGCAAGCGTATCGGCGTAAGCGTCTCGACTTCGCCCGCCTCGAGCGCCAAAAGCACTTCGTCGAGGTTCGCAAAGGCACGGCCTTCGCCCTTGGCGCCAGGACGTGACTTCGTCAGGTAGTAGATTCCCAGCACCATGTCCTGGGTAGGCACGGTAATTGGCTGGCCAGACGCTGGCGACAGAATGTTGTGCGACGAGAGCATCAACACACTGGCTTCAACCTGTGCTTCCGGCGAAAGCGGAATGTGAACCGCCATCTGGTCACCGTCAAAGTCGGCGTTGAAGGCGGTGCAAACCAGCGGGTGGATCTTGATGGCCTTGCCTTCCACCAGCACTGGCTCGAACGCCTGTATGCCCAGGCGGTGAAGGGTTGGGGCTCGGTTCAACAGTACCGGATGGTCTTTAATCACCTCTTCCAGAATGTCCCAAACTACGGGCTCCTGCTGCTCCACCATCTCTTTGGCCTGCTTAATGGTGGTGCACTGGCCAGTCTGTTCGAGTCGGTGATAGATGAACGGCTTGAACAGCTCCAGCGCCATCTTCTTGGGCAGACCACACTGATGTAGCTTCAGTTCCGGACCAACCACAATGACGGAGCGACCGGAATAGTCCACGCGCTTGCCCAACAGGTTCTGGCGGAACCGTCCCTGCTTGCCCTTGAGCGTGTCAGAGAGCGACTTCAGCGGGCGGTTGTTGGCGCCACGCAGCACGCGGCCGCGACGGCCGTTATCGAACAGGGCGTCCACTGCTTCCTGCAGCATGCGCTTTTCGTTGCGCACGATGACTTCAGGAGCGTGCAGGTCCATAAGCTTCTTCAACCGGTTATTGCGGTTAATGACGCGCCGGTAAAGGTCGTTGAGGTCGCTGGTGGCGAACCGGCCGCCATCCAGTGGAACCAGTGGACGCAACTCCGGCGGAATCACCGGGATTACATCCAGAATCATCCACTGCGGTTTGTTGCCGCTCTTACGGAAGGCTTCGATGACTTTCAGCCGCTTGGCGTACTTCAGCCGCTTCTGCAGCGAGGTCTCATGCTTCATGCGCTCGCGCAGTTCGACGGAAAGCTCTTCCACGTTCACGCGCTTCAGCAATTCTTTGATTGCTTCCGCGCCCATCATGGCTTTGAAGCCGCCGGGGCGGTACTGCTGGTCGAGTTCGCGATACTTCTGCTCTTCCTTGACCAGTTCGGCTTCCTTCACCGGAGCATCGCCCGGGTCCACTACGACGTAGGACTCGAAGTAGAGCACCGATTCCAGGTCACGCAGCGAGATATCCAGAATGTGGCCAATGCGCGAGGGCAGCCCTTTAAAGAACCACACGTGCGAACAGGGCGAAGCCAGTTCGATGTGGCCAAGACGCTCGCGGCGCACCTTCGACAGCGTGACTTCGACGCCACACTTATCGCAGATCACCCCACGGTGCTTCATGCGCTTGTACTTACCGCAGAGGCACTCCCAGTCAGTGACCGGCCCGAAGATGCGGGCGCAGAACAGACCATCGCGCTCGGGCTTGAACGTTCGGTAGTTAATGGTCTCGGGTTTCGTTACCTCGCCGTGCGACCAGCTCCGAATCTTCTCGGGGGATGCCAAGCTGATCCGGATTGAGTCGAAATCGGCCAAGGGGTTGGCCAGGTCAAATGGGCTCGAACGGTACAAGGTTTCCTCCAATGCAAAGTGGCCAGTGGTCAATGCTCAGTGGCCAGTTGCGACCCATGCCCTTTTAAGGCATGGGTCGCGGGGTTAATTTCAATCGGCGTTCATCCGCGCTGTTCTGCGGCCAACGCGTTAGTCCGCGGCGGCGCTATGCGCTTGCCTTCTGCCTTCCGCGGTCTTGATTAATTCCACATCCAGGCACAGCGATTGCAACTCGCGCACCAGCACGTTGAACGATTCCGGCACGCCAGGTTCTATTGCCGCTTCGCCTTTCACGATGGCCTCGTAAATCTTGGTGCGGCCATATACGTCGTCAGACTTTGCCGTCAGCAGTTCCTGAAGGATGTAGGCGGCGCCGTATGCTTCTAGCGCCCACACTTCCATTTCTCCGAAACGCTGCCCGCCGAACTGCGCCTTGCCGCCCAGCGGTTGCTGAGTGATCAGCGAGTACGGGCCGATGCTGCGGGCGTGGATCTTGTCGTCAACCAGGTGGGAGAGCTTGAGCATGTAGATATAGCCCACCGTAACTGGCTGCTCGAACTTTTCGCCCGTCAGACCGTCGTACAGATCGGCCTTGCCTGAGGTCGGCAACCCGGCCTCGCTCAGCAGGCTCTTGATTTCGAGCTCGCGTGCCCCGTCAAACACCGGGGAACCGAAGTAGACGCCCTTCTGCATGCCCGCCCCGACACGTTCGATAGCTTCGTCGTCGAGATCGGCAACGGTGTCCGCGAACGAGGTGTTCTTGAAGATGTTCTTCAGCTCGCGTCGCAGAACCTCAGCCCGACTGTTGTTCTGGAGAAGTTCCGTGATGCGCTTGCCAAGCTCGTGTCCCGCCCAGCCCAGGTGCGTCTCCAGGATCTGGCCGACGTTCATACGGGAAGGCACACCCAGCGGGTTCAGCACGATCTCAACTGGCGTGCCGTCTTCGAGATATGGCATGTCTTCATCCGGTAGAATCCGCGCAATCACGCCCTTGTTGCCGTGACGGCCGGCCATCTTGTCGCCCACGCTCAGCTTGCGCTTCATGGCAATGTAAACCTTCACCAGCTTGATCACGCCTGGAGGCAGTTCATCACCCTTCTGCAGCTTTTCCACTTTTTCGCGGACGATCTTGCGGAGCACATCGATCTGCCGCGAGGTCATCTCCTCGATCTCATCGATCTGTTCGTTGACTCGCGGATCTTTGTCGGCAAAGCGGATGCGCTTCAGGTTGCGGGTGGAAATGCGCTCGATGGTTTCCCGATCCAGCTCCGTGCCCTTGGTAAGCAGCCGCTTGTTGGTTTTCTCATCGTGCAGGTCGGCTTCAACTTTCTTGTTGCCCAACAGGGCCTCAAGACGCTTCAGCCGCTCGTCGGTGAGAATGCGGATTTCGTCCGCCAGGTTCTTCTCCAGAGTGGCAACTTCCTCGCCCTCGATGGCCTTTGCGCGCTCATCCTTCTCCTGACCCTTGCGCGAGAAGATTTTCACATCCACTACCGTGCCCTCGATGCCCGGCGGGCAGGTAAGCGAAGCATCGCGAACGTCTCCGGCTTTTTCGCCAAAGATCGCGCGCAGCAACTTCTCCTCGGGCGTAAGTTGGGTTTCACCCTTGGGTGTCACTTTCCCCACCAGGATGTCGCCCTGCTTTATGGTCGCGCCGATGCGAATGATGCCGCTCTCGTCCAGATCACGCAGCGCCGACTCGCTCACATTGGGAATGTCGCGGGTAATTTCTTCGGGGCCCAACTTGGTGTCGCGAGCCTCGATCTCGAACTCCTCAATGTGGATAGAGGTGTAATAGTCATCCTTCACCAGCTTCTCAGACACCAGAATGGCGTCCTCGAAGTTGTAGCCGCGCCATGGCATAAATGCCACCAGCACGTTCCGGCCTAGCGCCAACTCGCCAAAGTCGGTGCAGGGTCCGTCGGCGATTACTTGTCCCTTTACCACGCGGTCGCCCTTGCGCACGATCGGCTTCTGGTTAATGCAGGTGTTTTGATTAGAGCGCTTGAATTTGGTGAGCTGATAGATATCGCTGCCCACCTCGCGCGAGAGCTGGGCTTCGTGCCCGCCCTCCACGCGCACGATGATGCGCTCCGAGTCCACTGAATCCACCACGCCGCTGCGGCGCGCCAGAACTACTGCGCCTGAGTCGCGCGCGGTCACGCCCTCCATGCCAGTGCCCACCAGTGGGGCCTCGGCGCGAAGCAACGGTACCGATTGGCGCTGCATGTTGGCGCCCATCAGCGCGCGGTTAGCGTCGTCGTGCTCCAGGAAGGGAACCAACGACGCTGCCACCGACACCAACTGCTTGGGGCTTACGTCGATGTAATCCACTTCGTCGCGGCCGACCAGAACGAAGTTGCCGGCTTTGCGGGCGTTTACCAGTTCTCCCGCAATGCGGCCCTTCTCGTCCAGTTCAACGTTGGCCTGCGCGATGACGTGGCGGTCCTCCTCCCACGCGGAGAGGTAAAAGGAGTGCGGCTCGAACTCGATCTGCCGCTTCTTGCGCTCACGCAGATCAGAGACCGCCTTTTCGATCTCATGCTTCTCAATGTGATCGCCAACACGGTAATCGCTGTCACCGGCGTTCACGATGGTCACAAAATCGAGCACCCGGCCGTTTTTCACACGGCGGTAAGGCGACTCGATGAAGCCGTAGTCGTTAATGCGGGCATAGCACGACAACGACGAGATCAGACCGATGTTCGGTCCTTCCGGAGTCTCAATCGGGCATATGCGGCCGTAGTGCGTCGGATGCACGTCACGGACCTCAAACCCGGCGCGCTCGCGCGATAGTCCGCCCGGCCCCAGGGCCGAGAGACGGCGCTTGTGCGTGATCTCGGAAAGCGGATTGGTCTGGTCCATGAACTGTGATAGCTGCGAAGAGCCGAAGAACTCGCGAATCGCGGCCATCACTGGTTTCGCGTTCACCAGGTCGTGCGGCATCGCCGTCGACATTTCCTGGTACACGCTCATTTTTTCCTTGATGGCGCGTTCCATGCGCACCAAGCCGATGCGGAACTGGTTTTCGAGCAGTTCGCCCACCGCTCGCACGCGGCGGTTACCGAGGTGGTCGATATCGTCCACCATGCCGATGTTCTTGCGGAGTTTCAGTAGATAGCGGATGGTTGCGTAAAAGTCATCCGGTTCGAGGGTGCGGCTGTCGAGGCTGGTGGCATCCGCCCGTTCGAACAGCTTGATGTTGAACTTCAGGCGACCTACGCGCGAGAAGTCGTACTTGCGCGCGTCGAAGAACATGCCGTGGAACAGCGAAGTGGCTGTATCCAAAGTTGGCGGGTCACCGGGACGCAGCTTGCGATAGATCTCGATCAAAGCTTCCTGCGGGGTCTTTACGGAATCGCGCCGCAGAGTCTGGCTGATGACCGTGCCTACATCGTCGCGCTCGGGGAAGAACACCTGAATCTCGCCGACTCCGGCTTCCATGATCTTGGAAAGCTTGTCGGTCGTTACTTCCGTGTTCGCCTCCACCAGCACTTCGCCGCTGGTGGTATCCACGATGTCGGAGGCAGCAAAAGCGCCTTCCAGATCGCCGGGCTCGACTTCGATCTCGGAAATACGCGCCTTCTGGATTTCTTTCAGGACGGCCGTGTTGATCTTGCGTCCGGAGTGCGCGATTTCATCGCCGCTGCGAGTGGCGATACGGTGCGAAAGTTTCAAGCCCAGCAGGTTTGTTGGTTTCTCCACCCCCGGCTCGAGGGTCCAGTAGATCTTGTTGCCCTTGAGCGCGATCCGGTCGACGGTGTAGAAGGTTCGGAGAATGTCTTCGTCTGAGCGCAGACCCAGGGCGCGCAGGAAAATCGTGCCCAGAAACTTGCGCTTGCGGTCAATGCGCACGTAAAGAATGTTCTTCTGGTCGTACTCAAACTCCACCCATGATCCGCGGTAGGGAATGATCTTGCCCAGGAAGTAGGTGCGGTTGTTGGCAGTCTCGAAGAAAACGCCGGGCGAGCGGTGTAACTGGCTCACGATCACGCGCTCGGTGCCGTTGATGATGAAGGTCCCGTTTTGCGTCATCAGCGGGATGTCGCCAAAAAAGACTTCCTGTTCCTTGATGTCGCGGATGGTGCGGTTTCCGGTCTCCGGGTCCTTGTCGAAAATCGTGAGCCGGATGGTGACCTTCAGCGGAGCCGAGTAGGTCATGCCGCGCTCTTCGCACTCGCTCACGTCGTACTTCAGTTGCAGTCCCACCGGGTCGCCGCACTTGGTGCAGAAATCCGGGGTGTTGGCGTTGTACGTGCCGCACTTCGAGCACAGCACGTCGCCGGCGTGGAACGGATCGGTAATAACCGTCGATCCGCAATTGCGGCAGGTGGTACGAAGGTGATGGAGACCCTTCAGGTGTCCGCACTTGCATTCCCAGTTGCCGATGGCGTAATCAACGAACTCGAGCTGCGAAACGTTGCGAAAATCCGTGATAGGGAAAACCGACTGGAATACTGACTGCAGGCCGGTCTCGTCGCGCTCGCTCGGCAGCCGATCCATTTGCAGGAACCTGTCATACGAGCGCTTTTGCACTTCGATCAGGTTCGGAATCTGGATGGTGGCTGGAATTTTCGAGAAATCAAGACGATGACGCCTGGCGATTGATTGGTTCGGCATTAAGTAACGACTCCTAACTGTGTGTGCGCGCGCCGCAGACGGCGCTGCGTCAACAATCCGTTGTAAGGGCGCTTTGCGCGTCCCCTGAACAAATGGCCCGTGTGGGCGCTAAAAAAGTTTGGACCGAAAAATGCAGCAAGGCTTGCGAAGACATGAATCTCCGCAAGCGCCATACGAGCACTTTAAAATTGCGAAATTGTTCGTTGCCGCACCAGTCCGAAAAGACCGCTATTCCCGCTGTGTAGCGAGAGACCACCGTTGATTACTTAGATTCGTGAGCTGCCGGAAGGGACGCAAAACTTCAAGCGCCGCCTACCCAGCCAAGGAAGCACCCCTTTAAGAATACTCTAAATATAACAGGAGCGCCAACTTAGAAGCGGAAGAACACCTTCCGCCTACTTGACCTCTACGCCAGCTCCGGCATCAGCAAATTTCTTCCTGATGGTTTCCGCCTCTTCCTTGGAAACCCCTTCCTTAATTGTCTTGGGCGCGCCATCCACCAGGTCCTTGGCTTCCTTCAAGCCCAGGTTCGTGACCTCGCGCACCGCCTTGATAACGTTGATCTTGTTAGCGCCAACGTCCTTCAGCACGACGGCGAACTCAGTCTTTTCCTCGGCTGGAGCTGCGCCCGCGGCTGCCCCACCGCCACCCGCCATCATTACCGGCGCGGCTGCGGCGGCTGATACGCCCAAGCGCTCCTCTAGCTTCTTCACCAGTTGCGCCGCATCGAGCAGCGACAACCCTACAATTTGCTCTTCCAATTGTTGCAGATCCGCCATTTTGTCTTCTCCAGAACTTAATGTTGTGCTGCTGAGTATCCGCCTCGCGGCTTCCGATGCGCCCAGACCACGCGCCCGAGGAGCGATAACCCAAAACCACCGCTGCGCGTCGCACTCTCACGCGCAGCCAATGTCTAAGAAGCTTGTTCCTTGAACTTCTTCTGCTGCACCGCCTGGTTAACCACCACTGCCAGGTTTCTACCCACAGCGTTCACCGCCGTAGCCAGCCGCTGCGCCGGAGCATTGATCAGGAACAGCAGCTTGGAGTAAATCTCTTCCTTGCTGGGCATGGTTGCCAGCGCCTCGATCTCCTTTACGGAGAGCGCGCGGCCCTCGACCATCCCTGCTTTAAAGGTAAATTCAGGATTGTCTTTGGCGTACTTGGCAAGCGCCTTGGCCAGCGCTACCGGGTCGCCTTCGGTGTACGCGATCGAGGTCACCCCCGCCAGGTCCTTGAGAGCGGACTCGATCTGGGTTCCGCGCGCAGCGCGCTCAGCCAGCGTGTTCTTCACCACGCGATAGCGCCCTCCCGCTGTGCGTACCGATTTTCGAAGCTCAAAATCCTGGGCCACGGTGAGCTTCGCAAACGTGCCCACAATGGCGCTCTTCACGCCCTTTAGATCACCGCTGAGCTTCTGAACCTGCTCTGCCTTTTTTGCTCTTGTAACTGCCATGTCTTGGTCCTTTAAGCCTTAGCGGCCGCTTCAGCCGCGGTTGTGTCAACCAGAATTCCCGGGCCCATCGATGAAGAAAGCGTGACGCCCTTGATGTATTTTCCCTTGGCCGCCGCCGGCTTTGCCTTGATCACGCTGGTAATCACCACGCTCGCGTTTTCCACGAGCTTCTCCGGCGCAAATGAGATTTTGCCGACTGGCACGTGCACTAATGCAGTCTTGTCGGTGCGGAACTCGACTTTGCCCGCCTTAACTTCCTGGATGGCCCTGGCCACGTCGGTGGTGACGGTGCCGGTTTTAGGATTGGGCATAAGCCCACGCGGCCCCAGCACCTTGCCCAGCCGGCCAACTGATTTCATCATGTCGGGGCTGGCTACCACGGCGTCGTAGTCGGTCCAGTTTTCCTTCTGGATTTTTTCCACCATGTCGTCGCCGCCCACGAAGTCGGCGCCGGCATCGCGCGCCTCCTGAAACTTGTCGGCGCCCACAATCGCAAGTACCCGCTTCGATTTTCCCAGACCGTGGGGTAATACCACCGTACCGCGCACCATCTGATCAGCGTGCTTGGGATCAACCCCCAATCGCATGGTGATCTCTACGGTCTCATCGAACTTGGCGTACTTCACCTTCTGCAACAGCGGCACAGCGTCCTTTAGTTGGTAGGGACGCTTCTCAACCGCCTCTCGCGCCTTGGTAATGTTTTTCCCGGCTTTACGCATATTGTCTTCTCGACTCTCAGTCTCCCACCGCAGTTCAAGCCACTGAACGCCGTGGTGTCTACGGCTTACGCCGTTACATCAATCCCCATACTGCGGGCGGTGCCTTTCACGCTTTTAATGGCCGCGTCCAAGGATGCCGCGTTCAAGTCCGGCATCTTTTGCTTGGCAATGTCGGCAACTTGCTTTTCGGTCACTTTGCCCACTTTCTCTTTGTTGGGAGCACCTGACCCCTTAGCGATTCCCGCCGCTCGCTTCAGCAATATCGAAGCCGGAGGCGTCTTGGTGATAAAGGTAAACGAGCGATCGTTATACACCGTGATCACCACCGGGATGATCAGCCCGTCCAGTTCCTTCGCCTGCGTCTTGGCGTTGAACTGCTTGCAGAATTCCATAATGTTGACCTGCGCCTGACCGAGCGCGGGCCCCACAGGCGGCGCGGGCGTAGCCTTGCCGGCGGCGATCTGCAGTTTTACTTGTCCGGTAACTTTTTTCGGTGCCATTTCTTATACCCTTCTAAATTCGTCTGCCACAGCCGTGCTCGGCTGGGCGGATGATTACGCTACTTTTTCCACCTGCCCGAATTCGAGTTCGACAGGAGTTGCCCGGCCAAAGATGGTGACCATGACCTTCAAGGTCTCGCGATCTTCGTTAACTTCATCCACTATGCCGTTGAAATTTGCGAACGGGCCATCGGTAATTCGTACGGCCTCGTTCTTCTCGAACTTCATCTTCATCCGTGGCTTGTCTTTCGCGCTCACGGTGCGGTAGATGATCTGGTTAACTTCATCCTCTGTCAGCGGCGTAGGAAATTGCCCAGCTCCCAGGAAGCCGGTTACCCGCGGCGTGGACTTCACTACGTGCCAAACCTGATCGCCCTCGCCCTGGGTGTTGAAACCCGTCAGGTCGAGCTCAACCAGCACGTAGCCGGGATAGAACATTTGCTCGCTGGTGTACTTCTTGCCGGCGCGCACCTGAGTGACGGTTTCTGTCGGAATCACGATGCGTCCAATTTTTTCCTGCAGCCCAAAGGCCTGAACCCGCGACTGCAGCGACTCCCGCACTTTTTTCTCGAATCCCGAGTAGGTGTGGATGATGTACCACTTCATGTTGGGATTCGCCGGCGGTTGCGCCTGGCCATCCGTTACTGCGGGAGCAGCCGTGCCGTTGGCCGCGCCTTCCGCCGTACTTTCCGATTTAATCTCTTCGCTCATCATGGGTTTTGCCATCATCCAGTTAGCGGGTGAAGTATCGAAACAGTTCGTCAACCGCCCTGCCGACCGCCAAGTCGACAAAAAAGAAATAAACGCCGAACAATGCCACCGTAATCAGCACCACCGTGGTCGTCGCCAATACTTCTTTGCGTGACGGCTTCGAAACGTGCCGCATCTCGTTGCGCACGTCGCCCAAAAAGTTCCTGGTGCGTTGCGGCCACGCTTTCAGCTTGCCGGCTACGCCGCTTTCGCCGCTGACCTGTAATGTCGCTGACTTCGCCATTGATCCCACTTTCAAATCTAAAAAACTTGCTGGCAGGGGCGGAGGGATTCGAACCCCCAAGTCCGGTTTTGGAGACCGGCAGTTTAACCGTTGAGCTTACGCCCCTCCTGAACTGCCCTCCGCCGCTGACGCACGCCAATAAATCCGCATTTTTCAATCGGCGTAAATCCGCGTTGATCCGCGGCGAAACCTTACTTAACTTCTTTGTGCGGCGTGTGTTTCCGGCACTTGCGACAGAACTTGCTGAACTCCAGACGATCGGGAGTGGTCTTCTTGTTCTTGGTCGTTGAGTAATTCCGGTCTTTACACTCGGTGCACTGCAATTGAACTATGTCCCGCATATAACCTTTCTACTGCTCTACTGCAGAATCTCGCTGATGGTGCCCGCGCCTACGGTTCTGCCACCCTCGCGGATAGCAAAGCGCAAGCCCTTCTCCATGGCCACCGGGGTTTTTTCAAGATCAACCGTCAGAGCCACGTTGTCGCCCGGCATCACCATTTCCGTCCCACCCGGCAGCTCCGCCACTCCGGTCACGTCCGTGGTGCGGAAGTAGAACTGCGGCCGGTAGCCCTTGAAGAATGGCGTATGCCGCCCGCCCTCTTCCTTGGTCAGCACGTAGATCTCGGCCTTGAACTTGGTGTGCGGCGTAATCGAGCCACCCTTGGCCAGCACCATGCCGCGCTCCACATCGTCTTTGCCGATGCCGCGAAGCAACAACCCGGCGTTATCCCCCGCCAGTCCTTCGTCCAGCTGCTTCTTGAACATCTCCACGCCGGTGACCACCGTCTTGCGGGTCTCGCGGAAGCCGACGATCTCGACTTCTTCGCCTACCTTCACCTTGCCGCGCTCGATACGCCCGGTGACCACCGTGCCGCGACCGGAGATCGAGAAGATGTCTTCTATCGGCATCAGGAAGGGCTTATCGATATCGCGCTGC